>SDGW01000422.1_pt1 | contig 17907 bp, 18 predicted proteins | sample 2873831 | NCBI WGS metagenome assembly SDGW01 (sample SAMN08132700, study PRJNA421101) | hypersaline lake metagenome | isolation source: celular fraction 0.22 microns magnesium sulfate-rich crust from ephemeral... | place: Spain: Penahueca Lagoon, Toledo | collected 2011-07
GGATTGCCGCGGACGGTCCAGCCGATCGCGGCGACGAAGACGAGACAACCGCCGAACCAGCTTCCCGCCCCGAGAAGCGCGACGATCGGCGGGCCGATCCCGGCCCCGGCCGCAGCGGCCCCGACCGCGCCGACGGTCGCGAACGGGAGGTGGAGCGCCGGCGCGCGCGAGACCGCGAGCTCGCGAGCGAAGTACGACGGAACCAGCGTGTACGCCTTGCCGAAGGCGACGTGGAGGACGAACCCGGAGACGCCGAGCGGGACGGTCGCGGCTCGAGGCAGCCCCGCGGCGACGGCCACCTGCCACGCGAGAAAGAAGCCGATGCCGACCGCGACGAACGCGCGCGACCAGCGCGTGACGGTCGCGGTCGCGTTCCCCATGGAACTAGAACGGCGACTGTACGGACGATTCCTCCTCTTCGCTCTCGGGCCCGAAGACGCGACTCGGCCCTCGGTCGGCCGAGTCGTCGGGCACCTCGCCCGATTCGAGGTACCGCTCCTCGAGGTCGGCGAGCGTTTCGTTGAGGATCGCCGACTGGTGGTGGGTGGGCCGAACTCGGACGCGCACCAGGTCGTACTCGTGGCGGTCGCTCAGGCCGTTCCAGGCGCGGAACGATCCTTTGACGAGCGCGTCGGCCTGCGGGCAGAACTCCGTGGTCGGGCTGAACTCCGCTCGCAAGACCGTGGGATCGTCGGCGTCGACGGCGTACCGGTAGCCAGCGTCCGGGTGACGCCGGTCGAGGTTGAGCCGCGCGAGGTTGTAGCCGAACGTCGCGTCGTAGACGCCGCGCTCTTCGAACAGGTCGCGCGTGATATCGTGGAAGGCGACGTGGTCGTCGCCCTCGAGCACGTCTTGGCCCTCGAGGAACGCCCCCGGGTCCGGAACGTGTTCGGGGGCGAACGTCCCCGGTTCGTCGAAGCCGCTATCGCCGTCGACCGCATCGGTCGATCGTCCGCTCGAGAAGGGGTTCATCGTACGAACGGTTACCCGCCGAATCGACCAAATTGTCTTCCCGAACATGTACCCCTTCTTCGGAGAAGGGGCCGTTCACCTTCGTTTTTCCTCATTCTCCGGGCTACAATCGCCGATTGGCCGCCCGCTGTAACCCCTTGAAGCGTTCCAGATCTGGATAATATATTTGGTTTTTACTTGAAATAGCTCCCAATAATAACTTCAATGTGCAGATGTGTGCTTTGATGTAGCCATTCGTGTCCCAAGCATGGGTTGAGGCCAGAGGATTTATACTGGATCAAAGAAAGAGTCCGGTCAATGCTACTCTCGACCGACCGATCGGATGCGACAGTCAGCCAATCTGTGAGTTTCGAAGTTATTACTGCTGTCGCCGAGCGGGAAGGCGTCGACCCGATGGAGCTCGAACCACCGGAGTATCAGGCCCTCTACGACGTGATCAATCCCGAAGCCCTCGATTCGCTCTTTGCGCCCCGCGAAAACGGCCGAAAACGACCGACCGGACGCGTCGAATTCCCCTTCTGTGGCTACCACGTCGTCGTCACGAGCGACGGTGACGTAACCGTCTCCGAACTCGAATAAGCACGATCAGCCGAGACACCGCTCGGCAGGTCTACCGCCAGCGGCGACCACGACGCTACGCGCTTCGTTGCTCGATCCGCGTTCGCCACTCCGACGGTAACGGCCGCGACTCGCCCGTTGCGGAGTCGACGAGCACCTGAACGGTTTCCGCCGTCGCCGCACGCTCACCGTTCGCCCTGATCTCGTAGGTCATCGGGATACTCGAGGTCCCCAGGTCGTTTACCGAGACTGCGATCGCGACGGCGTCGCCGGCTTCGATGGGCTTTGCGTACGCGAGCTCGAGGCTCACGAGGACGGTATCGGTGTCGATCAGTGAGACGTCGAGCACGTCGCGGAAGTACTCCTCCCGCGCCTGCTCGAGGTACGTTGCGTAGGTCGCGTTGTTGACGTGACCCATGAAATCGATGTCGCGGAGTCGAACGTCGACGTCGGTCTCGTACTCGTAGTCGGTCATGCGAACGAGTACGAAGCGGCCACCGTAAATACCTGCTCGTCGGCGTCGCCAGGCGGTTGCGGTCGCGTTCCGCCAGGCCGGAACCCTCGGAGGCCGATCACTCCTCGGCGGTCACTGATTCGAACACGTCCTCGTGGAGCCGATCGGTCACGATCTCCATCAGCGGCTCCATATTGCGGGTGTCGGCGCGGTTGTACTCCACGAGCGTCTCGAGGGCCGCGTCGTCGCCGGACTCGTACTCGTGCCAGAGGCGGACCGCGTCGCGACCGCTGATGTCGGGCATGTCGCGCTCGATGCCGAGGTCGCGCTCGATCGCCTTCAGCCCGCCGTCGAGGCCGAGTTTCTTGCAGGGATACATGAGGTCGACGTGGGGCAGGTCGACCTCGAGGTCGAAGCTCGTCTCGAGGAAGGGCACGTCGAAGCGCTGGCCGTTGAACGTGACGAGCAACGCCGATTCCTCGAGTTCGCGCTCGAGGCGGTCGCTCGCCAGATCGCGGTCCTTGACGAACGTCTTGGTCTCGCCGCCGCGGTGGAGGCTGACGGTCGTCACGTCGTTCCGGTCGGCGCTGAGTCCGGTCGTCTCGATGTCCAGAAAGCAGGCCTCGTCGCTGACGTTCTCGTAGCACCGCCAGCGGCTCGCGGCCGGCAGCGCCTCGGCGAAGACGGAGACGTCGCCGCGCTCGAGATGGGTCCAGCCCTCGTCGATGAACGTCTCGATCCGGTCGGCCAGCGTCGAGCCGACGACGCTGCCGTCGAACTCCTCCCAGTGGGTGACGCCGTTCTCCCAGAGGCGCCGTTCGGTGGCTTCCCCGACTCCGTGGACGGGAATGAAGCTGTTCTCGATTCGCATTACCAGTGTGGGGGCGCGGGGCGAGTAAAAACGTATGGATCGGGGACCGAGCCGCGATTACGATGGGCGGCCGGTCTGCGAACGCGGTAGCCGCGATCAGTCCTCGAGCGGCGTGACCGAGAAGAGGCTATCGTCCGCGAGAACGGCGCGGACCCGCCCGTGCCACGCCTCGGCGAACGCCGCCCGCTGGTCGTCGCTCGCGGTCCCCTCGACGAGGTCGCCGAGGTGTCCGATCGCGGGACCGCCGTCGGGCACGTCGCCGACGTGGTAGGTTATCTCGACCGTCTCGTCCGTGTCGGTGCGGCGAAACCGGAACGTCGGGCCGACGGCGTCGGTCTCGAAGGCGTCGAACGAGAGTAACCCACGTCGGCCGCCGAAGCCGCCGGCCAGTCCGCCGAAGCCGTCGACGCCCGCCGCGCCGGTGACGACCGAGACGAGTCGGCCGGTGATGCCGTAGCCGGGGTCGTCCTGCGGGCCGGCCGCCAGCACCTCAATCTCGCTGCGAACGGGGAGTGAGTCGGGATACAGCGCCTCGAGCCCCAGCTGGGCGATGTGGTACGCGCCCGCTGCGGTCGGACACGAGTGGCCCGCGACCGTGACGACGTCCTCGTAGCCGACGACGAAGGGGTCGCCCGGCTCGAGGACGGCCAGCGCCTCGGCGACCGGATCGCGGATCCGGATCGGGTCGACGTCGTAGGTGACTGCCCAGTTCGTTTCGTCGGTCTGTGCGTCGGTCGGAGTGGGTTCCGTAGACATGATGAGTTCGTTCGGATGGTGGATGGCGATCGGGGAGTCGGTGTGTCGATCGTCGAATCGCTCGTGGGGGGACGATTCAGTACCGCAGCAGGCGCATCCCGTTCAGGATGACGAGGAGCACGCTGCCCTCGTGGACGAGCATCCCGCCGGCGAGGTGAACGGCGCTGCCGAGGACGCCCGCGAGCAGGAGGCCGACGGTCAGGACCGCGATGGCGACGTTCTCGTACACGTTCCAGCGGGTCGCCTTGCTCAGGGTGATCGCGTCGGGAATCCGCGTCAGTTCGTCGGCCATCAGCGCCATATCGGCGGTCTCGATCGCGGTATCGGTGCCAGCGGCACCCATCGCGATGCCCACGTCGGCGGTCGCCAGCGACGGGGCGTCGTTGATGCCGTCGCCGACCATCGCCACGACGCGGCCCTCCTCGCGGAAGGCTTCGATCGCCGCCTGCTTGTCCTCGGGCAGCAACGCGGCGCGGTAGTCGTCGATGCCGATCTCCTCGGCGACGGCGCGGGCGGTCCGCTCGTTGTCACCGGTGAGCATCACCGTCCTGATACCGGCGTCCTGGAGCGCTCGAACGACCTCGGGTGCGGCCTCGCGGAGTTCGTCGCGGAGCGCGATCGCGCCGACGACCGTTCCGTCGCGGACGACGTGGACGGCCGTCTCGCCGGCCGCCTCGCGCTCGCGGACGTAGTCGGCGACATCGGGTGGAACGGCGATCCGCCGGTCCTCGAGGAGCGCGCGGTTGCCGACGACGATTTCGCGGCCGGCGTGGCGGGCCACGACGCCCTTCCCGGGGACGACGTCGAACTCGTCGGGATCGGGGATCCCCGCCGTTCCGCCGGACGGCGTCGCTTCGACGGCCGCTCCGCCGTCGGTGGCGACGCCGCCACCTCCGTCGCGCTCGGCGGCCGCCTCGAGAACGGCGCTCCCGAGGTGGTGTTCGCTCTTCGCCTCGGCGATAGCCGCGAGCCGGAGCACGTCGTCGTCTTCGGCCCCGAACCCCGCGACGTCGGCGACGGTCGTCTCGCCTTTCGTCAGCGTTCCGGTCTTGTCGAACGCGACGAGATCGATCTTCCCGGCGGTCTCTAAGTGCTCGCCGCCTTTCAGCAGGACGCCGTTGCGCGCGGCGTTACCGATCGCCGAGACGATGCTCACGGGTGGCCCGATGACCAGCGCGCCGGGGCAGCCGATCACCAGCAGCGTCAGCGCCAGCATGGCGTCGCGCGTGACCGCGAACGCGCCGATCGACAGTGCGAGGATCGCGGGCGTGTAGTACGTCGCGAACCGATCGATGAGGCTCTCGGTCGGCGACTGGGCCTCCTGAGCCTCCTCGACCCGCCGGATGATCCGCTGGAGGGTCGTGTCGGCCCCCGCGCCGGTCGTCCGGACCTCGAGCGCGCCGTCCTGATTGATCGTCCCGGCGTAGACTTCGTCCCCGTCGGTCTTGCGGACCGGAGCGCTCTCGCCAGTGACTGGTGCCTGGTCTACGGCGCTTTCGCCGTCGACGACCTCGCCGTCGACTGGGATCTTCCCGCCGGGTTTGACGAGGACGAGCTCGCCGACTTCAACCTCGCGGGCGGGGACTTCGACGCGTTCGCCGTCGCGGCGGACGACCGCGGTGTCCGGCGTCATCTCGAGTAGTTCCTGGAGCGCCGAGCGCGTCTTGCGCATCGTCCGCCCCTCGAGGTAGCTCCCGAGGCTGAAGAGGAAGACCACGGCCGCAGCCTCCCAGTACGCGCCGATGCCGACGGCACCGACGGCGGCTAGCGTCACGAGCGTCTTGATGCCGAGGGTGCGGCTCCGCAGCTCGTAGTAGCCGCGTTTGGCGATGTCGTAACCGCCGACGATCGTCGCGAGGACCAGCACGGCGGCGCTTACGAGGCCCGCGTCGGCGAAGAAGCCGAGGCTCCAGCCGACGACGTAGAGCAGGCCCGTCGCCGCCGTGACGATGGCCTTGCGGTGTTTCGCGTAGTATCGTTGCCAGTCGGGCGGCAGCCAGTCGAATATCATGGTAATTCTCTCAGCACCGGTTCAGGCGGGCTGGGGGGTGTAACCCTGATTCTCGATCGTCCGCTCGAGCGCCGTCGGGTCGGCCGCGTCCTCGTCGTAGGTGATTTCGACGCGACCGGTCGTGTAGTGGACCGCGGCCGACTCGACGCCCTCGGTCGACTCGAGCGCTCGTTCGACGACGCTCGCACACGTCGGGCAGTCGAAGTCCAGCACGCGGAACTGTGTCGTCTGGGTCATGGGACAGTTCATCGTTGGCTTCCCTTCCCCAAAAGTATTTTTTAGATGATATGTTTGAGTAGCGAGAGCGGTGATTTGACCGGTGCAACGAGTCGTCTAGGACTTCGATCGCAGGGGTCACGTCGAACGGGAACGGGACAACAGCTTTCGGTCCTCGAGCGCCGAATGAGCGTATGCACGAGTCACACCCGGAGATCCAGTTGCAGGACATCGCGATTCAGGACACCGACGTCTCGACCGCCGTCGACGAGCCGGTTCGGGCGATGATTCTCGATATGCTCGCCGACGAACCGATGACCGCCGGCGACGTCGACCAGGAACTCACGAGCCGCGGTTTCGATCGGACGGAGAACACGATCCGACACCACATCAACACGCTCCGGGACGCGGGACTCGTCGACGTCGTCCGATACGAGGAGGGCCGTGGCGGGACGACGAAGTACTACGGCGCGACCACGATGCTCCTCTCGTACGCGCTCCCCGAGAGCGCCGGCGACGCCGTCGACGAACTGGTCGAGGCCGCCCGACCCGAAGTCGAGGCGCTTCTCGAGTCGCTCACCGAAGAGCACGGCGACGCAATCGACGAGATCGTCGCCGAGATGGAGCCCTGCGCGCACTGCCGCACGCAGAAGTACGAGACGTACGTGCTGTTGACGGTCCTGCGGCGCGCGTTCGCTCGAGCGCGATAGAACAGCGACGGGTGCCGGATACGGATGACGATACGCGGGGGATCAGTTACTGTTGTCCGAGAGGTACAGCGTCCGATCGATGATGCTGACGGCCGCCTCGCCCCACTGCTGGACGGCAGTGCCGTCCGAGTCGAAGAGTTCGATCACGATCCGATCTCGGTCGATGGTCACGTCCCCGTCCGGTGTCGACTCCCGATCGGCGAAGCTCTGCATCTGGTACTGGAGGAGTCGCTCGGTCGAACCCGTGATGTCGATCGTCTCGGTGTCGAACTCGAAGGTCAGTGTCGCGCCGCCGCCGTCGGTCTCCGTCGCCGTCACGTCGAACCGATGACTCGAGAGCTCCGGGGCGGGCGCGTCCTCGTTCATGGTGTCGACGGCCGCCTCGACGGTCACGTCCTCGTCTTCGGGTTCGAACTCGCCGGCCTCGTCGAACGCGAACTCGGAGAGGGCGTCCGCGGGTGGCGCGTCGTCCGCGTCCGTGGCCGTTTCCTCGGCCTCGTTGGCGGTCGGCTCAGTCTCGTCGGCAGCCGGTTCGGGCTCGGTCGAGTTTCCGGAACTGTCCGGAACGTCGGCTCGGCCCGCATCGTCCGCTGTACCGGCTTCGCCGTCGCCCACCGACTCGTCGGCCGCTCCGTCGGACTGCGCGTCGGTTTCGGTCCCATCGGTCCCGTCTCGTCCGGGTCCACGGCCTCGCCGTCGTCAGCCGCTTCTTCGAACGATAGCACGTCGATCTCGTCCGGCGATGTCGGAATCTCGTCGTCGTCGACCTCGAGGGCATCGTCGGCGTCGAGTTCCTCGTCGTCGCCGCCGATCTCGCCGCCAGCCGCTACCGCGTCGTCGCCGTCGGATGCCACGGCCGCTTCGTCGGCGATCTCCGCGTCCGGTTCGTCGCTCGACTCCGCCTCGCCGTCCGGTTTGTCACTCGAGTCGACCGCCGCCGAGGACTGTTCGTCGATCGTCGACTCGGTCTCGTCGGCGTCAGCGTCGGCCGAATCGGTTTCGGTAGCGCCGACCGCGTCGCCCGTTCCCGCTGCGTCGTCCGGAACCGCCTCGCTCGAGCCGACCGGTCCCGCCGCGATGACTTCGGATTCGTCGGTCTCGTCGTCCCCGCCGGCGGGCAGTTCACCGGCGATCACCGGCCGCGCCGCGTCGATGGCCTCCCGATCCAGCGGCGTGGCGTACCAGGCCGTTCGATCGGGCGACGTGATGAACCGGCCGCGGTTGCTGTCGGCTCGCGGATGCGGCTCGTCGTCACCATCACCGTCGGCCGGTTCACCGTCGGATTCCGCGGGAGCCGGTTCGTCGACCGGGGCCTCGTCTGCATCGGGTTCGTCGGCGGGACCGTCGTCCGACGGTTGTGGTTCGTCGTGCGCCGCAGCGACCGTGTCGTCCTGCGGCGTGAGTCGGCAGCGCCGGCGTCGTCGGCCGCTACTCCCTCGTCTCGCTCTCTGCGGGCCGCCTGCGGACCCTGCTCGGGCTGGGCGTGTGACTGGGGCTGGGGACCGACGCCGCCTGTGGGTGCAGCCTGCGCGGCCGCGCCCCCCTGTGCGGCTCCTCCCTGCCCGTGTCCGGGTTGCTAAGGCTGTTGCGGCTGGTTCGCACCCGGGCCTGAGCTGATCGTCCCGCCACCGTTCAGGTGCAGTTGCGTTCCGCCGCCGCCCGCGTTCGACATGCCGTCCAAGCTGTGAGCGGTGTCCGTCAGATCGTCGTCGATGTTGTCCTCGAGTTTGTCGATTTTGTCGCCGACGCTGCGCAGGGCGAGGGCGACGTCCCAAAGGACGACGACACCGAAGAAGAGGAGTGCGAGGAAAACGGTAACAGCGGCTCCGCCGAGAAGCTCAGTAGTGGCTTCGACCATGTATGCGACTCTGTAAACGGATAGGTCGTTCGATATATAGAACTTGTGCCATAACACCGATATCGCTGGAGGTACATCGCCAGAAGACGGACTGACGCCGCGTTCTGTCGGGAGGTTTCACAGCGCGCGTAGAATCACGGTCGGGAATATATATCGCTTCCTACATGAAAATCGACTGTCGCTGACCTACAGCTCGAGCCAATCGGACGTCGTGTCCGCCTCGCGAAGATACCACTGCTGTTCTGCGGCCCCGTCGCGCGAACGGACCGTGACGATCGCGTCGAACATCGGCTCGAGGAGAGCGACGGCTTCGTGGTCCGGTTCGAGCGGAACGTGGTAGTGGCCCATGCCGCACGCCTTGTCGACGCGAGCCGTCGCCATGTGAAGCAGGCGAAACACGGTCTCGGCGTCGTGTTCGTCGAGGAGCGGTACGAGCGAGTCGACACAGACGCGGAGTTCCGACGGCTCGAACCCGTCGGCCGTTTCGGCGAACTCGTCGATGGCTTCGACGATCCTGATCCCAAGCGCTCCGGGCGACGACCTGCCGCTATCGATCTCCGTTTGCTCGGTCCGCTCCGTGTCGGTTGTCGGGTACTCGACGGTTCGGATTCGCTCGGACGCTGCGTCTGCGGTCACGCTGCAAGCTGCCCGATCGTCCGTATCCGTCACGAACAGTCGATATCGGGAGTGTCGGGCCGTCGAACCCAGTAACTGCCGACAGGCGGTTTCGTGAACGTCCGTCGGCTCGGAGCCGACGAGCAAAATATTGCTGCCGTCGCGCTTGAGCGTCCCGAGTGCTCGTGCGAACGTCGCACCATCCGGCACAAGCCCCTCGCGCTCGTCTTCCATTCCGTTTGGCCGGACTCTCGGTGCTACAATAAAAATTGTGGCTTACGACACCGGAATAGAACTCGACGCTCGAGCGGGGTGACTGACACGATCGGCCGGCTTTTCACACCGGCGGCCGTAGGTCGGGTATGGCCGACTACGACGACGACCTCGCCGACGCCGTTCGCGAACTCACGCGGACGATCGACGATCTCAGAGCGGAACTCGAGGAGTCGCGTCCGCGCCGCCGGCCGCCGCTCCGACCGCCCACGCCGCGAGAGCTCCTTCGGTTCACCGACGAGATCGCGCTGCCCGCAACCCTGGCCGTCCTCGAGGCCAGCGTCCGCGCGCTCGAGGCGTTCCAGCGGAGTCTTCGGCTCGTTCGTGGCCAGCGAGCGGCTCGGGACCGCACGACGGCGGCCGCCGAGGCGACGAGCGAGCGGGCGAACGACCTCCGTCAGACGACGCTCTCACAGCTCGACACCGTGCTGGCGGAACTCCAGCGAGCCGCGTCTGAGGGCGGATTGCCCGCCGACGAGGAGGCGCGCGACCTGCTCGAGGACGCGCGCGAACTCCGCGACGACGTCGACCGTCGCCTCCGGGCCGCCACCGACAGCGAGGCGAAGGCAGACGGCGATCGAACGGAGCGCGGAGGCGGCGTCACGATCGACATCGACGACGGACCGCTGAGCGATGCCGAGACGGACGCGGATTCCGATTCCACCGACACCGATCCCGACTCGGCCGTCGACGTCGACGCCGAACTCGAGACGCTTCGGGATCGGTACGGGGCCGACGAAGACGAGACTGACGACTCGAGCGCGAGCCCCGACAGGGACGAGAGCGCCGCCGATGGTGATGGCGGTGACGCCGATACCGGCGCCGACGCTGACGACGCAGACGGCGACGAAAACGAGGGCCGCTAGACCGGCTGGAACCGGTAGCCGTCCCAGTCCTGACTCTCTGGTTCTCGAATGCCGGCTCCGGGTTCGCGGAGTTCGTCGACGTAGACCGGTTCGACCTCGTCGCCGGTTTCGATATCGTCGGTCGTCACCTGTCCGATCGCGCGAACCGTCTCGCCGTCCACATCGAACTCGACGATCGCGAGCGTGTTCGGCTCGCGGACGCCGGGCGGCGTCGCGGTGCTGGTCGTCCACGTGACGACCTCGGCGGTGTACTCACTGAGATCGATCGTCTCCGCCGGCTCCGCGCCGTTCGGGCCGCGCGGGTGCCCGGGGTAGCTGATCGAGCCGTCCTCGTACCGGGTCGCGTCCATGCTCATTGTGCAGCCTCCATGATGGTGGTGATGACACAGTTACCGAAGCCGCCGACGTTACAGCAAAGGCCCGTCTCCGCCTCGACCTGTCGGGGACCGGCCTCGCCGACGAGCTGTTCGTAGATCTCGACGCCCTGTGCGACGCCGCTCGCGCCGAGCGGGTGGCCCTTCGATTTGAGCCCGCCGGAGGTGTTGATCGGCAGTTCGCCGGTGTCGCGCTCGGTGTACCCCTCCTCGACGAGCTTCCAGGCCTCGCCCTGCTCGGCGAAGCCCAGTCCCTCCATCTGGAGGAACTCGAGGATGGTGAACATGTCGTGGAGTTCGGCCACGTCGATGTCGTCGGGCTCGAGGCCGCTCATCTCGTAGGCCCCCTTCCCGCTCTCGACGACGCCGCCCATCACGGTCGGATCCTCACGCTCGTGGACGACGTGGGTGTCCGTCGCGCCGTCGATCCCCGAGATGACGACGTACTCGTCGGCGTACTCCTCGGCGACGGACTCGGGACAGAGCATGAGCGCGGCCGAGCCGTCCGTGATCGGACAGAAGTCGTACAGCCGGAGCGGATCGGCGACGATCGGCGACTCGAGGGCCGTCTCCATGTCGATCTCCTTTCGGAACTGCGCGTTCGGGTTGTCGACGCCGTTCTTGTGGTTCTTGACGGCGACCTTCGCGAGACTCTCGCGGGGTGCGTCGAATCGCTCGAGGTAGTGGCGCGCGGTGAGTCCGGCGAAGGACGGCAGCGTGACGCCGGTTTTGTACTCGACGGGGTGGGTCAGCGACGCGATGACGTCGGTGGCTTCCCCGGTCGTCTTGTGGGTCATTTTCTCGCCGCCGACGAGCAGGGTCATGTCGCTGGCCCCGCTGGCGACCGACTGCCAGGCGGCGAAGATCCCCGCGCCACCGCTCGAGCTCGTCTGGTCGACGCGCTGGGTGTAGGCCGGCATCGCGTTCAGGTCGTGTGCCAGCGCGTTCGGCACGCCCGTCTGTCCCTCGAACTCGCCGCTCGCCATGTTCGAGACGTAGAGGTGTTCGACGGTTTCGGCGTCGACACCCGCATCCTCGAGACACTCGATTCCGGCCTCGGCGAGGAGGTCCATCACCCACTCCCCCTCGCGTTGCCCGAACTGGGTCATCGAGGCTCCGATGATTGCAACACGTTCCATATCCTACTGGACTCGAGACTTCGGTTTATAACATGGGGTTGGAAGGAGCGACCGGCGCGGCCCAGACCGTGCCACCTGGAAGACGGGTCGGTTTCGGTTACTATCGCGGACGGATCAATCGGGTTGCGTGTTCCGTATGAACGTTTACCCGGCCCCTTGCCGAACGTTACCTATGGTCGAACACACCCGTACACTCGGTTTCTGGGTGGCATTCGCGCTGGGGTTGGGGACGATGATCGCGGCCGGGATCTTTTCGCTGTCGGGGACCGCAGTCGCCGCCGTCGGGAGCAGCGCGGTGCTCGCGTTCGTCATCGCGGCGCTCATCGCGGGGGTCACGGCGGCCTCCTACTCCGAGTTCGCCTCGATCTACGCGGAAAACGGCGGCGGTTACCTGTTCAGTTCGCGGACCTTCGATCGCGACCTCCTCGAGTACGCGGTCGGCGCGTCGCTCTTTTTGGGATACACCGGGACGACCGCGTTCTACCTCGCGACGATGGACGAGTGGTTCCTCGAGTTCGTGATTCCCCACGGGTGGCCGGTTCCGCACGGCTCGATCGGCGTGCTGGCGGCCGTGCTTCTGGGGGCGCTCAACGCGCAGGGGACCGAGGAGAGCGGGACTTTCCAGGTCGTCGTCAGCGGCGCGAAGGTCGCCGTCCTCATCGCGTTCATCGGCGGCGCGTTCGCGTACAAGGCGCCGGCCGAGACGGTCGGCACGTTCACCGCGGCGGTCTCGACCGACATCGGCGGCATCGTCTCGATCGCCGCGCTCGCGTTCATCACGTTCTTCGGCTTCTCCGCGATCGCGGCCAGCGCCGGGGAGATCATCGAACCCCGAAAGACGGTCCCGCGAGCCATCGCGGCGAGCATCATCGCCGTCACGATCCTCTACACGTTCGTCATCATCGCGATGGTCAACGCGCCGATCCCGGCCGAAGTCATCGCGCAGGAGGGCGAGACCGCGATGGGGAGCGTCGCCAACGCGTTCCTCGGCAGTATCGGTATGGCACTGATCGTCGCGGGGGCGATCTTCAGCATGATCAGCGCGTCGAACGCGAGCGTCCTCGCGGCCAGCAGTATCGGTTCGCTGATGGGGCGACAGGGGCAAGCGCCGCGGCGGTTCTCCCGCATCCATCCCTCGTACGGCACGCCGTTCTGGAGCGTCGTGACCGTCACGGGGACGATCGTCGCCCTCATCGTCGCGTTCATCATGCTCTTTCCCGCCGAGGGCGGGATCGCCGGCATCGGACTGGGGCTCGAGGCACTGACCGGCTTCGCGACGTTCAACCTGCTCGCGCCGCTGTCGGTCGTCAACGTCGCACTGATCGTCTCGCGGCGGCGCTTCCCCGACATCGATCGACCGCTCAAAGTCCCGCTGGTGCCGTTGTTGCCGGTACTCGGAATCGCCGCGAACCTGGGGCTCATCACGAGCCTCCCGGTCATCGGCGTTATCGTCGGGACGCTCCTGATCACCGCACTGATCGGCGCGTACCTCGTCTGGGGCGGCGCCCCGGAGACCGAAGAGCTGTTTGAGCGGATCGTCTCGCCGTACTCGCCGGAGGAGATGGCGGCGCAGTCGGCCGGCGGCGGGAGCGGGGCGGCGGCCGACGCCGCGCCTGTCGAAGCGACCAGCGAGGCAGCGACGGTCGAGACGGACCGCTTTCGGATTCTCGTTCCGGTCCGTCGACCCGACCGCGCCCCCACGCACGTCCTGCTGGCGGCGACGATCGGAAACCTGTACGCGGACGATCCGGTCGTGCAGGTCGTCACCGTCACGCAGATCCCGGACCAGACGCCCAGCGAGATGGTCGTCGACACCGCCGAGAACCGTGCCTCCGTGATCGGCGACGAACTCGCCGCTGCCGACCTCGAGGTCGACTACACCGTTCAGGGACACATCTCGCGCGACGTCGGATTCAGCATCGTCCAAACGGCCAGAGAGGATCAGGTCGATCTGATTCTCATGGGCTATCCCGAAGAGAGCGCCGAGATCACCCAGCGCGTCGAGTTCGACGCGCCCTGCGACGTGCTGTTCTCGAAGGGATTCGTGGGACGAGAGACAGGAGTCCCCGCGACGGTCAACGTCGGCGCGGGTGGCGGGCCGCATCACGCGGCGCTGTTGCCGTTCGTCAACGAACTCGCGGCGGACGGCTCGTCGATCCACGTCATCAACGTCAGGCCCACGGGGAACGGGACCGCCGAAGACCCCGGAGAGACGCTGAACTCCCTCCCGTCGGCGGAGTCGGTGGAAGTCCACAACGTCACAGCGAATTCGGTCGCCGAAGGGCTCGTGACGACCGCCGCCGAGAACGGCGGCATCCTCGTGATCGGCGCGTCGCGAACGCGTCGGCTCCGGCAGTGGATCCTCGGCAGCACGCCGGATCGGGTCATCGACCTCGCGGAGGACGCCGACGTTCCCGTCATCGTCTACGCGAGCGAAACGACCGTCAAGGGCGTGCTGGAGGACCTCGCGTTCCCGCTCTACCGATACTTCGTGAGACTACGAGAGCCGAATCATCGGATATCGGGCCGGGAGCGATCCGGCGACGTAGAAGGGTGAGCCGCGCGGCCGAAACGCGGGCCGCGCCTACGCCGATTCCGCCGCGGCCGTCCGCAGATCGCTCGCGCGCGAGCGGGCCTGCGAGACCACAGCGGGCCGGGCCTCGAAGGAGACGACGACGTCCTCGTCGCCGTAATCGACGTCCTCGACGTGAGCGTTGTCGTGCAGCCACGAGACGACGCTCATCGTGTCGTCGGTCATCGGTAGCATCAGCCGCTCGCGCTCCCAGTCGGGGAGCTCGCTATCGATGCGCTCGAGCAGGGTGTCGACGTTGAGTCCCTCCTTCGCGCTGACGGTGACCGGGTTCGGGGCGAGCGACGAGAGGGCCTCGCGCTTCTCGGCGAGTTCCTCGTCGTCGACCGTGTCGATCTTGTTCAGGACGGTCACGATCGGGGCCTCGTTGCGCTCGTAGAGCGTGTCGTGGCAGGTCACGAGCTTCTCGTGGATCTCGTCGACGGGCTCGCTGACGTCGACGACGAGCAAGACGAGATCGGCCCGATAGACGGAGTCGAGCGTCGACTTGAACGACTCGACCAGCCAGTGGGGGAGATCGCTGATGAACCCGACGGTGTCGGTCACCAGCACGTCGCGGGGCTCGAGGTCGGCACGGCGGGTCGTCGTCCCCAGCGTCGTGAACAGCTTGTCCTGGGACTCGGCCGTCGGATCCAGATCCCGGTGGAGGTCCTCGTTCTCGTCGACCTCGAGATCGGACGCGAGCCGGCGCAGCAGGGTCGACTTGCCCGCGTTCGTGTACCCTGCGAGCGCGACTAGATCGAAGCCCGAATCGCGACGGCGCTCTCGGCGCTGCTGTTCGGTCTGCTCGATCCGCTCGAGTTCGTCCTTGATCCGGCTGATCTGGTCTTTGATGTCCCGTTCGCGGCTCTCGTCGTACTCGCCCAGCCCCATGAACCCGGGGTGTTCCTCGCGCTTGGCGAGGCTCGTCTTCGCTTCGGCGCGCGGGAGTTCGTACCGAAGTTCCGCCAGCTCGACCTGCAGTTGGGCTTTCCGGGTCTGAGCGCGCTGACCGAAGATCTCGAGGATGAGCGTGAACCGGTCGATGACCTCGACGCCTTCGGGTAAGAGCTGGCCGAGGTTGTACGTCTGGTACGGACCCAGTCGGTTGTCGAAAATGACGGTCGTGGCGTCGGTTTCCTCGACGAGCGCGGCGAGTTCCTCGGCTTTCCCCTCGCCGATCTGGAGCGCCGGATCGGCCCGCCGCGATTGGGTGACCTCGCCGACGACGGTGTATCCCGCCGCGCGGGCCAGATCGCGAATCTCGCTCGTGTCGGCCGTTCCCGAATCGACGCGTTTGACGATGATCGTATTCATGCAGGTGACTGTGTGTATTCCGGACGCGGTCGGTCGCGCACGTCGAAGTGCTGTGGCTCACCGGTCCCGCGACCGGCCGCTCGCACGCAGCGGTCGCGACGCTGTAGACACCGCCGCGCGAACCCGGACACGCTAACGATGCCGGTCGGCCACCTCCGTTGGACGCACGTGACTCATGACCGACCGTACGCGACCGACCGTCTTGAATCCCGTGCCCGACGCCCGATCCAAGTTCCTACGCGGCCGCCTCAGGCGTCGAACAGCCGCCTCCGTCGCCCGACCGGGACCGGTCGCCAGTCTATTCCGCTGACCACAACAGTCATAGGAACCGACTCGAATGGGAACGGATAATGATAGATATCGATCCGACGGCACTCGGCCTCGAGTTCGGTGGCGGTGCGGCCATCGGGGGGGTCATGGGTTTCGCCGCGAAGAAGATCGCGAAACTCGTCGCGATCATGGTCGGCGTCCAGCTGATGGTCTTTCGCTACCTCGAGTCGCAGGGAATCATCACCGTCGACTGGAACCGGCTCTCGGCGGGACTCTTGCAGACCCAACAGCGCGCGCAGAACGTCGACGTCCACTGGCTCCAGTCGATCCTCTCGACGCTGTCGATCGGCGCGGGCTTCACCGGCGGCTTCCTGATCGGCTTCAAGCGAGGATAATCGCTGTCGGGCCCGCGGCCCGGCGATCCGTTACCGCGTCTTCAGGTCGTCTTTGTCCTTGATGATCTCCGTTTCGGCCTCGCCGCTGGTGTGTTCGTTGACCACGTCGTAGAACTCGTTTTGCAGCCCCGCGGGGAACGTGAGTACGCCGATCCACGAGCCGTCGTTTTGCCACTCCTCGCGCTCTAAATCGCCGAACTGACGGATCTGTGCCTGCGCGCTGCCGGCGTAGTCGGCCGGAACGTTGACGGCGACGGTGATCTCCTCGAACCGGATCGGAATCACCGGGCGCAACGCGTCTAGCGCGTCGTCGACCTGATTCTGAACCGGCTCCATCGGATCGACGGTGAAGCCGGCCTCCTCCAGCGCGTTCTCGATCCGCTCGGGCGGATGGGGCGCGTTGTCCATCTGCGGGTTGACCGCGTTGCGCGTGATGGTGTCGATCAGCTGTTTGCGCTTCTGTTCTTGCATCTCGCGGCGCTGATCGGCCGTGATCTGGATCTCTCCCCGTTTGATCACTTCGGGAATGATCTCGAGGGGGTCCGTCGTGTCGAACACCTTCTCGAGGTCGTCTTCGGCCGGCCGGTCGCCGCGCGAGGCGTCCTCGAAGACGTCCTCGGCCGCGATCACGTCCTCGAGGTCGCCGTCGAACTCGTCGCGTTTGATCGACAGCGCCGCGTCCGGATCTACGAGCACCTCGAAACGCGCCCCGTGTGACTCGAGTCGCGCCGTCACTGCCTCGTCGAGCGAAATCATACCAAACGGTTTCCCCGCCAATTTAAAGAGTGTTTCCCGACGGGCGGACCGACGGCGCGACAGATTGCGGATCGGCGTTCCGCGGGGGACGGACTGCTCGCTCGAGTGCTGTCGGTAGCGGTCGGAAAACGCAGATCGGGAGCTGCAGCGGGGTCTCGATTATTCGTCGCTCTCCTCGTCCTCGCCGGTGTCGAGGAGATCGTTCTCCTCGAGGTGGGACTCGATCCGATCGTGGTCGAACTGCTCGAAGGACTCGGTCTCGACGTCGACCGTCGCCAGCCCCACTTCGTTGGGGAGCAGGGAGCCGTCGTTGACCGACGCGAGCGCGTCGAGCGCGAGCTGGATGCCGCCATCCAGGTCGGCCTCGTCGTCGTAGTTCTCCTCGAGGTAGTTCTGGAGTTCGCCGCGGTCGGCGCCGACGGCCAGCGCCTTCCACTCGTACGGCGTGCCCGACGGATCGGTCTCGAAGAGGCGGGGCTCGCCGTTGTCGATGCCGCCGACGATCAGCGCGACGCCGAACGGGCGCGCGCCGCCGACCTGGGTGTACTGCTGGATGTGGTCGGTGACCTCTTTCGTGAGCGTCTCGACGCCGATCGGCTCGCCGTAGCGCAGCTGGTTGACCTGCGTCTGGCGGCGTGCGAAGTCGATCAGCTGGCGGGCGTCGGCGACGTGGCCCGCGCTAGCGATGCCGACGTGGTCGTCGGCCTTGTGGATCTTCTCGACGCTCGAGTCCTCGAGCAGCGGGGAGGGGACTCGTTTGTCGACGGCGAGAACGACGCCGTCGCTCGTTCGGACACCGATACTGGCCGTTCCTCGCTTGACCGCCTCGCGAGCGTACTCGACCTGGTAGAGTCGGCCGTCGGGCGAGAAGATCGTGATGCCACGGTCGTACGCCTGCTGTTGGGCTTGTCCCTGCATAGTATCACG
>SDGW01000423.1_pt1 | contig 17856 bp, 15 predicted proteins | sample 2873831 | NCBI WGS metagenome assembly SDGW01 (sample SAMN08132700, study PRJNA421101) | hypersaline lake metagenome | isolation source: celular fraction 0.22 microns magnesium sulfate-rich crust from ephemeral... | place: Spain: Penahueca Lagoon, Toledo | collected 2011-07
ACCGCCCTTGGGAAACTCCCAGTCGCCTGGGCGGCTCTTGAGTAGAAGATACTCGCGCCGGCCCCGCGTATCGCGGAAGAGGATCGCGCCTGCGCTCGTAGCTTCGACTGCCATTAAGTAGACTAACAGATGCGACGTTAAGAGAATATCGGACTGTTCGTCCAGCGTATACTGATTGCGGCCCCGATTTTCACGCCATCGCCGGCCGATCGACCGCAGTCGTTCACTGCACGTGATCAGTATCGACCAATCTCAGCAACTTTTTACGCACCCACCGTCGACCTATTCGACAGCACCAGCCATGACCTTCGTCACCCGTCTGACGCTCCAGAGCGGCGATCGAGCCGCACTCGATGGTATCGTCGAAGACATCAAAACCACCGCCGAGCGAAAGGGCGCAGCGTTGAAAGGCCCCCACTCGCATCCGCCGGAACGACTCTCGGTTCCCCAGCGCTGTCGACTGCACGCCGACGACGACCGGCAGTTCTCCTCGTGGGACTACACCGTCTTCACCCGCGAACTCGAGATCCACGGCCACGACAACCTCGCGCGCAACATCGCCTCGCAGAACTTCCCCGATTCGGTCCACATCGAGGCCGAAGTCGAACAGATCCACGGCGCTGGCCGCGGCAACTGAGGGCTTTTTACACCGCGTCGAGCGAACCCGCCGTCAGAGCTTTTTATCAGTCTCCCGGAGGGAGTGACATGACCGCGGACGACCTCGTCTCACTCCGGCGAGACCTCCATCGGAAACCCGAACCCGCCTGGCGCGAGTTCTACACGACCGCACGGATCGTCGACGAACTCGAGTCGCGACTCGGCGACGACCTCACTGCGCTCTACGTCGGCCCCGAGGCGATCGCGGGCGACCACCGGCTGGCAGTCCCCGACGACGCGGCGCTCACCCACTGGTACGAGCAGGCCCGGGAGACGGGTGTCGACGAAGCCACGCTCGAGCGACTCGAGGGTGGCTACACCGGTGCGGTCGCCGTCATCGAACGCGGTGAAGGCCCGACAGTCGGCCTGCGCGTCGACATCGACGGACTCCCGCGACCGGAATCCGACGATCCCGCTCACGTGCCCGCCACAGAGGGCTTTCGCTCCGAACACGAGGGTGCGATGCACGCCTGCGGGCATGACGCCCACGCGACGATCGGGATCGGCGTCCTCGAGCGCATCGCAGAGAGCGACTTCACAGGCACTCTGAAGGTCTTCTTCCAGCCCGCAGAGGAGGTCGTCGGCGGTGGCAAGTCGATGGCAGAAAGCGAGCATATCCAAGACGTCGACTCCCTGCTCGCGATGCACATCGGACTCGACCATCCGACCGGTGAGATCGTCGCCGGGATCGACGGCTTTCTCGCGGTCTCGCATCTCGAGGCCGAGTTCACGGGCGAATCGGCCCACGCCGGCGGCCACCCCGAACAGGGGCGCAACGCCGTCCAGGCGATGGCAACGGCCGTCCAGAACCTCTACGGAATTCCCAGACACAACGACGGCACAACGCGTGTCAACGCGGGCGTCGTCGAGGGCGGCAGCGCCGCCAACGTCATCCCCGACGAGGCACGGATCGTCGCCGAAGTGCGTGGCGAAACGACCGAACTGATGGAGTACATGAAACACCGGGCCGAACAGGTGCTCCGCGGCGCCGCCGCGATGCACGACTGCGAGGTGTCGATCGAGACCGGCGCGGAGGCACCCAGCGCGAGAAGTGACGACGATCTCGTTTCGATCGTCGCCGACGTGGCCGGCGAGACGGCGGGTATCGAACGGGTCAAAGAACGCGACGAACTCGGTGGCAGCGAGGACGCGACGTACCTGATGCGGGCAGTCCAGGAACGCGGCGGCAGCGCCTGTTACGTTGGCGTCGGCACCGACCACCCCGGTGGCCATCACACGGCGACGTTCGACGTCGACGAAGCGAGCATCGGCCACGGGATCGACATGCTGGCCGGGGCGATCGAGCGAATCGGCAGCGAGCAGCGCTGACCAGCTGCTCGAGCCGCTATCGCTCGGTCAGGCGTCCATGACGACCTCGAGATCGAACGGCGCGTCGGCGGGGGCCGATTTGGGTTCGAGGTAGCCGACCGCGAAGGCAGTGTAGACGCTGCCAGCTTCTGGTGCCACGTCGAAGGTCGCAACCACGTCGCCGTCGTTGGTCTCGGTCGCCGGACGGACCTCGAGCGTGTAGTCGCCACCGGGGACCTCGGTCGTCGCCGCATCGCCGAAGGCCGCGCCCTCGAACAAAACCGTCTCGCCGTCACCGACCGTGACGTCGACAGCGGGAGCGTCCGGCGAGGCGTGCACGAGGCGGACGCGTGCGTCGTCGCCGGGGTCGCTGACGTCGTCCTCGAGTACGACCGGGGCGAACGGCTGGGTTTCCTCGCTCAGCTCGCCGAGCGCCGCGATGGTGAACTCGCCCTCGGCGATCTCGAGATCGTCCTCGAACACGACCGTGTCGGGATCTCCTGCGGCCGTTATCATTACCGTGTAGGTGCCTGGCGCGAGCTCGAGGTAGTCGCTGACGGCCCGGTAGGGCACATCCTCGAGGACGGTGTCGCCGTCGACGTAGACATCGACGTTCGGCGCGTCCGGCGAGAGGTGGGCGACGCGGACGTTCGCCATGGCCTCGTCGGTTCCGCTGTTGTCCATCTCGTCGTCACTCATCTCCTCCCCTGAGCCATCGCTCATCTCGTCGCCGTCTCCACTCCCACCCATACAGCCGGCGAGAGCGATCCCGCCCGCAGTTCCGATCAGTGTCAGTGCGCGTCGGCGTGTGTGGCTTTCTGCCATACAATCCGGTACTTGACGCATCGGAAAAGCGAAATTCCCTAACGGAGTAGGGGTATTTCCACAGGAATTTATAACTCACTGATCAGTACTGACGAGTTACTCGAACGTGGCCGTCTCGAGTGAATGGTGGCCGGGAGGACGGCTCGAGCAACGCGAGAGCCGTCCGACCCGGGGGAGGGCAGGCGGTTACCCAGATACTGACCGCGAGCGAACCCGACGGGTGAGCGAGCGGGCCGACGACCGACCCGTAGGGGAGGGAGGAGTGCTTTTGATCGACCTTTTGCCGAGCGAACGAGCGACACGAGTGAGCGCAGTGTAAAAGGTCGGTTCTAGTATTTGGGCTCCGCCCCAGTCGTCTCGTAGACCTGTTCCATGAGGTCGTCGCGGCGTTGTTGCCAGTGATCGAGTGCGGCGGGATGGTGGGGATACGCTTCGTAGAGTTCGAGCAACTCGTCGGCCCGGCGTTTGGTCTGGAAGAGCGTCCAGATCGTCCCCCAGTGGCCGCGGCTGTTGAGCAGACTCTCCGCGGCGAGTTTCGGGCCGATGCTCGTACTCCCCGAGTACAGCGCCTCCGCGAGTTTCTCGCCGGGCATCGCGGCGAGCAGCCCCATCAGGTCGTCGACGTCGACGGCCGTCGAGAGGATGTTGTAGACGTCGAGTGCGGCATACCGTGCGCCGAAGTGGTCCATGACGCGTTCGTTGTACTCCCAGAGGGCTTTCTCGCTGACGTCGCCGGTCTCGAGTGCGTCGATCGCGGCCTCGCCGGCGTACTTGCCGCCGTAGGCGGCGCCGGCGATGCCGCCGCCAGTCGTGGGGTTGACGTGGCCGGCGGCGTCGCCGATGGCCATGTAGCCCGGATGCACTGCGGAATCGTAGGGCCGTCGGGTGGGGAGGGCTGCGCCGAGTTTGTCCTCGACTTCGGCATTCCGGAACTCGGGGCGGGTCTCGAGGTCGCGTTTGAGGTCGTCGACGAGTTTCATCGGCTCTTCGGTCATCTGGAAGCCCAGGCCGGCGTTGATCTCCGTCTCGGTGCGTGGGAAATACCAGAGATAGCCCGCGGCGCGTTCGGTCGGCTTGAACACGAGCGCATCGTCCCACTCGACCGGCTCGTCGACGTGGACGATCTCGCGGTAGGCAGAACAGAAGTGCGTATAGTTAACGTTCGTATCGAACGCGGAGGTCGAAAAGTCGACGTGATCCTGGAGGACGGACAGCGACCCCGCGGCGTCGATGACGATGTCGGCCTCGTAGGTGAGCGGGTCACCCGTGTGGATCGCTTCGACGCCGGTGACGCGGCCGTCGTCATCCTGGAGGACGTTTTTGACGACGGTGTCGTAATGGAAGTCGACGCCGACCTCGTCGGCCCCGTCGATGATCCGGCGACCGTACTCCCAGCGGTCGATGACGGCCAGTTCGCCGGGGATCGGAATCTCGAGGACGGTATCTTCCTGTGGGATCTCGAAACGGCCGTGGTCGACGCCCGTATTCGTAAAGGCGGGCTCGAGTTTCGACTTCGGGATCGCCTCGGGGAAGCTATCGGCTCCCTTCAGTGCGTCGCCACAGGCGATGTGGCCTGCCTCCTCCTCGGATTTCCGCTCGAGAATGACGACGTCGTACCCCTCCCGTGCGATGGTCGCTGCGGCGTAGCACCCTGCCGTTCCGGCACCGACGACGACCACGTCCGGCGACTGCGTCTTCGGCGTCGTGGCGGCCGACTGCTCCTGCGTACTCATATCAACACTGTGGTGGCCGCGGTAAGAAAACGTTTTATCAAGCGGTTAGCTGCGATTTGTGGCCGATCCGGTGGCGAGCTCGCGGGTCGGAACGAGCCGGTTCGATCCCCTACAATGAAATAAAGAGTTTTAGTGAGGTCCGCCGTACCGGTCCGTATGACTGAGTATACGGTCGAGTTCGTCGGGACGGGTGAAACGATCACCTGTACCGACAAAGAGACGATCCTCAGCCGGTGTCTCGAGGAGGGGATCGCCCAGGAGTACTCCTGCCGGGTGGGGATGTGTCTGGCGTGTTCTGCCGAAATCGTCGAGGGTGAGGTCACCCAGCCCGCAGCCCGTGGCCTGACCGAGGAAGAGGCCGAACGCTACGCGCTGACCTGCATGGCACGGCCGCAGTCGGATCTGAAACTCGATCGTGGCAAGTACCCGCCGAGCATCGAAGGCGACCTCGAGGCCGGGAGCGGACACGACGGCGCAGCTGCTGACGACTGATACTGGTCGCTGAGTTGCTGCACCGAGAAGAGAACGAGCGCGAAACGCACGCTGAAACTGGGACTCGAATCGGCGACGCGGTGTGTCTCGAGGAACGGGACCGCGATTACTCGACGAAGTCGATGTCGTCACCGCCTGCGGGTTCGGGCTGGATGGCGGCCTCGCCGTCCGGCCGGCCGTAGATCTGTGGCGACTCGACGCCCGTGACGACGATCATCGTCCGCATGCTGCCCTCGAGACTCTCGTCGATCGAGGTCCCCCAGATGATGCGGGCGTCGGGGTCGATCCGGTCGTAGATCTCTTCGACGACGCCTTCGGCTTCTTCGATGGCCATGTCGTTGCCGCCGGTGACGTTGACGAGTGCGGAACTCGCACCGGAGATGTCGACGTCCAGAAGGGGCGAACGCAGCGCGGTTTTGACCGAATCTTCGGCTTTGGCCTCGGAGTCGGCTTCGCCCAGCCCGATCATGGCGACGCCGCCACGTTCCATGACGGTGCGCACGTCGGCGAAGTCCAGGTTGACGAGGCCGGGTTTGGTAATGAGTTCCGTGATGCCTTTGACCGAGCGCATCAGGACCTCGTCGGAGACCTTGAACGCCTGGCGGACAGGCAGTTTGCCCACTGAATCGAGCAGGCGGTCGTTGGGGACGACGATGACGGTGTCGGAGACGTCGCGCAAGCGCTCGAGACCGGCCTCCGCGTTGGTTCGGCGGACCTCTCCCTCGGCGGTAAAGGGCGTCGTGACGATCGAAATCGTGAGTGCGCCGGCCTCGCGGGCGGCTTTGGCGACGACGGGCGCAGAGCCGGTGCCGGTGCCGCCGCCGAGCCCGGCCGTGACGAAGACCATGTCGGAGCCGTCGATAGCGTCGTAGATGTCCTGCTGGCTTTCGAGGGCGGCTTCTTCGCCGACCTGGGGGAGCGAACCGGCACCACGGCCGCCGGTTTTCTCCTCGCCCATCAGAATCTTGGTGTCGGCGTCGATCTCGACGAGATGCTGGACGTCAGTGTTGGCGGCGACGAGTTTCGCCCCATGGATTCCCTCCTCGTGCATGCGGTTGATCGTGTTGCCACCGGCACCGCCACAGCCGACGACGGTGATGTCGGTCTGGAGGTCCTGAAGGACGTCTTCCAGTTCGTCGTCGGTCATCGTCCCTGTCCGCCTGCCGTCCGACGAGCCGTTGCCGGACGACTGCCCGTCCTGTGGCGCGTCGTCGGGGGCCGTGGCCGCCCCGTTTTCGGCCTCGTCGATTGCGTCGTCGATGAGAGAGTCCATTCTTGGCCCTGTCTAAACGATGGAGCATAATTACCTTTCCCCTACACGTCAGCCGACTGTCTGACACATTAGTACTAACTTACGTCTATCGACGCATGAACGTCGAATCCGGCAGCAGTACTCGAGTAATACGGTCTTACTATCGGTAAACAATCCAGTCAGATCTGAAACCGGCGCGTTCGCTCGGTTCGAACTCTCGCGGGACTGACCGTTTCCCCATCGACAGTGACGGGCTCGCCGTCGGCGAGCGCACCGAACTTCGGTCCTTCTGGAACGCCCGCCTCACGTGCCAGTTGTGGATCGAAGGCTGTCTCCTCGGCGACGACAGCGTCGGCTTCGATCCACACAGCGTCGTACTTCTCCGCGAGGACGTCGGCCAGATCCGCAATGATCGTCTCGAGTGGCTCCGCCGAGGCAGCGTCGCTGGCGGCTGTGGCGTCAGTATCAGGAACGGCCACCTGCGAGCCGACGCGGCTCCCACCGTTTTCGGTTGCGAAGGCAACGGTATTCGCTTCGACGAGCACACGGACGCGGTCGGGATCGATCCCCTGAGCGGCGCTGAGGAGGTCAGCCGGAAGTTCGACGGCAGTGAACGACTCGGCGATCCGCTCTCCGAAGCGAATCCCGTCGTCGATGGCACCCAGTTCGGCCTCGACCGCGTCGACGATCTCGAGCGGCCGGTCGTCGACCTCCCGGAGCCACGTCTCGCTGACGATCCGGCAGTCTGTATCCGCGAGTGTTTCCTCGAGCACTGGCCACTCGCCATCGAGGAGTGCAACCTCGGCGTCGCTGGCGTCGAACGCTCGTTTCAGGACGTCACGATGGGCCGTCGGGTGGCCCATCGCCTCGAGCGCCCAGTCGGCGGCGACGTGGCCGACCGCCCACGCGGTCTCGCGGGCGACCCGTCCGAACCGGGGGGCGTAATGGTTGCCGCCGAAGCCGACGAGCTGTCTGTCACGATGTGGCGCAACGTTTCGTAGCTCGAGGATGGCGCGGGCGACCGCGTCGGCACCGGCGGGGTCGTCCCACTGTTCGTCGCCGCTACCGAGTTCTGCAAAAAGCGACGGACAGCCCACGTCGGAGGGTCCGTGGTGGGTACACTCCATGCCGACGTCGTATTCGTCGGGTGCGTACTCCTCAAAGGCGGCGAGCAGCCGGGACAGGGCGTTCGGCGCGGCGTCGGCCAGCGCGTCGGGCTCGCCGCCGAACTCGGCCGGGCCGAAGTTGCCCGTGAAATGGCCGGTCAGCAGCGGGCCGGTATCCCCTGAGTGTCGCGAGGCGAAGACGAGCAGGTCGGGATCGCAGTCGAAGGCGTCGGCGGGCCGCTCGAGGTCGATGTGCAACGCGTCGAACGACCGCAGGACGGCCCCATCGGTTCGGTAGTAGGTACCGCCGCCGTCGGCTGGCGGCCGGCTGTCGTCGGTTTGCTGTGTCCAGTCGGCGCGTTCGCGGAGTCGGTCACAGATGTGCTCCGAGGCGCGGTCGGCGTGGCTTTCGACGATCGCGAGCGTGGTCATATCCCTGCTCGTGGGTTGCGGGCGTTAACGTCGCCGGTTTCTGATCGAGGTGGCGGCCACCCATGGTTTTTCGTGTCTGTGTGTCCCACACACAATGTGTAGGCGAGCCGACGAATGACCTCTGATCCGTCGAACGAGCGGAATACTGCGATCGCATCTGATTTCGAAGTCGAGATCAGTGATCTGAGCACGCTCGTCAGCGATTGTGCCATCGCGCTGTTCGATGCCGACGGGTTCGTCACTGCATGGAACGCGGGTGCACGCCGCCTGACGGGCTACGACGCGGAGACGATCGTCGGCGATCACTACCGGTCCCTCTTTCCGGCGGACGCTCGCGACGACGGACGGCCGGAACAGCTACTCGAGCGAGCACGAGCCGAGGGAACGGTCGAAGCCGACGGGTGGCGACTCGGCGGCGACGACAGCCGGTTGTGGGTCCGCGAAACCGTTGCGACGATCCGTGCAGACGGCGAGGCCGGCGTTCCCGTCGAATCCACGGCCGACCTGCAGGGGTACGTCTGGGTTGTCCGCGACCGCACCGACGATCACGAGCGCGCACAGCAGCTCCGTTCGGAAACGGCCTTTACGGAGAGCATTCTCGAGGCACAGCCGGACATCCTCTATGCGTTCGACACCGAGGGGTCGCTGATCGAGTGGAACGAGCAGTTCGAGCGTGTGTTCGGCTACGATCCGGCCGAACTCGAGGGTGTCGATCCGCTCACGTTCATCGCCCCCGAGGACCGCGACCACATCGCCGAGGCGATCGACCGCATCCTCGAGGAGGGCGCACGCGTCACAGCCGAGGGACGAATCGTCACTGAAGACGGGAGGCGGATCCCCTACGAGTTCAACAGCGCCCGGATCGTCGACGGCGGCGACGTGCTCGGTTTTACCGGCGTCGGCCGCGACATCAGCGACCGGAAGGCTCGGGAACGCGAACTCGAGCGCCTCGAGCGCCTCAACGCGATCATTCGGACGATCGACGAGACGATGGTCACGACCGACTCCCGTGAGGAGGTCGAGACCGTGATCGTCGACCGATTCGCAGCCACCGACGCCTACCAGTTCGCCGTCATCGGCCGGGCTGGCGGTGTCGCGACGGGTGACGGATATTCGTGGGAGCCGACCGCTTGGGCAGGCATCGACGCGACCGGCGCAGAGGGGTGTGCGTCGTTCGTCGAGCCACCGGTCGGCACCGACGGCGACCCGGCGCTCGAAACGCGCACTGTCCAGCGCTATCGAGGCCTCCGCGACCATCCACTCGAGGAGTGGCGATGCCACGCTCGCGAGCACGACTACGGCGCGGTCGCCGTCGTCCCCATCACGGCGACCGAGCAGCCCCTCGGGGCGCTCGTAATCGGCACGGACGAGCCGTTGGCGTTTCCCGACCGAGAGCGAGAAGTGTTCCGGGAGTTCGGCGGCACGATCGGCCACGCCATCAACACGATGACGGTCCGCCAGCTGCTCTATCAGGATACTGTCGTCGAACTCGAGTTCAAGTCGACTGACCGAGGTGACGCCTGTATTCGGCTTTCCGACGACCTCGGCTGTGACCTGTCGGTCGAGCACGTCTTGCCGCTGACCAGCCAGGTGTTCATTTATTATGTGACCGTGTCCGACGTCGACCCGAGCCGCGTTCGCGAGGCCGCTCGCGACGACGAGGCGATTACGGATCACCGGCTGATCGACGCTGACGACCACGAGAGCCACTGGGAGTGTGTCGTTCGCAACGCGACGATCGCCGAGTCCTTCACGGGCTATGGCGCGCGGTTGCGGTCGAAAACCATCCGCGATGGTGTTGCGGAGCTAACGGTTCAAGTCAGCACCGACGTGGCCTTGCCCGAGTTCGTCGATACGATTACGGCGACCTACCCCGACAGCGAACTCCGCTCGAAACAGACCGTCGAGCGACCCGTCGAAACGCATGGTGACTTTCGGCGCACTGTCGAGTCGCTGCTGACCGACAAACAGCGCACAGCCCTCGAGGCAGCCTACCACGGCGGCTACTTCGAGTGGCCGACGCGGGACAGCGATGCAAGCGAGATCGCCGACCGGCTCGGGATCGCTCGTCAGACCTTCCACCAGCACCTCAGAGTCGCACAGGCGAAGCTACTCTCGGCGTATTTCGGGGATGTCGACTGACACTGTAGTAACAACTGAAACGAGTTGCACACCGATCGCACAGTCCGCGGTTCTCACTCACGGCGCTCGCTCCGAACCGCGCTCCCTTCGTGCGATCGGTGTACAGTGACTTTCAGTGGCGACTAGATTGGTCTTCGCGGATCGACCGTAAGGGTTCACGGTTACCTCCGCACACAGTTGCAACCGGTATCGTATCACCACTCGCCGATACCAGAGCATGCTGGTATACCCCTTTCCCCCGCCCGCTGTCTCTATCCGGCAATGAGCGCGCCTCCGTCAGCCGACCTGACAACCGCGTTTGACGTTCTCGCAGAGCCACGACGGCGATATCTGCTCGCGACCCTGCTCGAGCACGCGGACGCATCCGAAACGGACGCCCCGCCCGCGTCGGAAGGGATGTCGATCGACGCGCTTGCAACCGCGGTCGCGACGATGGAACACGGCACCTCGAGTGTCGGTGATGAGCAGTCCGGCCGCGTTCGCCTGACGCTGGTCCATGCGCACGTTCCGCGGCTGGTCGACGCCGGGCTGGTGACGACACACACTGACAGCGACGCGATGACAGTCGCTCTCACCGACCACCCACTGCTCGAAGCCGAGTGGGTCCGGTCGATCCTCGCTGACCCGACCGGCGAGGCGTTTCCTGCCGACGAGACGACGCTGAACCGAACGCTCGAGGCGCTTCGCAGTCCGCGTCGTCGAACCGTCTGTGCTGCCCTCGCGACGCAGCACGAGGCCGTCCCCGTTTCAGATCTCGCCGCGACGGTCGTCACGCAAGAGGCCGACAACGGGGCGGGGGAGGTCGACGTCACAGAGTCGGCACGTACTGCCGTCGAGACGTCACTCGTCCACGAGCATCTGCCGGCACTGTCGGCGGCGGACCTCGTCGAGTACGACGCGGCGGCACGAACGGTTGCGCTTGCGATCGACGCACCCCTGTGGCAAGCCGACTGGGCGACCGAAGGACCCCTCGCAGCCGTTGCCGAGTTCGTACGCCACCATGCCGAGCAGGGCGGTGTGGCTACTGCAGCTCACGATTCGGATCGAACGACGGCTGACGCGACGCCAGCGGACGAGCCAGCCACAGACGTCACGCCGACGGAGATAGCGGCCGCATCGACGATGGGATCGTCGGCGACGACCGACGATCGGCTGCTCTGGACGCTGGCACGACCGCCTGCTGGCCGGTCATCGTCGTCGCGATCGGACCAGATCCGGAATATCCCGTCGATCACGGAACGAGAAGAGCGATAAAGCCGACGTAGCTGCCGACGAGGACCATGCCGTCGAGCCGCGTGAGCTGTTGCCGATACCCCATCATCCCGACCAGCAAGACGGTGAAGGCGACCATAATCGGCAGTTCAAACCGAAGCGTCGCGGGGTCGATCTCGATCGGCGTGATCAGGGCCACGATTCCAAGCACCGCGAGGATATTGTAGATGTTCGACCCGACGACGTTCCCAACGGCGAACGACTCGTGGCCACGGATTGCGCCCACGACCGAGGCCGCAAGCTCCGGCAGTGACGTCCCCAGTGCGAGCACCGTCAGCCCGATGACGAGATCCGAGACACCAAGCGCCGACAGCAGCCCCGTCCCGCCGGCGACGAGCCATCGCGAGCCAAGTACGAGCATGAGTAGCCCACCGACGATGAGCGCCCCATCCCGGGCCCGGGCCGACACCCCTGACGCCGTCGACGCGTCGGACTCGTCGACCATCGGGGCGGATTCTGCGTTCGCATAGTGCAGGATCATCGCCGTAAATCCCGCAAGTACCACTAACAAGAGGACACCTTCGAGACGACCGAGCTGGCCGTTCGCACCGAGTGCGACCAGCAAGAGCGTCGCAAGCACCATGACGGGGACGTGCTGGCGGACCACCTGATCGCTGATCTGTAACGGCTTGATGAGCGTGGCGACGCCGAGCACCAGCCCGATGTTCGCGATGTTCGAGCCGACGATCGTGCCGAGGCCGATGTCGCTCGAGACACGTAAGGCACCGATCGCCGAGACGAACAGTTCAGGCGCGGTCGTCGCGAAGGCGATCACCGTCACGCCGACGGTCGCCGCACGGAGCCCGATGCCGAGCGCCAGCCGCCCCGCACCCGCGACCAGCAACTCGGCACCGCCATACAGCGCGACGATCCCACCCACGAGCAAGAGGAGATCGAGGGGGGTTCCGGAGAGCATGGCGGCGGCTACTCGAGACGGGGGTAAAAGCCACGCGAAACGGCCATCAGTCGCGGACACGGTTCGCGTGGATCATTGTGTAAGTGGGCGAAGCGGTGGCGAGATCGATACCGGCAACACCGCCGGAAAGCCAGACCGATTATAGTCCCACCACCCCGACTGACAGACCGAGAGATGGCTATGGACGTATACGGTCTCCTCGGCAATCCGGTCGGCCACTCGCTGTCGCCGCCGATGCACGAGGCCGCCTACGACGAACTCGGACTCGAGGCCCGCTACGTGACCTTCGAGCCCGACGAAGACGATATCGAAGACGCAATCGCCGGGGCCGATGCGCTCGGGATCGCCGGACTGAACGTGACGATTCCGTTCAAACAGGACGCCCTCGAGATCGTCGCTCCCGAGGACCTCGCGACCCGGATCGGCGCGGTCAACACGATCGACTTCTCGGGCTCGGGGCCGCCGACGGGCTATAATACTGACGCCGTCGGCGCGTTGCGCGCATTACGCGATCACGACGTCACGATCGACGGTGCGCGGGCGGTCGTCGTGGGTGCCGGTGGTGCCGGCCGGGCGATCGCGTTCGGACTCGCCGACGCTGGCGCACGCGTCGCCGTCGCCAATCGAACCGAGTCGAAAGCACACGACCTCGCCGACGAGGTACCGCGTGCGAGCGGTCACGGACTCGGGGACCTCGAGCGACTGCTCGCCGACGCCGACGTGCTGGTCAACGCCACCAGCGTGGGCATGGAATCGGACGCGACGCCGGTCCCGGCCGACGCGCTCCACGAGGACCTGGCCGTCCTCGACGCGGTCTACAGCCCGCTCGAGACGCGACTGCTGCGCGATGCAGCCGACGCCGGCGCGACGACTGTCGACGGTGCGTGGATGTTGCTCTATCAGGGCGTCGAAGCGTTCGAGATCTGGACCGGTCGGGACGCACCTGTCGACGTGATGAACGATGCACTCCGATCGCGACTCTAAGCGGGCGTCGGACACGACTGTACTGCTGACAGTATCAGGCGAATTTAAGTGTCGGAACCGACTACGTCGATATAATGGCACTCCTCCAGAAGCTGAAGTCCCTGTTGGGGTTCGACGGGGCGGACTCGGAGCGGAGTCGCTCTCGAGAGGTGGGCGTAACGGTCGAACGCGAAGGGACGGCCGACGACGGAACCGAGACCGCCGCGGCTCGAGACCGGACGGAGGACGTGCGTGCTGAACCGCCACAGTCGGCTGCTACTGATACGGCGGACGAAACGCCTGCGCAGGCGACCGACGCGGACGCCGCCGCGGAATCGGACCTCACCGATTCCGAGACGGCGACTGAACCCGAGACGACCGACGAGACCGACGCCGAACCGGAGATCGAGGCGGAAGCCGAACTGGACACCGAAGCTGAACCGGATGTCCAGGCGGAGTCGGAACCAGAACCCGAACCGGACATCGGGGCCGAACCCGATATCGGGGTGGAGTCGGAACCGGAGCCGGAACCGGAGCCGGAACCAGACGTCGAATCCGAGCCTGAACCGGACGTGGCCGCGGAACCGGTTGCCGAGGAACCAGAACCCGAACCGGAACCGGTCACCGAGATCAAAGGAATCGGCCCGGCCTATGCCGACCGCCTCGCCGGTGCAGGCGTCGACACCGTCGCCGAACTCGCCGCGTCGGACGCCGACGAACTCGCCGACCAGACCGATATCTCCGCGAAGCGCATCCAGGGCTGGATCGACCGCGCCGAAGTCCGGTAACGAAGCGTCAGCCCCTATCGAATCCCCTCTCAATCGCAGTCTCACTGTCCCACCACTGACCGATTTTTCACTCTATCGCCGACAGCGGCCCTGAAATCGCAAAAGGATTACCCACCGACTGCCTCCCGGTCGACATGAGCGATCCGCGCGTCGTGACGACGCTCGACTCGTTTCGCGCTGCCGCGTGCGACCGCGGTGGGGCGGTTGCGGACCGCACCGAAGCGCCAGCGCCGAGCGGCCGCCGCGTCCCCGTCGAAGCCCGCGTGTCCGTCAGTGATCCGTTTCTCGCCTATCGTCGTGCACGCGAGGGCGACGGCGACGCGTTCCTCGAGACGACTGGCGGCCAGCCCGGCTGGGGCTATTTCGGCGTCGATCCCGTCGAGCGGCTCACCGTCGGCCCCGACGCCGTTTTACGAGCACAGAACGATCGATCGCCGACGTTGGCCGCACTCGAGGGGGTACTCGCGGACGACCGACTCGCCCGCGGAGAGTGTGACGTTCCCTATCCCTGCGGAGCCATCGGCTGGCTCTCTTACGACGTGGCCCGCGAACTCGAGTCCCTCCCCGAGTCGGCCGTCGATGACCGAGGGTTGCCCCGGCTCGAGGTCGCAGTCTACGACCGGCTCGCTGCCTGGGAGGAGCCGACCCAGGGTGAGGTGACGCTGCGGATCACGGCCTGCCCACGAGTGGCCGGCGACGTGACCGACCCCGAGGACGCCGCCCTCGAGGCAGCCTACGAGCGTGGGCGCGAGCGAGCGCTCGAACTCGCCAACACCGTTCGTGAGGGAGATCCAGCGATCGACGAGCCGCCGGTCTCACGTCCCGACGCGACCTTCGAGAGCGATTGTGGTCGTGAGGCCTTTGCCGACCGCGTGCGGCAGGTCAAGAAGTACGTCCACGACGGCGATACGTTTCAGGCAAACATCTCCCAGCGGCTGGTCGCACCCGCCGCGGTCCACCCCGTCGCCGTCTACGATGCCCTGCGACGGGTCAATCCGGCACCCTACTCCTGTCTGCTCGAGTTCCGGGCGGCCGATCTGGTGAGTGCGAGTCCGGAACTGTTGCTCGAGTGCGAGGGGCCACGGCCCTCGGAACCCGCGAGCGGACGGCGGCCGCGAGCGCGCGACGGCGCGTTCGTCCGGACAGAGCCGATCGCGGGGACGCGACCGCGCGGCGAAACGCCCACAGCAGACGACGCGCTCGAGATCGACTTGCTCACCGACGAGAAAGAACGTGCCGAACACGCGATGTTGGTCGACTTGGAGCGCAACGACCTCGGAAAGGTCTGTGCGTACGGCTCCGTCGACATTGCGGAGTACCGCCGGATCGACCGCTATTCGGAAGTGATGCACCTCGTTTCGAACGTCACAGGGCGATTGCGCCCAGATGCAACGCTGTCCGACGCCATCGCGGCGGTCTTCCCTGGCGGCACGATTACCGGCGCGCCGAAACCGCGGACGATGGCGATCATCGACGACCTCGAGGCGACCCGTCGCGGCCCTTACACGGGCAGCGTCGGCATCTTCGGCTTCGACGGCCGGGCCACGCTGAATATCGTTATCCGGACGCTGGTCCGCCACGCAGGCGAGTACCACCTGCGGGTCGGTGCGGGGATCGTCCACGACTCCGACCCGACCAGTGAGTACGACGAGACGCTCGCTAAAGCCCGCGCGCTCATCACGGCAGTCGACGAGGCACTGGGTGAGCGGGCCGAACTGGGACTCGAGGGGAATTGGGGTGAAGGGCGTGAGTAACGAGCACAGCACCCGCGACCGAACGAATGTGCGGCGCGAAGCGCCGCCAGTAAGCGAGCGACCCACCGACCGACCGAAGGGAGGGAGGCAGGGTTTTCATCAACGTTTTGCCAGGGAACGAGCGTCAGCGAGTGACCGCAGCAAACGGTTGCTGGTGGTCGACAACTACGACTCGTTCGCGTACAATCTCGTCCAGTACGTGGGCGAGGTTGCCGACGAGGTCGTCGTCCGGCGCAACGACGAGATCGACCTCGCGGGCGTGCGCGACCTCGAGCCCACCGGAATCGTCGTCTCGCCGGGGCCAGGCACTCCACAGGAGGCCGGAATCTCGATCCCGCTGTTCGCCGAGACCGACTACCCCATTCTCGGGGTCTGTCTCGGCCATCAGGCGCTGTGTGCCGCCGAAGGCGCGCCAGTTGTCCATGCGCCCGAGGTCGTCCACGGCAAGCCATCGACGATCAGCCACGACGGTACTGGGATCTTCGCGGGACTTCCATCGACGTTCCAGGTCGGGCGCTATCACTCGCTTGCTGTCGAGCGCGCCGAGCTGCCGGCCTCGCTCGAGGAAACTGCCCAGACGGCAGACGAGCGGGGTGTCCTGATGGCGGTTCGCCACCGCGAGAAGCCCCATGTCGGGGTGCAGTTTCATCCCGAAAGCATCCTGACGCGGGGACAGCCGGACGTGACGACCGAGGCAGACGACGGCACTGGCGAGGAGATTTCGCTCGCGCTCGGTAAGCGACTGATCGCCAACTTCTGTCGGTTCGCCGCGACGGCCGACCGGAACGCGGAGGCTCACGATGGATGAACAACTGTACTACCACGTCGACGGCGACCTCGTTCCGGCCAGCGAGGCTACCGTCAGCGTCGACGATCGTGGCTTTCGCTACGGCGACGCCGCCTTCGAGACGCTACGGGCCTACGGCGGGACGATCTTCGCGTGGGACGCCCATTTCGAGCGCCTCGAGCGTACCTGCGAGGCCCTGTCACTCGAGCACGGGCTGACGGCGGCCGACCTCCGGGGCCGAATCGACGAGACGCTCGTGGCGAACGATCTCGCGGACGCCTACGTCCGGCTCTCGATCACGCGCGGCGTCCAGCCGGGGAAACTCACGCCCCAGCCCGACGTCGACCCAACGGTCGTCGTCTACGCCAACCCGCTGCCCCGCGGCGGGCTCGCGGGCGAGTCCGTCTGGGACGTGCCGGCGACGGTTGAGACGGTCACAACTCGTCGCGTCCCCGACGAGGCGATTCCGGCCGCAGCCAAGACCCACAACTACCTGAACGGCATCCTCGCGCGCGCGGAACTCGACGCCGACGTAGACGAAGCGCTCATGTGCGATCTCGAGGGCCACATCGCGGAAGGGGCGACGAGCAACCTCTGGTTCGTCCGTGACGGCGAGCTCTACACGCCGACGACCGACGGGCCGGTGTTGCCGGGTATCACCCGCCAAATCGTCCTCGAGCTCGCTTGTGACGCTGGACTGACGGTCCACGAAGGCGCGTACGAACCGGTCGCCGTTCGCGACGCTGACGAGGCGTTTCTAACCAATCGAACCTGGGAACTGCGCCCGGTCGCGACGCTTGATGGCTGCGAGATCGGTGGCGGACCCGTTACGGAACGGCTCTCGCGGCGCTACGACGAACGCGTCGAACGAACGTGTTACGAGTAGTCGTCACGATTCGTCTCTGAAGGAGTGAGCTACTTGGTTTCGACAGGCACCCGCGTCGCCTCGCTCGAGTCATCGTCGGGCGTCGCAATCAATTCCCGTTCCGTCCCCGAGAGCTCGAGGACGAACTCACTGCCGAACGCGCTCGCGGGTGTCTGGAACCCGTCCGGGACGGCGTTCCGGCGCTCGAGCACCTGTTCGGCGGCTGCCACCGCCGATTCGGCGGTGAGCGCGTACGGGTTGGGCGTTCGCAGCCGGGCCTGCACCTGCTGGCCGGTGTCGTCGTCGACGACTTCGCCCCAGACGACGGCGCTGCCGGTCGCCAGTTGTGACCCGTCCGGGCCGTCGAGCCGAGCGTCGATGACCCGCTTCAACAGGCGCGTGACCGGTCCGCGCTCGAGGAGCCATCCCAGCGAATCGACGGTCGACAATCGCTCGGCTGCCCACGGCGGCGCGGCGGCGTAGACCTCGATCGACTCGATGCCGGTGCTGTGGGCGGCGGTGACGACGTCGCCCCACGGGATCGTGACGGCGTGTTCGGGGCCG
>SDGW01000424.1_pt1 | contig 17835 bp, 17 predicted proteins | sample 2873831 | NCBI WGS metagenome assembly SDGW01 (sample SAMN08132700, study PRJNA421101) | hypersaline lake metagenome | isolation source: celular fraction 0.22 microns magnesium sulfate-rich crust from ephemeral... | place: Spain: Penahueca Lagoon, Toledo | collected 2011-07
CGGATGACCATCCGGAGCAGTACCAGTAACAGCCCGGCGACGAGGAGCCAAACCACGACGAGTCCGGCATCGAACGCCCAGATCTGGCCCCACCCGCGTCCGTACCACAGCAGGAGAAATCCACCGTTCAACCCGATGAAATTCAGCCACTCATACTTTTTTGCGGGCGGTGGACGGCTTAGCTTTCGAGCCGTGAGCTGGGGGAGCATACCGAACAGGAGCTGCGTGAAGCCGCCGATCGTCACGAAGTGAATATGACTCCATGAAACCCAGCCGAGCCGGTCGACGAGACCGAACTGTTCGAGACCGTGATAGACCGCTAACACGAGGCCAGCCAGCAGGAACAGTGCACCGGCGAGGTGGAACGGTGTGAATCGAATCGAGTGGTGTGTCATCGTAGTACGCGTAGTATACGCGAAAGAGGGTCCCTCGAACAGTACACCTTCTGCCGAACACGTTCGTGAGTGGCTGCTGATCAGTACAGGTATTTCCAGTAGGCCGAATATCCCTTGGCGGCTATCGTTCGGAGCAGTACTGGACCCTTCCCACAATGGAGTATCCCGTTTACAATTAGGAGTGCGGTATTCTGACCCAGGTAGATGATTCGCGGATGCCACCGGATCGTCTGTTCTTTCAACCGTCGACCGCGGATACGCCGAAGGATGTTCTTCGCCGCCGTTCTGGCCTCCAAACCCGCAGAATAGCCGTCGTTTACTTTTTCAGGATAGTCGACGATATCGCCAGCGGCGAAGACGTTTGCGGTGCCGACACAGCGCAGATACGAGTCGACGCACAACCCCCGCTTGGTCGTCGAGAGGCCGAAGCGATCGAGTACCGGATTCGGCTGGATACCACCTGCCCAGATGGTGAGATCACTCCGCTCTGGTGGCTTCCCTTCCGGGACGACGCTATTCTCGGTCACCTCACTTACTCGCGTATCCGTTCGGATAGTGGCATCCCGTCGACGCAACTCGCGTTCGACGGTAGTACTTGCACGTGGTGGAAACATCGACAAGAGCCGATCACTGGCGGTGACGAGTGTTATGTTGGGGGATTCAGTGAGCGACGAGATCGTTGCAGCCGTCTCGACGCCGACTGGTCCCCCACCAACGATGACGACATCATGAACAGCGGATGAGTGGATTGTACGTCGTATTTTCCGTACATCAGTCCGAATGTCGAGGACGTGCCGCCGATCAGCAATGCTGTACCTCGTCACGCCGCCCAACGTGATCAGAAGCGTGTCGAACTGCAGTGAGCCACTTCGGAGGCCGACTCGGCACTCGTCGACATCCAGATTCTGGACGAGACCCTGAATGAAGGTGACGTCCGTCTCGTGAAAGGTGCGTGGCAGATCAAGGCGTGCGCTGCTGAGTGGCGTTCCCTCTATCACCTGATAAAGCAGATATGAGAAGACGTGGGACTCGTACTCGGAGATGACGGTGACGTCGACCGCTTCGTTTCCTTTTAAATAGGCAGAAGCGACCAGTCCAGCATCGCCACAGCCGAGGATCCCCACCCGGTGCATATATACGCCAATCAGCTGCTATTTCTGTAAGTCTGCGGGCCTCCTAAGGTGAGCAACAGTTTTGACTGCTATGAGAACGTGTCGACCGCCAAAATCCGCCCCTCATCGAACCGGAACACGTCGATGAACTCGAACAGTTCGCTGCCCTCGGCGTCGAACAGTCGACCGGAGGCCGCGAGGCCCTCGGCGGATTCGAGCAGCGTGTCGACGTGGTGGGTCGTCTCCGTCTGCGGTCGACCCGATTGCATGAACTCGACGAAGGCCTCGCGGCTCTCGAAGCTGCGGTCGGGGCGCTGTTGGACGAACTCGGGGTGGAGGATCGACCGCAGGGTTTCGTACTCGTCGTCGTCGAGACACCGGTAGTACTCCTCGACGAGCGTCGACTGATCCATACCGGTGGGTGGGGCGGGTCGACAAAGAGGTTTCTCCCCGAGACGTGTGGGAGCTACTCGACGTACGGATGCGTGGAGGGATCGTCACGTCGGAGATGTCGGTACAGCGCGCCAACGCTGTAACCGAGTCCTCCGACAACGAGTCCGATAGGGATACCGAAATAGAGGGCCACCTCGATGCCCCATTCGAGTTCACCCTTCGGACCGAGGAATATGTGGACGTTCCTGAGGGAGTCGTACCGGGCGGGAACGGTCTCGATGGTCCAAGATCCGTTTTTCCACCGAAGATAGCCAACCAGCGGTGGAAACACAGCCCGCCAACAGATGCCGGCAAAAACAGCGAACTGAGCAACCAGCAATCCGCCATGCGTGCGTCCGGTGTACAGCGCAACCGCCACCGAACTGAATCCGAACAGCGTGCCGAAGCCGATCTCGCTGCCCGCGAGGAATCCGACAGAGGAGACGAGGAACAACAGGCCCGTCACGCCAAGCGCCTGAAGCCGAGGTCGGCGGTCACCGATCAGGAGACGCCAATACTGCACACTGAACTGTTGTTTTGAACTACATTTAAACACCGGGTAAACACGCTGTTTTTATCAGTCGACCCCCGAACTCGCGTATCGTGGAGCTGCACATCCGGTACGAGGGCGACGACGACCCCCAGAAGTGTACGGCCCGAAAGTTGGCCAAGTTCGACCGCGCCGAACTCCACCGCAGCCACCGCGCCACCCCCTACGGGATCGTCCTCAACCCCCACGCCGAGCAGGCCCTCTCGCCCGCCGACCACTCGGTTGCCAGCGACGGCGCACTCGTCGCCCTCGACTGCTCGTGGGAATCCGCGGGCGAGGCCCAGTTCTCGCTGGCGGGTGAGCATCGCGCGCTGCCGTATCTCGTCGCCGCGAATCCCGTGAACTTCGGTCGACCGATGCAACTCACCACGGTCGAGGCCCTCGCCGCCGCCCTCTGTATCTTCGGTGAGCGCGAGCAGGCCGAAGACATCCTCTCGAAATTCACATGGGGTGAGACGTTCCTCGAACTCAACGACGAACCGCTCCGGCGGTACGCCGACTGTGCGGACTCGGGCGAGATCGTCGACATCCAGCAGGAGTACCTCGACCGCTAATTTTCGCTGACTGTCGACTGAGAACGAACAAACCTATCAGCCGCCGCTTGGAGAGGCAGGTAATGAACACGGACGTCGCGGAGCGCTCGCTGGCCGACCACCAGCGCGTGGTCGACCGCATCTGGACGCAGTATCCCGACCGACAGAACCGCACCTCCTCGTCGTGGTGGTGGTTCATTCTCTTTCCCGACGGCGACGAGGGGTACGGCCCCGAACAGCTGATGTTTTCGATCGCCGCCCGGGCGGGCGACGATATTCGCGTCAACGACATTCCGATGCAGGGACTCGATCTCGACCGCTCGGTCGAGGCGGGCGTCGACGAGTTCAGCGCGATCTCGGTCGGCTGGTACGGCGACGACGAGGCAGTCCACGAAGGACTCGTCAATCAGCCAGCCACAGCACGGCTCGTGGATGGGTCGATTTCGGCGTGGGCAGATGGCGAGGAGGGGAAAAAGGGCGGGGAAATCAGGGAGTCGACCGACCGCCCGCTCGGATTGGAGGCCCACTTCGCTGGCGAAAAGGGCGAGGCAACGTTTGAGGCGTGGGGGGATCTGGAGAACCGCGTCGACTCGCCGGTCCAGGCGATGGATACCGACACCACGGTCGGTGGGATGGATCTCGTGGCGTGGCGGCGGATGCAGTTCGAGGGCGAGTTCGACCTCCCGGATGGTCCCGAACAGTTGGAGGGAATCTGCTACTTCCAGCGCGTCTGTCTCAACCTTCCGCTGTTTCCATGGAAGTGGATCTGGGCGTTTTTCCCCGACGGCACCGCCTTTTCGGCGTTTATACCGTTCTTGGGGCCGCAGGTGCTCCGGCGTGGCTATCGCTTTTTCGACTCCAAGCGCCTGGAGCGGTCGACGATTCCCGTCAGGCAGTCAGCACTGTGGGAACCATCGACCGGCGACCGGATCGTCGAGTTCGAGTCGGCCACCATCGAACCGGTGTTCGACGATGGCCCACACCCGCATTTCGAGGTCGAGGTGAGCGATGGTGACGGAAACCACGTTTCGTTCACAGCGACCAGCTACGGCCACGCACGCAACTACATCGACCGTCCGATCCTAGGCGGGGTGACCGAGAGCCACTGGAGCTACAACGAGTACCTGTTCCGAATGGACGATTTACAAGGAGAGATCGACGGGCGGCAAATAAACCGGGAGACGATGGGACAGGGGTTCGGTACACTGGAATACGCGTGTGGGCTCGGACTGTAGCCTCGCGGATTACGAGAAGACTGCACCGAGCGCGCCAGCGAGGGCGCTGTCGACGGCGAAGATGAACGTCACGACGAGGCCACCGACGAACACGCCGCCGAAACCGAGCGCACCGCCGAGTGGCCCGCCGACGAGTCCGAGCACGCCAGCGAAGACGGCAAAGCCGATCGTGAAAATGATGCCCGCGACCGAACCAGCCAGCAGGCCGTGCCACGCGCCGTTGGTCAACCCGCCGCCCGCGAGGTAGCCCGCCGCAAGGCCGCCGATGATGCCGGCCCCGATGTGGCCGACGACCGGGAAGCCAGTCGCCAAGATGCCCGCGATCACGATCACGAGGAAGCCGATACCGACCGCTCGCCAGTTGGTCATACCTGCTGTAGGCAGCCACAAAGCAAAAGCCCGACGGTGGCTGCCGGGTTCGGGGTCGACAGCCGATATCGAAGGCGTATCGATCAGCTCGACAGACCACTCGACTACGTCGAAGCACCATTCAAATACGTCGACGCGCTACAGCTACCCAGCGACGAACCGCGAGGTGTTATTAAATGAATGCCACTGATAGCCAATCGTTCTAGTAATTCGACCCCTGTTTTAGCAGTTGAGTTAATAACCTTCGAGCAGCTACGCCCTAGTAATGACTGCAGATGACGCCACCGAGGAGTCGACCGACAGCTGTTGTGATAGCGACAGCTGTAGCGCGTCGGTCGACGGCAGCGCGACAGCCGAGAGGCCGAGCGAGGCGGCCGAAACGCTCTCGCTGTCGGTGCCGTCGATGGACTGCGCCTCGTGTGCCAACAAGGTCGAATCCAGCGTCTCGAAACTCGACGTGAGCGAAATCGATCCCCGGCCCACCTCGGGGACGCTGATCGTCGGCTACGACCCCGACGAAACAACGCCAGACGCGATCCGTGATCGCGTCGAAGCCGCGGGCTACGAGATCGAGGACGACGACGAGCCACACGATCCGACCGCGGTCTGGAAGAGCAGCCGGGCGATCCGCACCGGCCTCGGTGCAGTGCTCATGCTCATCGGGATCACCTTCGAGTGGCTCGTCCCCGGCGCGAACGTGACTCTCGGGACCGTCCTCGGCGCGGAACTCGGCGTCGACTGGCTGGCCTACGTCGCCGCAGCGGGGATCGCTGGCACCGAGATCGTCCGGAACGGCTACTACTCGATCCGCAACTGGAGCCTCGATATCGACCTGCTGATGACCGGCGGGATCATCGGCGCGCTGGCGGTCAACCTCCCGTTCGAGGCCGCCACGCTCGCGGTCCTCTTTAGCATCGCCGAGTTGCTCGAACGCTACTCGATGGACCGGGCCCGTGGCTCCCTGCGGGAACTGATGGAGCTGTCGCCCGAGACCGCCACGGTCATCGACGACGGCGAAGAGCGCGTCGTCCCGGCCGAGGAGGTAGCCGTCGGCGACCGCGTGGTTGTGCGGCCGGGCGAGAAAGTGCCCGTCGACGGGATCATCCGCGAGGGCGACAGCGCCCTCGATGAATCGCCGATCACCGGCGAGAGCGTCCCCGCCGACAAGGGACCGGGCGACGAGGTGTACGCGGGCAGCCTGACCGAAGCCGGCTATCTCGAGATCGAGACGACCGCCCCGGCCGACGAGTCGACCATCGCCCGGGTGATCGAACTCGTCGAGGCCGCCGAGGGCCAGCAAACGGAGACCGAACAGTTCGTCGACCGCTTCGCGGCGGTCTATACTCCCATTGTCGTCGTGGCCGCGCTGGCGACGATGGCGATCCCGCCACTGGTCTTCGGCGGGCCGTTCGCCCAGTGGTTCGTCCGCGGGCTGACCTTGCTCGTGGTCGCCTGTCCCTGCGCGTTCGTCATCTCGACGCCCGTCTCGGTCGTCTCGGGGCTCACCAGCGCCGCCCGCAACGGCGTCCTGATCAAGGGCGGCACCCACCTCGAAGCGATGGGTGAGGTCGAGGCCGTCGCGGTCGACAAGACCGGGACGCTCACCACGGGCGATCTCGGGGTGACCGACGTCATCGCGCTCAACGGCAACAGCGAGGCCGACGTGCTGGGCTGTGCTGGCGCGATCGAGGCCCGCAGCGAACATCCGATCGCCGGCGCGATCGTCGACCACGCCGACCAACAGTTGTCGGAGCCGGAGGGTCGGAACGTGTCGAACTTCGAGGCGATCACCGGCGAGGGCGTCCGTGCGGAGCTGGATGGGGTAACCCACTACGCAGGCAAACCGGGGCTGTTCGCCGATCTCGGCTTCGATCTCGAACACGCTCATCTGGAGTCCGACGGCGGCGTTTCGACCACCGTCGACGAGGCAGACAGCCTCCAAGCGGAGCTCGCGGCCTGCGAACACGGCAGCTACCTGGATCTGATTTCCGAAACGATTCCGCGGCTCCAGCGCGAGGGCAAGACGGTCGTCCTCGTCGGCACCGAAGACGAGTTGGAGGGCGTCATCGCTATCGCCGATACCGTCCGGCCGGAATCGGCGTGGGCCGTCGACCAGCTTAAAAAAGCGGGTATCGAGCGGGTGGTCATGCTGACCGGCGACAACGAGCGGACTGCCAACGCGATCGGCCAACAGGTCGGCGTCGACGAAGTACGCGCGGATCTGCTGCCCGAGGAGAAGGTCGACGCAGTCCGCGAACTCCGGGAGGCCCACGCAGGCGGCGTGGCGATGGTCGGCGACGGGATCAACGACGCGCCGGCGCTGGCGACCGCCTCCGTGGGGATCGCCATGGGCGCGGCGGGGACCGACGCCGCCCTAGAGACGGCGGACATCGCGCTGATGGCCGACGAGCTGAGTCGGCTGCCGTACCTGTACGACCTGTCGACGGCTGCCAGCGGCGTTATCCGACAGAACATCTGGTCGAGCCTCGGGGTCAAACTCCTGCTCGGTGTCGGCGCACCGCTGGGCTACGTCTCGGTGCTGATGGCGATCGTCATCGGCGACATGGGGATGAGCCTCGGGGTGACCGGCAACGCGATGCGACTGGCGGGTGTCGAACCGGCCGAGCCCGACCAGTAGTCCTCGGATAGCGTCCGGCTGGTTTCATCGTTCGTTTCTGTTTGTGATGTGATTCCGTAGCACGAATTCGTGAGCGTCTTATCCGCTGAGCCCCCACCACTAGTTGTGGACACGAATCGCCTCACACACACCCTCAACGAGGAGTTCGGCGGCAGTGAGGCCGAACTCCGTGTCGTCGCCCGACAGGCCAGAGACCTCGTCGACTCCGGGAAGGTCCTCGCGGATCGCGGCCAGGAGTTGACCGTCGACGAGCTCGTCGACCACCTTCATGATGCCCCCGAAGGATCGGATCTCATCGAGCGGTGGAACTGGTGGATGGGCGCGCTCGACGTTGCCTACGGCGGCTACGAACGGTTCTCGGTGCGCTTCATCAGAAACGACGAATCGGGTGTGAACACCTAACGGCGATCGACCCGCTCCGCGACCCGTCGCGGTAGCCCATGCTGTCGACAGCAGTCCGGCCGCTCGCAGACAACAGTTCAGCCGCTCGTCGACAGCAACCCGGCGCGCCCGAACCGACCGGCGCGCCCGAACCGACGGATGAAAACGTTCCCGAGAGCTACCGTTCACCAATGGACTTGCAGTTTCTCGGCGGCGCGGGTGAGGTCGGTCGGAGCGCGGTCCTCGTCAACGATCGGCTCCTGCTGGACTACGGCTCGCTGACGGCGACCCCACCGCAGTACCCTGTCGGCGACGTAGAGCCTGAGGCGGTCGTCGTCTCTCACGGCCATCTCGATCACGTCGGCGCGATTCCCTCCCTGCTGTCGGGCTCGAAGCGCCCCGACATCCACTGGACGCCACCGACCGCCGAACTCGCCCGAATTTTGGCCCGTGATACGCTCAAACTCCACGGTGGAACCATGCAGTGTCCGTTTACCGAAACGCACGTCGCCCGGATGGGCGAGGTCGACACTCGCCACAACTACGAAGAAACGTTCGAAACGGCGGACCACGAGGTGACCTTTTATAATGCGGGCCACATCCCCGGCTCGGCGCACGTGCTCGTCGACGACGGCGAGACTCGGCTGTTGTATACAGCCGACTTCCACACCGACGATACCCGGCTCTTGGAGGGGTCGACGGCGCGGCCCGAGGCGGATGTAGTGATCTGTGAGTCGACGTACGCCGACGTGAGCCACGCCGACCGCAGCGAGGTCGAATCGCGGTTCGCCGAGACCGCCCGGACGACGATGTGGGAGGGCGGCACGGTCGTCGTCCCGGCGTTCGCGATCGGGCGCACACAAGAGTTGCTCATGGTCTGTGAGGCCCACGACCTGGACTGCTACGTCGACGGGATGGGCACCGAAGTCCTCTCGATGCTCCGGCAGTACCCCGACTTCGTGCGAGACGCCGAGGCGCTGGGGCGGGCCGCCCGCCATGCGCGGGAGGTCACAGGACGGGACGGCCAGCGCAAGCGGATCGCCGACCAGAACACGGTGATCGTGACGACCAGTGGGATGTTGAGCGGTGGGCCAGCGATGACCTACATTCCCGAGATTCGGACCGACCCAGTGAATCGGATTTCGTTGACTGGGTATCAGGTCGAGGGGACACCCGGTCGACAGTTGCTGGAGACGGGACGCTGTGAACTCAACGGTGGCATCTATCCGGTGTCGGCCAAAACTGATCTGTTCGACTTCTCGGCCCACGCCGATCACGATGGGCTGCGGTCCTTTTTAAGTGCATATGGGGAGTCGACGATGCTGGTGAATCACGGCGACTCCTGTGGCGCGTTTGCCGAGGAGTTGCGTGAGGACGGGTTCGATGCGCAGGCTCCGGAGTTGGGCGAGACGGTCGAGTGTTGAGCGAAGCGCAGTCGACCCCACGTACCAGTCTCTCTTCCTGAATCAGCCCTTTAGCCCCGCAACCCCAACTGTGAGCCTATGGCTGACCAAGACAAACCCGACCTCTCGGCGGCCGAAAAGGAAGCGCTATACGACATTCAGCACGCGACCGAACACGTGTATCAGGGGTTCGGCGACCTCATCGCGTTCCACCACAAAGTCGGCCACGCGATGGACAAACTCGCCCGCGCCGAGTCGACCCTCCGGGAGGCGGGCCACGACGAGTACGCCGACGAACTCCGCGAGAAGCACCTGCCGTCGGGGGCGGTCGACGATATGTGGACCTACGAGGTCGTCGAGACGTTCCGCCACGGCTTTCTCTCGGAAATCACCGAGTTCGACGACCGGGTGCGGAGCGACCTCGCCGACGGACACCACCACATCACTGAAAGCGAACAGCAGGACGAGTGGCGCGAGCGCGTCGACTGGGAGCCCTAATCCTCCCCGTCTTCGAGATACGAGTCGACTTTGGCGGCGTACCGTTCGAGCTCCGAGGCCAGCTCACGGGCCTGATCCGGCGTGAGCCGGACGCGGTCGGCGTGGGCCGGAAGGTGTTCCAACTCGGCGTTGTCGAGCTCCAGTTCCAGTTTGACGTGGTCGGGCTTCTTTCGCGGCGCAGTGGCATTGACAACAGCGTAGGCCGATTCCGTAAAGTCGTGGGCTTCGGCCTCGCCGTCGATCAGGTCGAGGGTCGTGTAGGCGTTGACTGAGAGGAGTCGATCGGACATAGGGGGAGAAAAGACGGGCTGACTCTTGAGCTTTTATGGGTCGTGACTGCGATCCGTCGACAATGACCGTCGACGCCCAGTCCACCTTCCAAGCGCGATTGAAGACCATCGTCGGGGAGACGCTCGACGAGCGTGTCGACTGGACGCTCTCGGAGATGGACGAAGGGTATCGGATCGCACTCGACGACCGGGTGCTCGAAATCGAACAGCATGATGGCCCCGCCGAGTCGGTCGACTGGATCATCACGCTACAGGCGGATGGTGAGACGGTAAGCAAGTTCGGTCCCTACGAGTCGACCGAGGAAGTCGGAGGACAGCTCAAAACAGTCCTGACGAGCGACGTGTTCTACACCGTCTGTTGTGACGGCTGAGTGGAGGGCCGGAAGCGGGCGACTCGCCGGCGGGATTAGTCGTCGGCGGTGGGGGCGACTCTCGTCGAGGTCGCTATCGGCTCCGTGGTCGGTTCGTCGGCATCCAGCGCGGTCCACTCCAAGTCGCCCGCGTAGTGGAACGCGCCGTGGTCCTGCGTCGGGTCGACCACCGTCAGCGAGAGCCAGCCGTTGTCGAGGAGTTGGGCGACGCTCTCGTTGTCGGTGAGGATCCCGGTCACACGGTCGACCGGTGCGTGGATCACCGTCGAGAGGCGGAGTGGCTGGTGGTAGGGGTCGCCGCTGGGAGCCGCCACCGACTGGAGGGGGAGGCCGGTCATCAGGTCGCCGCCGTTGCCCTGATAGACGCCAATGTTGCCGACCGGGTTGTGGGTGACTTTCGAGCCGCTGCCGAAGGCGGCGGTGTCGACCGTGGCGAAGTAGTACTGGGTGTTGATCCACTGGGTGACGACCATCGGCCCCGCCATGATCGCTTCGAGGGACTCGCCGTCGGGATCAGTCGACCAGTCGTAGGAGTGGAGGAACGAGCGACCGTCGAGGTCGCAGTCGGCGGTGAGTTCGCGCGGCCCGATGACGAATCCCGCGTTGCCAGCCAGCCCCCACTCTGGGCGGGTCTCGGCCCAGTCGGCCGCGCGGCGGTCGGTCTCGGTGATCCCGTCGCCGTCGACACCCATCGAGGCGGCGCGTTCGGCGGCCGCCCCAGCGCGAGCGGTGTCGAGGTCCGTGCGGAGTTGGTCGAGATCGTCAGTGTGGCTTTCGGGGACCCCGCTGTCGTAGAGCGTGATCTCGTCGGTCGTCGTGTTGTGCTCGGCGGCGACGAAGACGGTGTCCTCGGGGATGTCGTGGCCGCGGGCGCGAAGTTCTTCGAGGACGTCTTCGTCGTTGCAGATCGCCGCGAGCACGCGGGCGCTCGGTCCGCCGGGGTTGCCCGCGCAGGCCCCGCAGTCGAGGCTCGATCCGAACGGGTTGTTCTCGGTCTCGCTGGCGTGACCGGTGAAGACGACCAGCCGGGCGAACTCCTCCCAGCCCATGAGGTCGAAGGCGGTCTCGGCGTACTCGACCTTTTCATCGAGCGTGAGTCCCTCACGCAGTTCGCCGATCGCGTCGGGGTTGTAGTCAACCGAGGGCTCGCAGAACTCGTGGGCCTGCGGCGCGCCGTCGGCCGCATCCTTGGCCCCCGCGAAGCGGTCGGGGACCAGCGTCTTGGCGGCCAGCGCGGCCCCGTAGCCCGCCCCCGCGCTCTCGACGAAGCTGAAGGCGGTCGCGGCGTTGTATTTGAGCGCCTTGAGGACCCCCTTGCCCATGCCGAGGGCGTCGTGCCAGCGGTCGTGGGCCTCGTGTTTGTGATCGTGGCCCGCCGTGGGGCGGTCGGTGATCTGATGTTGAGCGTCGACGATCGGCGGGCAGGCGTCCACGGAGACATCCGCGTCGTAGCCGTGGTACTGCATCGGAACCCCGAAGAACCCGGCGTAGCCGTGGGTTTCGTAGTTACCCGTCGACTCGATGTGGCGGCGGATGATCTCCGAGCGGGTGTCGATACAGAACACCATCTGTGCCGCTGGGCGCTCGTCGGCCACGTCGTTGCTGTCCTCGGCATCGGCCAACGACTGGCTGGCCTCGGCGACGGCGTCGACCAGTTTGTCGCGGTAACTTTGTTCCCAGGCGGTCAGCCAAATCTCGGCCAGTGGTACCTCGCCCGTAGATTCCTCGCTGGCTTCCCAGTCGACCGGTGGCTCGATGGGGGCGTCCAGCAGGTCGGCGACCACGAGGCGCGCGGCGAGGTAGCCAGCCAACGAGATCGGGTATGCCGACTGCCAGTCGTCGCCACCCTCGGCCTGCTGTTTGATCAGGCCGGTCCACCCCGGAAGCGACGTCAGGTGGTACTCGAAGATCGTCGACCAGCGGCCGACGTGGTACTCGCCGAGTAGCTCTTGGATGGCCACGATGGGATCGTCAGGGAGGTCGGCGATCGTTCTGCTGTCGGGAATCCCGCCGTCGTAGCGGGCGACCGCGCGGAACGCCTTATAAAATCCTTGCTCGCGGTTCGGCATCGGCCACTCGGTTTGGCCCTGCTCGAGGAACGCCGCCAGCCACTTCGTGAGCAGGTGGTCGACGGGCTGCTGGGGGTCGTCGCCGTCCTCGTCAGAACCGGCGTCGGCTTCGGCGGCTGCCATCCGATCCAGCAACGGCTCGGGCGACTCGTCGTAGCCGTGATCGGTCAGTTCCGCTCGCAGGAGGTCAGCATCGATCAGGCCTTCGTCCCACGCCTGACGGAACACCTCGGGGCTGGGGTAGCCGTCGCTGCCGAACAGTCGTTCGGCCTCGCTGGCGGCCTCGTGAAACGGATGGTCCTCCAGTCCGGCCAGCGGATTGGCCGTCACGAAGGAGTGGAGCGGCCATGCCGCGCCGACGGCGGTTGCTGCCTGGTCGATGCTGTCTTCGATCGAGGTGTTAGTACTCATTGTAGTCCTCCGTGGAGGTCAGGGTGGTTCCAGCCGGTGGCTGGGTCGCGTTCAGCAGGCTGACGTACAGTTTGTGACTGTGCTGGTAGAGCCCGGTCTCGATGGCGGCGTAGGCGACGACGAACGCCGCCGCGACGAGGCCGTGGAGGACCGTTAGCTCCGCGGGGGTCGAGACGAGCAGGCTCCCGGCCATCACGCCCGTAATCGCGTTGTAGGCGGCCGCGTAGATCGCGATAGCGGGCAGGAACACCAGCGGGACGAGGCCGTAGCGCGTCGACGCCGCGACCGACGTCTGAGCGAGAGCATTGCGGGTCGCATGCAGCGTCGTCAACACGACCAGCAGCGCCAAGAGGAGGCCGGTATCGAGGCTCGTTCCCTTGCCGGTGAGGACGGCAAACAGGACACCGCCAGCGACCGCCGTCAGGATCGTGACGACGAAGCCGACAGCAGTCAGCGAGCGTGGTTTCGCGGCCGTCGTCTTCGGACTGGTCTGGCTGACCGCGTCGCCCGACGAGAGGAACTGGTAGGCCTTATAAAAGCCGTGGAGCACGAGGTGGGTGATCGCCGCGCCGAAGAAGCCCAGCCCCGCCTGCATGATCATGAATCCCATCTGGCCGACCGTCGAGCAGCCGAGTTGGGTTTTCACGTCGGCTTGGACGGATTTCAGGAGCTTGCCGAGTAGCGCGCTGGCCGCGCCGATGGCGACGATCAGGAGCATGAACCCGGCGTCGACCGAGATCACGGGCGCGAAGCGAACCAGCAGAACCCCGCCCGCGTTGATGAACCCGGCGTGCATCAGCGCCGACGCCGGGGTGGGGGCGGTCATCGAGGCAAGTAACCAGGTGTGGAACGGCACCAGCGCAGACTGGATCATCGCCGCCAACAGCAGCGCCCCTGCCGCGACGAACCACATCGTCTGCGGAACCGTCTCGGCAGCTGTGACGATTCCCGAAACCGTGGTCGCACCGGTCGCCGACCACAGCACTGCAAGTGCGACGACCAGTAGCCCGCCGCTGGCAAGGAAGTAGCGGCGGGCCAGCGAGGCGGCGGCTTGTGCCTGCGGCCACCCCTTGACGTGGCCTATCAGTTCGGCCATCAGCAGGCCCATCGCCACCCACGCCAGCACGAACAGCGCGATGTGGTCGGCGGCGACCAGTACCGAAACGACCAGCGTGAAGCCGAAGACGGTGACGAAAAACCGGCCGACGCGATCGTGGGCGGCCAGATACCGACGTGAGTAGCTGTGAACGATCCCGCTGAAGAAAGTCACTGCGACCCACATCACGACCGTCAGCCCGTCGACGGCGACCACGCCCGCCAGCGACCAGCTTGCGCCAGTTGCAACCCGTAGGCCGAGCACGCCCAGCGCTGCGACCCATAGCAGCCAGACGAGCCGGGTCAGGGCCGTCGGAAGCGAGTCCGTCGATGATGTCCTGTTCGGAAGCGATCCAACCGTCGTCAGCTGATCCTGTTGTTTCATCGTTTGGTCCGTCACCGACCGCCTGCGACAACCGAGCGCGTTGCGAAACGCCCGGTCGGTTGGAGGCCGATCGCCTTCACTACTCTATACGAACAAACTGTGTATTAAATCCTTTTATCTTCCCAAACTGTTCGACAAGAATGGCATCAAAGAACATTATGGTTCTACTCCGCTCGAGATAGACAGTCTCCGATACGTATGGGTGACCTACTCACCGACACAGACATCCGACGGGGATCGACTCGTCGTCAGGGAGTCTGACATCGAGTTCGGCAGTATCGATCACGCCATCAACAGCCACCAGATACTGTTTTCCGGGAAACGTGCCGTAGACGCCGTCCTGATCGTGCACGTAGCCGGCGACGGTGATTGCCGATGGAAGCTGTTCGGTCAACAGTTCGACCCCTCGAACGACGGCGCACTCGACGAGGCGGTGGCGCGCCGTCCGAAGCGGCGTCGTCTCATCGACAACGCCAGCGTCGACCGCGTCATCGACAACTGACGCCAGTTGTTCGAACCGTTCTTCGATCCCGGCTGGCTCCTGTGTGGGCGAGACGAGCCACCGCTCGTAGAGATCGGCGATCACCTCACACTGGGTGTGTCCGACGACGAGCACGGCGCTGACGTCACGCTCGCAGACGAGATGCCTCACCGCCTCGTCGACGACTCGCTGACCGTCCCGACTGCTCCAGCTCACGCCGCCGAGCGTCGTGACTCGGTGGGTGGTCCAGGAGGGGTCGATCGGCCACAGCGACACCTTCGACCGGTGGCTCATCGAACACGACACGACGAGGGCGGTTCCCGACTCGGCATTCGTACAGCTACTCTCGACAGGACATCGCGTCCGGGCGTCGAGTCCCGCCAAAAGCGAGTCGAGACCGTCGTCAGTCATCCGAACGCACCCCATCTCTTCGATCGGTTGGTTGACCCATCCGGGATCACCTGTTAACAAACATATTAGTTCTTTTTCAGAGATAATACTACCGATCTGTTCGATATACAGATATAGTAACCCATATCGTGATTCAACTGTGCCACACTGTATGGAACAGTTCGAGGGAACGATCCTTGCGGGAGCGTCGTTTGAACCGATCGATGGCCGTGTCGTGGTCGACGACGGGCGGATCGAGGCCGTCGAACGGGTCGACACCGACTCGACGGCCATCATCGTCCCCGCGTTCGTCAACGCCCACACACACATCGGCGATTCGGTCGCCAAGGAGGCCGCGGTCGGACTCTCGCTGGATGAGGCGGTCGCCCCACCCGACAGCCGTAAGCACCGACGACTGGCCGCCGCGAGCCGGGCGGAACTCGTTGAGGCGATGGACCGAACGCTCGGCTTCATGGAGCAGACGGGGACCGCGGCGTTCCTCGACTTCCGGGAGTTCGGACTCGAAGGGGCGCGAGCACTGCGGGCGGCCGAGGAGGGCCGGGACGTCGACGCCTTCATTTTCGGCAGCGACGATCCTGCCGTCCTCGACGTCGCCGACGGGTTCGGCGCGAGCGGCGCGAACGACGCCGATTTTTCCGATGTGCGCGCCGCAGTCCGTGAGGCAGGAGCCCCCTTCGCGATTCACGCGGGCGAACCCGACGCCACCGACATCCACCCGGCGATCGATCTGGAACCTGAACTCCTCGTCCACATGGTGCACGCGGAGCAGCCACATCTCGACCGCGTCGACGAGCAGTCGATCCCGATCGCTGTCTGTCCTCGCGCGAACTCCGTGCTCGGTGTCGGTCGACCGCCGATCCGCGAGCTGCTCGATCACACGACTGTCGCGCTGGGGACGGACAACGTCATGCTCAACGAGCCGTCGATGTTTCGGGAGATGGCCTACACGGCCAAAGAGTTCGACCTCAGTTCGCGGGAAGTCCTCCGGATGGCGACGACCGCGGGCGCGGAGCTCGCCGGGCTCGACTGCGGCGTTATCGAACCGGGGCGACGGGCAGCACTGCTCGTTTTGGATGGCGACTCGGACAACCTCGCGGGGACCGAAGATCCGGTCGACGCGGTTGTCCGTCGGGCGACCGCCCTCGACGTCGACCGCGTGGTCCTGTAGGCGTCGGCGGGTTATTCGGTGTCGAACGAGCCGAACGGCGTGGTCTCGTGGCTCCGGACCAACACCTCGTCGGCGACGGTCAGCCCCATATCGAGCAGTTCCTGCGCGACCGGTGTGATATCGCTGTCGGTCTCCCCGACAGCCGTGACCAGGAGGTTCTGCTCGCCGGTGACGAGCTCCTGCACGGAAACGACGCCGTCGATGGCGAGGATATCCGGAATCAGCCCCCCTCGCTCGGGAATCGTGGCGGTACAAAATAGCAGCATCCGGAGCGGATAGCCGGATTTCTGATAATCTATCTCCGCGCTGTAGCCCTTGATTATCTCGTCGGCTTCGAGCTGCTGGATGCGCTTGCGAACTGTACTGCCGGAGGTTCCCGTTCGCTCCGCGATGTCGCCCGACGACATATTGCGTGCGTCCTCTTGGAGCGCATGGAGGATCGCCCGGTCGACGTCATCGATCTCCTCGCCAGTCATGATTGGTAGTCTCACGGCACAAATAAAGACACTTTGGCTCACCGGAGCCCTCGCTCAGTGGAACAGTGCTGAGAGAATGCTCGATCAGGGATTCGAACCCTGGTCCTCGGCTCGAAAGGCCAAGATGATTGGCCGGACTACACCAATCGAGCGCTGCATATCAGCCGAGGGAGTACGGACATATAAATCTCATCAATCGCCCGCCCCGTGTGTCGCCCTGTCAGACAGGGGGCCGACAGGTGACTGTCGACGGCTACTCGCCGGTGAACTCGGGGATGTCGTCGTTCATAAAGGCACGCAGCCCTTCACGGAGGTCGTCGGTATCCATCAGCAGGCCGAACGCTTGAGCCTCGATTTCGAGGCCTGCGTCGGTATCCTCACGACCCGCCAGCATCGCCCGTTTGGTGAACCCCTGAGCGATTGGCGGTCCTGCAGCCAATTTCTCGGCGAGCTCCATCGCTGCCTCGTCGAGCTCGTCGCTGTCGACGGTCTCCGTCAGAAAGCCGTAGTCGACCATCGTGTCGGCGTCGAACCGATCGCCGGTGAAGATGATCTCCTTGGCCCGGCTCTCGCCGATCAGGTGGCTGAGTCGCTGGGTACCGCCCCAGCCGGGCAGCAGTCCGAGGTTGTGTTCCGGCTGGCCGAACTCGGCGCGTTCGCTGGCGATCCGGAGATCCGCTACTGTTGCCAGCTCCATCCCCCCGCCGAGACAGTAGCCGTCGATGGCGGCAACAACCGGCGTCTCGCAGGCTTCGAGTTTGCCGAACGTCTGCTGGCCGGTCCGTGAGAACTCCATGGCGTCGAGCGCGTCGGGGTCGCTGGCGAGTCCCGAGACGTCCGCGCCGGCACAGAACGCCCGGTCGCCCGCGCCCGACAGCAGGATGCATCGAACCTCGCTGTCGCCGTCGAGGTCGTCGACGGCGGCCGCCAGTTCGTCCAATAGCTCGGCGCTGACCGTGTTCATCTGGTGTGGGCGGTCGAGAGTGATCTGCCCGATTCGTCCCTCGCGGTCGACCTGAATCGTCTCGAAGTCCATGTGTTCGTCGTCGTCGCTGGCGGGATAGAACCCGCGATCCGACGCAGCCAACTCCCGAAGCCGGTCGACCGCATCGTACCGCGGTTCGTCGGTCGA
>SDGW01000902.1_pt1 | contig 17832 bp, 24 predicted proteins | sample 2873831 | NCBI WGS metagenome assembly SDGW01 (sample SAMN08132700, study PRJNA421101) | hypersaline lake metagenome | isolation source: celular fraction 0.22 microns magnesium sulfate-rich crust from ephemeral... | place: Spain: Penahueca Lagoon, Toledo | collected 2011-07
ACGACCTCGCCAACGATTCGCGGAAGCTCTACGAGGTGACCGACGCGCTGGACGAGCAGACCGACGCGGACCTGACCGACGAGAAGGTCCGGTCGTTCCTCGTCGCGCTCAACTGCTACGACGAGGTCCGTGACATCCGCTCGCGGCCGGGAGGTGCGTCAGCGTGAGCTTGGACTCGCCGACCTCCTCGACCGAGGAGGTCTGCGCGGAGTGCGGGCTCGCGGTCCTCGACGACGTGGACCCCGAAGATGTCTGCGGCGACTGCCGGACGGCAGACCTCGTCTGGTCCGAGACGCACCACGCTGGCGAGACGCGAGTCACGCGCGTCTCCATCAACGAGCGGTCGGACGGCGGGGAGTGCGTCGTGGTCGACCAGCGCTGGCACACCGAGACCGACCTCGACCGCGTCGGACTCCCGGCCGCGCGCCTCGACACGATTCGCGACATGATTCTCGACACGGACTCGGAGCGCCACGAGTTCGAGGACCAGTTCGGCGACCGCGACGACCCCGTCGACGGCGTGACGACTATCGAGGCCGACGAGGCCGCGGTCGTCTCGCAGAAGCTCGACCCCGAGCGCATCGCTGACGTGGTCACCCTCACGCTCTCGATGGTCTCGTCGATTCGCGTCGAACTCAACGGAGGTGACTCCGCTTGAGTCTCGACCGTAGTGCGACCGACCCGGTCCGCCCGCTGTGCGACCGTGAGAAGGCCTCGGTCGCGCATGTCGGCGACTTAGTGCTCCTCGTGCTGACGACCGCGGACGACAACGCGCTCGACTTCGAGGAGTTGGTCCCGCGCGTGGTCTCGCTCGTCGAGGACGACCGAGCCTTCGAGGTCGAGACCGAGACCGCGGGCGAGGATGCCTTCGACGCGCTCGAACTCTTCGCGTCGACCGACTACGTCGCGGTCGCGACCGGCGCGCCGAGAGCGGAGCTGACCGAGCGCGGGGAGGACGCGGCCGCGGCGCTGGTTGCTGGGCTCAGTCTTCACGGTCAGGCCGCGCTAACCGAGGTGACCATGACATGAGTCGCGTTGAGGAGACTCCGGACGAGGACGATTTCGAAGCTGGCCGCGAGGGGTCGCGCCTTGAACAGGACGACGCGATGTTCTGTAAGGAGTGCGGGATTCGACTCCCGTGGGAAGTCGTCGTCGTGGAAGAGTTGGAGAAGTGCGGGCCCTGCAAGAAGGAAGAGGTCCTCGACGAGATCCGTGCGAAGTACCCCGGCGGTCTCGAAAGCGCGACAGGGCACCGGAAGCTCCGCGAGTGGACGGTGGCGGTCACGAACATCGAGACTGAGGAGTGGAGGCACGTTGAGGTGACCGCGCCGACGCAAGCACGCGCCCGGTCGATGGCGACCGACGAGGCGACTGGTGTCGGTGGAGAGTTCGGTCTGAACGCTCCGGTCGAGACGGAAGTCATCGGCGGACCATCCGACGTGGAAGATGAGGAGGTGGCGGATTGACTGTCGAAATCATGACAGTCGTCAGACGGACATTTAATAAGGGGTGCGTCCGAACGAGAAAGGCAAAGCTAGGCAAGAATCAGCGTCTGGAAGAACTCCGGTTGGCTACCCTGTTCTTCTGGACCCAGCGAAATAAAGCTTCCCCCTCGGAGAGTGGCAACTCTGTCACTCGATTGGAGGGAACGCGACTCGCTGGGTACGACGGCTCGACCACGGCGGCCGTCAGCGCGCAATCCGCCGACCACTAAATGGTCGAGAGAAGCGAGTCCACATCCAGTCAGCGAGTCAACTCCCCCGGCCTCGTCGTCACGACGGAGGACGTCCTCCAAGCCGACGCGCGGCTCGACGAGCCGCCGATAGCGCCGAGTGCGACGTGGAGCGACCTCGCCGACCTCGGGACTGGCTTCTCGGACGCCCTCGGACGAGCGCTACAGACCGTCGCTACGGCGGCGGACTGGGCGACACTCTCCGAGCGCATCTCCGCAATGGACGGCCTCTACTGGCGCGCCATCAAGCGCGTCTACCGCTACGCGACCCACACGAACGACGACGAGACATCGCGTGAGCGCGTCGACCGCGGACAAGCCTACTGGGACCTCCTTGACGACACGTCCGAGCTCGGGAAGGGTCGGACTTCGACGACGTGGGGAGTCGAGTCGGGGCTCGCAGACATTCGAGACGGACCGCTCGCGATGCTCGACGCGGCCCACGAGGTTCCCTCGGTCGTCATAACGCTCTCGACCGCGTTCTGGGACCACAAGCGCGAGCAGCGGGAGCGATGGCTCGCGTGGGTGGTTGAGGACCTCGCAGACGTCTGTGACGTGCGCGTCGTCGGTAGTCGACTCACGCTCCAACGTCTCGTGCGAGACCATCGAGCAGATCTCCCCGCGAGTGTGAGGGAGCGCGCAAAACAGCGTCTCGACTCACCCACAGGGGGTAAAGCGCGGCGGGAGAAGACTGTCGCGACGGCCGACCGCGCGCTTGACGATTTCGACCCGACCATCGAGAACTACCGAGACTGGTGGGACATGCTCTGGACCGTCTTCGAGACGCCAGCAGAGCGACGCAAGCAGTCGAAGCTCCACGAGGACTATCGCATCGACGTGGGGCGGACGACCGTCAGCAAGCGCGTCAGCGCGCTCGAAGACGCGGGCCTCGTCGAACGCCCGACCATCGACGGAGCGAAACACGTCCGCCTCACGCCCGCGGGCGTCGTCGCGGTCGAGGAGTATCTGGACGAGTATGGTCGTCCAGACGACCGAGAGAGCACTGACAGCGGTGCCACTCCGTCGGGACGGTCCTCCGAGTCTGCGGTCGGGCCTACAGGAAACGATGTAGAGACAGGCGGACAGACGGAGGCTGGCCCCTCCACCTGCGGTAGCGGGACTGAACGCGCGCGAGAAACGCGTGCGAATGGAGTTCGCGGTGCTGACGGGTCAGCGGACCAGTCTGGGGCTGATGTGAGCGCCCCCCCAACTTCCTCCGCTGGTTCCGTGTATTCCGCACGCGGGCACGGGAGGGGGGAGGGCCGCCGGGAGGACCGCCCCGCCGCGGAGGCCGCGACCACGACCGCCGACGCCGCTCGCGATGGCGACCGCACCTCGCCACGCTCCGACTGGATGGACCGCTACCGCCACGAAGCAACCGTCTCCGTCGCCAGCGACGGCGATTTCGTCCTCTGCGACCGTCCCGCAACCGACCGTACAACTCCTGGCGACCAGTTCGTCAGCTTCTCCGACGACCGCGACGAGGTTGTCGCATCCATCCAGGGAGACAAGAGCGTGGCCCGGATGGGAGTTCGGTTGTGCGAAGCGTTACTCTCCGAGAAACTGCTCCGTTCAGCCCTGACGCCGCGGAAATTAGACGGTACTGACGTAAATCTGGGCGGTCTCGAAACCGACAACGTCTACGTCCTCCACAAGGGCCGCTGTCTCGGCTACCTTAAAAAGGGAGAGGCAAACGGGAAGGACTACCGGCGTCGTCTTCGCCAAGCACGGAACGACCTCTCCAAGCTCGCTGGCCAACTCTCTGACGACGAGGGACGCTTCGACCACGGCGTCGCCAGCGCCCTAGCGAGCGAGAGCCTCGGACTCGCCGGAACCGTCATCTCGCTCTTCGACCTCCTCGACGTCGACGTCCACATCGAGGTCGAGTTCCCTGAATACTCGCGGAACCACCACAGCAACCGTAGCGCCGTTACACAGTACCTCTCGAAACTCCACCGCATTGCGTCTCGACTCGGCCACTACAGCGCCCAGCGAACGCTCTACGAGCCCCGCCAAGACAAGCGGTCGGACGCTCTTGGCGCACCGGTCGTCGACCACAGCGACCCGACCGGCGAGTCGATGGCCAGCTGGGTTCTGGCCGGACCGGGAATCGACAAGATCGCGCCGTCGCTCCGGTCGGCGCTCGATGACCCGCCGGACGACGAACTCCAAGACGACGCCGAGAACTTCTCCGAGTTCGTCGTCGAGGTCGATATCGTTCAGGGCTGGCGTCGCGAGGCCGTCGTCGAACTCCTCTCCCGGATGGCGACGGTCAAAAATCTCCGCGCAACTCGCCAAGTCGTCGCGATGCTCCGGGCCCTGACCGGCTCGGTCCTCGACGTGGCCCGAGCGATGGACCGACTCCGAGGTGAGGACCTCGACCGCGACCTCGACCTCGCCGAACTCCGCTACGCCCTCGTCAATGGACTCGCACCGGGTCGAATTCTGCCTGACGCTGGCGGAAGCACGATTTCGAAGGCGGTCCATGCGCTCTTGGCCGCCGAAACCCCAGTCTCGACGGCCGAACTTGCCCGTCGCGCCGACGTCAGCAAGCAGTCGCTCCGTGACAACCGTGACCTCCTCCAAGCGGTCGGCCTCCTCGACGTTCAGGACGGCGACGACGGTACCGCGACGACGTGGCGGCTCACCCTACCGTTCAAGACCGAGCGGCACGCCGATTTCCACGGGTCCGGCGGCTCGCACCCGTTGATTCGGACCGACGATGCTCCTCCCCACGACCTGTTCCGTGGCGACGAGTTCGGCGACGACCTCAGCATGGCGGTCGGTCTGATGCTGCATCGTCTCGACCGCTCTGACTCCGAGGTCCGTAATGCGGTCCGCTCGTGGACCAGTGGCTCGCCCGATCTTCGGCCTGTCGTCGAGGAGTGGCCCGACCTCCGTCCGTGGCTCGACGTCCTCGCAGCGCTGTCGGGTCATGGTTATCGACAAGCATCGGCTGACGAGACCGCCACGGTCAATCACGAGACCGGCGGTTGGTCTCGTGTCGGAGGTCCGCCCAGCGCTGCGGAGTGGGCCCGAGGTCCGCTTCGGTTGTCGTCGCTCGTCGGGACACGGCCTCCACAGCGACAGGCCGGACTCGACGAGTGGCCCGCTTCCCCGGCTTGAAGCAATCTAAAATTACCCCTCGGTAAGCCGCCAATACCTCAAGTCACCAGTAGTTTTATGTGTTATGTGGGTAATCAAACTAACACGGGAGATGCACAAAACATGACTAACCCGTGTTACACAGGTTGCGGAGGTAGGACAGGTGGCTCATAGAACGACAATCGCGATGCAGAAGGGAGGCGTCGGGAAGACGACCACGACGAAGAACCTCGCTGGCGCGCTCGCCGACCGCGGCAACGAGGTCCTCGTCATTGACGCGGACCCACAGGGCGGGCTCACGCTTAAGCTGGGTCTCCGCGACTACTACCGCCATGCCGACAACGCGCTGTTCGACGTCCTCGCCGATCTCGGCGACCTCACGATGGACAACTTCGACCAGCTCGTCGTAGAGGACTGGGAGGTCTCGGAAGACGCGCAGGAGGGCCACGACGGTCCCGAACAGTTCGACGTGGTCCCCTCGCACCTCCGGAACTTCCGACTCGAGAAGCATCTCTACTCGCAGACGCGCGGCGTCGAGGCACTCCGTCGCGCGCTCGACCGCTTCGACCACGAGTACGACCACATCTTGATAGACTCGCCACCGAACCTCGGTCCGCTCGCAGACGGCGCGCTCCTTGCGACTGAGAACGTTCTGTTCCCAGCGCACCCGAACACCATCGCGAAGGAGTCGCTTCAAATCCTCTTCGACGAGATTGACACGCTCGAGGACCGATTCACCGACGATGGCCAACCGCGGTATCAAATCTCGACGCTCGGAAGTGTCCTGAATGAGGTGCCGTCTCAGGGCAACGTCGCCGAAGAGACCCGCGAGTGGTTCCATCAGACGTTCGGAGACGAGTTCGTCTTCGAGGTGCCGGACTGGGACGCGGTCGAGCACGCCATCGAGTTCGAATCGACAGTGTTCAGCTACGACCCCGAGACTGGCGGCTACCCGTGGGACCGAGAGAAAGTCGAGGAGTTGAATAACTTGGATAACTCGGGTAACACGGGTTCGACAGACTCAAAATCGTCTCCGGGCCCGGACCCTGATCCCGACGCGAGCCGGAACCGAGAGCGCATCTACATGGCCATCGGTAGCCACCGCGCGGATAACCTGAACGCGATGTACGACCGCTTCGATGCACGCTCTAAGCTCGCCGACGAAGGCGGTCTCGAAAAACACAGCGAGTTCTGGGTGGGCGTCGCCGACTTCGTCCTCGACCACGAAGACGAGCTCGCTGAGCGTCTCGATATTCCTGATATCGAATAGGGCATCTGTAGCGTCTATTCTCGCTTATTTGCCTACGTAAGACAACCACCACACCGTTCCGTGTTTTTGAGAAGTGCGACCGGCAGAAGTCGCGCACCGCCGCGCGGTCGCCGACGAGGCTGACCGCTGTTTCCGCTGCTAATGGTTCGACTGCGTGGTTACGTGTCGTCGTGACCGATACCGGCCACGCGGCAACCAGCGTAGTCGACGCGCTTCGAGAGCGACGCGTGGATATGCACGCGCTCAAACTCTTTGCCGCCGCCGTCGGGGTCGCCGACGTGAACATCACAGACGGGGACTTCACCCTCTCCATCCTCCTCAACGGTCCGCCAATTCGAGCAGGAAAGCACTTTCCCCGCGATTTCGACTACATTGGTCGGCGACCCGCGCCACCCACGAATCACCGTCCGGTAGCGTTTCTTCGTCACTGTGATTGAATCCATACGTCTTCGACGCCACAGTCCGGGCAGACGAACTCAGTCCGAGTTTCCTTCTCGGTGTGCGTAGTGTCGACGACAGTCCCGGTCCGCTCGCACTGCATACATGAAACGGCGGTTGAATCTTCAAGCAGGCCGAAATAGTCGTTCTCCGATAGCGCGACCGGCAGGTTCACAATATTCGAGTCGGACATCGTTCATTACAGTTCAGGCGAGCGACAAAAGCATTTGGGGGCTACCGACGATCGCGCTCCGGGCTAGCACGGCGGCCACATCGCTCATGTCCGGATTCGGCGGTCTGTCCATCGCGGTGAGTTTCCTCGCGGATGTCCAGCGGTGGCGCAACCAGTAAACTCAGTTCATTTTAAGTAACCGTCAACGACCACCCTGGAACCAGTGAGTTCCCGACTTAGATACGAGTCATCGAGGAACCGGACCCCAGGTGTTTCGGACGTGTGAGAAACTAAGCCGCCAACCTCCACGTCTTTACCGGTGGGTGAACAGTTTTCCAACAGTTCTAACGTCCTAAAAAGAGTTTCAAATTGTTCTTCGACGCTTAAAATCCGTTATTACCGAAATTATACCTGCTTTTTTGTCCAAAGGAACCCCCAGGGTATAGCGACAAAACAGGTGTAACAACTCCCGCAAAGTCTCATCGTCTGGCATCTATTTCCGTATATCAGAATGAAGTTTATGTTTATTACGACTATTTAGTCTCGTTCTGTTGGTGTTTGCACTGTCTATTGTCGTCGTCAGAAACCATACCAGAAATATGACAAAATAGAAAGACAGCTGGTTAGAGCGTGTGTCCGGTTCTGCGCAGATTCTCGGACAAATTCACCCCTCAACTGCCCCTGATCACGGGGAAACCACCCCAACTTTCTAGAATTTTGACCGTGAAGCAGAATTACCGGACATGAACTTAGAGGACTACGATAACGACGACGGGATGAAGGTATGGCTCTCCGAGTGCGAAGTCGAGACGCTCCTCGAGCAGTTCGACGACACCGAGAAACGAATCGCAGTCGGCCTCGGCGCGCGGTGCGGCCTGCGCTCGGAGGAGGTCCTCCGGGTTGCGCCCGACCACGTCGCCGACACCGACGCCGGGACCATGCTCCGCGTCTGGTCGTCCGCGAAGACCGACCACTACCGCGAGACGCCGATTCCGCCGAACCTCGCAACGACGATCCGGACCGTCGGCGACGTGCGCGACGCGCCGACTGACGAACCGGTCGTCGGCGTCTCGACGCGGACGCTCCGGCGCTGGATGACGCGCGCCACCGAGGAGCTTTGTGACGAGACCGGCGAACCGGGCTGGGAGTACGTCGGGTTTCACGACCTCCGGCGGACGTGGGCGACCTCGCTCCGGAGCGCCGACGTGGACGCGATGGTCGTCTGCGACTGGGGCGGGTGGGACGATCTTGACACCTTCCTTGACCACTACCGCGGCACGCACTCTCCCGAGGCCCAGCGACGCGAACGCGAGAAAGTCGGGTGGCTGTAGCTAAATTGATCCGAGGATGGAATCAGGGTTTACCGACTATTTCGACGCCGGGCTTTTGCTGGAAGGATACGAATTTTGCTAGTCTGTCGGGTACTTTACGAGTGCTTCGCCTCGTACGTGGCGACGCTTGACCGCGTCATGTGGGCTAATCGAAGACTGTCGTCTTGGTCGTCGTGAACGAGATGATAGGTTTCGTTTGGGAGCCCGTCGTAGAGCGGGTTAACTCGCATTTTGATATTGTCATGTTCGTCGCCGAATCGGCGAAGGAGTACACCGAGGAACCCAGTCATAAGAAACCGACCTCGGTGAGTAGTGTCCATGCGACCGTTGCCCAGACTGCGCTGCCTGCGACGCCGACCGCTGCTGTCCTCCACGAGATGCAATTACGTGCTGGCCCGCACGGTCGCGCGAGTTGGAGCGGACCGATGACGAGGACCATCACTGGCCATGCGACGAGCGGGAACCACCACTGGTCTTCAATCGTTGTCTCGGATTGCTCAGGCACGCGTGATCAACTCCGAAAGAACGTTGCTGTTCTTTTGAAGGATTGCTCCTGCGGCGGCCCACATCCCGGAGAGTCCGACGAGACCGACCACCGACATCTGGCCTGGATTTGTGGCCCACAGTGTGGTAATCCCGAGGCTCACGCTGACGACGCCACCGAGTTTCCATGCTGGCTTGTTATCAGCTGGACCGTCTGATTTAATTTCATTATTCCTAGCCATGTTTAAACTGATACTGTCTCGATTTGCGCGCTGTACGTGTCAACGAGGGCGTTCGCGAGGTTTTCGAGTCGTGTGTGTACGTATCCCTCGGAGTTCGGCCTCTCGTCGTCGAATCCAAACATCTTGGCGAGGTTTCCCTCGTTGACGCGGCCGAAGCCGACCCCGACGACGACGATGCCGTCGTCGCGGAGTTCCTTGACGGTCTCGCGCGCCTCGTCTGGAGCAGTGCTCTCGTTGAGGTCGGTCCGTGAGAGGACGGTTGGCTGTCCGTCGTGGACGACGAGCAGCAGCTTCGTGTCGGCAGTCAACTGCTCGAGGAGGGTCGCGCAGTGGAGCATCCCGGCCGCGATGGGGTCGTGTGAGTTCGCGCTCGTCACGTTCAGTTGCGGCCACTCGAAGTCTTCCTCCGGGCCGGTCACGAGGTAGCACTTTGGTTGAGAGCGCCCCTGCCACGCGTTCGCGACGACGTCGCCGCCGAACTTCTGGACTCCGTCGAGGAACGCCCCGACCGCGGCCTTCGCGTCGGTCTCGTACCGCTTCATCGACCCGGACATGTCGAGTGAGACGCCGACGGCCACGTCGTCACCGCCGACGCGCTGCCACTCGTCGTATGGGTCGACCGTCGTGTCTCCGCAGACGAGGCGGTTCACCTGTCGGAGATTCAGCGTCCCCGGTTCGGGGTCGGGCCGACGACGCTCGTCGCTGAACTCGTCGAGGAACGTCGAGTAGACCGCGTCGTCAATGCCGGTCTCGCGGACTCGATCTTGAACGTCTTCGACCGACGAGTTCCCGACGTAGCTGGCGATCCGGTCGTCGCGGTCGCCGCGGTCGTCGTAGATCGTCGCGTCGACCGACCGGTAATTGAACTCTTTCTGGTCGGTCGTCGAGTCGAGGCCCATGATCTGGTCGAGGTCCACGTCCATGTCCTCGTCGTCTTCCTCGGGTTCGATGACGAGCGGGCCGTCGTCGAGGAAGTTGTCGTGGAAGTGGACGAGGAGCGGCGTGTTGTCGGTCAGCATCAGGCACCACTCCTGAGCGCGTCGATGACCGACTCTTGCTGGTCGCTCTCGCCGAGGTAGTGGGTGACGAGTCGCTCGACCGCGCGCGCTGGCGAGCTTGTCGCGTAGAGCGAGCCGGTCTCGTCGTTGGGGGTGAGGACGTCGCCGCGGTCGTACCGTGGGTTGATGAGCGCAGTTCGCGCGGCTCGAATCCACGGGTCTGGCCGGTCGGCGTCCTCGTAGGCTCTCGCCGTCTTGGCCCAGCGGACGAGCGCCGGGAGCGGCACGCCCTGCTGGATGGTCCCGCCGTCGGAGTCGGCCTTCCGCCGGAGGTCGTTCGCGATGGAGACCATCATCTTTGCCCTGTCTTCGTCGACGGGCGCTTGGTCGACGAGGAGGTCGATTTCGCGCTCGGGTTCGACGAGGCCAGTGTACGGTATCGGCCACGTGTTGTGGTGGCGTCGGCGCTCCGCTGGGTCTAAGTCGAACACCTTGTACTCGGCCCCCTCGTTCATCGTCGCGAGCGTGACGAACCGGTCAGTCTGGCCGCGGATCTCTTCGTTGCCTCGTGGCTTGATGGTCACCGACGTTCTGGAGTCCAGCGCTGGCTGGAGCGCGCTCTTGTTGCGGAAGGGCGCTCGGTTCACTTCGTCGAAGAGGACGAGTGCGTCGCGCTCGCGGGAGCACAGTAGGCCACGGACGACGGGGCCGTCGACCCAGACTGTGTCGCCGCCGATCATGTGGGGACTCCCGAGGAGATCGGCCTCGCGCATCTGGGCCGTAATCTGCACCTCGAACAGTGGCCATCCGCGCTTCGCAGCGAGGTACCGAGCGAGCAGTGACTTCCCGGTTCCGGGTGGTCCGATGAGCCGGAAGTGTGGGATGGGCCCGTCGGGGTCGGTGCGCTGGTTGAGCGCGGCCTCGATGTCCTCCAGTTCACCGCGCACCGACTGGTACTCGGGGATGTTCGCGAGTGAGGGGACGTAGCGTTCCCAGTCGTAGTCGCGGTCTCCGAGGACGTCGAGGTCGTCCAGATCGTCGTCGGGGTTCTCCAGTGGAACGGAGTAGATGTACCCGTTCCCGTCGGGGTCTGGATGCCGATCTAATACCCCGTTCTCAGCCATTTTCTTGAGTTCTCGACTGACGTGTGAGCGGTCGAGGCCAAGGTATTCAGCGAATTCACGTGTAGTTGTCGCGCCCGCGCGCGCGGCCTCTTCGGCTTGCTCATATTTCATCCGCACCACCTCGTTGCGGAATTAGGTTTGTGTTGCGCACTATCTGCGCACATCCCTGTAGTTTCCGCAACAGAGATTGGTGCACGTAACCCCTCCGCATTAGGGTCGTCTCGATTCTGCTCTTCCCCCGCGAAGTATACATATATGCCCTGCCTGATTGCTAATACTGATGATTTGCCTTCTACTGTCCGATTTCGACCGTTTCGGCGGATTTCGGTATTAATCATGCAGTAGCGGGCGTGATACCGAGTTCTTCAGCTTCGCTCTTCAGCTGGGAGACGCGCGGTTGTTTGACGCCTAATAGGTCGCCGGTCTCGCTCTGCGTTAATCCGCGGTCGAGACAGCGCTGAACGAACTCCAACCGCGCTTCCTTCTGACCCTCCATCATCGCTTGGTCCACGAGGTCCTCAACCTCGTCGGCTTGGTAGAACTGCTTACCAGCGTCTTCCTCAGACCGACGCTCCTTGGCCAAGTCAAGCCACTCGATGACTGGGTCACCATCCATGTTCGGGTACTGCCACTCCTGCAACGGCTCGAACCACAGCTCATCGTCGTACTTTCCAATCCGGATTTCGTGGATGATGGCCTTACCTCGCTCCTCGACCAACACCCAGTAGTCTGCAAGGCGCTGGAGTCTGGTGTCGAGGTCGGCTTTGCTGGGGAGGATGATGGCCGACATGATTTCGCGGTACCGACGCATCGCCCACTGGTAGCTCATTTGGACGTTCTTGTGGGAGTTCGACCGTCTCGCGTCTCCCTCGCTCGTCCACTCGTCACCGAGAATATAGCTTCCCGGCTCGAATTGGTCGTACTTCCGCATCCATTCTGGTCCGTGGACGGTGCATTTTTCTGGCCGAAATCGCATTTCATGTCCGGCGACCTCAGTTGGTGTCGAGGTGTCGAGAATATAGCCGAGAGCGGTCCCGGCGTGACTTTTTCCGATTCCGGTCCCACCGTCCAACCCGGTGATGAAGATCTTCGCGTCACGACCTTGCTTTTTCCGCTCTCGAATCTCGTCGAAGAAGGGGCCGGTATAGATTCGTTCCTTCCGTCGTGCTGTGTTCGTTCGACTGGATATCGAGGACATGGTCAGTCTCCTCCGACGTCAACGTTGAATTCCGAGAGATCTGGCCTCTCGCCTTGTTCGAGCGTCGCAATCGGAGCGGTGCCTTTCAGGTCTTCGAGGTCGGTCTCGTCGCGCGGCATCTCAGTCTCGATTTCGGGACTGAATCCGAGCTTGTTCGCGGCGTCGTCGAGGACGAACGAGAGGTCGATTAGGATGTTCGGGTCGAGGACCTTCGTCCGTTCGACGGTTTCGGTGCGGACTCCTCGCATCGTGGACCGAGTCACTTCTTTCGTCTCGGTCATCTCACCGAGGAGTTCCAGCGTGTCGATGCCTTCGTATCGGTCGATGACTCGCTTCTCGTTGGCCTTGATGCCCACCTGTTCTTGGCCAAGGTAGTCACCGGTCACGACCGGATTGATCTCGGTCCGGACCTCTTTGATCCAGTGGTCGCTGAGCGTCACTTCGTCCCACCAGTCGGCAACTGGGTCACTCTCTCGGAGTGGCCGTAGCGAGGCGTAATAGTCTGAAATCGTCTGCTGGAATCGCAAGCCGACGGTTCGAGGCACGCTCCCGGTGATGAACTTCGATTTTTGGACCTCAGAGCGCACCTCGTGGCACCGGAACATCGCTTCCTCGATGAGCTTCTGTCGAACTGTCTTTCCGCTCGACTGCCCGTCAGATTCCCGTTCTGACTTACTCATGGTCTTTCAGGTCGCTTTCGAGAATTCCGTCTCGGTCTCCGCCGTCGTGGTAGTACAGCGCCACCTCGTCTGGCACATCGCCGTCCTTGGGTTCGAACCCTGCTTTTCGGAGCTGGCTTTGGGGGATGCAGACATAGACGGTGCCGTCTGGCTTCACCTGCGGTTTGACTGATTCTTCGATAACTGTCGGTCGGTCTTTGGGTCGCTGAATGGACATCTGATTATCCTGTCGAGAATCGTCCTATATGAAGGTTCGACCCTCAACGCATTGAACCTCGAAGTTTCATCGAAGTCTCATATAGGAGCCTTCGAAAACATCTTCAAAGCCTCTTAGTGGGTTTCTTAGAGGCTGAACGCTGGGATTTATCCATTTGCGGGTTTTGGAAATACCTGTATGTCAACCGTGGAAACAACGAATCGAGACACCGGGAATTCGCGCGGGTCGCCTACGTGCGAACCCTCGCAAGAATCCTCGCAAGAATCGGCGACCGCGACCCCCGGTCGCTCTCTCGTCACTCGCTACCTGCTGCAGGTAGTCGCTCTGCTGGCCGTTATGGCCAGTCCGCTGACCACCGTTCTCGGAGCGGCGCTCGACCGCGTCCAGACTGCGAAGACAGTCGCTGAGGTCCATTCCGTTCCGCAGACCGAATCGGTCGAAACCCGAGCGGCGTTCGTAAACGCGATCCGTCGTCTCGCAGGTGCGGCGATGGGATTCGTCGTGGTCATTCTGCTGATGATTCAACTCTGGCAGATGGAGATGGTCACGTCGGCTAACGGTCCGTGGGCGGACCTCCTGACCCAGATTAAGACCGTCCTGATGGCCGCCTTCGGCCTGATCGGACTGGCGCTGTTCGCCTACGCCGCGAACATCGCGATGTCCGCTCTCAACTTCGGGGGCGGAGGCGGCGGTCGGTAACGAATCGGTTCCCCACTAATCGTCGTTCATTACCGTGTCCTGTAGGAGTTCACAACCATGAGAGATAGCATCTGGATTTTCGTCCTTCTGGCCGTGTTCCTCGGCGTTTTCACGCCCGCGTTCGCGGGTGCGTCCGGACCTACGACGTTTCACGTTGGGAATGAAGCGACCTCGATTTCCACGTCCAGTTGGACGACCGTCGATGAAGACGCACAACGATACTTCGACAACGAGACGGTCTACTACAACGGGTCCATCGTCGAGGAGACCGAGTACCAGTGGGCGACGTCGAACGGTTCGGTCAGAGCTGTGCCGGGCGGCCAACTCGACGACGCGTCTCAGATAACGATGAGCTACGGCGGTGAGCGACAGGACCAGTGGTCACGACTGCTGATTCCACTGCTGCTGGTCTTCTTCGGCGTGCTCACGATTCTGCTTGTCTGGGTCGCTGGAGACGCCATTGTCGGCGCTATCGGAATCGGAGGTGGCCGGTGATGGACGTGATTCAATACCTCTTACTTTGGCTGACCGGTCTGGGGGCGACGTACCTCTATCTCTTCCGATACGATATCCACGTCCTTCCGACTTCGTTGGTCGCTCTTGCGGCTTGGACGACGCTCGTCTTCCGTGGCGGGACCATCACGTGGGTCTCGCGTGCCGAGTCGGTTTCGGTGGACTCGACCGGTCTCGTCCAAGCCTTTTGCGTCTTCCTCGCGCTCATCAGCGCCTTTGTCGCCGTTGCGAGCTATCAGGAAATCTACCCGACTGAAGAGATGGTCAACACCCCGAACGAAGGTGATTTCGAATGAGCAGTGCACTACGAAAACTCAAGAAGCAGAAGAAGCAGAACGGACAGAAAAGCCCGTCAATCGACCAGAAATCCGACCGGCAGTTGGAGGAGCGAGTCGTCTCTCAAAGCACTCAGACGGCGAACCAGAAGGCGGCTCAGGACGATCCCATGTCCGACGTCGAACCGGAGGACTTCCTCGAAAAACTCAGGTCGTTGGGCATCGAGTCCGACGAGTACGACGAGTTGGAAGACATCCTTCAACCGCATCTGTCGGACGTTCTCACAACGACGTACTACGACGAAGAGGACCGCCAGAAGATCGAGTTGCTCAACATGGCGCTCGCGGACCGGATTATCAAAGAGCGAGACTCCGGACGGTTGTGTACCGGACCGTTCCTTGAGGTCGCGCAGGACATCCGCATCGACGAGGAGGACGGCAGGACGTTCGACGAACACGTCAAGGAACCGTGGAAAGACCACGAACGTCGCGGCGTCAGGACGACCATCGAGGAGGTCCGCACCGCGCTGCAGTACCTCTCGATTGATCACGTCGGTCTCGACAAGGTTGCGGACACGACGGTCGAGAACAAGACGCAGGTCCAGCGCATGGACGGCGACGAGTCCAGTGGTCGGCTGAGTCGTGCAACCAGCAAATTCTTCGGGTGATTCAAATGTCGAACACTAACACCGATTCCGACGATCCAGTGGACGGGAAGCCAGACTGGGCAACTGACGGGGAAGTTGTCTCGGACGAAGAGTCGGACGACACTGAAGACGCCACGAATCCCGGCTTGATTCAGAGCATCTGGCTGTTCGTTCTCGGTCTGCTTCGAGGCGTCTGGGACTGGTTCGCGGCGGGCAAGCAGGGCGCTGCGAACGCTCTCGCCCGTCATGCTGGAGACTCTGACGACAGTTCGACGTTGACCGAGGAAAGCGAGGAGGAACGTCGAGAGCGTCTCGAAGAGCGCGCCGAGTCCATTGCCGACACCCTCGAAAACACGGTCGGCGTCCTCGTTAGACAGTTCTTCGACCTCTTCCGTGTCCTGACGTTTACGCTCTCGTCTATCGTGATGCGGGCGATTCCGAAGTCGGGAGCGCTCGCGGACAGCATCATCGAGACGGGTGTGAACCTCAAAAAGAACGCGACGGGTGCTGACGCGCTCGTCTTCCCGGCCTACGGTGACAAAAAGGTCGTTCCTCAGGCGGCGAATTGGCACAGTAAGGAGACGAAGTACGTGACGAGCAACGGCGAGGAGTATTCGGCGAAGGGGTCGGGACACTCGCCGTACCGCTTGTTCGGCGTCGATGTCGTGTTCACGCTCCGCGAGAGTGCGGAGGTCTTCGACCCGGTTCAGGCCGCGTGCGCGGCCCAGCGCGAAATCGGGGACTGGGCCGCGTGGGTCCGCCAATCGGACAACAAACGGCAGGTCGTTCTCGGAGGGAACCCGCCGGACGGGACCGACGGGTGGGTCCTCGATTGGAACAAGGTCTGGGACCAATACTACCAGAAGATTACGCAGGAGGACCTCGAACGCCAGAACAAGATCGGCCGACTCGCGGAACTGGACGACGAGGCGAAGACACGGGTCGTCCTAATGGTCCTCGGGGCGTTCATCGGTGGCATCGTCGCCTGTCTCGTCGTTCTGTGGGCCGCGAGCAACCTCATCGCCGACGCCAGCGGAACCATCAGTCTCTTCGCGAGCGGGTGGTTGCTGTGAGCCTCGCCGACCGCCTCGAGGACGTGGAACTCGACCTCGACGAGGACGAGACCGTCCTCGACCGCGTCTTCCTTGAGGTGGACGTGTGGCGAGTCATCGTCTTCGCGTTCATCCTCATCATCGGTACGAGTTCGCTGGTCTCGATGGTCACGTTCCTCTACGTGTTCGAGGAGGAACTCGTCATGACCGGCGGGTACCGACCGATCTACGACCTCGCGCAACTCGGGTTGTTCGCCGCGTGTGGTTGCATCTTCTTCGCAATGTCCGCGATGATTTACCGAGCGCAGAACGACGTGTCGTTGGCTGTCGGTGCGGAATCGACGGAGGGCGATGACTAATGTCGCCGCGTGGACCAAGCACCGAGAACGGAAACGAAGAGTTCAATCCGGACGACCCCGACGACGACTCGACCGACTCCGGCTCCGGTGCGTCCGGCGGTGGCTCGACCGGTACGACCGGCGACGGTTTCTCGAAGGACCGGGCAAACGAAGCTCGGTACGGCGACGACACTGGTGGTGGCGGGACAGGTGGAACGGGCAGGAGCGGTGCGCCAGCGGATGGCCCCCAACCGAGACAAGGAGGGTCCGGGTCCTCATCGACCGACGACAATTCCGAGTCCAGTGGTGGTGATGGTGGTGGCTCAACCGGGATGCCGGGTGACGGCTTCTCGAAGGACCGAGCAAACGAGGCTCGGTACGGCGACGATAGTGGCGGTGGCTCGACCGGGACGACGGGCGGAGATAATTCGACTTCTGACCCGCGTTCGGGTCCGTCTGGCGACCCGAGTGGGTCCGGGTCATCAAACGAACCGGGCGGAGATGGGACTGGTGGCGACCAATCGAATCGTGGTCCAGCGCGTGACCAGATGGATCCAGTTGAGGACCAGTCGCCGGTAATCGACGAGAGTGGCGTCGGGTGGATTGACGACGAGGAGCAAGCGCGGGCACGAGAAATCGCGTCCAAAATCGCAGACCAGTACCGAGGAGTCGATGCCGGGGATGTCAAGCTGAAAGCCATTGCGGGAGGAGGCTTCGATGTTCAGGGAATCACGGAGGACGCGCAGCGCGAGAGGGCTCGTCAGTCGATTGCCGCTAGGAACGAGGACATCAGTCCCGAGGACATCACAGTCACGGAGACCGAGGACGGAGGGTATCGCGGCCAACTGACCGAAGAGGCGCGTCAGGAAGCCGCAGCCGAGCGAGAAACTGAGCGGAACAACGCGCTGGCGGGGATGGGATACGAGCGGACGCCCGACGGGTGGCGAGCGCCCGACGCGGCGGGCCGGGAGACGCTCGAACAGGCACGCGCCGAGGCGCAACTGAACAATGCGCTGGCGGGGATGGGATACGAGCGGACGGGCGATGGGGAGTGGCGAGCGCCCGACGCGGCGGGCCGGGAGACGCTGGTCGAGGAGGAAGCCGATGCAGAACTGAACCGCGCTATCGAAGGTATCGGATACGAAGGCAGTGGCGACGATCTCCAAGCACCTGATGCGCCGGGACGGGAGACGATGGTCGAGGAGCGCGTCCGCGAGGAGGTCGCCAAGAAGAACGAGAACATCGACGAGGACGACATCGCGCGGGTGGTCGAGCAGAAGACGGAGAGCGGAGAAACCACGTACGGCGTGGAACTGAC
>SDGW01000563.1_pt1 | contig 17816 bp, 15 predicted proteins | sample 2873831 | NCBI WGS metagenome assembly SDGW01 (sample SAMN08132700, study PRJNA421101) | hypersaline lake metagenome | isolation source: celular fraction 0.22 microns magnesium sulfate-rich crust from ephemeral... | place: Spain: Penahueca Lagoon, Toledo | collected 2011-07
GTCGTCGCGCTGTCGCTCGACCGCGACTGGTTCTCGCCGGACCAGGCGAAGCGGCTGGTCGACGTCGCGGTCGGCCGCGGGCTGGTGGACGAGGAGGACGGCGACCTCGTCGCGCGGTTCGACCCCGACGACGTGCTCGTTCCCGAGGGGTTCACGCCGGACGAGTCGATCCTCCGCGAGCAGTCCACCTTCGAGACCGCCCTCGACGCCATCGTCGCGGCCGGGGTCGAGAAGCAGCGCGCCGTCGCCGCGATCAACGAGCGACAGCGCGCGCTCGCGGTCACCATCGAGGCGGCCGCGGTCCTCGTCGCGAAGGAGCACGGCGCCGCGGTCGACCACCTCGCGCCCGACGTGCGCGAGGAGCTCGCCGCCGCCGCCGGCGATAACGGCGACGAGAGCGGAGGAGGCGCGGACGGCGACGCGGCGGCCGACGCCGACGCGGGTGACGCCTGATGGTCGCGGACCGCCTGACAGACGGCGTCCGGATCGGACAGCTGCTCGCGTCGGAGATATCCGGCAACGAGGGGCGCCTGCGGGACCTCGCGCTCGCCGACGCCGACCCCGACGTCGAGCCGACGGCCGACGGCGCATTCGCCTACCGGATCGTCCGCGCGGCCGGCGGCGGGGCGGAAGCCGTTGAAACGGCCGAGAGCGACGCGACCGCCGCCGACGAGCGCGACGTCGCCGAGGTGTACGTCCAGCCCGACCGCGTCCGGATCGAGTTCGTCGCCGGGGGCGACGGAGCCGCGCTCCCCGAGGTCGCCGCCGACGCGGCCGACGAGGCGGGGCTCCGCGTCAGGCCGAAGGCGGTCCGCCCGCCCCGGACGCTGGTCTTCGTCGAGGACGGCGCGCAGGTGAAGCGCGCGCTGCCGGTGCTGGCGGCCGTCGTCGACACGATTTAAAAGGACTCCGCCGAATCGCGGCGACCGACGCCTCAGTCCGACCGTCCGCCGTCGCCCATCGCGACGTTGCGCGTTCCGGACGCCGACGGGTCGTCGGGCGACTCCCCGCCGACCTCGAACTTCCGGAGCAGCGCCCGGAGCCGCTCGGCCTGGTCCGCGAGCGAGCCGGCCTCGGCGGTCGCCTGCGACATGGCGGCGAGCTGCTCGTCGGCCGCCTCGCCGACCTCGTCGGCCTCGTCGGCGGTCGACCGGCTGATCCCCGCGACCTCCTCGGCCATCGACACCGTCTCCTCCGTGCTCGCGGCCTGGTCGTCGGTCGCCTTGCTGATCTCGCGGATGCCGTCGTCCGTCTCGGCGGCGTTGTCCGCCACCTCGGCGAACGCGTCGGCCGCGTCTCTGACGGCCTCGGCGCCCTCCTCCATGTGCTCCTCGGCGGTCCGGACCTCCTCGACCGTCGCCTGCGTCTGCGCCTGCGTGCCGGCGATGAGCTCCTCGATCTCCTGAGCCGCCTCCTGCGTCTCCTCGGCCAGCTGTTTCACCTCGTCGGCGACGACCGCGAACCCGTCGCTCCCGCCGCCGCCGCCGGCCCGCGCGGCCTCGATGTTGGCGTTCAACGCGAGCAGGTTCGTCTGCTCCGCGATGTCGCTTATCAGGTCGACGATCTCGCCGATGTCGTCCATCCGCTCGTCGAGGACCCTGACCTTCTCCGCCGTCTCGCCGATCGCGTCCCGCGACTCCCGGACGCTGTCGATCGCCTCGCCCGCGGTGTCCTGCCCCTCGTCGGCGATCGACGCGGTCTGCTGGGCCGCGTCGGCGACCGTCTCCGTCGAGGAGGCGACCTCCTCGATCGTCGCCGAGAGGTTGTTCATCTCGCCGGAGACCTGTTCGAGCATCTCGCGCTGGTCGTCCGCCCCCTCGGCGATCTCCTCGATCGACCGGCGCACGTCCTCGCTGCGCGACTCGGCGGTGTCGACGCCCTCGACCGTCTTCTCGCTGGCCGCGGACACCTCGCCGGCGAACGACTGGACGTCCCGCATCGTCGCCTCGATGTCGTCCATCATCTCGTTGAACGCGGCGCCGATCTGCTCCATCGCCTCGCTCTCGCTGTCGGCGTCCAGCCGGACCGTGAGGTCGCCGTCGGCCGCGCGGTCCATCGTCGCGCTGTAGGCGTCGGCCTTCGTCTCGAGGTGCCGGTTCAGCCGCTCGACCTCCTCGCGGCGCTGCTCGACCTCCGCCTTCGCCTCCTCGACGTCCTGGATCTCCGCCTTCTGCTCGGCGACGAGGTCGAGCTGGCGCTGCGCCTCCTCGCGCGACTTCTCGATCGAGTACCAGTTGACGATCAGCGCGCCGACGAGTCCGAGGACGAAGAACGCGTGAATGCCGCCCCAGACGATCGGGTTCTCGATCGCCGCGGCGTGGTTGTAGACGAGGCTCGAATCGATCAGGCTGAACGCCCCGTGGCCGACCGCGACGTACCCGACGCCGACGGCGAACGGGACCCAGTCCTCGTACAGCGCGAGCACCGCGACGAACACATCGGCGCCGCGGGGATCTGCGCCCCGGTGATCGACTCGGTCCCGCTGTACAGCCCCAACGCGATCAGGAACGGCACCTGCACCGCGATGGAGATCAGGATGTTCCGGTGGCGCGGCCGCCACATCTCGACGGGCATCGACGTGCCGTCCGGGATGTATCTGACGACCTCCCCGAGCTTCTCGCCTATCCCCCTTGATTGGCCGGTCGTCGTTCCCGACGTGACCCCTGACTCTGCCATGGCGTCACCTCCACTAATTCCGGCAAAGAAGGTTCTCCCCCGAATATCCGTTCTGATACTCCGGCGCGCCCCTCTCGATGCAGGACGGCGGACTCGGAGACCCCCGGAACGCGGCGGCACGGTCGATCGCGGCGTCGACGTCTCCGGTGACGCCGCCCCTCTGGCGAACGGGTTTAAGACCGGTCGGACCGCAGTACGGCCGTGACGCTCGATCCGATCCACGTTGAGAACATCGCGCGGCTCGCGTACGGGATCGCGGGCGACGTGGACACGACCGACCACGACGACCTCGCGGGGCGCGTGTGGCGCGACTGGCTCCCCGAGCTCCGCCGCGACGGCCGCGTCGTGATCGAGCCCGTCGGCGACCACGAGCGCCGGCGGGCCCCCATCGACGACGCCGCCCTCGCCGAGCGCCCGTTCGAGACCGTCCACGGGCTCGACTCCGGCACGATCAACCCGACCACGTTTAAGAACGGACTCGTCGTCGACGTGGCCCACGCCGCGATGGCGAGCGAGCCGACCGATCTGGACCTCCACCGCGACCGCACCATCGTCGCGACCGTCCACGCCGGCGACTCCACCGCCGACTTCGACGACGACTGGCGCAAGCGCGACGACGGCCACACCCGCCAGCGCGTGCTCCACGCGCCGCGGGTGAACCGGTACGCCGAGGGGGTCGTCCACGCGCTCGCGCTCTACCTCGCCGAGGGGACCCACGCGCTCGACCACGCCGACGCGGTCGACGACCTGCTCGTCCTGGACGGCCCGATCTACCCGAAGGAGCTGTTCACGTGGGACGACCGCAACCCCGAGCTGGGCGCGCTCGCCCGCGAGGCGAAGCCCCGCGCGGTCGTCGAGAAGTACGTTCGGCTGGTCGAGCGGTTCGTCGAGCGCGACGTGCCGCTCGCCGGCTTCGTGAAGAACCCCTCCAGCGGGGCGATCGTCCGGGCGCTGGCGCGGAAGGGCGTCGAGCCGCCGTGGCCCGACGACACCGCGCTGTTCACGCGGCTGCTGGAGCGCCGGGAGCACGGGGGTCGATCGGGCGGGACCGACGGCGGCGACTCCACCGGCAGCGCCCGCGGCGACCGCCTCGACGACGCGCTCACGTTCACCACGTGGTTCCACAGCCGCGGGGGCGCCGACGCGACGATGGCGGCCGACGGCGACGCGCTCGGGATCGACCGCGAGCTCGACCCCGAGCTGTACGAGCCGACGTTCACCGTCGTGTACGACCCGCGAACCGACGTGACCTACAAGCTGGAGGCGCCGTACGCGTTCACTCGCGACGCGGAGACCCGCGACCGGCTCACCCGACAGGTGCTCGCCGACGTGGCGACGACTCGCGGGCCGCCCGAGGCCGTCGCGAAGGCCGACGAGCTGGCGCGGATCGACGCCACCGAGAAGGCCGCGCTCCGCCGGAAGTTCGAGGAGCGCTTCGACAGCGACCAGCAGGCGACGTACGACGACCTGCGGTGGGGGAAGGCGCAGTTCTGACGAGGGGCGACCGAGCCCGCTCGCGCCGCGGCGCTCACGCGGAGTCCGGCCGCATCGCCGCTCGCATCGCCGTCGTTCCGACGACGCCCGCGTGGTCCGCGATCCGCGAGAGCGCGTCGAGCAGGCGCGTCAGCGCTCTCGCGTCGGCTGCCGTCCCCTCGAAAGACGCGTCCGGGTCGTCGAAGACGGCGGCCTCGACGTCGTCGAGGGCGGCGATCACCTCGTCGCGGTCCGCCATCACTTCGTGTGCGTCGGTCGCGGCCGCCCCCTCGAGCACCGCGGTGGCGGCCGCGGCGACCAGCTCCTCGGCGTCGTCGGCCGCCGCCTCGAGGTCGGCGACGAGCCGGTCGCCGATCGCCGTCGAGAAGTCCCCGGCGCTCTCCGCGACGGCGACGCTCAGCTCCGTGACGGCCGCGAGCTCCCCGGCGGTCACGTAGTAGTCGAAGAGTTCCGGGCGGTCCACGCCGAGGCGGTCGAGCTCTGCCATCGAGACGAGCGAGCGGTTGAGGTGACGAGTGACCATCTCGAACAGTCGGTCCGCCTCCTCCGAACGCTCGCGGAGACGGTCGAGATCCGTCTCCCGGCCCCCGAACGCGACGGTGGCCTGACCGAGCGCTGACCGGGCGACGAACCGGAGCTGGACGACCGTCTGGCGAACGGAGACGTCGGCGGTCTCTAAGACGCTGTGGAGGGCGAACTCGTCGGCGGCGTCGGCGGCGACCTCCGTCCCGACCAGCCCGCGGTTCGTCCGTCGCGCGGCGCGAAGCTGTCCGTCGGGGAGAGAGTCGCGAGGGACGAGCGTCACCCGCTCGTAGCCGGTCGCGTAGGCGGCTCGAAGCAGCCGCCGCACGAGGGCGTCGTCGTCTCCGTCGACGTCGAGGTCGATCCCGTCGAGCGCCGCGCCGTCCCGCTCGGCGCTCCGCACGACGATGGAGCCGTCGGCGTGCGCGTAGAGGCGGACCTCGGCGCCGGCGTCGAGGTCGTGTTCGACGGCCCAGCGCTTGGGGACCGAAACCGTGTACGTCCCGCCGCCCACTCGCTGGAGTTTTCGCGTCTCCATCGTCTCAGTAGAGCAGCTCCGAGTCGTGTTCGACCATGTACAGCGTCCTCGCGGCGACGTTGACGGCGTGGTCGGCGACGCGCTCGACGTCGCGGACGGTGAGCAGCAGCCGGGAGACGTCGTCGAGGAGCCGCTCGACGCCCCACGAGTCGTCGCTCGCTTCGCGCTCGACGAGGTCCCGGACGACCCGCTCGCTGGCGCGCTGGCAGAGCGCGTCGATCCGGTCGTCGCGGGCGTGTATCTCGCGGGACAGTTCGACGTCGCTCGTCCGGTAGGCGGTCAGCGCCTCCTCGACCATCTCGCGCGCCTCGCGGCCGATCGCCACGACGTCGACCTCCGGGGGCGACGCGCCGGGTTCGGAGAGCGCGTACCGCCCGAAGTTCGTCGCCAGGTCGCCGATCCGTTCGATGTCGGTCAGGATCTTGAACGACGCGGCGACGAACCGGAGGTCGCTCGCGACGGGCTGTTGGAGCGCGAAGAGGTCGATGCAGTCGGACTCGACGGCGAGGTACGCCTCGTTGATCGCGTCGTCGCCCTCGATCACCTCGCGGGCGAGCTCCGGGTCGCCCGACTCCAGGGCGGCCAGCCCCGTCTCCAGCTGAGCGAGGACGTCCTCGCCCAGCGTCACGACGGCGTCTCGGAGATCGTCCAGCTCGGCGCGGTATCGGTCTCTCGGCACGGCGATCACCCGAACTTGCCGGTGACGTAGTCCTCGACCCGCTGGCTCTCCGGGTTCTCGAAGATCTTCTCCGTCTCGTCGTACTCGACGAGCTCGCCGCCGGTGAGGAAGACGGCGGTCTGTTCGGAGATGCGCGCCGCCTGCTGCATGTTGTGCGTGACGATCACGACCGTGTACTCCTCGGCGAGCTCGTCGATCAGGTCCTCGATCTTGGCGGTGGCGATGGGGTCGAGCGCCGAGGCCGGCTCGTCCATCAGGATGACCTCCGGGTCCGTCGCGAGGCAGCGGGCGATACAGAGCCGCTGCTGCTGACCGCCGGAGAGTCCGAGCGCGTTGTCGTCGAGCCGGTCGTTCACCTCCTCCCAGATGGCGGCTCGGCGGAGCGACCGCTCGACGAGGTCCTCGATCTCGTCGGCGTCGTCGCGCCCGAGCGCGCGGGCCAACAGCCCCGTTTCGAGGTCGCCGTGCTTCCGCGGCCCGTAGGAGACGTTGTCGCGGATCGATTTCGGGAAGGGGTTGGGGTTCTGGAACACCATCCCCACGCGCTTCCGCAGCTCGACGAGGTCGACGCCGTCGGCGTACACCTCTTCGCCGTCGAGCCTAACCGACCCCTCGACGCGCGCGCTCCGGATGCGGTCGTTCATCCGGTTGAGCGAGCGCAGGAACGTCGACTTGCCGCACCCCGACGGGCCGATGAGCGCCGTCACGCTGCGTTCCGGGATCTCCATCGAGATCCCGTCGAGGGCGTGGTCGTCGCCGTAGTAGACGTCGAGGTCCTCGACCGCCATCTTCGGCGCGCCGCTGAACTGGTAGTTCGACCACTCGGGATCGACGCGCTCGTCGGTCTCCCCGGTGGTGGTCCGTTCCGCAGTCGTCGTGGATTCGCTGGTAGCCTTACTCATGCTGTAACCTCCGCCGGAAGTAGATGCGGGTGCCGACGCCGATGGCGTAGAAGCTCAGAACGACGGCCAGGAGGACGAACGCGGTCGCCCAGCCGAACTCCTCGTTTCCGCTCACGCCCGCCGTGATCGTCGCGTAGAGCTGGTACGGCAGCGCCGGCGCGCTCTGGAGGAGCGCGTCGTTGACGACGAACGGCGGCCGCGCGACGAACTGGAACGAGCCCAGGACGCTCGGCGCGTCGTCGCGCAGCCCGCCGGCCATCACGAGCAGGATCGGGGCCGTCTCCCCCGCGATCCGACCGACGCCGAGGATGACGCCGGTGACGATGCCCGGAAGGGCGGTCGGGACGACGACGCTCCGGATCGTCTCCCACTGGCTCACCCCGAGCGCGGCGCTCGCGTCGCGGTACTCGTCGGGGACGGCCTTGATGGCTTCCCGGCTGGTGATCGTCACCAGCGGGAGGAGCATGAACCCGAGGACTAACATTCCCGAGAGCAGCGACGTCGTGTTGCCGAACCGGGGGACGAGGAACGCGTAGCCGAACAGCCCGAAGACGACGCTCGGCGTGCTCCAGAGGCCGTTCGTCGCGACCTCGACCAGCTGCGTGAACCGGCCGCGTTCCGCGTACTCGGAGAGGAAGACGGCCGCGCCGACGGCCAGCGGGACGCCGGTGAGCACGGCGCCGATCACGAGCCACACCGTCCCGGCGACGGCGGGGAAGACGCCGTTCGCCACGTCAGGCCGGAAGTTGTACCCGTCCATGACGAACGGCCAGCGGAACTCGAGCGCGAGCGGGTCGAAGACGATCCCCTGCGTCGCCCGGCCGAACCCCTTCACGCCGATGAAGAGGATCAGCGTCGCCAGGACGACGAGCATCCCGATCGCGTTGAGGCCGACGAGGAAGTACGCCGCCGACTGGCGCCCCGCGGCGCCGAATCCGCTCCGGGCCGACACCGCCGCCCAGCAGGCGACCAGCGCCGCCGCCCCCGCGAGCACGGGAATGACCATGTATCCGGGGAACGTCACCGAGAACCCCTCGGGCGCCCACGTCCAGCTCGCGGTCAGCACGTCGGCGAGGACGAGCGCGCCGACGAGCAGCGCGAACCCGCCCGCGGGGAGCGTCGTCCCGAGGTCCTCGCGGGCGAGCGCGACGAAGCCGCCGACGGCCACCCCCGAGACAACTGCGGTCGCCAGCGAGGCGACGAGCGGGAGGCCGAGCGTCTGCGACGCCGTCAGTCCCCCCGCGACGAACGCGATTCCGCCGAACCCGAGGGCCGGGCCGACGGTCCCGCGCTCCTCGGGGGTCGTCTCGAAGGTGCCGAGGAACGAGCCGACGCCGAGGGCGACGACCGTCGGGCCCACGGCGGCGAGCGCGAGCGCGACCCACTCGAACGCGCCGAGCCCGAAGGCAGTGGTGTCCCCGGTGACGACGCGGGCGATAGCGAGGACGGACAGACCGATGACGGTGATGCCGACGCCGACGACGCCGTCGGTAAGCCGGGTGAACCCGTCGCTCTGGTCGCTCCGGAGCGCGTGGTCGGTGACGGTGCTCACGCCCGGCCCTCCAGCTTTCGCTTCATGCGCGCCTCGATGGTCTGTGAGACGATACTCAGGAACATCACGGAGACGAAAAGCACCACGCCGGCCGCGAACAGCGCCTGCATGTGCATCCCGTCGGCGTTCCCGTACTGGCTCGCGATGAGGCTGGTCAGCGAGATGGTGTTCCCGAAGACGTTGTACAGCGGCTCCGGCAGCTTGACCACGTTCGACAGGATCACGGTGGCGGCCATCGTCTCGCCGACGGCGCGCCCCACGCCCAGCAGGACCGCCGCCGAGACGCCCGAGAACGACGCCGGCATCGTGATCCCCTTGATCGTCTGCCAGTCGGTCGCCCCGAGCGCCAGCGAGCCGTCCTTCATCGAGTTCGGGACGCTCGTGAGGGCGTCCTCGGCCACGGAGACGACCGTCGGCAGCGCCATCAGGCCGATGACGACGCCGACGATGGCCATGTTCCCGAGGCCGGGGGTGCCGAGGTGATCGTAGACGAACGGCGAGATCAGGACGAACCCGAGCCACCCGTACACGATCGAGGGGATGCCCGCGAGTATCTCGATGCCGGGCTTCACCGTCTCGCGCACCAGCGGCGGAGCGATCTCCGCGATGAAGATCGCTCCCGCGACTCCGAGGGGGCCGGCGACGAGCATCGCGATGACCGTCGTCATCAGCGTGCCCCAGATCATCGGCGTCAGCGAGTAGACGTCTCCGCTCGTGCTCCAGAGCTCTTCGACACCGGGGAGAACGGTGACTCCGAAGACGCGGACCGGGTCGGTGAGCCCGAAGATCCGGATCCCCATGTGCTGAAACACCGGTATCGAGCGCGCGATCAGGAACACCGAGATGAGCCCCAAGACGACGGTGGTGCCGAGCGTCGCGAGGAAGGTCACGGATTTGACGGTGGCCGCCTGGTGGTTGAACCACCCGTACGTCGTCGCGCCGAGGAAGCCCAGGACGGGGACGACGGTCAGCGTCGAGTTCGAGAGGAAGAGCCCGAACGCGACGAGGAGACACGCCCCGCCCGCGAGGCCGGTGAGGAGTACTCCCCGGTCCGCGTCGGTAACGCTGCGTCCCTCGAACCCGGCGATGCTAGTGTTGCTGAGTCTCATTCGTGCGTGTGTGGTGAATCGGTGAACGGCTCGTTCGTATGGTGAAACATGAGAGGCGTGCTCGCGTCTCGAACGGCGGACCGGCGCGTCGGTCGGACATCGGCGCGGAACCGCCGGAGACCGGCGCGCTCCGGGCGGCGCACCCGAGACTCCGGCGTTACGCCGACGGCTCCGGTAGCGCGTCGATCTGCTCTTGGCGGAACTCCTCCTCGAGCGGGAGGTAGTCGTTCGGCTCGACGAACATTTCCTGTCCGTACTCGCTGAGGATCATCCGGATGAACGCCGCCTCCTTGTTGGAGGTGCCGTCCCACGTGTAGCAGTGGAGCGCGCGCGAGAGCGGGTAATCGAGCGTCCCGAGGTTCTCGCCGTACTCGTACGTGGTCCCTTCGATGGTGAGGGCGACCGGGGGCACGTCGCCGTCGGGTTCGAGGAACGCCAGCGCGATGTACGCGATGGAGTTGTCCGTGTTGCCGACCGTCGAGGCGACCTGCTGGTTCTGGCCCTGACGGACGTCGATGCCGCTCATCGACGCGTCCGGGTCGCCGAGGACGTTGACGCGGAACGACGTGTCGGTCCCGGAGCCCTCGGCGCGGCCGACGGCGTTGATCTCGCGGTCGGGGCCGTCGAGCTCCGACCAGTTGGTGATCTCTCCCTGGTAGATGCCCTGAACGTCTTCGATGGTGAGCTCCGTGACGCCCGCGTCGTAGATCTCTCGACTGACGACGATGGGCTGGGCGTCGACGGCGACGACGTGGTCCGTGAACGGCTCGAGTTCCTCTTCGCTCCGGTCGGGGAACTCGGCGCTGACGGGCGCGCTGGCGTCGCCGATGTCGACCTGACCGCGCTCGAGCTTCTCTAACCCGACGCCGGTGTGGTTGAGGCCGATACTCGTGAAGAACGGGGGCGTCCCCTCCTCGCCGCTCGGCTCGAACCCGTAGAGGCCGGCCCAGTAGTCGGCCATGTTGAGGTCAGTGTCGATGCCGTACTGGCCGGGACCCCAGTACTCCTCGTCCGAGGCCGGCGCGTTCCCGTTCCAGAGCGACCCCGCGAGGCTCGTGATCGGGTACACGGTCGAGGAGCCGTCCGCGGTCAGCGGCGAGATGTCTGAACTTCTCTCCTTTTCCGATTCGCTGTCGCTGCTGTCGCTGCTGTCGCTGCTGTCGCTGCCGTCGCTGCTGTCACTTCCGTCGCTTCCGTCGCTTCCGCCGCTCTCGCCGGAACAGCCGGCGAGACCGATCGCTCCCGCGGCTCCGGCCGAAGCGAGGAGTTTCCGCCGCGATACTCGGTCCGCCAGACGCTCGCGCTCTTGCGTCATCACTCGATCGATCGGGAAACCGCATAAAAGCCGTTTATAATAGGGGTACGGGCCCGAACGGACCGAACCGGAGGGTTCTGATTCGGCGGTATCTCACATACGTCTCCTGTCGAATACGTACGCCTCCGTTGAGTTACCCGTCGCTACCGTCGTCACGTAGTGCTATTGAGCGGTACGGAGACGGACACCGCCGCCCCGTCCGCCGGCCGTTCAGCGAGCGCGTCGACGGCGACCGGAAGGCGACGTCGGGACAACCTGTGATGGGGAAAACGCGGTTCATACGCCGACTGCGTCGGGTTTCGCTCGAGCGAGGCTTTCGAGGCGCTCACCGCCGCTCCGTGCTCGACTATTTATAAAGAGCGGCCGGCGCCTCGACACTGTCGGCGTCGCTCGCGTCTCACATCGATTGCGCGAGCAGCACCACGTAGATGACGGCGTTGTACACGCCGTGTGCGAGCCCTGGCACGATCACGTTCTCGGTGCGCTCGTAGAGGACGCCGAGCACCGCGCCGAGCACGACGACGACGGCGACGTACGCCCACCGCTGGCCGGCCGTGCCCGAGACGGACGGGAGGTGGACCAGTCCGAACGCGAGGCTCGCGAGCAGGATCGCCGGAACGGCGTCGAACGCGCGCCGCAGCCCGCCCTGAACGACCCCGCGGAACAGCGCCTCCTCCACCGGGCCGACGACGAGCAGCGAGACGGCGACCATGACGAGGTAGTACGTCACCGGGTCGCCGTCGGGCACGATCGCTCGGTTCTGTCCGGTCGTGAGCCCGATCTCGCCGAGCACGAATAAGGCGCCGTACTGGAACGCGAACAGGGCCACCCCGCCGCCGAGGACGAGCCCGGCGTCCCGGAGCGTCGGTCGGGAGACGCCGACGAGTCCCCACTGGTCGGTGATCGCGAGATAGCCGACGACCGCGACCAGGAACCCGGCGAACTGGAGCAGGGTCCGGAGCACCTGCAGCCCGGTCGTTCCCTCGCCCACGAGCCCGAGCGAGACGGCGAACTCGGAGACGGGCGTCGTCACCGCGCTGGCGACGAACAGTGCGAGGAGGACCGCGAACGCCGCGCTGGCGACGCGGAGGATCCGGTTCAGCGCTACGGACTGCGTCTCGCTCATCGGCGGGCGTACGGCTCGCGGCGGTTTATCGCCACCGGAAGGCGACGGGGCTCGCGCGCGGTTCGCCGACGGGGCTCGCGCGCGGATCGCAGACGGCTCACCGTTCGACGCGCAGCTCGCGCTTGTCGGCCACGGCGTCCGCCTCGGGGAAGTCGCCGCCGCCGAGCAGCCCGCGAGCCGCCTTCTTCCCCCACTCGACCGCGGGCTGGGTGAACGTCGAGACGCCCGCGAGCTCGCCGTACAGGACGCAGGCGGCCTCCATCCCGTAGAGGAGCTCGCCGAGGCTGCGCTCGTCGACGCGGTCGATCTCGACGCGCAGGTTCGGCACGTCGGCGGCCGCGAGGCTCGCCTCGGTCGCCTCGAACTCGGCGTCCAGCAGCTCGCCGAGCGACGAGCCGCCGAGGTAGGCGAGCCCCTCGAGGTCGGTCTCCGGAATCGGCGTCTCCGCGCGCTCGCTCGGGCGGATCAACGAGACGAGCTTGTCCGGCGGCCCGGCGCGGTATAACTGGAGCTGGGAGTGCTGGTCGGTCGCGCCGAGCGCCCGCGCGGGGGTCTGGCCGAGCCCGTCCTTCCCGAGGCTCTCGGCCCACAGCTGCGCGAACCACTCCGCGAACGTCTCCAGCGACTCCGCGTACGGCATCACGGCGTTCGTGAGCGCGCCGCGCTCCGCGAGCGCGTACGTCGCCGCGCCGTAGGCGTACGCGGGCGACTCGAACAGCGACTCCGACAGGCCCGCCATCCCGTCGCGGCCCCCCGCCAGCACGGCCTCGATATCGTGGCCCTGCAGCGCCGGCACCGCGAGCCCGACGGTCGAAAGCGCGGTGAACCGCCCCGGCACCCCGGCCGGCACGTCGAGCGCGGGGAGGTCGTGGTCGTCGGCGAGCGCGCGGAGGTTCCCCGCCTCGCCGGTCGTCACGAGGGTGCGCTCGGTCCAGTCGACGCCCGCCTCCGCCATCGCCTCGCGGACGACGAGGAAGTTCGCCAGCGTCTCCGCGGTCGTCCCGGACCGCGAGACGACGTTGACGACGGTGTCGGCGAGCGGGAGGTCGTCGAGCAAGGCGTCGACCGCGTCGGGGTCGACGTTGTCGAGGAAGTACGCGTCCACGTCGCTCTCTAAGGCGTTCGCGAGCGTCGCCGCCCCGAGCGCGCTCCCGCCGATCCCGACCGTCAGCACGGCCTCCGGGCGGTCGAACCGGTCGGTCGCCGCGCGGATCGCCTCCGCGTCGGTCGTCTCCGGCAGGTTCAGCGCGGCGTAGCCGAACTCGTCGTCGGCCATGCCGGCGGCGATCCGGTCGTGCGCGTCCGCCACGCGTCCGTCGAGCCGCTCCAGCGTCTCGTCGGTGAGTCCGGGCGTCGTCTCTAATGCGTTGCCGAGGTCGACGTTCATACCTCCCTACGCGGGCGACCGAGGCTTAAAACCGGTCGTCCTCCCGTCGACCGCCACCTCGGTTCAGTCGGCCGGGATGACGGCCTCGTCGTCGCCGAGCGCGGGGCGACCGAACCACCGGTCGAACGCGAGCGGGCCGGAGCCGAGGGTGAAGACGGCCGAGGCCATGCCGAACAGCGCCACGTGGGCGAGGACGGGATCGTCCGGGAGCCCGAACAGCGTCGTCGTGAACAGCACGAACGAGAGGGCGGCCGCGCCGCGGGTGAAGAAGCCGAAGATCAGCGCCAGCCCGACCGCCATCTCGGTCACCCCGGCGCCGACGACCCACAGCCCGGGGTCGACGGGGACGACCGACGTGAGGTCGTACTTCTCGACGACCTGCAGCGCGCTCCCGGGGTCGGCGAGCTTCTGAATCAGCCCGAGGTAAACGAACGAGACGCCCATTCCGACCCGGAGCACGGTCGGGACGTACCGCCGTAGCGGGGCGGCCGACTCGTCCAGGAACGCCTTCAGGTGATGGACGGGATCGATCCGACCGTAGTACGACCCCGGCGTGCTGGCGACCTCCAACAGCATGTCGTCTGCGCTCGGCCGGCCGCCGCCGAGGATCACGAGTGCGAGGAAGACAGGGACGTACTCCACCGCGAGGAAGACGAGCGTGTCCACGGCGAGGAACACCCACGCGTACGTCAACAGCCCGAGCGTCGAGACGATCCGGGTCGCGAGCCCGAAGAGGACGCAGAAGCCGAGCCCGATGAACAGCACCCGGAGGAGCGGGCTCGCCCCGGGGTCGAACGAGAGCGTCGGCGCGAACAGGTACCCCTGGAAGCCGGCGCCGACGAGGGGGAGCCCGACGGCGAGCCGCAGCATCCACGGGACGAGGTCGCCGTACCCGGCGAGCTTCTCGCGCAGGACGACGACGTCGACGATCGTCGGGCGCACCCACAGATACGCGGCGATCCCGACGACCGCGAGGAGGCCTGACCCGCCGAACACCGCGGCGTTGAGCGGGTCCGACAGCACCTCGACGGTGAACGCGACCGCGTCGAGCGGATCGCCCGAACCCTCGGTGACGTAGTCGACGTGGGCCGCCGCCGGCCGCGCCGCGAGCGTCGCGACCAGGGCGAACGCGGCGACCGCGATCGATCGGGAGCGAACGGACATACCCCCTCTAGGAACCGAACGCACCTAACGGTATTTCTTCACGAACGTTCGACAGCGACCGCGGGACGGCCGATCCCGGGGAGAACGACGCGGCCCGCCTACGGCGCGCGAGCGACGACGCCGAACGTCTCCGTCCGCGTCGACTCGGAGACGACCTCGAAGCCGGCCGCTTCCAGCGCCCCGGCCGCGTCGGCGGCGGCGAACCGCTCGTCGACCGGCGGGCCGTGTTCGCCGTCGCCGTCGGCGGTCCAGTCGAAGACCACGAGGAGTCCGCCGGAGCGGATCGTTCGCGCGAGCTCCGCGATAGACGCGTCGCTCGCGAACTCGTGGTACGTCATCGTCGACACGGCGCCGTCGAGCTCGCCGTCGGCGAACGGGAGGTCGGCCACGTCGCTCGCGACGAGGTCGACGTTCTCCGGCACGCCCTTTTCGCGGTACAGATCGTGCATCTCCGCCTGCACGTCGACGCCGTACACCGTCTCGACGTGCGGGGCGACGCCGTCGGTATAAAACCCGGTTCCGCTCCCCAAGTCGGCGACGACGTCGAGACCGGCCGAGACGAGCGGCCCGATCAGCTCTTCGGCCGACACCCATCGGTATCGGTCGGGACGCTCCAGCCGCTCCGCCTGATCGGCGTCGAACGTGTGGAAACCCATATCCAGTATTGCACACCGAACGCTAAAACGCGTCCGATCGAGCGACTGCGGGTCGGTCCGGCGCCGCTGGGCTCGTCGCGCCGGCGGGTCGGTCCGGCGCCGCGGGGCTCGTCGCGCCGGCGGCGCTCAACCTCGCCGCGGGCCTCACCACTCAGCGTCGAGCGCGTCGATCAGTCGGTCGACCTCGGCCTCGGTGGAGACGGCGTGGACCGAGGCGCGGATCGCGCTCGGATGCGGCAGCGACCGCACGACGATGTCCCGCTCCGCGAGGCGCTCCACGGTCGCGTCTGGGTCGTCGACGTCGATCGTGACGAGGCCGCTCTCGAACTCGCGGGGGCTCACGAGTCGGTCCGCGGGGACGCCCGCCTTGAGCCGGTCGGTGAGCGACGCGATCCGGGACTCGATCGCGTCGAGACCCACCGCGTCGATCGCGTCGAGCGCCTCGGCGAGGCCGACGTGGGCGGCCGCGGTCGTCGAGCCGACCTCGAACCGCTTCGCGCCCGGCTTGTACTCGATCTCGTCGGCGTTCGGGTCCTCGACGCTGCGGTAGCCGACGGTCCGGGGCGCGAGGTCGGCGGCGGCGTCGCGGTCGACGTAGAGGAAGCCGGCGCCCCACGGGCCGAGGACCCACTTGTGGCCCGCGGCGGCGACCGCGTCGGCGCCCCACGCCGACACGTCCATGGGGCCCTGTCCGGGCGACTGGACGGCGTCGACGAGGGTGAACGCGCCGGCGTCGTCCGCGATCTCGACGAGGTCGGCGACCGGGAGCCGCGTCCCGTGCGTCCACGTGATCGCGCTGAAGCAGACGAGCCGCGCGTCTGCGACGGCCTCGGCGTACTCCTCGCGGTCGACGCGACCGTCCTCGGTCTCGAGGACGCGGACCTCGACGCCCTCGCGCTCGAGCCGCTTCCACGGGAGGATCCCGGCCGGGTGCTCCAAGTCGGTCCGGACGACGACGTCGCCCGGCTCCCAGTCGATCGCGCCCGCGACGCGGTTGATCCCGTCGGTCGTGCTCTCCGTGAGGGCGATCTCGTCGGGATCGGCTCCGACGAACGCGGCGATCCGCTCGCGCACCGACTCGTACGTCTCGAAGGCGTGCCCGTACGGGTCGGTCGCCGCGGAGCCGTACTCGTGGTCGGCGATGAACCCGGACGCGGCGTCGACGACGTACTCCGGACTCGGCCCGTGCGCGCCGAAGTTGAAGTACGCCGTCTCCCCGAGCGCCGGCACGTCGGCGCGCAGCTCTCGGGGCGTCATCCCCTCGTCTCGGGTCAGCATCTCGCCGTCTGATTCGGCCATTCAGGCGGTGTGCTCCGCGATCGCGTCGGCCAGGGCGTCCTCGGTCTGCGCGCCGACCATGCGGTCGACGAGCTCGCCGTCGGCGAACACGAGCAGCGTCGGGATGCCCTGCACGCCGTACTCGGCCGCGAGCGACTGGTGGACGTCGACGTCGACCTTCACGACGGCGGCGTCGGTCTCCGCGGCGACCGACTCCACGGCGGGCTCCATCATCCGACACGGGCCGCACCAGTCGGCGTAGAAGTCGACGAGGACCACGTCGTGGTCGGCGACCAGGTCGTCGAACTCGTCGGGACTGGACAGCTGGATCGGCTCCGCGGGAACGGACTCGGTTGAACTCATACTCCTCTGTACGCCGCCGGCGGTGATAATAGTTTTGGGTATTCCGTACAATATCGTGTGGGCGAGTGTCACCGGGTCGACCGGTCGGGGGACGCGACGGCCGACAGCCATTAGACCGTGAGGCCGTCTCGTTGGAAGCGATGACCGACGAGAGCCCGACCGATGCGAGCCCGACCGACGCCGAGCGCCGGGCGCGGCCGCACCGCGCGCGGCTGCTCGCGACGCTGCGCGTCCAGTACCCCGACGCGCTCGCCGACCGCGGCTACCGGCTCCTCCACCCGGAGACGGGGGATCCCTACACCGGCGACCGGCGACACCTGGTCGCGGCCTGCCGGTCGGTCGCCAACTTCGCGCTCGGCGCCCTCGCGGACGGCCCGGACTGGTGCGTCCCGGCGGCCGAACACGGCCTGGCGTTCCTGCGCGAGGCCCACCGGAGCGACGACGGCGGTTACCGGCTCGTCGCGACGGCCGACGGCGACCCGGTCGACCGCACGCGGTCGGCGTACGGCCACGCGTTCGTCCTGCTGGCGTACGCCCGCGCCGCGGCCGCCGAGATCGACGGCGCCCGCGAGGGGGTCGCGGCGACGCACGCGCTGATCGAGGAGCGGTTCCGCGACGACGCCGGGCTGCTCCGGAGCGACTGCGACGCCGACTGGACCGAGCTGGAGCCGTACCGCGGTCAGAACGCGAACATGCACGCCTGCGAGGCGTACCTCGCCGCGCACGAGGCGACCGGCGAGGACCGGTACCTCGATCGCGCGCGACACGTCGCCGAGGCGATCACGGTCGAGCTGGCCGCCGAGACCGGCGGGCTCCTCTGGGAGCATTACACCCCCGAGTGGGAGCACGACTTCGGGTACAACGCCGACGAGCCCCGCCATCAGTTCCGCCCGCCGGGGTACCAGCCGGGCCACCACGCGGAGTGGGCGAAGCTCCTCGCGCTCCTCGACCGGTACGACGCGGAGAGGCCCGGGGAATCGACCGACGGGAGCACCGCGGGCGACGACCGCGACTGGTACGACCGCGCCCGCGAGCTGTTCGACGCCGCCGTCGAC
>SDGW01000444.1_pt1 | contig 17806 bp, 19 predicted proteins | sample 2873831 | NCBI WGS metagenome assembly SDGW01 (sample SAMN08132700, study PRJNA421101) | hypersaline lake metagenome | isolation source: celular fraction 0.22 microns magnesium sulfate-rich crust from ephemeral... | place: Spain: Penahueca Lagoon, Toledo | collected 2011-07
AGGCCCGATTTTTCTTAAATATCGGGGAGTCAGCCGGCTCCCGTCGCGTGGTTTGGTTCCCAGTCGTCGGCTTCATCCCACGGCTAAAGCCGTGGGTTTTCGCCTCGCACTTTCTATAAGTACGGCTGCCCGGTGCGTGTACGTATGCAAATCGGAACGCGGCGCGCCGTCCTCAACCCCGTCAGTGGCGACGGGGGCCACGCCGACGCCGTCGAGCGACTGCTCTCGGCCCGAGGCTTTGCCGTCTCCCGGACCGAGGGGCCGGGTGACGCGTTCGACCTCGGCCGGGCGGCCGGCGAGGCCGGGGCGTCCGAAGTCGCCGTCGCCGGCGGGGACGGCACGGTCAACGAGGTCGTCCGGGGGCTGGCCCGGGCCGACCACCTCGACGAGGTGACGCTGTCGGTGGTCCCGGTCGGGACCGCGAACCTGCTGGCGGGCACTATCGGTGTCAGCGACCGCCGGCAGGCAATCGAGGTCGCCGACACCGGCGACGTGCGGACCATCGACGTGGGATTTGCGGACGAGGAGCCGTTTCTCGTCTCCTGTATCGCCGGGTTGCCGGCCGAGGCCAGTCTGGCGGCCTCCAGCGACCTGAAAGCCCGGTTCGGGACGCTCGCCTTCCTCGTGACCGGCGCGCGGGAAGCCATCGAGTTCGACGGGCTGGATATCACCCTGGAGGCCGTCGGCGAAGACGGCCCCGTCAACTGGTCCGGCTCGGCGACGTGTCTGCTTGTGGGCAACGCCCGGAAGTTCGTCGAACGGGGCGGTCAGGCCGACATGGAAGACGGACTGCTGGACGTCGCCATCGTCGAACGGATGCCGACCGGCGACCTCGTCGCCGAGGCCATCGGCCACCGGCTGCTGGCGACCGACACCGAGGGAGTCACCCACGTCCGTGCGACGGCGCTGTCCGTCGACGGACACGGCGACCCGGTCACCTTCAGCCGGGACGGTGAAATTGCCGAGCACGAGCACCTGGATATCCACGTCCGGGAACGGACCCTCGACCTCAGAGTCGGTCCGGGCTACGACTCCGACCCGCGGTGACATATCTCACCCGGAGACTGCTCCAGAAGCTGGCTCCCGCGCGCTACGGGCCACAGGACAGTTTGTTTCACCCCCGGGGGGCCGGTACAACCAGAAGCTTCAGTATCGCGTGTCCAATGTAGGTCCGTATGAACGCTTCGTGCTGTGCTGTGCGACGTGACGCAGCGGTCCGTCGGGTAGCTGGCCCGCTCCGACAACGGTCGGGGGGACGATAGATGCCAGCCGCGGTGGACAACGTCGTTCTCGTCACCATCGACTCCCTGCGGCAGGACGCACTCGGGGGCGAGAACAGCGCGTCGCCGGTGCTCGACGACCTCGCTGCCCGCGGGGTGACCTTCGAGAACGCCATGGCACAGGGCAACTGGACGCCGTTCTCCTTTCCCTCCGTCCACGGTTCCCGCCCCGTCTTCGAGGAAGGCCCCGACATCGGCGTGGCCTCGACGCCGACGCTCGCCGAGCAGGTCTCCGACGCCGGGCTGCGAACCGGCGGCTTCAACGCCGCCAACGGCTTCCTGACCGACCACTGGGGGTACGACCGCGGCTTCGACGAGTTCGAGCCGTTCGTCGACGGGAGCGGCTTCCTCGCCAGGCACCCGACCATCCAGGGGTGGGTGCAGCTGGGTACCTCGCCGTTCCGGCGGGCCGCGAGCGTCCTCGGCGGCGGTGACGACGACCGGCCGGTCGCCGACGCCTCCCGGATGGGGGAACTCGAGGACCGCGCGACCGACTTTCTGGAGACCTCCGACGACGGCTTCTTCCTGTGGGTCCACTACATGGACACCCACACGCCGTACGTCCCGGCCCCGCGACACCTCCGGGAAGTCTCCGATACGCACTTCGGCCTGTTCGGAATGCTGTGGTCGCACTTCCGGACGGGGATGGGGTGGGACGTCGACGAGCGCACCCTCGGCACCCTCCGGACGCTGTACGACGGGACCGTCAGGCAGGTCGACGCGAGCGTCGGCCGGCTGCTCGATACGCTGGAAGGCGAGGGTATCGCCGACGACACCGCTATCGTCGTCGCGGGCGACCACGGCGAGGAGTTCTTAGATCACGGCCACCTCTCGCATTACCCCAAGCTCTACCGCGAACTCATCGACGTCCCCCTCTTCGTTACCCACCCCGACGGCGAGTCCGGCCGGGTCCACGAACCCGTCGGACTCGACGTGATTCCGCCGACGGTGTGTGACCTGCTCGGCGTCGACCCGGCCGACGCGTGGGAGGGACAGAGCGTCGCACCGGCCCTCGACGGCGAGGATATCGACGAGCGCGGGCCGATTATCTCCGTCGCGGTCCGGGGCGAGAGCGTGACGACCCAACCGATTCCCCGCCACCGCGAGGACGGCGAACTGCTCGTCAGCGCCCGTGACGCCCGCTGGACGTACATCGAACACACGGAATCGGGCCACTGCGAGCTGTACGACCGGCGCAGCGACCCCGACGAACAGGTCGACCTCTGTGCCGACGAGACCGACGAGGCGGCCCCGTCACCCGTCACCGACCGCCTGTCCGCGGCCGTCGCCGACCACGTCGACAGGCTGGACTCGGCGCCAAAGGGCGGTCAACGCGCCGATTCCGGTGGCGAATCCGAGGAAATAACCGCACGCTTAAAGGCACTCGGCTATAAATAGCGGCTCATGTCGTTTGGCGTCGCCACGTCGCCGCGACGGGAGCGACTCGTTCGGTTCTTCCTCGTGGGCTGTACGGCCGCGGGTATCCAGCTCGCGCTCCTGTGGCTGTTCGTGGACTTCGGTGGCGTGAACTACCTCGTCAGTGCGTTCGTCGCCATCGAACTGACCATCCTGTTCCAGTACGTGCTCAACAACGCCTGGACGTTCCACCGCTCGCGTCACTCCTCGATGCGTGAGTACGCCGTCGGACTGGGCAAGACGAACCTGGTCCGGGGGACGGCTATCCCGCTGCAGCTTGGCATCCTCTACGTGCTGGTGACGATGGGCACCGCCGAGTATCTGATCGGGAACGCCGTCGCCATCGGCGTCACCGGACTGTACCGATACGCCCTCGATGCGGCCTGGACCTGGAACTAGGCGTTTTTATCGCGGGCGGTCGCAGACGGGCCATGGACGATTCGGTACGTGTCGGCGTCGACGTCGGCGGCACCTTCACCGACGTAGTGGTCGTCGGGCCCGACGGACTGACGACGGCGAAGGTCCCCTCGACGACACCCCAACACGAGGGCGTCGTCGCGGGTATCGAGGCGGCCTGTGCGACCGCCGATATCGACCCCGACGACGTCGACCGGTTCCGCCACGCGATGACCGTCGCGACGAACGCCTTACTCGAAACGGACGGTGCCGAGACGGCGCTGGTGACGACGGCCGGCTTCGGGGACGTTCTCGCCATCGGCCGACAGGCCCGCCCGGACCTGTACGACCAGTCGGTCGCCCGACCCGACCCGCTCGTGCCCGACGCGCGGCGGTACGAACTCGACGAGCGCGCGACACCCGGCGGTATCGAGCAACCGGTCGACCCCGACGCTGTCCGGGACCTCGCGGCCGATATCGACGCCGACGCCGTCGCGGTCTCGCTGCTGCACGCCTACGCCCACCCCGGGAACGAGCGCCGGGTCGCCGAGATTCTGCGCGACGAGCTCGACGCCCCGGTCTCGGCCAGCCACGAGGTGCTTGGCGCGTTCCGGGAGTACGAACGCACCGCGACGACGGTGGCCGACGCCTTCGTGACGCCGGTGCTCTCGACCTATCTCGGACAGCTCGAAACCGAGGCCCGCGAGCTGGGACTGCCCGAGCCCCGCGTGATGCAGTCAAACGGCGGTATCGCCGATATCGAGGCCGTCAGGGACAACGCCGTGACGACGGCGCTGTCGGGCCCGGCCGCGGGCGTCGTCGGCGCGAGCGCGTTCGAACCCGAGGGCGCTGCCGGCCTCGTGACCTTCGACATGGGCGGGACATCGAGCGACGTCTCGCTCGTTCGGTCGGGCGGCGTCGAGCGGACGACCGACGCCGACGTGGGCGACCGGCCCGTTCGCGTGCCGATGGTCGACGTCGAGACCGTCGGCGCCGGCGGCGGTTCCATCGCCTGGGTGGATTCGGGCGGTGCGTTGCGGGTCGGGCCTGAATCGGCCGGCGCCGAACCTGGGCCGGCCTGTTACGGCCGCGGCGGCACTGCGCCGACGGTGACCGACGCCGCGCTCGCGCTGGGGTATCTCGGTCCCGAGACGACCCTGGGCGGCGACGTCGCGCTCGATATCGACGCGGCCCGGGCGGCCCTGGCCGGCCTCGCTCGCGAGGCCGACCTGGACGGCCCGCTCGACGCCGCCCGCGGGGTCTACCGGGTCGCCAACGCGACGATGACCCGGACCATCCGCTCGGTCACCGCCGAACGGGGCCACGACCCCCGCGACTTTGCCATCGCGGCCTTCGGCGGCGCCGGCCCGATGCACGCCGCCGCGCTCGCGGACAGACTGGGCGTCGAGACGGTCGTCGTCCCGCGGGGCAGTGGCGTCCTCTCGGCGCTGGGGCTGCTGGCGGCCGACGAACGCCACGACGCCGTCCGCACCTACCGGACGACGCTCGAGGCGGCCGACCCCGAGGCCGTCCGAGACGTACTGGACGCCCTCGAAACTCGGGTGCTTGCGGAGACGGCCGAGCCCGGAGCTGCCACCGTCGCGTTCGAGGCTGACTGCCGCTACGTCGGCCAGAGCCACGAACTCGGTGTCACCATCGACGAGTTCGACCCCGACGAACTCGCCGCTCGCTTCCACGCGGCCCACGAGCGCGCCCACGGCTACCGGCTGGACGCCGCCGTCGAACTCGTCACGCTCCGGGCGACCGCGACGGTCGGCCACGAGTTACCGCCCATCGGCCACGACTCGGGTGGAGACGACGAAGACCGACGGTCCCGAGACGTTTCCTTCGACGGCGAGTTCAGGGCGACGCCGGTGCTGTCGTGGGGGGCACTCGGCGCGGGCGACACGGCGGACGGCCCGGCCATCGTCGCCGGCGGCGAGAGCACCGTCGTCGTGCCGCCCGGCTGGTCGCTGACCGTCGACGACCGGGGGACGCTTCGACTGGAGGCACAATTATGACCGACCACGACATCGACGCCATCGAACTCGAAATCCTGCGCAACCAACTGGAGAGCGTCGCCGAGGAGATGGGCGAGGTGCTGGTCCGGGGCGCGTTCTCGCCGAACATCACCGAGCGCCGTGACTGCTCGACGGCGCTGTTCGACGCCGACGGCCGGCTCGTGGCCCAGGCCGAGCATATCCCGGTCCACCTGGGCGCGATGCCGGAAGCCGTCGACGCTGTACTGGACCGTGACCCCGAGCCCGGCGACGTGTTCGTTCTGAACGACCCCTTTGCCGGCGGAACCCACCTGCCGGACGTGACCCTAGTTTCGCCAGTCGTTCCGAACGACCGCATCGTCGGCTACGCCGTCTCCCGGGCCCACCACGCCGACGTGGGCGGGATGGCGCCGGGAAGTATGCCCGCGGGTGCCCGGGACATCCAGCAGGAGGGACTCCGGATTCCGCCGACCCGGCTCGTCGCCGGCGGCGAACGGGTCGACGCCGTCTGGGACCTCATCACGGCGAACGTCCGGAACCCGGCCCAGCGTCTGGCCGACCTGCGGGCACAGCTGGGTGCGAACGAACGGGGCACCGAGCGCGTCGGCGAGTTGCTCGCCGACCACGGCGAGGTGCTGCTTTCGGCGTTCGACGCAGTACGGGAGTACTCCCGCAAGCGCGTCGAGGCCGAACTGGCCGCCTTCCCCGACGGCACCTACACCGCGACCGACCGGCTGGAGGGCGACGGCGTCACCGACGCCGATATCCCGATCGAAGTGACGGTCACGGTCGACGGCCCAACGCTGTCGGTCGACTTCTCGGGCACTGCCCCGCAGGTCGCGGGCAACGTCAACGCGCCGCTGTCGGTCGCCAGGAGCGCGGTGTACTTCGCGGTCCGCTCGGTGACCGACCCCGACGTCCCACCCAACGCGGGCTGTTATGCCCCCATCGACGTCTACGCGCCCGCGGGGACGGTGCTCAACCCAGAGCCGCCGGCGGCCGTCGTCGGCGGCAACGTCGAGACGAGCCAACGCGTCGCCGACGTGGTCTTTCGGGCGTTGGCCGAGGCGGTCCCCGACCGCGTCCCTGCCGCCGGACAGGGGACGATGAACAACCTCGTCGTCGGCGGGAGCGAGTTCAGCTACTACGAGACCATCGGCGGCGGGATGGGCGCCAGCAGCGACGGGGACGGCCCCAGCGGCGTCCAGGTCGGAATGACGAACACGCTGAACACGCCCGTCGAGGCGCTGGAAGTCGCCTATCCGCTCCGGGTCGCGACGTACAGTCTCCGCGACGACAGCGGCGGGGCGGGCCGACACCAGGGTGGCGACGGGCTCGTCCGGGAACTCATCGTCGAGACCGACGCCACCGTCTCCTTGCTGACCGAGCGCCGACGACACGCCCCGTGGGGGCTGGCCGGCGGCGAGGACGGTGCGACCGGGCGTAACTTCGTCGACGGCGAGGCCGTCCCCGCGAAGGTGACTCGCGAGGTCGACGCCGGCACGACGGTCCGCATCGAGACGCCGGGCGGGGGCGGCTACGGTGAGACGGAGGAGTGACGGCTGGCGCGTGGTACCGAGTCACTCGGCCAATCGAAACGCCTAAAGAGCAGACGGCGGAACGTGAGAGTGAGCCGAGGTAGCCTAGCCTGGCCAAGGCGGTTGCCTCGAAAGCAACTGTCCTCACGGACTCAGGAGTTCAAATCTCCTCCTCGGCGTTTTGCTGGCGCAAACCGACGAGCGCAGCGAGTCGTCAGCGCCGGCATACCAACACGTGGAGATTTGAGCCGACGAGTCGCGCGCAGTGTGCGAGCACGTCTGGGCGTAGTTCAAATCTCCTCCTCGGTGTGCAGCACACACGACGAGCGCAGCGAGTCGGCACGAACAGAGCCACGGGCCGCTACACGCCGGCGACGAGAAAGATGAGGACGCTGACGGACATCACCGCGAGGATGAACGCCGCCGCGAGCGCGCCGCCCATCGACACCATCGCGTTGGCCGTCGAGGCCAGCGTCTCGGTGCGGTCGTTGCCAAACACCGTGACCTCGGCCCGTTCGCTCGCCATCCCGGCCTCGACCGGTTCGAGGTCGTCGATGGCGTCGTCGACCAGCGCCGTGATCTGCTCGACGACCTCGCTCTCGGGGATGGCCTGGCCGACCTGGTTCTCGGCCTCCATCGTGTTGACGATGTGGGTGTCGCTGGTCATCACCTCGACCGCGTCGACGCCTTCGACGGCCTCCAGGATGCGCTCGCGCAGGCCGGGCTCCATGTTGTTCCCGTCGACGAGGACGTACGCCGTCCGCGTCTCACCGACCTCGAAGACGGCGACCCGGATGCCCAGCGGGCCGATTCCCTCCTCGGGGACCCAGTCGGTCTCCGCCCAGGCGACGCCACAGCGGAGCGGCCCTCGCTCGGCGTCGGCCAGCGTCTCGCCGAGCTGGCCGGCCCCGTGTATCATGTCGAAGGAACGCCGGCTCCCGGGGACGACGTGGCCCAGGTCCTCGCCCTCCAGCCCGTCGTTGCAGTTGTGGGCGTCGACCAGCAACACGTCGTCTAGCCCGCCGCTGCGGGCCTCCGCCATCGCCGAGAGGCCGACCGCGTAGTCCACGTCGTCGGCACAGCCCGGCGAGTAGGTGGTCACGACCATGGCGTCCTCGCCGAAGGCCTGCCCGAGCAGGCTCGCTTCGCCCTCCTCGTGACGGTGGCCTGCCGTCGCCTCGGCACTGTACTCGATGGTCTCGAAGGCGCGCTCGGCGGCGTCGAGTATCGTGTCGACCTCGCTCTCGGTGACGAGGTTGAAGTCGTGACCGGCAGTGGCATGCGGCGGGAAGGCGACTCCGTCGGCGACCTCGGCGACGCGTTTCGGGAGGTTGCCCCCGCCGATTTCACCCATCGGCCCCGGGTGTATCATTGGCAGGACGAATCGGGCCTTCTCCTCGCCGTCGGGTCGCCGGACTGCGAGGACGGTCACGGGGACGATGGCTTCCTCGCCGATGTCTTCGAAGAACGTCTCCAGTTCGTCAGAGCCCTCCGCGAGGTAGCCGACAAAGCCCCGCAGGAAATCCAGCGCCGAGACGCCAAGCGAGGAGCGCCACGGCCGGTCGATGGCGACCAGGAACACCCACACGGCAAACGCGTACAGGAGACAGATGACCGCGAGCAGGGCGAAATCGGCTGGAATAAATCCCTGCAGCGCCGGCGGCGCCTGTTCCGAGCGGACCAGCAGGTCCTGGAGCCGGGGGTCGTCGAGGATGTAGCTCGTCGCGCCGCCGTAGACGGCGAGCATCCCCGCCGCGGCGGCGGTCTGGACGCTGGCTGGCACGGCCGCTCGCAGAAAGCTGTACCGGGAGACGGCCAGCAGGACGAGCAGGCGGAACGCGAAGATGGAGGCCAGCGCCACTATCAGCACGTCGAAGACGAAGTTCGCGCCGAGCCGGGCGCTGACGAGTGCGATGACGCCCGCCACCGTCAGGAAGGCGATGGTGATACACTCACAGACGAGCGCGAGCAGCGAGGCCCGGTTCGGGGTGAGCTGGCCGCCCATCCGGCGGTCGACCCACGGCGTCACCGCGCCGGCGATGGCCGTCGGCAGTCCGATGAAGAAGATGCCCTGCCAGGCGTCGTCGAGCACGAACCGCGAGTCGAAGGCCGCGATGCCGGTCAGCGCAGCGATAAACAGGGCAAAGGCGAGACTGGCATACCAGTTCGGGGCCCGGAAGATAAAGCGGGAGAGGCTCGCAAGATTCCCCTGTGTGGCAGTCATTTATTCATCACATCCGGTCGCACTATATAAATCCAGCCGCTCCGGTCGGAGACGTTCAGACTGGCAGACAGCAGACGGTTACTGCCGTGGCGCCGACTGCTGGTCACAGACCGCGAGGAAGTTCTCGAAGACGGCTTCGCCCTCTTCGGTGTGGGCGACCTCGGGGTGCCACTGGACGCCGAACAGGTTGCGGTCGGTGTCGCTCATCGCCTCGACGCCACAGACGTCGGAGGTCGCGGTACGGGCAAAGCCGTCGGGCACCTCCTTCACTTCGTCGGCGTGGCTCGCCCAGACACGGGTCTCCGGGGCCAGCGAGCCGACGAGCGGGTCCGCCTCGTCCAGAATCTCGACGGTCACGTCGGCGTAGCCGCCGTACTCGCCGCCGCCGACACGGCCGCCCAGCTGGTCGGCGATGAGCTGCATCCCCAGACAGATACCCAGTACTGGAACGTCCAGGTCGAGGTAATCGGGGCAGTTGCCGATGTCGTCCATGTCCGGGCCCCCCGAGAGGACGATGCCGTCGGCGTCTATCTCCTCGGGCGGCGTGTCGTTGTCAAGCAGTTCCACGTCCACGCCCATGTCCCGGAGCGCTCGCTGCTCCAGGTGGGTGAACTGGCCGTGGTTGTCGATGACGACGATGTGGGTCATTGGTAACTGACACGCTATCCCGGCGTATATATCTCCTGATACCTCGTCGCGCCCCGTCAGAACCGGGCGCTCGGCCGCCCTACCCCTCGTCCGCGTCGTACCGGTCGGCGGCGGACTGGAATCCAAGTTCCGAATGTTCCTGGCTCTTTCGGCCCTCCTGTTCGGCGATGGCCTCCGGGTCCGGGCTGGCGTCGTCGTCGATGCGCGCCCAGGCGTTGTGCACCTTCGCGTGACACCACCGACAGAGGAAGACAGTTATCTCGTGGCTCAGTTCGTCCACGCCCGCCGACTCGGTGTAGGAGAGGTGGTGTTCCTCCAGCAGCGGCCGCGAGTCGTCGTGGGCGTTGCGGCGTTCCGCGAGCCCACAGCGGATACACTCGCGGTCCCGGTTACGACAGCGAAAGTGCGGGCAGTCGCTCCAGTCCCACTCGGCGTCTTCTGGGGACCCGTCCGTCCCAATCGCCGCCGGACACCGAAACTCCTCGGCGCTTCTGGCGTTCGCGAACTCCGGGTCGTGGTGGCCGTGTTCGCGCGCCCACCGGCACTTCCCCTCGTCGGTGACGAAGTCACACCGGTCGACGTGGTCGTACGGGTCGGAGACGCCGACGCTCGTCCCGCCCGGGGCCTTCTCCATGCCTGTCGCCTCCGACCGCCAGCTACCTGAATCTGTTTGTCCGGGAGTGGGGTCGCTCGCTCCGACGGAACGCTTACGTGGCGACGTACCCACGCGAGCGTATGCGCATCGTCCACGACCCTGACGGGGAACGCCGCGTGCTCGCGACCAACGTTCACACGGCCACTACGATGCTGCAAAAATCGAAGGGGCTGATGTTCCGCCAGTCGATTCCGGACGACTACGCCCTGGTCTTTCCGTTCGAACCCTCCTGGCCCTTCGGCGCGGTGCGCCGGCGGGTCATCCACATGCTGTTCGTTCGCTTCCCCACCGATGTGGTCTGGCTTGCCGACGACGAGGTCCGCAAGGTCAGGACGATGTATCCGTGGCGCTCCATCGACTACGCGAAGGCCGACACCGTCATCGAACTGCCGGCGGGGACCGCCGACGACGTCGAGGTTGGCGATACGGTGGTCGTGGAGTCCTGACGGCTGCACAGTGGCGAATCCCCTCAGTAGGGACAGCCGGGCCTCGTTAGCTATCGACCTCTTCGACCTCGATAGAGTATTTCACGTCACCCACCATGTTGACGTTTACCGAGATATTTTTCCGCTTGCCAGGCTCTATTTCGGCCGTCTTCGATTCAGATGCACTGCCGACATTGGCGGTAACCTCGACTGTCATCGTCTCTTCTTCCGGATTCTCGACGACGGCGGTACAGTCGGCGAACGCGCCGGCTACCTCCACGCATTCTTTTTCCACCACGTTCGGTCCGCCCAAGACACCACTACAGCCAGCAAGCAGGATGAGCGCTGTCACTCCGATGACTGCTATATTTCTCATATTCGGAAATGATGTAAAAATCCAATATACCTTTCGAACCGGCTACTCACTGACGCACCCGACGGCAGTATCGTAGTCGGCACTCTCACTCGGACCGCATCCGCCAGACTAAAGACCATGAACGTCCCAGTACCTGCTACTATGTCGGAACACCCGACGGAGGATAGAGGAAGTCGCCGCGAGGCGACTGGGTGTGAAATTCGCCCCGAGTGATGGAAGTGAATCTTCTGTGAGCCACCACACACTGTTCGGGGACCACCCAGCGACGCGTCCCCTCGACGAGGTAGACGACGTACAGTTCCTGGACACCACGTTGCGCGACGGCGAGCAAGCGCCCGGGGTCTCCCTGACCCCCGACGACAAGGCCGCCATCGCGCGGTCCCTGGACGCGGCCGAAATCGACGTCATCGAGGCCGGGAGCGCCTGTACGGGCCCCGGCGAGCGCGAGACCATCTCGCGGGTCGCCGAGCTGGACCTGGATGCCACGGTGACGAGCTTCTCCCGTGGCATCCAGAACGACATCGACCTCGCGCTGGACTGCGGCGTCGACGGCATCAATCTCGTCGTCCCGGCGAGTGACCGCCACGTCGAGGACAAGGTCGGGACCTCCCGCGAGGACAACGTCCAGTCGACGGTGGAGCTCGTCGAGTACGCGAAAGACCACGGGCTGTGGGTCGAGGTCATCGGCGAGGACGGCTCGCGGGCGGACCTGGACTACCTCGAAGAGCTGCTCGCGGCCTCGCTTTCCGCCGGCGCCGACCGCATCTGCTGGGCCGACACCGTCGGGCACGCGACGCCGGACCGCGCCCTCGAGTGTGTCTCCCGGCTCTCGGAGCTGGGGCCGGTGAGTACCCACACCCACGACGACCTCGGGCTGGCCGTGATGAACGCACTGGTCTCCGTGGCCGCGGGCGCGGACCTGGTACATGGCACCATCAACGGCATCGGCGAGCGCGCCGGCAACGTCGCCCTCGAAGAGGTCGCAATCGCCCTGGACCACGGCTACGGCGTCGAGTCGATGGACCTCACGGAGGTGTACGACCTCGCGAAGCTCATCGCCAACCGAACCGGCATCCAGCTGGCGCCCAACAAGGCCGTCGTCGGCCAGAACGCCTTCACCCACGAGTCGGGCATCCACACCGACGGCACCCTGAAAGACGACGCGATGTACGAACCGTACGCCCCCGAGAAGGTCGGCCGCGAGCGCCGCCTCGCGCTGGGCAAACACGCCGGCCGCGCCGGGGTCGAGGCCGCACTGGAGGAACACGACGTCGCGGCGACCGACGACCAGCTAGACGAAATCGTCGGGCGCGTCAAGGAGATTGGCGACCGCGGCAAGCGGGTCACCGACGCCGACCTGCTGACGATCGCCGACGAGGTCACGGGCCAGTCACAGGACCGCCGCGTCGAACTGCTCGGGCTCACTGCGGTTTCGGGCTCGGACACGCCGACCGCGAGCGTGCGCCTCTCCGTCGACGGCGAGGAGCGCAAGGCCGCCGCCGTCGGCTCCGGTCCGGTCGACGCCGCGATGAACGCCACCGAGGACGCCCTCTCTCACACCGCCAACGCCTCGCTCGACGACTACCACGTCGACGCCATCACCGGCGGCACGGACGCCATCGTCACCGTCGAGATAGAGATGTCACGCGGGGACGACAGCGTCGCCGTCTCGGCCAGCGACTCAGACATTACCCGCGCGTCCGTGCGAGCGATGGTCGACGCGATGGATCGTCTCGTCTCTGACGACAGCGAGACGCTGGTCGCCGACGACTAGCGGACGAATTCAGCAGAACCGTTTTCCGCGTTACACCCGCGCTTCGGTAGTCGATGGCTCCTCGTGGAACTGCTCGACAGTCACCCGGCGCTGTGCCGACACCTCTACCCGACAGCCGGCCATGAAAAACTGGACCGTCCCGCAGGCGTCCTGCCCACTGGCTGTAAATAGTGCGTCTAACGCATCGGGGTCGATGCAGTCGTAGAGGCGTTCGTTCAGGTCGAGCGGGTCGACACCCTTCTGCTCGGCGACGGCGACGACGACGGCGTGGCTCAACGGCTCCGTTTCTGGGATGACCCGGTCAGTAAGGTTACCTGTCATTATTTGAACTCGCTGATTCTCCCTACCGATGGGATGATAAAGCCGGTTGTGGCTACCCTGGTAGCCACGCCCGCGGGGCGACACTACGAGTATAGTTCCGTGACAGGCTGTCACGCTACTGGTCGCCAAAGACCAGCTCGAGCAGTTTCCGCTGACTGACTCTGAGATGGCGGTTCACCGTCGGCTGGGCGACCCCGAGCATCTCGGCGACGCCCTCGCCGGTCGTCTCCCGGGGCCACTCGAAGAAGCCGCTTCCGTACGCTGTCTGGAGCGCTTCGAGCTGGCGGTCGGTCAGGACGGACTCGAGCGAGCTGCGTATCCCGTCGCGCGACCGGCTCCCTGCCGGCTGGTGGCGCCGCGCCGTCAGCGTGATGTCCGCGCGGCCCTCCGCCAGCCGGTCGAGGAACGCGCGCACGTCGGCGTCGGCGGCGAGCGTGACCGTCAGCGCCACCGCCTCGTCCGTGACACAGGCCGTGTCGAGGCGCCCGCCGTGGCGGACCACCCGACCGACGACGGTCGGCTCGTGGGCGACCAGCTCGTAGCGGTCCCCGTCGGCGACGGCCGCCAGCGAACTGACGCCACAGACCGCTTGGGCGGCCCCGCCGACGGCGTCGCCGTCGAAGCCCGGAATCGAGAGGAACAGCCGCGTCCGCTCCCCATCGACCGGAATCGCCTCCCTACAGCACACCGTCGCCCCGAGTGTGCCAGCCAGTCGCGCCAGTGTCGCGTCCGGGTCGGTGACGCGCAGGTCCAGTTCGACGACGGTGTCGGCGGCCAGGTGGGCCCCGCGCTCCCGGTCACGGACGGCTGTCGCGACACTGTCGCCGAGTTCGGTGAACACCGACGTGAGCGAGTCGTCCCACTCGACGGGCTGGTCGGCGTAGGCCGTCAGCACGCCGTAGCCGACGCCGTCGGCCCGGAGTGGGACGCTGAGGACCGCCTGGAAGTCCCGGGCGATGGCCGCCCGGCGCCAGTGGTGTGCCCCGATATCCTCGGCCACGGCGTTGACGGTCGTCGGCCGGTTCGAGGCGGCTGTCTGGACGGCCGGCGGGCCCTGGGGGTCGTCGGTCGACAGCGAGACGGCCTCCAGGTAGTCCGAGCCGGCGCCCGACCAGGCCCTGGGCTCGACACCGCCGTCCCTTGTCCGCCCGACCCACGCGAACGACAGCCAGCCAGACGCCGCCAGCGCCTCGCAGACGCCCGACTCGACGTCGGCGACGGTGTCGGCGTCCACGAGCACTCGGTGGACTCGGCGGACCAGCGCCAGCTCCCGTTCCAGTGCGGTGACGCGTTCGGCCTGCTCGTGGTGGGCCGCGTCGCGTTCCCGGAGCGTCGCTTCCCGGTCGACCCGTTCGAGCGCGGCGACCGCACTCTCGGCGAGCCGGTCGACCCCACCGCCCGCGCGCTCGTCGCCTGGTCCAGGGCGCCGTTCGCTGTCTGTGCCGGGACGGTCACGCTGGTCTGTCCCGCCCACGGTGTGGAGCACACCGTAGTCCCCCAGGGGCTGGTAGCGGTCGCCGCCCTCGACCGTCGTGGCCGCCCCTTCGAGAAACACCTCGCGGACGACGCTGTCGTCGTCGCCACCGACGGGCGCCCGCGCGTCGGCGCCCGGCGTTCTGTCGACACCCGCCGGCCACAGCACGTTCCGGCAGGCGTCGAACAGATATAGTGTCGCGCCCGACAGCCCCAGCACGCCGGTCGCCGTCTCGACGATGGACTCGGCGACGGCCTCCCTGCTCTGGGCGGCAAGCAGGTCCCGCGTCGCCCGCTGCAGGTCGGCCACCGCTTGCTGTACTCCGACGCGGCGGTCCTCGCCCCGTTCCCGGCCGACACAGAGGATATGTGTACCGTGGCGGTCGAACCCGAACTCGGCCCATCGCTCGGATGCGCTACCGATTCGGACCGGGACGTACTCGCCGGACAGCTCGGTGTTCTCTGTGACCGTCTCGGCGCTCAGTCCCGGGACGACTGCTGTGAGTGGCTCGCCGACGGGTGTGTCGTCGGCGCCGACGAGTGTCGTGAACGCGTCGTTCGTCGACACGATAGTGAGCGATTCGTCCAGCACGACCGCTGGCTCGGACAGTCGCGTTATCAGCAGGTCGAGTAGCCCTGGCGGTGATGTCGACGCGTCGGTCGCGTGGTCTACCCGTGGCTCCCCACCGGAGTTCTCCATAGACACTTCAGGGACCTGACCGCCGAAAGCATACTCTCGGCTTCGGCGCCGACTACGTACCAGACCGGTACAGGTAGTCACACCGGCTGTGGCGGTCGCCTCTACAGCCCCTCGTCGGTGTCGAACTCCGCGGGCGAACGGCCGGCCGCGTCGATTACCTCGTCGGAGACTATCAGCGGACAGTCCACCCGCAGGGCGATGGCGATACCGTCGGAGGGGCGGGCGTCGAACACCATCTCCTTGCGCCGGTCCTCGAGGTACTGCTCGGTGTCTATCTTCGCGTAGAAGGTGCCGTCGGTGAGGTCGTCGATGCGCACACGGTCGATGGCCCCGCCGAACTCCGCGACCATCTCGACCAGCAGGTCGTGGGTCAGCGGCCGCTCGAAGGGCTCGCCGTCGATGGCCAGCTGCATCGACTGGGCCTGGTCGGTGCTGACGAATATCGGGACAATCTCCTCGCGCGCACGCAGGAGGACCACCGGCGTCCCCGACCCTTCCTCGCTGACACCGACGCCGACCCCCTCGACCGTGGCCTCGTGTTCCATATAAATCGGTTCGGCGTGTAGGTATGAAAAACTAGCCCGCCGTCGTTTTACCGGCCGAGGGCGTGTGTCTCCCCTGTGACCGAGGAGGGCTATCTGGTCGCCGTGAAACCGTCGGCGCGCATGGTGAGCGCACGCGTTGGCCAGTGGGTCAACAGCGAGGGCCCCGCTCGACTGTTCGACTCGAAGCCGCTGGCCCGCGAGTGGGCCCGGGCCTGCTCCAGTGCCAGCGCGACGGTGTGGGTCCAGGACGCCCCCGCCTGGGCCGCCGGCGACGCCGACGGCTATCTGGTCGGCCGCCGCTTTCGCGACGCGAGCGCGGGGCTGTCGGGCCGGCAGGCGACGATTATCGACCCCGACGGCTGAACCCCGAGATAAACCGAGTTAATCCGGCTTAATCGTCCGAATATCGCGCTCAAACCGGCGAAACCCGACTTCAGCGCGTTCCCCCTTCAAGTCCTTTCGGCCCACAGCATCGAGCGGACACCACACAATGCAACTCACCAAGATAGCCGGCGTGGCGCTGGCCCTGCTCATGGTCACGGGCACGGCCGCGGCCATGCCCGGCGCTGCACCTGCACAGGCCGAGGAGAACACCGACGCGAACGCGACTGAGATGGACGAGGACCGGAACCAGTCAGCGGAAGCGGCCGACGCGTCCGACCGCGGCGGAGCGCCCGACCGCGCTGACCGCGGGCCGCCCGCCGACCTCCCGAGCCAGGTCCCCGACTTCGTCGGTGACGTCCACGACACCATCGGGCAGTTCCTCGACGGTGACCGCGACGGCTCCCTGGGCGAGCGGCTCAGCGACCTGACGCCGGACGACGAGGACGCGGACCAGTCCGACGGCAACGAGTCGAGCACGGCCGACGCCACCCCGACCGCGCAGGCCGACGCGTGAGGTCCCCCAGCTGACGCGTGCGGTCGCGAACGCGATACTTTTGGCCCTGGCGGCCCCAGACACGGTATGGACGACACCGCTGAGTCCGGCCTCGACCAGCCCACCGAGCGGACGACGGCGGACCTGCTGGAGGACGACGACGAGGGCCTCGTCGAAGGGATGTCGCGTAAGAAAGCCACGCTGTTTATCGCGCCCTTTGTCGCCATCGGCCTGTTCGACCTCGTCCTCCTGCTCGGGTGGGGGCTGGACCCGCTGTGGGGATTCATGATTTTACCGCCGATTCTGTTTGTCAGCGTGCTGGGCTGGATCGCTTTCAGAACCGGGTTCGCGAGCGATAGAGTTTAAGAGAGCAGCTCGTCGACGGCGCCGCGCGCGGCCAGTGCCGCGTCGTCGGCGACCCGCTCCTCGTCGGCGCTCGCGTCGGGTGCCTTGACGTAGACGTCGATGTCTAGCACCTGCTCTTCGAACGTGACGGTCACGTCGTAGTCCTCGACCTCGCTCACGTTGAGCCGAGCAAAAATGACGTCTTCGGCCGCGTCGGCGGCCGTCTCTACGACCTCGTCGTCGGTCGCCATCGCCTTACGCGCCGGCGCCGGGGCCGCCTGCCGGGCCGCCGCCGAGCATCTGCTGTAGCTCGCTCTGGAGCTCCTCGAACTGCTCCTGGACGCGCTCTTCCTGCTTTTCGAGGGTCTCGACGCGGCGGAAGGTTACCCTGCATACTCGCTCGGTCGGGGTCCGGAGTGTTAAACCCACGCTTTCAAGACTGTCGGACCCGCGTCGAGGGTGAGCCCCGATATCTGGCTCCTACGGCCGTAGAACCGGTTTTATCACGTCTCGCGCAGCTCGCTCACGGCTGTCCAGTAGCTACTCCGCGAGCTCCCCCACCGCCCGCTCGCGCAGCTCCCCGGTCAGGTGCATCCCGTGCTGGAGTACCTTTTTCGTCTTCGGGGTCGCTCACTGCGTTCGCGACCCACTCATCGAAAAATCTACGCTAAAAAAGGCAGCCGTTCGCTCGCTGCTCGCGGGTCATTCATTCCCCGCTCGCAATCCGAGACGTTCGCTACGCTCACGTCTCGCGCAGCTCGCTCACGGCTGTCCAGTAGCTACTCCGCGAGCTCCCCCACCGCCCGCTCGCGC
>SDGW01000427.1_pt1 | contig 17760 bp, 19 predicted proteins | sample 2873831 | NCBI WGS metagenome assembly SDGW01 (sample SAMN08132700, study PRJNA421101) | hypersaline lake metagenome | isolation source: celular fraction 0.22 microns magnesium sulfate-rich crust from ephemeral... | place: Spain: Penahueca Lagoon, Toledo | collected 2011-07
CAGCCCCACCGTCCCCACGTCCTCATCCTCGGACGTTCCTACCTAGCTAGTCACCACTGTGGGATCCTCGCTAGATCCACCGGGCTCGCCCGGGATGTCCTCGCGAGCGAACACAGCGGTCCACGGCGGGCGCTTCACCACCTCGCCGCGCCGGGATCCGTTCCGCGTCCAGCCGTAGTCCACGCTGTCCAGCCACCGAGCGGACTTCATTTCCAGTTCCAGTATCGGTCCCTGTTTCCACATCCGCGGATCATAGACGATGAACACATACAGTCCGCCCGCGTCCAGTAGCTTTTCGTGGTTCGCTTCGCGTATGAAATATTTCCCGGGATCCCCTCGCGAGGTCCGCCGTTTGCACGCCTTCACTTCCACTGGAACCCCCTCGGAATCGCGAGCGTCATGGTAGGTGGAGCGGTCGGGATCCAGCCCGAAGGCTATTCGAGCCGTCCACTCGGTGTATGATCCCCACATTTCGTTTTCGTGACGCTCCACACTATTCCCCATCATGGGGAACGGTTGGGAATTACAAAATTCTATCGGCGTGAACAGTCTGGAAACTGGAAATAAAAAGCGAGCCGTTATAGCGTCCCGGATTCTTCAGCCACGACTGTTTCCCGGTCCCCGTTCACCGCCACCACCGTCACGTCCACGCTGTCTCCGCTCGAGCCCGCTGTGTACGTTTCTGTTTGCCCCACGTCACTGACTGTGAGTGTTTTATCAGGACCATCCCCGCTGTTCTTGATTTCCACTCGGAGTTCCGTGTCCGGATCATTTTCAGATTTCAGCGTCACCTTCACGTCCTTCACGTCATCACCGTTCGTGTCCTCCATTTCCACATCCACCGCCGCCTGAACGGGCGCGTTCCCTAATGAGGATGGTAGCCCCATCACGAACGCCACGATGACGCCCGCTAACAGAACGGTGACAGCTACCATCAGGACGGTCCCGATAACGGGACTGACGCCCCGCTCATCCACTCCATTTCCACACTTCTGTTTCAGTCGGTCAATCATTGTGTCCACAGTCCACGTGATGGGGAACGGTCCATAAGGGCACACCCACTGTTATCACACTTGATAACTGGAAATAGAACTGGATGGTGGATTATTGTGACACAAGTTTTATTATGGTGTGTCACATTGGTTGGGGTACAGAACGATGATGTCCGAAACAGATAGCGAAAACGTGGAACTGGAAGCGGGGATGTCCGAGGAACAGATTCAGTCCGATGACCGATCCCGTCCTGATGACAGCGAGCGACTGGAAATCATCCGGCTGATGGGACAGCTAGGCGCGGGGGATCAAATCCTGTGGAACGACCGGAAACAACCGCTGACCGTGGTCCGCCGCGTCAGCGCGGATGACCTCCGCGGTCAGTGTCTAAACTTCCGAATCGCCGGGAAACAGTGGTTCAACACAGCCACGTCCGGACACAATCCGATGGATGAGGAACGCGCCAAACAGTTCTACGGTGGCGTGTTCCCCACGGGCGAGTTCGGCGAGGAGTTCCTGTTAGTTCGCGGTCCGCGCGGCGGGCTGTACCGCCTGTCCACGGCGTACAGTTCCCGGCGTGGGCGTCACCTTCCGGTGTTCCAGAACCGCGTCCGAGCCCGGACCCACGCGAGCGGTCGCTTCCGCTCCACTGACGCGTGGGACGGATGGGGGACCGAGGTTCGGCGACTCGCCCGCGTGGGTCATGACGGTGACGTGGATCCTGACGCCGTGGATCCTAATGACAGCGCCGCGTACCCATCGCTGGAAAACCTCGCCGGACGGAAGGTCCTCGGATTCCGGGGCGAGGATGGCGGCGAACTGTTCACGGTGTATGAGTTCACGGACGCGGACGTGGACGCGGGCGTGGTCCCGTCCGAGGTCAGCGAGTACGGTGACACCGTGGGGACCGGCGAGGAACCTGACACGGGGACGTACTCCACGAACAGCGGCGTGACGCTGGACCTGTCCGAGTTCGCGGACGTGGAACCCGAGGACCTTCCGAGCCGATTCAGCGCGGACACGTTCCTGTCCATCACGCGTGGCGAGGACGGCGGGCTCGCGGTCAGCGAGGTCACTAGTGACGTTCACGAACAGGACATCAGCGATGACGGCGCGTACATCGCTGAAATCCATGATTACAAACGATCCCGGACGGGGAAGGTTGCTTTCGGATCTAGCTATCCGGTGTTCGTGGAGCGCGATGGGAAAGAAGCGGTTAAAGAAGCCCCGAGCGCGTCCTATGACGGCGATTATCAGCGGTGGGTGGTGGACGGCGAGGACCTGATTACGGCGCTGGACGGGCTTCTGGACGTGGACGGTGTGGACGCCATCACCTCGCCGCCACAGGCGCTGAAGTACCTCGCTGAATAATCTGGAAACAGAACGCGGTTACTCTCCGGATCCGCTCGCGGCGGCGTGGGCTCATGACCTGTCCGGTGTGTATGGACCGATCATCACGGTATGGGTACGCGAAGATATTAAGCCCGGACGGACCGTCATCTTTCCGTGTGACTGTTGGATCCGTCAGATTTCACGCGCTCGCCTTTTTCTCTATTTGGGGATTTGGCGATACTGTTTCCACACTCGCCGCGGCGTCCGCTGTGGGTCCGTCAGGCGAAGCGAATCCGCTGATGGCGGCGGCGCTCCACGTGGGACCGCTTCCGTTCATCGTGGTGAAGATCCTCGCTGTGGGGCTCGGAACGTACCTGTTCGCCCGCTTCAGCCATCACATCACTACGGTCCCCGGATGGTGGCTGTGGGCGTTTGGATGGCACATCCTCGGTGTTCTTGTCGTGGTCACGAACCTGATGGTGGCGGGTGGCGTCCTCGCCTGAATTAAAATCTGGAAACAATCGCTTCACACCTTCTGGACGCTATTCTGGACAGTATAGAACCATCCATCTGAAGCCCCATCTATGGGGCTGTGTTCCGTATAGCGCCATATGATTTATCGGTGGACTCTGGACCGTTTTCGCCCGTCAGCCGGGGCGTGTGGGCGGTTCTAATGGTGTGGAGCGGTGTTCTGGACGCTCGAGTGTGGGGGTAAAGGCGGTCGGATTGTGGGTTCGCGGGGATCCGTCCTCGGTTCAGTGGAAATGGTGTGGTGTTCTGGTTTCGGTGGTGGTATTTGTCGGTTCGGAGGGGGCGTTTTCCAGTCCTTATGAGACTGGAAAAGAGCATATGCCACGAACCACACCACACATGACACAAACGCGTAGCTACGTGGCAAATGACCGCTGACCGGAGTATCCAAAACACTTATTGGAAAACGCTTTGACAGTGAATACGTCACTGTACAACTCGGTACGCCACCTAAGACGCCCTTCCAGAACAGCCGGGCGTCCTAAGATGACATAATGTACCGTGGTGTGTGGTGACAGGTGACAAACGGATGAGGACCAAATTCACAGAAGATACAGAACCGGGCTCGCGCTCGGTTCGCTACGTAGTGGTAGATGACCGCGGAACCATCCTCGCGAGCGAAGACAGCCCCGAACAGGCTGAAACCCGAGCCCGTGGGATGGATTTCGGCGAAATAGGACGTGACCTGTTCCTGATGACCGAAACGCGTGAAATCGTGTACCGGATCCCCGAGGACATCCCCGAGGATGATCCCGAGGTCATGACGGACGGCGGCGTTACCCGTGATGAGGACACTGACCGATTCCTGACGTGGGAAATTGGTGTCCATCCAGCGGGACAGCCTGATGAGTGGGAACATCATCACCCACCCGCTGAAACCGAAAAAGAAGCCCGTCAAAAGGCGCTGGAACAGGCTCGCGAGGATGGGGTGACTGACCCTCATATCTACATGGTGGAGGGACCGTTTAATCCCGATTCGTTCACACCCCGAGCGGAATCAGAACTGGAACGGGGTGATTCCGATGACTGACGGACCGATCCCCTCGAACCACCTCCGGCGCTGTCCTGACCACGGCGTGGTGAACATCACCGAGGACGGGGACCGATGGTGTCCCTGTTGTGAACTGGACGTGGAAGCCCGCCCGAGCGCGGTGACTGATGTCTCTTTCACCGGGACGGACCGCCGCCGGAACATCACTCGGGACCTGATGGCTGACCTACTCCGAGCGCTTCAACAGGACGCCGAACGCGCTGACGTGGGTCCAGTATACGTGGCGGTGGCGGAAACGACAAAAGAGGATCTACCCGCCGGATACACCCATCAGGAACGGTGGTGGAACGTGGCTGTGGTAGAAACTGGAAACACTTCCCGCGAGGTGTTCAAATACCGCGATGACGCCCATGAAGCCATCCAGCATATCCGGGACGGTGGCGGCTATCTGGAACCGAGCGAGCCCGCCCACGGACTACTAGATCCCGGCGAGTGGGATCCAGTCGTGTCCCCCTACTGTTCCGAGGTCAAATACACCCGCGTGGACAGCGATACGCTCCACATCCAAATGACCGGGTTCCCCTCGGATAACGCGTACAGCGAAGCGCGCCGCCAAATTGGTGTCATCACCGACCGCTCGGACCTGTTCGTTCGGACCATCAGCGCGGGCGGGCGGTTCGAGGACGCTAAAGTGGAGGTGTCCGCGAGCGATGAATAACCGAGTGATGTGGAACCGGACTCGGTTCCTCGCGAACGCGGTCATCCCCACCCGGACCGCCCGGCGCGTGACCGTCCTCTTAGCGCTGACGTGGTGGGGATCCGTCCTGTTCGTGTTCGCCCTCGGACTGACCGAGGGCGTCCCCGAGGGCGTGGGCTCGAACCTACCGTGGGCCGTGTGGCTCGCGTCCGAACTGAACACCGCCACCGGAACAGCCGGGACGTTCGCGGGCTTTTCCATCCCGTTCGTGGTCCTCATCTTTTCCCGGGCGAATCCAGTCAAACGCGTGTATGAATCCATCCTGACGACGTACATCATCACCGCCCCGATGATGGTCACGGACACCACCACCTACGCGATTGAACACGTCCACGAATACAGCGGTGACATCCCGTCAGGATACGTCCAGTCCGAGTTCCTGTCCGGGTTCACCGATCCGTTAAACCTGATGGCTGTTGTCCTGATGTGGATCCTTCCGTTCGCCGTAGCGTGGTGGGCGCTCGAACGCTACCGGCCGGGATACCTGACGCTCGGACCAAATCTGGAAACAAAAACAGATGGGGGTGTGGACCGATGACCGGCGGATCCTACTCCACGGACTGTGAACAGTGTGATGAGGAAATCAGCGCCGCGTTCCGGTACTGTCCCCACTGTGGCGAGGAACAGCCGTGGTTCACCGACAGCGAGGGTCCTGAAGCCATGACCGATGGCGGCGAGGATCCCGAGCCCGTGGACGGCGAGGAACTTCAGGTGGTCCTGTCCACCGGCGATGACAGCGCCATCTGCCACGGGGCATATACGGCGATGAACACCGCGCTGACCGCCGCCACCACACTACCGGCGGATACACACGTCCAGTCCGCTACGCTGTCCCGAGCGGAACGCGTGACCGTGGACGGACGCGAGTACATCTTTCGCGAGTACCCCGCTCGCCATCCCGGGGAACCGCGTCAGGTGGAAGTGGTCCCGGACGTGGACGTGAAACAGGGACACCGGGATCCGCGCCGGTGGAGGTACGTGTTCAAAATCACGGACTGGACTGACCGCCACCGGCTGGATGAGGACGGGATCCACGCCACCCTACGAACGATCTACGCGCCGGATGAGAACTCGCCACCCGCTGACCCGGAGGGGTACGCCACCGTAGCGGTGAACGGTAGCGTTCGAGTCCCCGAGTTCATCCGGGACGCGATGATGGATCATCTGGAAATAGAAGGATTCGGACGCCCGCCGTTCATCCCCGGCCGGGATGGGGATCCCGTGGAACCCGAGCCCACCGCGGTAGCGACTGACGGCGGACAGATGGCGGACGTGACCGTGTACGTCAGCGAAAAAGCGGGGACCTACGGCGGTAAGACGTACCACACGGACCGGAACTGTCAGTATCTCGGGAACGCGAACAGTGTGAGAGAAAAATCCCTGTCCGTCCTCAATGGACATTACAACCAGTGTTCAGCCTGTCCTGACCTCCCTGATGATGTTCCCGAGGTCCTGACGGACGGCGGGATCCCACAGGACCGCGCTGGACACCTCGCCGATGAGGTCCATGACGCGTTCCTGACCGCCCGAGAGTACCTACGCGATGGCTACCGCCCCGAGGACGCGGCGGACCGCGCTGACATCGCGCTGGACCTGTTCACGGACGCGCTGGACAGCCCGCCCGAGGACATCCGGGGAACGAACCGGCTGACGTGTGAAGGCTGTGAGGAACGCGTCACGCGCTACGTCAGCGATGGCGGCGGCGGGTACTCCGGTGACGTTCGGTCCCGGCGTGGAGTTCAAGGACTGGACATCGCGTGGTGTGCGTGGGATTCCGCCGGGATCCCCGTGGACGCTCGCCCCGAAGGGTGGCGCGAACAGCGCCCGGATGACGGATTCCCCTGTCCGAACTGTGAGCTAGATCTAGATACGGACTCGCTGACCTACTTCCACACCGGCGGACCCGAGTACCGCCGCGGCGTCCGGTGTGAACACTGTGGGTCCGAACTCGGTGGTGATGAGAGTGAATAAACGACATAGCGATATACCGAGTTTTCGCCGCGCGATGGTGTACGCCGCTGCCACCCTCGGGGCGCTCGCCATCGCCGGACTCATCGCCGTGTGGGGCGTCATCATGTACTTACTCCACTACGGTGGCGTGACCGGACCACAGCGCCACGCGCTCCACGCTATCGCACAGGACCCGTTCGGGATCATCACTGGACAGTTCACCGAAACCATCCTGATGATGGTGGAACTGTTTGGTCCCCTGTTCGTACTGTTCACCCTCGCGTGGCTGTGGGTGATGGAGCGGCGAGGTGGTCACGATGACTGATTTGGAAACAGAACGCTCGCCCCCCTCGCTCGGTGGCTGGACAAACCGGTTCCCTATCGCCGTGATGGGGTTCCTGTCGGGGATGTTCGCCACCGCGTCCCTGTCGTTCTACGGGGATCCCGCGCTCGGACCCACGGCGTCCGCCGTGTTCGCCGTCCTGACCGGAGTGGTGGCGCTCATGTTCTGTTTCCACACTCGCCGGGGTGGTCCCGATGAGTAGGGTCCTGTGGCTCGCCCTCGGATACCTCGCGGGGCTGAACGCGGTGGGGATGTCCCACTGGAACGCGCTGTCCCCTCGCGAACAGATGATGGGACTGACGTTCGCCGCCGTTCTGACCGTGGCGGTGTTCGTGGACCGATACATAGCCCCGGCGTATGTGGACGGTGGTCCCCATGAGTAGCGCCGGAATCCTGACGCGGACCCTCGCCCATGCGATGGCCATATCCGTAGTGTCCGTGTTCCTCATCGGATCCTCGGTGTTCGGGTACAATCTCTTTCAGTGGGTGGATCCCGTGTTTCCAGATACGGGGCTGTGGAGCATAGTCCAGCTAGCCGCCCTCATCGGACCGGTACTCATCACCACGGCGTTCTGGTTGTCTCTAATCGGGGGTGACGGCGATGAGTGACGCCGCCACCGCCACCGAGCCCGCGGACAGCGAGGATCCCGAACCGAACACGTGGACCGAGGACGGCGATGAACTGGAAATGATCCGCGGGGACGCGTACAACCGGACGGATGATCCCGTGGTGTTCGTGGACGCCCGCTGTATCGGCTGTCAGAACGTGACCGTGTGTAACGCCCCGGCGGACGCCGCGAACTGGAAACAGAAATCCACCTTCGCTGATGACTGTGGACACTGTTCAATGCTAACCCCTCATAACATACTCTCCCTACTGACTGGACTGAACCGATCAAAGAACCGAGGACGCGTCCAGCGGGGTGATGACGCCGATGGTCAGTGAACGCGAACCACTCGAGGATGATGAACTCCGCGCGCTACTGGACGCCGCTGACGCCCACGCTGACGCGCTTCAGGAACCACTCGCGAGCCGTGACCGGCTGTTCATCTACGGGCTCGCCCACATCGGACTACGCGCGTCCGCCCTCGCCCACATGACCCGGGACTGGATTGATTTCCAGTCCCGCCGCGTGGTGGTCCCGCCGTTCCAGTCGTGTTCCTCGGGGCGTGGCGGGGAACCGTGTTCCGAGTGTCAGAAGCGGCTGGAACTCATCCGCGCGGATCCCGATCTAGTGGACAGCTACGCGGATCCGGCGGACACGTGGGACGGTCAGCCGAACAGCCTGATAGCCCGAGCGAAGCGCTTCCGGCGGTATGCTGACCGGCGCGGACTCTCGAAACCGGAACTGGAATCACACCTGTCCGAGCGGGACGGGATGTGGTATCCGAAAACGGGATCCGGGAACCGCCCCATCCCGGTGAAGGATGACGATACGTGGAGCGCGATTCAGGACTATTTCCAGATTCGGGATGAAGTGGCGGTGACGCGTCAGACTGTCGGGAACGTCCTCCGGGATGTGGCTCGGAAGGCGGATCTTACTCGGAAGGTCCAACCCCACGAAATGCGCCACACCTACGGAACACGGCTCGCCGCGATGGGATTCAGTGAACATGAGATAGCGGACGCGATGGGTCACGCTACCACGGCACAGGCGCGGGATTACGTTCGGCTCGCGGGGGAACGGCTGGATGACGCGTTCAGCGAAAAGTGGGAATCTGTCTGACTGAAATCATTACATCCCGCATAATCCACACTCTATTTCCACATCTGAGACACTCACCCCCCCAAATCCCCATAGCGGATGTGGAAACAGACACTCTCATCCCATTACATTTATGCCCTTCATGACCGTCAGACTTTGTAAGTGTTTAGCCGATGATTAAATCACAATTGGACTACCATACCACTGCGGAAACTCGGCGTAGGGCCGTAGCGGGTACTAATCCCCCTACTGACACCAATACCCGTTCGCTTGGGGTGGGTGAAAGATGACTGACTCCGGATCGGTTTTTGAGGGCGGCAAAATCTCGAGCGTCATCATCGCCCTTTTGATCGTTTCCAGTTCTATGGTGGCGTTTGTATCTTTGTCTAGCCAGCCTGTGGAAGCGTCTTCCATAGATGATCCGATTCTACAAGGCGGGGGCGGAAACCAAACGGATGATTTCACAGCATATGACAGACAGGACCACGGATCCGTTTACACTTATAGCGGGTCCGGTGATGAAGCTGATGGAATCGCCCATCCTTCGGTGAAAAAACTACCAAGTGGGGAATATATTTGGGTGTACACGGGCGACGTGGATCATCTTCGGATAGATACCGCCGCGACTCGGACCGGGCTCGGTGAAGGTACCACCATCGCCAATTCGAGTGATACGGGTTCTGATCGCCTAATGGGATCCGACTTTGCGATTTACGATAACACGCTTTATCTCATCGCTCGGTATCATGATGGAACTGGACCTGATGGCATCGTTCTTTTCACCACTCCACTTGATGGCAACTACAAAAGCCCGGGTGACTGGACTTACCACGGCGAGATAATTCCGGAAACGTATGACCAATTTAGTAATGTAAATGACCCACAGCTCCAAATGTATGACACCAAAACTGATGGTCACAAGTTTTGGCTTCAGATGTGGGGCGATGGGAAGGATGGAAATGGATATTACGTCCTTAGTTCGGACGACAAAAACCTCTCTCAAAGCAGTTGGAACGTCGAAAACAATGGGCACTCAATACTGGATGTGGATGAATCCAGTAAAGCATGGCCGGGGGACATCTATTATAACCGGAGTCAGGATAAGTGGGTATTCGCATACGCAAAGCGCGATGGTGAAACCACGCGAACGAACACGTACCTAGCTTATTCTGACTCTATCAATTCCAATTTCACAGATACGGAACAGGTCATCCTACCAGCCGACCTGAACGAGAGTGTGGCGTATGATGACAGTTGGGTGATTGAAGGGGACTGGCTGGTTGAAAATGGACGGATGTATTTCTACTATGCGGCGGATCCTGACACGGGGCTGAAAACCGACATCGCCCTCGCTTCTTATTCACAGGACCAAATACTCGCGGAGTATGACAATCCAAAGGTGTGGAAACGTTCGGACATGAACGAAAACCATTTCCACCGCGAGGATGGCGTCCTACAATCCGCCTTATTCAATAATGATGAGGACTGGAGCGGAAAGGCGGATGCCTATTCCGCACCGAGGATGTACGCAAATCCTCATGGAAACTGGACGTTCACCACAAAACTCAATGTGACTAATCTCGCCGATGGGTCACACGCTGGTATTGCTATGTTTGAGGGGAAGGGGAACGGGACGGTTCATATGTTCGGGCGGTTCCGCTCCGACACACAGGGCGCGAACGGTTTCAGACACGCGTCTTTCACCGGCTCAACTTACACTAAGAATAAGACAAACTCACAAACTGACAACACTGTATGGCTTCGCGCGAAGCGCTGGACAAACGGAACTAAAAACTTCCAGATTAAGTATAGCGACGGCGGGACGTGGGAAACCTTTGACACCACAGAACGGATGACGGATCCGAACGTGGGGGTGTTCGGAAAGGCGTTCGGATCCGGTAGCGGACTCGAGTTCCAGTATGAGTATGCGAGACTGGAAACACCGAGTTACACCGCGAATTTAGTGAGTGGGAGGGTGACGTACTGTCCCACGGCAAACCCCGGTTGTGAAAGCCCGAGTCCCGTACCTAATGGGACTGTTGTTGAAGCGTGGGGGGTTAAAGAAAATAATATTGATCCGGGTAGGGCACAGTCATTATCCGAACGGGCTGAAGAAATCCGGAACGATATTCGGAATTTTGACGCGGAGAAAATCGGATGGGATCCAAACAGGAAATTAACTGGTAGCGGTGGAGACTTTGAGAATATAGATCAAAAGTATGTGGCGGTCCACAACCCGGATGACTGGGGACTGGAAGCGTGGTCTGATAGTCCACAACTTGAGGACCCGCTTCTGACCGCGCCCGCGGACAGGGACTTTATCCTCTCTGTGTGGGATCCCACATCTAATACCCGTATTCAGGACGGGCTGGATAAGGACCTACCCGGAACTGTTCATGATGATACGAAAATCGTACTAGAACAGTTGGATTACCAGTCGGGGGTGGTGAACACTTACACTGTTCCCACAGATTCCACGTATGAAAGTGCTGACTGGTCTTTCGCGTCTGACCATGATTACGCTCGCGTAAATCTACCGCCCGGATTTTACCGCGTTCATGCAAAGGGATCCTCGTTCAGCTACGTCATCACTGTGGGTGATCCACAGGACCTGTCCCAAACCATCACAAGTGACCTTCGGACTGATGCTGACAAATTGTCCCAACAGGCAGAGAAAGCGCGCGACTTGATGAATCAGAATAAGGTGGTAAAACTCACAAACACCACTTTCACCGAAAATGGAACTAGTGGCAAATTCGAGTTCTCAAGTGTTCCTGATGACGTTCACGTGGTGGCTATTCAGGCGTACACACCCGCGGCGAACGGTTATCAGCTAGATGATCCGGCGAACGCGTCTATACAGGACCTCCGGGAAGTGGCGGCGCTGTCTAGCTATAATGGTTCGTTCTATGTCACCCCTCGGGCGAAGGATGTCATCGCCCCCTCTGCTGGAAATGGTGTCAAAGCGCTAGAGGTGAGCGCCACACCGTTCATGGATCCCGCTCGCTTCCAGAATAAGACCGAGTGGCTGGAACAGCTATTCACAAATGAAACGTTCGCGGACTCGGTGGCTACTCATCTGGAAATGAACACCACCGAGCGCGAGGACCTTCTGTCGGAACTGGAAACGATCAAAGAGGATAACAGCGAGTTAGAACAGCGCTATCAGGAACTAGTGGACTCTGTGGCGGACAATCCGGACAGCCCCACCACGGATGAGGAAATACAGGCGCTGGAACAGGCTATCCGCGATCTAGAGGGGAAGTTACAGGCGGATGAGCCCGAGGTAGGATTCAGTGAAGGAACGGTGTCAGCCACGGTCCCGTTCAATGGGAACGGTGTCACGGGCGCGAGTTCACTGGACCCGGACGCTGTTTCGGTGGTGGCACACTTCCCGAACAGTGGAAATTCGGAAACAGTCCCGGATGAGTACGTGTCCGTGAACTCGAACATAGGGCGTTCTGACACGGTAGAAATCACGGACTACCCGGTTCCGAACACGGATCATATGGTGACGTTCAGCGTGACCGTCAGCGGCGAGGATGGCGGACTCGGGACGGCGAAGGTTCCCGCTATTAGCCCACAGTTCGGCGGAACGCCGCTGGAACTCAAATCAGTAACTGTGTCCTCGCTCTACCCGGGACCGAGTGAAACGGTGACTGTGACGCCCGTGGCAGGCGAGGAAAGCGCCACCATCAAGTCGGTGAACGCCACGGTCAGCGGACCGAACGGAAAGGTCCCGACAAATCAGGTTGACACCGGGGAAGTGAATTTCCAGACTGATGGGAAAGGGGCGTACTATGTGACGCTGGACATTACCGGCGAAGACGGGAACACGTGGACCGAATCCCTGTCCGTGAAGGCGAACGCTGAATCAGTTAGCGAACCTGCAACACTCCGCGTTAGGGAAGGATTCACCGGGACGTTCCCTGTTATTGGTCAGTCTCTCGTGGGCGGATCCGTGGATGAACAGTCCGACAGTGTGGGCGTGACAGCCATCGCTGATAGTGAGAACATCCCGAGTTCTGTCCATGTCCACATGGAGGAATTGACGGGCTCGGTGACGGACACCGAGTTCAGACTGATGAAGAAATCTGGAAACAGCGGACCGGAAACCGCTCGGAAACACATTAAGGTCTATATGCACACTGACACGCTTCCCGAGGACGCGGTAGTGTATCGGAACGGAAATCAGCCACTCAAAGTGGGCGGATCCACAGCATACGGTGACATCCGCTGTTCGGAGGACGGACAGGGATGTACAGTCATCACCCACACGGACGGGGATGGGACCGCCACAGTGACGGTCAACAGTAATCCGGATCTGATTGACCGCGCTATGTACTGGGCGCGGAGTAATATCCCGATCAATATTCCGGATGTCCCCGGAATCGGGATGATCGTTCCCACGCCGGACATCCCGGCGGCGATGACCTCGGTTCAGGTATCCGTCAGCGCGCCGGTTTCGAACCTCGCGGACACGGCGTCCACCGTCACGGCGTCACCTGATACCGGCGCTGTTTCCAGTGGGGTGGTAGCATGAATCAGCGCCTGAAGCGAACGGTATCCGCGCTGTTCGCCGTCACGGTCATCCTGTCACTGTTCGCCACGCCCGCGCTCGCGGCGGGGGCTTCCGGTCCGCTGTTTTCCCTCGGGCTCGGACAGGCGAGCGCGCCGGATGAGGTATCACGCTATACAGACAGCGCTACGCCCGGGATCATCGTGGAACTCGAATCCGGCGATGACATGAGCGCGCTGGAACAGTGGGCGAACTCGAGCGATGAGCGCGAGGTTCTGGAACAGTACGATTCAGACACCGCGCTCATCACCGCGCCGCCCGGTGACGTAACGCCGTCCAGACTCTCACTGGACGGAATCCTCGGATCAGACACCGTGTCTGACCTCGGGTACGTCACGTCATGGTCATGGGACCGGAAAGTGGAGTACACGGACCCGATTAAGCGTCTGGAATCCAGTGACGCGTTCACGAAACCGGCGGGATCCCTGTACGCCGAAACGCTGTCCAGTGGCGAGTACACGGCGGGGGCGATGGCGTGGAGCGATGACGCCCCTGAATCTGACCTGACTGACGCTCGGGACATCGTGGGCGCGGATGAGGTCAGCGCCACCGGCGATGGCGTGGACGTGGCGGTGATCGACAGCGGCGTGAACTTTGGAAATGGATCCATCTACGGGAACGGAACCGCGGGCTCGGACTACCGCGTGACGGACGCGTATGACTTTGTGGACAGCGAGGAACCGAACCTGTCGGTGTCCCGCTCGAACCTGACCGCGGAACTCGCGAAAGTTGGGGACCCGAACGGACACGGTTCATGGGTGTCCAGCGCGGTCCTGAACGCCAAAACCGGAATCGCCCCGAACGCGTCCCTGATGGCGTACCGAGCGCTGGACGCTGAAGGACAGGGATCCACCTCGGACATCAAAGCCGCCGTGAACCGAGCGGACAGTAACGGCGCGGACATTATCGTGATGTCCCTCGGGACGCCGATGTACTCGGACGCCCTCGCGGAAAGTCTAAAACACGCGCTGTCCGCTGACGGGAACGTGACCGGCGCGTTCGTGGCTGTCGGAAACAGCTACATGAGAACGCGCTACGTTTCCACTCCGGCTGACGTGGAAACAGTCATCGGTGTCACCGCCACGAACACCGTGAACGTCAGTTCCGCGAAAAAGGCGTATTTCGCGAACATCGGACCGGACACCGGACTGGATGGATCTAGCGGCGGGACGCGGGGCGTCACGCCTGACACCGCCGCGCCGGGGATGAACATCAGCGCGCCGGTGTTTTCCAGTCCGTATTCCGAGGGTGGTTATGAAACCAACTCCACGCTGTCGGGAACGTCTATGGCCGCCCCCATCGCGGCGGGCGTGGGGGCGCTGGTACTGGACGCGGATCCCGGACTGATAGGCGAACCCGGCGAGTTCCATGACCGAATTGTGAACTCCGGGGCTCACACGCCGAACCTCGGTGTGACGGAATCCGAAGGCGGGATGGTGAACGCCACTCGCGCCATCACGGGTTATGATGGCGCGGACGCCCCGGACCGTGACCTTCCGAGCGGGACCGAAGGGCGCGACAGTGCGAATCGGATCCTCGCCGGTGACGTGGGCGTGAAAATGGCGGGTATCAGCGAGTTCACGAACGGGATTTCCAACCCACTCGCGGGGGCGATCTAGATGGACGGCCGCTCATCGGAATACGATGACCCACGCCGGGCCGATGAGCGCCGCCTATCGCGCCGTGAAGCGATGCAGAAGGTGGCATGGTCCACAGCCCTCGCCACGACAGCCACCACAGCGAGCGGAACAGTGGCGGCTGACGGATCCGTTCTGGATGAGTACGCTGACGCGAAACCGAATCACGTCATCATCACGGACTACGGCGAGGACGCCACCACGGACGCGTGGCTGGATTACTACCGCCCACTGCTGGATCTTCGCCACGTCCCGCATGACAATCACCCCACCATCCGTGGGTGGCGAGTCACATCCAATGAATCGGATGTGGAAACAGAAGCGGCGGTGTATCTGTCCGAATACGCGGTCCAGAAAGACGCGCTTACCCTCACATCCCACTCGGGGGACCATGAGTGGATTTACGTGTTCGTGGATCCCGACAGCGGCGAGGTCCAGTCAGTCAGTTATTCGTTCTATCACTGGCTTCGCGGTTTCATCCGCGAACCCACCGTGTACGATCAAAACGGCGGGAAACACGTGATGTTCACCGCCGCGCCCACCTATCACAACCACGTCCCGAGGACGGATCCCGGCGAGGGCGCGCTGATGGATGTCCACCCGCTCGGAGATTACGATACGCTGACCGGGCCGTTCTATGACATCCTCAAAAACGGGATGAACCAGTCACTGGAACCGGGCGCGGTCCATGAGCCGTGGAGGTTATCCCCGGATGGCTCGCTGGACGCGTGGTGGCGTCAGGACGGCGGGAAGTGGTACAATCGGCTGATAGTGGACGCCTTCGCCCGCGTAGGGTTCGGGCTCGGAATAGATTTCCGCGGATCCGGAATCGCGGACCCGGGGGACGCGAGCGTGTGACCATGATGTGGAAACACTCTCGGAAAGGCGGACGCCGGTGGTCCGGTGGCTGGATCCCACCGCCGGTTCCGCCACCACGTGACAGAATACGTGAGAGGATTGAAGTGGGGTACAGGTCTACGAACAAAAGACGACATGAAAACAACGATGAACGAAAATACCAAGAAGTTCGCCGCGGCGCTCGCCGCCCTCGCGCTCATCAGCGCGGGGATCGGCGCAGTCACCGCCGCCCCCGGTAGTATCGACACTTCCGCGACTGACACGACCACCACCATCTACATGGAGGATGGAAAGACGCTGGACGCGAATTACACGCCTAATTCCAGCGTGGACTACGCGCTTCCGATCCTGAACGCCACCGGCGCGAGTAGCGATGACCTCGCGATGAACGTCACCCATGATGGCGTGGAATACTATTCCTTCGCCGGAACGTGGGACAGCTACGCGTCCGGCGAATCGGACACGTCCACAGACTTCATCCATAACGTCAGTTCGGACAAACTCTCGGATGTCCCGATGGACATCAATGAGAACGTCACGCTGACGGTCAACTACTGGAACGAATCCGCGGACAGCCCCTCGCCCACGAACATCACCGTTTACCTCGAAAACGATGATGAGCGAGCCGTGAAGCGCGTCACCGAAAACGCGTCCTTTGCGGATGTGGAAACAAAGAGCGCGCCCATGTACCGGCCGCTTTCGGACGACTATGAAGCGGTTTCCGTGGACAGTTCTGACGTGGCTGTGAACGGCTCGAACACGGACATCATTTACACCTTGTCGGATTCCACCGTTCAGGATCCGTTCGCGAACGTGACCGAGGACGTGGATTCCTCGGGCGCGTTCATGCTGACGATGGCGAGCGTGGACGCCGAGTCCTCGAACCCCATCCCGGTGTTCTACAAGTCCAGTCCTGACTGGTACAGCGCCGAGGACATGGGGACTTACGCCACGTACAGCCCGAGCGACAACACCATCACGGTGGAAACAGAAAACGCCGAGTTCGAGGACGCTACCAGCGCGGATGTTTCGGTTTCCTCGGACGTGTACCGCGCCTTTGACGCGGGAACCGTGTTCTCACTCGCGGGCGGTACGTCCAACCCGCTGAAGGCGGGCGGCGCTATCGTGGACATGGTGATGTGAATCACCGCTAGCTAGATCGGGCGACTGACCACCTTTCCACCCCTACCCGTTCGGGGAACAGAACGGGACTAAGACACACGCGAACGCCCCCGAGGTAACACCGAGGGCGTTCCACCACCCCTGACACACATCTGGAAACAAAACTTATGATACGGAAAACGAACGCGCTGACCGCCCTCGCGATGGTCACACTCATCCTGACCGCTTCACTCGCGGGACCGGTGGCGCTGACGGCGGGCGCACAGACTGATGATGAAAGCGTGATTGACACGCTATTCGCTTCGGATGAGGATGACTCGGATCAAATCGCGGTCCTGAAAGCCTTCGCGAGCGGGATCATTGAGAAATACAACCCCCTCGCGGAAAAGCCTGAAAAGGCGAGCGCGAAAGAGTACGGCGCGAACGTCCAGTCCACGTTCAACAGTAACAGCGGCGTCCTGATGAACTGGACTAACACTCGCTCCACGGCGTCCACGGATGAGGACGTGGCTCGAATCAAGTTCACTGATGAATCTGGAAACACTGATTACCGATTCATCGTCACGGACGTGAACACTACCACGGGGAACTACACGTCCGTTCAGATGATGAACGCCACCGAGTTCCAGTCCACGGACCGGACACATGACGAGACATACCGACTGACGCCCTACGCGTCCCGGAACGCGGATGAGGAACTGAACACGTTCATCAGCGAGTACGCCGAGCCCGGGAAGGACGTGGAGCGCTCATACCTCGCGAAACTCGCCGTGGAGTATCAGGGAGAAATCAGCGGTAGTGACCTACCGGGGGCGGATGACTAATGTCGTGGGTCACGTGGCTCGCTGAAGGCGGATCCGCGGCGATTAACTGGATGATCCTCCGGGTGATGGCTGTCTTCGGGGCGGCGACTCCGGCCGAACAAACGGCGTCCTCTATGGTCCTCGCGATGGTGGCGTGG
>SDGW01000986.1_pt1 | contig 17727 bp, 12 predicted proteins | sample 2873831 | NCBI WGS metagenome assembly SDGW01 (sample SAMN08132700, study PRJNA421101) | hypersaline lake metagenome | isolation source: celular fraction 0.22 microns magnesium sulfate-rich crust from ephemeral... | place: Spain: Penahueca Lagoon, Toledo | collected 2011-07
AATTCCTGTATCGAAATGGCCTTTTTCATCCCATTCAGCAATGTTCGGCATAATTTCTTTGTCAACAAAATCACGAACGGTTTTACGCAGCATGTTTTGTTCATCTGTAAATTCAAAATCCATGGAAACACTCCTTAAATCGTTTTATTTTTCCTTAACTCCCTTAGTTCTGTTTCTGTGTAGCCGATTCCTTGTAGAATTTCGTCTGTATGTTCTCCTGGGTCAGGTGGATGGTGTCTGACATTTACAGGTGTTCTTGATAGTTTAAGCGGGCTACCGATCATTCTGAGTTGTCCTGCTTTTGGGTGTGCTGTTGAAAGGAACATGTCTCTTGCTTGGAGTTGAGGGTCTTTAGGTAGCTTGTCGATCGTTTGGATAGGACCAAAGGGAATACCGGCATTTTGGCATCTTTCTTCCCACACATTTGTCGGTTCCTCTAGAAAAGCTTTTTGTAGTATAGGGATGAGCTGTTTTCGGTTTTGGACTCGGTCTGGGTTGGTTCGATAGTTAGGATGTTTTGCGAGCTCAGGGTGGCCGATCAGTTGACACAGGTTTTCAAATTGTTTGTCGTTCCCCACGGCGATTACCATCTCCCCATCTTTCGTTATAAATGTTTGATAGGGGACGATGTTGGCATGATGATTCCCTAGGCGTTCTGGGACTTTTCCGGACATTAAATAGTTACTGCCTATATTAATAAGCGAAGAAACAGCTGAATCATAGAGGGACAGATCGATATTTTGCCCCTTCCCAGAATGAGCACGTTCGAGTAGAGCGCCTTGTATACCAATGCAGGCGTACAATCCAGTTAATACATCTGTGATGGCTATGCCTAACTTTTGAGGTCCTGATTGCTCGTCACCCGTTATGCTCATCAAGCCACTCATCGCCTGAATGATAAAGTCATAGCCTGGGAGTTTTTTGTATGGGCCAGTCTCTCCGAATCCAGTTATGGAACAGAAAACGATTTGAGGGTTAATCTTCTGTAAGCTAGAATAGTCCAAACCGAGCCGTTCCATCGTACCCGTTTTAAAATTGTGCAGGACAACATCGCTCTCAGCGACAAGTTTTTTTATGATTTTTTTTCCTTCTTCCGATTTCAAATCAACAGTTAGGCTCTTTTTATTTCGATTGGCACATATGTAATACGCACTGACCCCATGTTGAAAAGGAGGGCCCCATTTTCTGGTGTCATCACTGCCACCAGGTGCTTCAATTTTTATGACTTCGGCACCAAGATCTCCTAGAATCATAGAACAGTAGGGCCCGGCTAACACTCTTGTTAAGTCGAGAACTTGTATGCCTTGGAGGGAGGAGGACATGTTTTTACACTCCTTTTCATACCTACATTGAATGGATATAGCTTTCCTTACAATTAAGCTTATTTTCCCTATATAGAATTTATACGAAGACCCTAATATTCTTATAGAGCAGCAGAAAAAATTCAAACAATTCTGAGAAATAACTTGCTTCACTGAAGAAAGAAAGTTAGAATGAGGTTAACTTACCAACTTAAGGAGTACAGAGAATGAGCCAATTGCGAAAAGGAAACAGGGCTCTGATTAAGGATATGAATCGATCTCTCGTCATTAATACGATTCGAAAATTCGGTCCAATAAGCCGAACAGACATATCCAATCGAACGGGTCTTGGTTTATCAACCATTACGAAAATCATTGATGAGTTAAGTCACCACGAGCTCGTTTTTGAAACAGGAGCCGCAACTTCAACCGGAGGAAGGCGTCCTATTCTGCTAGAGTTTAATCACCAAAGCGGACACGCAATAGGTGTAAAAATCATGAAAGACCATCTCGTTATTGCTCTTACCGATTTAGATTCTACCATCCTAGACTCACTTGAAGTTTCATTTCAAGATAAAGAAGATGTCCCTCACATCATTGATCTTATTATTTCCAACACCCAGAAGCTTTTAACAAAACAGAACCTTACACAAGACAATCTTGAAGGCTTAGGAATAGCTGTATCAGGTTTAATTGATAGTCAGAAAGGGACTGTCGTTCGTTCATCTTTGCTCAATTGGGAAGATGTTGATCTTTGTAATCCTATTCAACAAGCTTTAGACACGCCTGTTTTTATTGACAATGATGTTAACGCTTACACATACGCCGAGATAGAAAAAGGTTATGGCACCTCGCATGAAAACTTTATTTGTCTATCGATTGGAGATGGGATTGGAGCAAGCATTGTGATTAATCGAAAGCTTTATTCAGGTGAGTTTGGTGGTGCCGGGGAATTTGGTCACACCGTAGTTCATATGGACGGTAGACCCTGTCACTGTGGACAGAACGGTTGTTTGGAAATGTATGCCTCCAATAAGGCGCTAGAATATGAAATGGCTGACTTGGTGGACCAATTTCCAGACACAATTCTTAATCAGGAGTCAATCCAATTTGACCTTGCTCTGGAAGCAGCTATTAAAGGAGATCCACTAGCGAAAAAACTTTTTGAACAACTTGGTGATTACTTAGGTGTCGGACTTGTTAACGCCATTAATAGTTTCAATCCTGGAACCCTCGTTTTAATAGGGGAAGGCATGGTAGCTCAAGACTTTATCTTACCGAAAGCTCTGGAGAGAGCACAGAAGAACTTCTTCCACTTTGCCAATTGTGATACCAATATTGTGGCTTCATCACTTGGGAATGATGCTTGGGTCAAAGGTGCCGCATTGTTAGCTATCGATCAATTATTTCAACCTCCAATCTATGAGACGACCGCATCTTTATTAAATGGTTCATAAGATACGAGTTAGTTGAAAACGCCAAAATAGAGAGGGTGACATCATGGTAGGAGATAAAGGTTTTAAAAAGTTTCTCGTTATCTGTATTTTTCTTCTTCCAAACTTTGTAGGATTTCTCTTTTTCATAGGGGTGCCCATTCTCGCATCTTTTGGCCTGAGTTTTACCGAATGGGATCTAATCTCAAACCCTTCTTGGATTGGAATAGAACACTATAAACAACTGTGGGGAGATGAAGAGTTTCGCTCAGCCCTCTTCCATACGTTCTATTTTATTGCCGGATATTTGCCGCTGGTCATGAGTGGAGCATTAGCCATTGCTCTTGTTTTGAACAAAAAGATAAGAGGGCGTGTCTTTTTCCGCGCTGCCTATTTCGTTCCGGTTATAACATCATGGGTTGCGGTATCGTTGATTTGGAAATGGCTGTTTAACCCTACATACGGACTGATTAATTATGGGTTGTCGCTATTCGGAATAGCGGGGCCAGCATGGCTACATGACCCAACGTGGGCGATGCCAGCGATTATCCTAACTAGTGTGTGGAAGGACTTAGGGTTTGTCATGGTAATTTATTTAGCAGGTTTGCAGGGGATTTCCCCGACTTACTATGAAGCTGCTGATATTGATGGTGCCTCACCTTGGCAAAAGTTTCGGAACATTACTCTTCCATTATTAAACTCGACAACTTTTTTTGTGTTAATTATTTCGCTGATCAATTCGTTTCAAGTGTTTGATCAGGTCATGATTATGACAGAAGGTGGGCCAGCAGGGTCGACAACGGTTTTAGTTCAACAGATTTATAAGCATGCTTTTGACTATTATGAGATGGGATATGCTTCAGCCATTTCATGGGTGCTTTTCTTCATAATATTTGGCGTAACGTTAGTCCAGATGAGAATACAGAAAAGGTGGGTGGATTATGGAAATTAGTAGAGAACATCAAAAAACGAATCTATCACAATCAAAGCCTGCCTTCTCACCAACTCGAATGATAAAAAAGGGAATATTTTATACCATACTCATACTTGGTGCATTGGTTATGATCATTCCTTTTATATGGATGATTTCGACTTCATTAAAAACATCTGGAGCAACGATGGTATTACCACCTCAAATCATTCCAGAAGAAATCAATTGGGGCAACTATCAGCGCGTTACAGAAGCTTTTCCGATATTACGATTTTTATGGAACAGTACATTGGTAGCGGGATTATCGACTGTAGGGCAGTTAATTCTCTGCTCTATGGCTGCATACGCTTTTGCTCGACTGAAGTTCAAGGGGAGAGACGGATTGTTTCTCTTATATTTGGCAACGTTGATGGTGCCGTCACAGGTGACAATGACACCGCAGTTCATTCTCATGAAATACCTGGGATGGACCGACACCTATCAAGGCCTTATCCTGCCAGGTATGTTTAATGCATTTGGAACGTTTTTGTTACGACAATTTTTCTTAAACATACCTAGAGAATTAGAGGAAGCAGCATTTATTGATGGAGCAAGTCATTTTCGAGTGTACTGGCAGGTTATATTACCCCTTGCCAAACCTGCTCTGGCGACGCTGTTAGTCTTTTCATTTATGCAATCTTGGAATAACTTTTTATGGCCACTCATTATCGTAAGTGACACCGAGATGATGACCTTACCGCTCGGTCTTGCAAATTTACAAGGGCGTTGGGCCACGGACTGGAACCTAATGATGGCAGGTGTTGTGATTAGTGTGTTACCGGTATTAGCCGTGTATATGTTCGCACAAAAGTACTTTATTCAAGGGTTAACCATGGGAGGGTTAAAGGAATAGCTTTACCTCCTTTTCTTCAAACATATATGAAAACGCATTCAAGGTGGTGATGAATCTTTTGGCGGAGTGTTACTCATGTTTCTGATCAAGTATAGGGGAGGAATTATTCATGAAAAAATGGTTGGGTATGGTGGCTTTATTAACCATGATGTTGGTTGTATTTGCAGGATGTTCTTCAGACACTACACAGGGGGAAGATGGGCAGGTTGAACTGGATTATTTTACGTTCTCACCAGGTGAAGCTCATGAAGAAGATTTAAAGAAAATGATTGAGGAATTCGAGAAACAAAATCCGGATATTACGATTAATTATGAAATGGCGGCATTTGAAGATTACTTTACAAAATTACAGACACGTTTAGCAGGTGGCGACGCGCCGGATACTTTTGAATTAAACTATGAAAACTTTGTTAACTATGCTTCAAAAGGTGCACTTATGGATTTAGATTCTCTTATTGAAGAAGACCAAGATTTTAGTTCCGATCAACTAAATCAAGAAGCATTTAAAGCCTTCCAACATGACGGGAAGCAATATGGTATGGTCGAAAGCTTCTCAAACGTGGTTTTGTTCTATAATAAAGACCTATTTGATCAGGCAGGTGTAGATTACCCTACGGCTGATTGGACTTGGGAAGACGAACTATCAGCAGCTCAAAAGCTCACCAACCAGGAAGAAGGCGTATATGGTACTTATGCTCCAATTCAATTCTGGGAATTTTACAAAACGATCGCACAAAATGGTGGATCTGTATTTAACGAGGATATGACAGAAGCAACAGTGAACAGTGAAGCGAACATTGAGGCGCTTCAATGGATGGTTGATAAAGTAAACAAATACAACGTAACACCTTCTGACGAAGAGTTGTCAGGACAATCAAACGGTGATCTTTTCAAAGCAGGGAAGATTGCGATGTTACGTACAGGGATTTGGATGTTTGATGGGTTTAGTGAAGCCGATTTCGAATGGGATATCGCCCAGGAACCAGGTAAGACTCAAAAAGCTCACCATTTCTTTGCGAATGGCTTAGCTGTCTCAAAAGATACAGAGCATGCTGAAGCTGCTTGGAAATGGGTGAAGTTTATGAGTGCTAGTGAAGAGGCAGCTAAAATCCGTATAGATAACGCGTGGGAACTTCCAGCGGTTAGTAATGAAGAACTCGTTCAAGATTATCTGGAACAAACACCTCCAGAGTCTCGACAAGTTGTATTTGATGCTTTAGATTCCCTAGTAGTCCCTCCGGTTATTGAGGATTGGAATAAGCTAACGGATGCTTTCTCTAAAGAGTTGGATCTCGTCAAACTAGGAGACAAAACACCTGAAGAAGCGTTAAATGATTTACAGCCAAAAGTCCAGGACTTGATTGATAACTAAACGTAGAATCGAAAAGGGTGTTTTGCCCTTTTCGATTTTCTTTCTAAGAGAGGAGAGGGCATAATGTATATTCCAACAGGGAATGAACAAGTTTCACTACCTACACTAAACGAAGATGGAAGTATCGAGAACTTGAACGTATTAAGCATGCATTACAGAGGTCTTATTGAGTTTTGCGGATCAGAAGCATCCCCTTTAATAAAACCTTTTGTAAAACAACATGATAAGAGAATCAACTGGAATTTAGAGTGGACTAGAGAGGATTATTGGATACCTAAGTTTAAAGGGAAATCCCATGGTTTTGAGTTAAGTGGTGAAATCGTAACGCCTCCTGGAGAACGTGGATTTTATTACGAATTATCTCTTACCAACACAACCAATGAAGAACAAAAAGCAGAGATCGGTATGGAAGGAGACTGGATCGACACGCTACATACCATTAATGAAAGCAGAAAGATGCGTGCAACCAAGCATGTCATCGAGAGTGGCTGGAATCATTCGATCGTATTTGAGCTCATGAAAGAGGCTCCTATTATGGCGATTGCTCCGATGACGGATGAGGCATTGGATCGAGAAGAATATGCGTTTGATGAATATGATGGAATGCGTTATACATTAGCGAAGATGCTGACGCTACAGCCAGATGAAAAGAAGTCTATTTGTTTTTACTGGGGCCTGGGGTTAGAGGAAGTTGGAGCCGCTACCTCAGCAAAAGAAATGCTTCGTAAAGGTACGATTTTATTAAAAAAGAATTTGAAAGGTTGGTTACAAGATCGATCTAGGACCACTGGTGACACCGAGCTTGATCACGTCATGAATATTAATCTATTTTTCAACTATTTTTATGCAACAGGAATGACGATCGATTCAGAAGAGGATGTTCTCGTGACGTCACGAAGTCCACGCTATTACGTCAGTGCAGCTTATTGGGATCGAGATAGTTTGTTATGGAGTTTCCCTTCAATTTTAGTTACCGATGCGAAACGAGCTCGATCTATGCTGGATTATGTGTTTATAACCCAAAGAAAAAATATAGGGATCCACAGTCGTTATATTGATGGTGTTGTTTTGGAACCTGGATTCGAATTGGATGAGTTATGTGCGCCTGTAATCGCCCTTCATATGTACTTAAGAGAAACAGGGGATTGGGCCTACTTGTCACGCTCTTATGTGAAAGAAAGCCTTAATATGATCTTGGAACGATTAGAGGAGCATAAGCATTCAGATGTACCGTTGTACGATACATTCTTACAACCAACCGATGACCCAATTGTCTACCCTTATTTGACCTATAATAATGTATTGGTATGGAAGGTTTATAGAATTATGGGTGAAATTGCTGAACATTTGACATTGCCTTATTCTGTTGTAGAGCTTCTTGAACATGCCCAAAAGATCAAAGAAGTTGTGTATAAACATGCTGTTGTGCAAGAGGAAACAGGAGCTTGTTTCTCATGGTCATTTGATTTGAAAGGAAACTACAATGTGTACGATGAGCCTCCTGGAAGCTTACAACTTCTTCCTTACTATGGGTTTTGTGCTGCAGAAGAAGACGTTTATCAAAATACCATCCAATTAATTCGTTCAGACCGTTACGCTTATGCTTTTAAAGGTAAGCCTTTTGAAGAATTAGGTTGTGCGCATGCGAATCATCCGTGGGTATTGTCTATAGCCAATAGCTTTTTAGCTGGGCGTGAAAAGGAAGCACGAGACCTGGTTTTAAGAAGTCCGATGGATGGAGGTATTGCGTGTGAAAGCATTGACGAATATACAGGAGAGCCAAGGACAGGAGAGCATTTTGCAACTTGTGCAGGTTTTCTCGCATTTGCTATCTATCAAGCCTACGGTCGTGATCAAGAAAAGGTTATGGCACAGTCTGAAAGAGAAGGGAGTGCTTAATGTATGAAGGTTACGGATATACATGTACCTTTTGATATTCACTTAAATCAGTTAAATGGAAATCAGAAATTGGCGGAACAGAAGCTGGTAGAAAACGCCCCTTCTTCGCAGAGCTTACTAAATTGGGCGTTTTGGTTATGGACTGTAGCCCAACAAGTGGAACGTTTTGAGGACAAAACGTTGCTTGAAAAATATGACCCCAAGATACGAGAAGGGATTGATTATCTCCAAGAGAACTGGCAGTTATCTCAGGCTAATCTTTGGGGAGAGAAAGAAGATCATACTCATACCTCTACTTTAGGTATCATTTATGGGGCTTTATTAGGTCTGAAAAATAACGGTTATTCCTTTGTTCAACCTACGATTACGAGCTTACGAGACTCTATATTTCAGAGGCATCTGGATGGTGGTATGCTGATTCGTTCACCTGAGGAAAAGGTTGTTTCTACAGATTTACTATTTACAGTAATGCCATTTGGACTGTTTTCTCCAGATGATCTTGTGATGGTTGAAGCTGTTAAAGAAATGGAGGAGCGTCTCGTTACAAAAGATGGTGTCTTTCGATATAGAGGTGATCAGGAACCTTCAGCAGAAAGTTCCCTTATGTTGGCTTGGTACTTTTATGAAAAAGGTATCTTACACAAAGCCCGCATGTATTTTGAGATTGCTGAGCAGACTTCATCAAAACCTGCCAATTATCGTTCATTAAGGGATATCGTTTTAGTTTATATGGCTGAACGACTTCAGCAAAATAAGATCACTATTCAGCATGTTCCATATGGACACGACAATCCTTATGATCCTCAATCGTTTGAACGGACTCCGCGCGATCCACAGGTTGGAGAGCAGGTGTATGTGTATGCTCAAGTACATGGTGTGGAAGCAGACGACGTAGAAGAATTCCGAGTACAAGTTCAGCAGGGTGGAGACTCTCATGTTGTCTCTTGTTCATGGGAGAATAGATCTGGAGACTATGTCGGAAAAGCTTGTTTAGAAGATTTTCAAACAAGTGATACGGTCTCCTATTGGTTTGAAGCGATAGTGGATGGTAAGAAGATTGAAAGTGAGAGCTATCACTTTCAACCATATGAACGTTATCGGTTAAAGCAGATTCATTCCTTTTTTGAAAGTGACAAAACGCTTTGGTTACAAGGGGATACGACGCATCCACAAAAATCCTTGTATCTTTATTTTGAGAAAGACGGGGGTCAGTTTGGATTCATATCTACTCCTCCAGAATGTGAGTTATTACCCTTAGAATATAAAGAACCAACTTTCTCATTAAAGCATTATTCATTACGTATCTTGAATGAAGGAAAACGTTTAGAAATTGTTTCAGATCAGGAAACGCTATTGAAAAGTTATCAGGAAGACATTTTTCCTTTTGTTGAATGGTTAGAAAATGATGAAGGCAACATCCATCAAGTCTTTTGGAACTTTTCTTCGCCATTAGAAGAACGCTTTTTTGGACTTGGTGAACGTTATCATAAACTTGAATACCGCGGGGATGAAATCGATTGTTATGTGTTTAATCAGTATCGAGATCAAGGGAGCAGAACGTATATCCCTGTACCGTTTTATGTGAGTTCAAAAGGGTATGGACTACACTTAGAAACAGACCATTATTCTGTGTTTGATTTTGCGCATCATTTTAGTGATCGTCTTCAAATTCGTTGTGATGTTGCTTCTAACACGCTACATGAAACGTTTAAATTATTTGTTGGAAATCCGAAGCACATTATTTCTTCATTTACAGAGTCAACAGGTAAAGCAATTTTACCACCTGTATGGGCATTTGGCCCTTGGATGTCCAGTAATAACTGGGATCGTGATTCCATTGTTCGAGAACAAGTAGAAAAAACAAATGATTTACAGATTCCTTCTACAGTGCTTGTGATGGAGCAGTGGAGCGATGAGGCGACCTATTATATCTTTAATGATGCAGAATACGAAGTAAAACCAGGAGGAGAAGCGCATACGTATGAGGATTACTACTTCCCTGAATGGGGGCGTTGGCCAGATCCTAAAGGTTTAATGGACTACCTGCATGATAATGGATTAAAGGCAATATTGTGGCAGATCCCAATACAAAAATATTTAAACCGACAGCATCATCCGCAAAAAGACCAAGACGAAGCCTATATGATTCAGCAGGGGTACACGGTTAAAGATGGACATGGAGAACCTTACCGAATGCCAGAAGGATGGTTTAAGGAAAGTCTGCTCATGGACTTTACCAATCAAGCTGGGTCTAAATGGTGGTTTGATAAACGACAGTATCTGCTCGATATCGGGGTGGATGGTTTTAAAACAGATGGTGGCGAATTTGTGTTTGGACGACATTCTAAGTTTCATGATGGTTCTACAGGCCATGAAATGAGAAACCGATATCCAAATGACTATATTGAAGCTTACTATAAATTTGCTACGGATTATCATAATGGAGATGCATTAACATTTAGTCGTGCTGGATATACTGGGGCACAAAGCATCCCTGCGCATTGGGCAGGGGATGAGCGCTCAACATTTGATGCGTTCCGTAATTCATTGATAGCCGGCCTCTCATCTGGCATGTCAGGCCTTTCCATGTGGGGATGGGACTTAGCGGGTTTTAATGGAGATATACCTACAGTAGAACTGTTTATACGCTCAGCTCAGATGGCTGCCTTCTGTCCAATCATGCAGTACCACGCTGAAAGTAAAGCCGAATTTAATCAGGATCGCACCCCTTGGAATATTGCTGATCGAACGGGGGATAACCGAGCAATATCAGGGTATCGATACTATGCGAATTTGCGTATGAACCTTCTGCCATATATTTATGACCAGGCACGCAAGGCTACAGAACAAGGGATTCCACTCATGCGATCTCTCTACATGGAGTATCCAAATGATACGAAAGTGTATGATATCTTCGACCAATACCTTTTTGGTGAGGATATGTTGGTTGCTCCGGTCATTGAAGAAGGAAAAGAAGAAAGAAAAGTATATATTCCAGAAGGTAAATGGGTCCACTTATTTACAAATGAGGTTGTAAGCGGTCCGTGTTATCGAAACGATAAAGCTACTCTGATGGATATTCCTGCTTATGTAAAGGCGGGAAGTGTACTTGTAACGAACTGTAATGAGGAGCTAACACTTGGTTCATGGGTTGGAAATGATACAACAAGGTATGAGACTCCTACTTTACGCATTTATCCAGAAGCTCAACTTAACGAGAGTGTTCAAGATCACTTGGTGAATACATGGAATATTCATGAATCTAACGATGAATTCCTGGATGTTGTTGGATTAGACGAAACAGTAGTAGTCATACCAGAGCAACTAGATTCTTATAAGGGTGTTCGTTTAAATGGTAAAAAGACCTCTAAAATCATTAGAGATCAAGAGTGTATATTTTCTATTTCCTAGAGGATAGATGGTAATCTGCAATAAAGAAGAAAGCTCAGAGATATGTAATCTCTGAGCTTTTATTCATTTTCACTCACCAAAATGCGGCCTTCAATATTCGACAAATATTTCCCGAGAAATAACCCAGAAGCAGCTGCTTGAGAAAGGGAGTGGGTGTCTCCTGAACAATCTCCAATTAAGAAGAGATTCTTGATGTTCGATTCAAAGTTCATATCTGTTTCGACTTTAGGTTCATAGAACTTGGCATCTAGAGCGTGAAGGAGTGTATCCTCGCTTAACTTTTCTCCAATTAGACCTTCCATTGCTTGAGCCATTTCGAGGTAGGCTCGAATATATAATGGTGGAAGTTCATCCGTTAATTGACCAGCTTCAATCTGTTCAAGTGAAGGCTTGATTGAATTGCTTTCAATACTAGATTGAGAGGAAGCTCTCTGCTTGTTTAAGTCGCCAAGACGCTGAACAACTATGCGATCTCTACCTTGATTTACACTCTCGATGACGGAACGAGCGTAGTTTCTAGCTTCTTCATACGTATCAAAATAGCGAGGGACAAACAGGGAATAGTTTAGATTCTCTGTTGGGTATGATTTTTCTCCGTGATTTTGTCCATCTGCCATGACTGCATCCAATCACTACCACTCATACCGGTGGCCAACACGAGTTTTGAGGTATGATAGATACCTTGATTCGTAGTTAAGTCAAAGCCTGTATCGGTTGGCGTGATGGTTTGGACATCTGCTTCGAATGTAAAGGTGATATGGTCGGCTAGTTCATCGTACATCTTTTGAAAAATATCGGTTGCAAGCTTTGTACCTAAGTGACGTACAGAAGTAGAAAGAACGTCTAAACCGTATTCTTTCGCCTCTTGTTCTAACTCAGGGTTTTGAGTGCTATACTTATCAATTTGGTCAGCCCCATAGGAACAAAGGATTCTATCGACTTCGTTCATGAGTTCAAGGGTTTTGCTTTCGCCAATTTTATCTCCAAGTTGCCCGCCGAAGTCATTCGTGTAGTTGAATTTCCCTTCAGATTTACCGAGACCAGCAAAGCCGTAATACTTTGGGCAAGCTTCGCAAGAGCAGGTTCCACCATGGTCAGCTGGACATACGCGATCCTTCAGTTCTTTCCCTTTATCTATGATATGGATAGAGAGGTTAGAATTCTCTTCTTGTAATTTATAGGCTAGAAAAACAGAGCTAACCCCAGCTCCGATGATAGTGATATCGTACATGGAACGACTCCTTTCCTTAGATTCAGTGTATCGTACTTGAGTGTTTACGTTAATAGTCGTGCCTAGTTGTGATTTTAAATAAGTTTTCATATGGTTCGTGAAAATTGTTTTTATTTATTCTATAAAATTCTTTATTGACCCAAAAAGAAACTCTTTATACAATATAAAACAATACATTTCAAAACTACATAAAAGAAACCACTCGTATAACATTGGAAATAAGGTCCAAAAGTCTCTACCAAACTACCGTAAATAGTTTGACTACGAGGGGATAGATTGAACGTGTAAAAATGTATGGGACACCCGTATCTTTTTACGTCATTCGTTCAATCACTCCTCTGTGTCAAACTCTAGGGACTCTACCTAGAGTTTTTTTATTAGGAGGGAAAAATCATCATGACCGTACAATCAGAAGCATTACAAAAACGAATTGAAGTATCCAATAAACGCAGGAAGGCTGATCTCGTGATTAAAAACGGATCTGTAATTGATGTGTTTAATCAAGACATTATGAATGAAGATATTGCAATTGTTGATGGGGTGATCGCAGGCATTGGTGAATTCGACGGTCATCAGGTTCTTGATGCGAAAGGAAAATACATATCCCCCGGGTTTATTGATGGACATGTACACATTGAGTCTTCCATGGTGAAACCCAGTGAATTTGCCAAAGTTGTGCTACCACATGGAGTTACATCAGTGGTGACTGATCCTCATGAAATTGCGAATGTAGCTGGAGAAGAAGGGATCAAATTTATGATTGAGGATTCTAAAAATAGTTCTTTAGATGTCCATTTTATGATCCCGTCAAGTGTTCCTGCTACACCTATGGAGCAAAATGGAGCTCACTTACATGCTCAAGAGATCGCTCCGTTTTATGACCAGAAGGAAGTCATTGGTTTAGCTGAGGTAATGGATTATCCATCTGTTGCAAATGCCTCTTCGGATATGCTCGATAAGCTTCAGAAAGCATCCAGTAGCGGAGTGAATATTGATGGACATGGGGCAGGATTTGGCCCGGATGCCCTGAATGTTTATAAGTCTGCCGGCATTCATACAGACCATGAGTGCAATACAGGTGAAGAAGCTCTTGAACGTGTCAAAAGAGGGATGCACGTCCTTATCCGTGAAGGCTCGGCTTCCAAGGATCTCACATCAATCATACCTTTTGTCCATCACCGTAATGCTCATCGTTTCTTGTTTTGTACCGATGATAAAGGGCTTGATGAATTGATTGAAAAAGGGAGTATAAATGAGAATGTGCGGATGAGTATTAAGTGTGGAATGGATCCCATACAGGCTGTCCAGTTGGCCACATTAAACGCAGCGGAATGCTATGGTTTGCATCAAAAAGGGGCGATTGCACCCGGGTATGATGCAGATCTAATCTTTTTGGATGATTTAGACACAGTTCGAATAAGTGATGTTTTAAAATCTGGTGAACAGGTGGCAACCAATGGAGAGTATGTTGGAAAACGGTTTGAGTCTATGAAACCTTGTTCTTCTATCTTAGATTCGGTAAAAATTCCTGAAATACAGAAGGAAAGTTTACAAATTCCTATGAATCCCAGCCATTCAGCGAATGTTATAGAGGTTGTTCCGAATTGTCTGATTACAAGAAAAGTAGAGGATGTTGTGAACGTAGAAGATGAATGTTTTCTTCCTTCAGCAGAGCGTGATCAAACCAAGCTTGTAGTAATTGAAAGACATCAATGTACAGGTAATTGGGGGCTTGGCATTGTGAAGGGGTTAAATATTCAAGAAGGGGCTATTGCATCAACAGTAGCTCACGACTCTCATAATCTTGTATCAGCTGGATCAAATGATGAGGACATTGTGAAAGCTATTCGACACCTTGAACATATAAATGGTGGGCTGGCGGTGGTGAAAAATGGTGAAATTTTATCATCCGTCCCTTTTGAAATAGCAGGCCTAATGTCAGGCCAGGACGCTCATACAACTTATTCTCATCTAATTCAATTGAACCATGCTTTGGCTCAGATCATGAAAGACAAGGCAGCCATTCATCCTTTTTTAACAATGTCATTCTTAACGCTTCCTGTCATACCAGAGTTAAAATTAACAACAAAAGGATTGTATGATTCAGAAAATCACAAACACATTTCGGTTATTGCACGTTAATGTTCGTTATAAACAAAAATAAATGTGCTATTGAATATTAATTTAAAGTGAAATAAAATATAAAACGAATGATAGATTAATTTATTCTATTAATATTCGTTTATTTACTTGATAAAGGAGTGCTAACATGAAACAACAATACTTTCTTAAACAAATTCTAGGAGTTATGGCAATTATTTTTCTAATTACCGGATGTGGACAAGCTCAAAACTCAACTGAAGCTACTAAAAAAGAAGGTAAAACGGTCGGTATCATAGGACCAATGGAAGTTGAAATTGATCTACTACGTTCCCATATGGAGGTACAAAACAAGAAAAAAATCGGTGATCTTACATACTATGAAGGAGATCTTAATGGTCAACAGATAGTTCTTGTACAATCGGGTATTGGAAAAGTGAATGCTACCATTGCAGCTCAAACATTAGTGAGTGAGTTTGATGTAGATGCATTGATTAATTCAGGTGTCGCTGGAGGCATTTACCCTGAGCTTGGACTTGGAGACATTGTTATTTCCACTGAAACTGTTCATCATGATATGGATGAAACAGCAAAAGGATTTAAACCAGGGCAAATCCCAGGAATGGATACACGTTTCTTTAAAGCGGACAAGAGCTTGATCGATTTAGCTATGAAAGGTACGAAGGGATTACCTGATTATGTAGATGTATTTAAAGCTCGAATTGCCACAGGGGATCAATTTATAGCAAGTGAGAAGAAAACAGAGTGGATTTACGATACTTTTAATGCCTATGTAGTTGAGATGGAAGGTGCTGCTGTTGGGCAGGTTGCTCAACTGAATAACATTCCTTATGTTGTCATCCGCTCAGCTTCTGATGATGCTGGAGAGGAAGCAGCATCTATTCAAGAGAACTTTGTTAAAGAAGCTGCTAAGAATTCCAGTCATGTTATTGAAGAAATTTTAAAGGGCATGGAGAAATAAGGTGAATCTAAAACCAGTTCTTTAGGAAAAGAGCTGGTTTCTTCTTATGGAGTGAAAGGCTTTTTCGATTTCTTCTCCTGAGAAAATTAAAGTTAAAGTACGATATTAAAAAGCTCAGAGTTTCATAACTCTGAGCTTTGTCTTAATCCGTAATCAAATACGTAGATCCGTTATCCTGCTTAATTCTCTTCTCTTTCATCAGTGTACCCATCGCTCTTTTAAAAGCAGCTTTACTGATCTGGAACGTGTCTCGAATCGCGTCTGGATCGCTTTTATCTGTGAACGTCATTACCCCACCGTTCTCGTGTAGGTAGCTGAGAATAGCTTCCGCATCTTCTCCTAATGCTTCCTCTTTAAGAGGGCGTAAGGAAACATTCATGGAACCAACGCCTTTTACTTCAATGACACGTCCTTTAACCCACTGACCAAGTCTAGGCTCCTCTTTACGCTCGGTATAGTGGATGAAGCCTTGATAGCCCTCTTCTGTCAAAATCGCTGAAATGTGCGGGTTTAGGCGATAAACATGACCGCTGATTGGCTTTTGTAGAAGTTCATTTGGGGCAGGTTCAGCTTCTCCTTCAATAACCTCTTCTGTTGCTGGTTTCGCAATCAAACGACCGCTCTTATCCTGATCGAGACGAACGTATAATTTATCCTCAGCTTTTGGCCAAAGACTCTTCTTAGGTGGAAGGTCATCGCTCGATACAAGAATGTGTTTTGGGATCCCAATATCAACAAAGACACCAACATTCCCGATTTGCTCTATGACTTCACACCAGCCATACGTATCAAAATCGATCTCAGGCATATAAGTGGTAGCAACCATTCGTTTTTGCTTGTCCTGATATAGAAATGCTTGAACCTGGTCACCTCGCTCCATTTCTTCCGCTGCATCATTGAAGTGAACCAATATTTCATCATTTCCCTCTATCAAAACATATCCGTGATCGGTTGTCCCTAAAACCGTAAACGTTTGGACAGTACCGGGTTGTAATTTACTCATAATTTCATCCTTACTCATTTTATTTGGTGGGGGATAGCCCCTTAACGACGTGTTTGAAACATATCTATTATACAGAAGGTGCCTTGATATGTGAAACCTTAACCTGATTTTGTCTTTCGAATCATGTGAATGCAGAAAAAACCGAATATAATCATACTCAGAAATACCATTGAATCGAGTCCAGGGCTGAGTTGAATGGTATTGGTATAAGCATTCAGAAAGAAGTAGATAGCGACTAGCAGGAGTCCTATATAATAGAGCATTACGATCCTCCCATACAATCTTATTTATACACCATCCTACCACATGGATCCTCATAAACAGAATAATTCTCACAAATTTTCCTAAACTAAGAAGAGATACCATCAAGAAGGGACTTTTATCATGAAAAAATACCTCATTTTATTTATTTTGGTAGTATTGTGTTTGTTGAAGCCTGATTCGATTCACGCAGAGCAGAAACCGTTACATTATGTGCAATCAGGCGATACGTTGTGGAAAATTGCCTTAAAATATGGGACGACTATAGAGGATCTAAAAGTTACAAATGGACTGCAATCCAATTTATTATTAGTGGGGCAGCGTTTGAAGGTACCGACGAAATACACAGTGAAATCAGGAGACACGCTTTGGAAGATTGCAGTAGCACATAGTACGTCTTTGCAGCGCTTGAAAGAGATTAATGGGATAACATCTTACTGGATCTATCCAGGGCAAAAACTGAGTATTCCACGGAATAAGCTGAATATGCAAGACCAACATGTACTCATGACCCGTGAGGAATTCATGGAATGGCTGATGAACAAAAAAATCTCCAGAGATGTGGTACGAATCCAACAACACCATACATGGACTCCATCCTATGATGATTTTAACGGTTCCAATCACTTCACGTTGTTAAAAGGAATGCAACAATATCATACGCAAGAAATGGGCTGGAATAACATTGCACAGAATCTAACGACATTTCCAGATGGTAAGGTAGCAGTTTCGAGACCTTTGAACACGACACCACAGGGAACCAGTGGTGCTAAGGCAAATACGGGTGGCATTCTTATTGAAAACGTCGGGAACTTTGATAAAGGAAACGATCAAATGACTGCTGAGCAAAAAGAAACGATCATTTACATCAATGCTTTGCTTAGCATCAAGTTGGACTTAACACCATCCAT
>SDGW01000467.1_pt1 | contig 17704 bp, 23 predicted proteins | sample 2873831 | NCBI WGS metagenome assembly SDGW01 (sample SAMN08132700, study PRJNA421101) | hypersaline lake metagenome | isolation source: celular fraction 0.22 microns magnesium sulfate-rich crust from ephemeral... | place: Spain: Penahueca Lagoon, Toledo | collected 2011-07
AATCTCGAAGAAAAAGTAGAGGAAGTAAAGGAAGGGATAGATGCAGAAATAGAGACAGAAGGAGACGTCACTGTCTACACTGGGGAAGAAGCCTTCGAGAAAGCTGGAGACAAACTATTCGATCTCATCAAAGCAGATGAGAACAAACTGAACGCGATTCACGCAGCCAGGTACAACTCTCTGGTCTACACGGAAATCTCTGGAGTGTCAGAATTACACGTGAAATACAGTGAAGAAAGTCCTGTTCTCAGCCATCTAGTCGTTGATGTAAAGGACAATGCGGATGTAACTATAACAGAGGAAACTGAAAGCCGGGCATTCAACAGTTCATTTACAGAGATCTACGTCGGAGAGAACGCCTCGGTCAACTATGGAGCAGTTGAAAACCCGGAAGACTTCTCATATAGTAGGAGAAAAGCTATAGTCCAGAAATACGGCTCTATCAACTGGCTGAACGGAATGTTTAAAGGAGAACTGAACCGTACGAAGATCGCGACGGTCCTTAAAGGAGACAACTCCGAGACAGAGAAGACTGGCGTCTGGTATCCTACCGGAGAACAGCACCATGACATCAGCCTTGAAGTCTACCACATAGGGAACAACACTAAGTGTGATATGGACTCAAGAAGTGTTGTGGACGATGAGGGGAGAAGCCTGTATGAAGGCCTTCAGCAGGTTCAGGATTCAGCGGTTGATACCAAAAGCTTCCAGGACCAGGAGACACTGATGCTTTCCGACGACGCAGAATCCGATGCTTCACCGAAACTGATGATTGAGAACCCGAACGTCGAGGCCTCACACGCTGCAGCCGCAGGAACCGTGGAGAAGGACAAGCAACACTACCTTGAATCCAGAGGACTTACCAAGGAGAAGGCGGAAAGACTTGTGGTCAAAGGATTCTTCGAGCCTGTTATGCAGGAAATTAAGGTGCCTGAAGTGAAGGAGAGGATCAGGGAAGAAGTCCAGAGAAAGCTGGATCAGCAATAGGATAAAGTCGCAGTTTCTAGAACCAGTCTCTATCTCCGTACATGGCAACGGCCACTGCGGAAGGAGCGGTTTCTTTTTCGGAGTTGAGTCCTAGAAGCCCGTCTTTTCCGTAACCTGAGTTTCCTACTCCGAAGCTAGGATCTTCTGGAGAATGTTCTTCTGCCCTCTCCTCATTTTCTAACTGTTTCTTTTCCAGGTAGTATTCTTTTTCTTCAGGAAGCCGATCCAGTATGGTTCTGCTCTGGAGCATGATGTCGGAAAGTCTATGCCCTATTTCTTGGTGATAGCTGGTAAGTTCTGCGTCGTGGTTGTCTTTGAATGTATTGTAAATGTTTCCGCTAGTTTCTGGACTAAACTCTTCTGTTATGTTCCGGGCGTAGGACTGTATTTCCCCATACCATCTATCTTCAGTATCTTCGGGATAGGTCTCCGGATCTGTTTTGAGGAGCTCTGAAAGCTCTTCGTATCTGCTGAGCCCTCCTGTTTCTAGTTCTTCATCCTGATGCTGTGCCAGGTACTCTTCGGGCTCTTTGGGTAACGCCTGCAGACCTTTTCTGGAGAATATCATTACGTCTACTGCTTCCTCTCCAATACTGTAGTCGTATTCATCAGGGCTCTGACCGGTTAAATCAGGTTCTGCAGAGGCTGCAAACAGTTCCAATGCTTCCTCATGGCATCTTCCAAGAGCGAAGTCAAGTTCATACAGTCTTCTCTGTTCCTCGTTTTCTTCAGATACGGACCGGATATGTTCTTCAGTGCTCCAGCCCATTTCTCTTTCAAACCTGTCCTGTGCTCTCCAGAACTCGGCAACCTCCACCTACAACACCTATTTACTATTTACTCATAACAACATATAAAACCACCGGTTTTGGTGGTCGAGAGTTATGCGTATCAACAAGGAAACGGAAAGAACCTCGTGCTATACTACATATGAATGGTTCAGTTTTCTTACTGCCAGTTTGTATAGCTAAGTCAGGAGAATGGAAAGGAGAGAGGGCTGGAAGCAGATATAGAACTGATTCAGGAAAGTCCAGATGAAGAGTATGCAGTCCGTTCAAAGGAGCCATATAGGCTGACAGAGTGCGGTAGATGCAGTTTCCGTAAGGCGATCAGGATGCATTAACGCAGAAAAGCAGGGACGCCTTAAATCTTGGTCTTCAAATTTCTTCTATGAACTTCGAACCCAGTGAAGTAAAGAAAGACTTTCCGGTTTTCCGGAGGAACCAGGACTTAGCCTATCTAGATAATGCCGCGACAACGCAGAAACCGGAAGCAGTGATCCAGAGGATCAGCAAATTCTACGAGGAGGAGAACTCTAACGTCGGAAGAGGTCTCTACAACCTGGCATCGACAGCTACACAGGAGTATCAGGATGCAAGGAGAACGGTCGCTGATTTTATAGGAGCTTCTTCATCTGAAACAGTTTTTGTCAGAAACGCTTCTGAAGCTGCCAACCTTGTGGCGTCTTCGCTGGAACTTGACGGAAAAATCGTGGTTCCGGAGATGGCGCACCACTCGGAACAACTGCCGTGGAGAAAGAAGGCCGAGGAAGGAGACCTGGAGATAGAATACATACCTACGAAAGATTTCCGGCTTGACATGGAGGCAGCGAAGGAAATAATTGATGAGGAAACGGCGCTTGTATCCGTCTCCCAGATCTCCAACGTTTTCGGCTGTGAAAATCCTGTAAAAGAACTGACAGAGCTAGCTCACGAAAACGACGCATACATTTTCGTCGATGGAGCACAGTCCGTACCAAGAATGCCTGTAGATGTGAAGGAACTGGATGTCGATTTTCTGACTTTCTCAGGTCACAAGATGTTAGGGCCTACAGGGATCGGGGTTCTGTACGGCAGAAAAGAGTTACTGGAAGAAATGGATCCTTACCAGGTAGGAGGAGGAATGATACGGACAGTGAAGAAAGATGAAACTAGGTGGGAAGAAGTCCCGGAAAAGTTTGAGGCTGGAACGCCAAATATTGTAGGAGCTGTGGGACTGGCAGAAGCAGTAAACTATCTAGAGGAAATAGGGATGGAAAACATCTATCAGCACGATAGGGAGATTTCCCGGAAGATAAGAGAGGAACTATCAGAGATTGAAGGCGTGAAACTTTACATACCGGAGGACAAAGATACCTGTCTCGTGTCTTTCACCGTTGAAAACGCTCATCCGCATGATATAGCGGAAATCCTGAACCAGAACGGCGTGGCCGTCAGAGCTGGACATCACTGCGCACAGCCGCAGATGGAGAAAATGAATATCTCCGGTACAGTGAGGGCTTCACCTTATATCTACAATACTGAAGAAGACGTGGAAAAGCTGGTTGAAGGAATTGAAGAAGTAAAAGAGGTATTTCACTGATGGCGAAGATCGGAGACCTTCTTGATCAGACAGAAAACATCAGAGGTGTTTTCGCCTGATGTACAGGGATGAGATACTCGATCTCTACAAGAACCCGAGGAACGTTGGAACGCTTGAAACAGATATAGAGTCTGAAGGAGAGAATCCAAGCTGCGGCGATGAGACCCATATTTACATAGGTGTCGAAGATGGCAAGATCCAAGAAGTAAAGCACGAGACAGATGGATGTGCGATCTCTACAGCTGCTATCTCAATTGTTTCAGACGAACTCGTTGGCATGGATTTAGAAGAGGTAAAGGGCCTAGATAGGGACTGGATGATAGAAGAAATGGGTATCGAGATCTCGCCAATGCGTGTAAAATGTGCGGTTCTCGGGCTGAAGACGGTTCAGAAAGCACTTGAAGATAGAAATAATAGTTAGTTATCTATCTACGATTTTTGTAGCTACTTTCGAAATATATTCGGAGTCTTCCACGTTCCATTTTCTCGAAAGACTTGCCAGTTTTTTGGCCTCACTGTATTTTTTCTCCTGTATTCTGGCCAGCGCAGTCTGCAGTGCGTAAACTGCTGGAAGCATCTCCACAGGATTCGGGTCAGGTATCATACTGTCGTCACGGCTTCCCAGATACGTTTTATCTCCCCAGAGATCAGTGTAAGCGGTTATATGGCCTCCGTTTATCGACTTAGTGCCATCGAGATTCTGTTTGTAGTTTACTTCTATTTCAATCATGAGTCTTTCGCTCATATTTGCTTCAAAACCTTTCATTTCTGAAAGCAAGACAAGAGATGAAACTCTGCCTACACAGTTAGAGGGTTTACCCTGCGCTGATCTCATAATGGAGCAGGGCGGAAAACGCTCTTTTCCTGGATTGTATTTTGATAGGTCCTGGTGGCCAAGCTCTTTCATCAGGTAGTTCGCGGTACTTTGCAGAGAACTGGTTTTTCCAGCTGGAAAATCGTTGAGCCATTTTCTTTCCTCTCTAGTTACGTTTGATTTCCCGAACTCTACTTCAAAAACCATGTCAACGATATCTTCTTTGGAGATACTATTGTTTCCGCTGTTATTCCCTATTCCCAGCATGTCTTCTAATGAAAGAAACCTCGATAAATAAGCTTCCATCCAGCAAAAAGTTTATGGTAAAGAACAGATTCCGAGATCTTTAAACAGAAAGAGAATTAAAAGCTATGAAGAATTTTCTTTTTCTATGTCTCTGAGAGTCGGCGTAATATCGGACATACATATGAGGGATGAGTATAAAGATGAGATCAGTAAGGAGCTTAGAGAAGCTGTTAAAGGTCTCAGTGAATTTGATCCCGATCTTGTCGTGGCTCTTGGAGATGTTATACAGCAGGAGGATACTGCTGAAGAAGATAGAAGAAATATTGAACAGGTAAAGCAGATTCTTGACTTTGACTGTCCTGTACGGTACATGGCTGGAAATCATGACTCGGAGAACCTCTCAAATGACGAGCTGGAAGATATTTTTGACAACGATCTATACGGGATCGAAAGTTATGAAGGCGAAAAACTAGCTTTTCTGAACACCAGTTCTCCGTGGCTCTCCGGCTCACGCGGTGAAGTTACTGAGGAACAGATCGAGATGCTTGAAGATGAAATGCGGAAGGATGAAGAGCTAACTTTGTTCACTCATCATCCTATTCACTACCATAATGTTCAGGACAACTATTGGTGGGAAAACTACCCTGAAAGGGCTTTCTGTAACAACAAGAAGGAGATAAACAGAGTTCTGGACCCGGAGAAAGTGAAGTGTGTTGTTAACGGACATCTACATGAGGAAGATCTAACCAGTTATGAAGGAATAGATCATCTCACGTTGAACGCTTTCAGTAAGGAAACTCCGGACAAACCGGTGACTGGAACGTACGCAGAGATCAAGATAGGTGAAAGCATAGATATTCAGGTCTACAAAGGCGATGAGCTTGTTCAATCCTACGAACTCTAGATCCGGAAGATGTTAAGAAAGTTTAGTTCCGTCTAAACAATATGACACTAGAAGTAAAAGACCTGGAAGTTTCCGTTGAAGACGAAGATATTGTCAAGGGAGTAAACCTGGAAGTTGAAAAAGGCGAAATACATGCAATCATGGGGCCGAACGGTTCCGGAAAATCGACACTATGCAAGTCCCTTATGGGTAACCCAGTTTACTCGATCGATAATGGGACAGTTCTTCTCGACGGAGAAGATATAACACATGAGGAAACAGACGAAAGAGCGAGAGAAGGGCTTTTCCTCGGGTTCCAGTACCCAAGCGAGATCTCAGGTATTTCTGTAGCAGAGTTCCTGAAGGAAGCGATCAACGCTCAGAGAGAGGAAAGAGGTGAAGAACCTATGCCTCAGAGCGAGTTCAATGACAAGCTAAGAGAGAAGCTTGAACTCCTGGACATGGACGAGGAGTACGCAAGGAGATACCTTAACGATGGATTTTCAGGAGGAGAGAAGAAGAGAACTGAAATCCTCCAGATGGCAGTGCTCGAGCCAAAGTACGCTATCCTCGATGAAATTGACTCAGGACTCGATATCGACGCACTGAAAGTTGTAGCAAAAGGAATCCGAGACCTGGCCGATGAAGATCAGGGAATCCTGATGATCACACACTACCAGAGGATTCTGGACTACGTGGAACCGGACAGGGTTCACGTCATGATCAACGGAGAAATTGTGGAGTCAGGCGGTCCTGAACTGGCTCACAGACTTGAAGACGAAGGATATGACTGGGCGAAAGAACAGGCAGAAGCCTAACTTTTCGCTCTTTTACTATCTTTCTTAATGTATTTCTCCATCATTTTCTCAAGCATGCTCAACTGTTCTTTAGCTTCGATATCTTCAGATCCGCATGGACATTTCTGAGGCTCAAGCTCGCTTTCTAGTTTACGGTTACAGTTTTTACAGTCCCACTTCGGCATTTTATCACCTACTAAAAACTTCCTTCTGCTTCCTGATAACTTTGATGCCTGGAAATCTATAGAATAAATCCGGTTTCGGGGAAGCTATTTTCTTTTCAGTTTCAGAAAGAGATGTTCTTTTTCGTGAGGATCAAGCTCTGTCTCATCAATAATCTCGAACTCTTTCTCCAGCTTTTCCTTTACTTCCTGGAATATATCTTCTTTCTCTCGGGAAGTGGAGATGGAACGTGCTTTGACTGATAGAAGCCCTAGACCGTCTTCTTTCAGGTATTTTTTGCAGTTCTTGATGAATATTTCCGCTTGATCCTGCTGGGAAATATCCTGGAAAACAACATCGGCTTCTGGAACAAGGTCATCGTACTCTTCCGGGTTTCGTGCATTAGCCAGTATCGGAGCGATATTCTCTCTTTCTTCTGCCAGCTCTACAAGGTCGCGGATAACTGTGTCGGAGTACTCTACAGCGAAAACAAACCCGTCTTCAAGGATATCGGAGAAATGTGATACTGTAGTTCCGGAGGCTGCGCCCAGGTAAAGTACGTGAGAGTCTTTCTCTACATCGAGATCAACCCCGTTCATTACTGCTGCACCGGCTTTTGATCTTGAAGGCTTCCAGTATCGGAAGGTTTCGCTGTTTCTTTCTACAAGTCCTTCCCCATAAACGCTTTCTTTGACGGCTGCTTTGGTGAAAATGTGGTTCTTTTCTCTGTAGATCCCGGGTTGTATTTCTTCCATGAAATAGCCAGTCTAGGCAAGAATTATAATCTTATGTATACTATTTTCGGTATATGAAGCAGCAGAAATTCATGGAAGAAGACTGGGACTACATCATCGTTCTGGATGCAGCGCGTTACGATGTATTCGAGGAAGTTCACCAGGACTATCTCTCAGGAAGCCTTGAGAAAAGAGAAAGTAGAGCGTCAGCTACGCCGGAATGGGTGACAAAGGTATTTGACCGAAGATGCAACCTAAACTACTTTTCAACCAACCCCTTCATCAACAGCATCGGACTTCCGCTGAACGAGATAGGTGCTGTAGATTACGATACTGTACCTTCAAGGTATATTACGAATATCATAGATCTCTGGGAGGAAAACTGGGATAAAGAGCTGGGAACTGTTAGACCTGAAGTTGTCAATGAAAGAGTACTGGATGAAATAGATAACCTGCCTGACAGGAGAACTGTTATCCACTACATGCAGCCTCACGCCCCGTTTCTGGGAAGAGGAAAAAGCCGTATCAACCGCTATCTTCAGAGCAGTTTTAGCGAGTTGAAGAAGAACGGTGCAAGCGAAGGAAAGCTTTCAGAAAAAGTTGTGGATACACTCCCGAATGTGATTGGAAGACTGGAGGAGACGGAGACGGCGCAGAAGTTAGGTTTTCTTTCAAGTCTCGGTCCAACCTCGCTTCTCGAAGTTTTAAGGAATGATACGAGAGAAACCTTGATGCAGTACCACGAGGAGAACCTCAGAGAAGCTATGGAGCATGTCTGTGAGCTTGTGGAGGAACTGGATGGGGACATAGTTGTAACCTCCGACCACGGAGAAGCGTTTGGAGAAGAAGGAGTCTGGGGCCACCATATCGAGACACATATCCCGTCGCTTGTAGAGGTTCCGTGGCTGGAAGTAGAAGGAGTAAAAGAGTAGTAAACTAGTTTTTGAGTTCTTCGAACTTTTCTCTACATTCTTCTCTCAGGTCACTGCCTTTGTTTTTATCTCCGTACTGGTCAAGTCTTGCGGCCATAGCGGTCTTGTTCGCCAGGAAACGCGCCATCTTACCTCTCTCGTCTTCAGGTAGATTATTGACAAACTTGTGCTCGAACAGGATTCCGTGTTTTGGAGGCGTACCCTGTCCTCTGAGATAGCGGAAAAGAGCTTTCTCAGCGCCAAGTACCTGAATGGTTGATGAAGGCTTCTTTGCTATCTCCTCCAGTCCGCCGGCCAGTGAAACAAGTCTGGCGGCGAGTAGCGGTCCGAGAAGGGTTTCAAGGTTAGGCATTTCTTCCTTGGCTGCCTCTTCAATGTACTCCTCCAGCTCATTCTTCAGCTCTAGCTTGTCTTCCAAGTTATCAAAGGCTTTCTGAAGCATTTTCTCATCCTTCCCGGTTAAAGGAACACCGGTTGATTCCTCAGCCATCGAGGAGAAAGCATCCAGTTCGTCTCTATGAAGCCCGTTAGAAAGTATCTTTACGAGATGTTCGTCGTCAGAAATCTCTTTCACAAGCTCCGGGAAATGTAGAGAGTACCAGTCACGGAAACGCTCCATCTCCTCCTTGAAGTCAGCGTTGTTTTCATCCAGGAAGTTCACGGCCTTGATCATCAACCGGTCTCTCTTCCCTTCCATTAATTCTTCTTTAGTATCTTCAATAGCCTGTTCTCTTATATCTTCAAAGTCTTCCGGCATCTTTTATTCCACCTTCAGACCCATTATTCTCATCTTGAGATTAACTTCTCTAGTGTCTCTACCTATCTGATCAGCTATCTCCTCTTCATCCATACTGTTGTGGTGCTGTACGATGAAACGTTCCTCCCATCTGGAGAACCCCTTCCAGTCATCAGCTTCCTCTAGTTCTTCATGAAGATCTGTATCGCCTTCAAAAAACTTCTTTAGCTCTTCATTACTCATTTCCGGGCGGTTGTTGGCGAGGTGCTTGATCTCGCGTGGGTCCCAGCTAAACGGTATCTTGCTTGTGGACTCCTTCTCAACTTTCTCATCTCTCTTATTCTGTTTATTTTTCATTTCCGGCCTATCTACTCCTTCTTCATCTATTTCTGCTTCATCGGTTTCAAGGCTTTCCTGCATAAGCTCCTTCGCCTTATCCACGAGATAGTCCTCGTACTCTTCCTTTTCCATACCCATATCAGACTGTTTGCAGTCAAGCTTGAAAAACCTCTTTCCCGTGCCGACGTTCAAACATAGAAATATGATCTAGAACATTCAGGTCCGTTTTACTGGATAAATGCAGGTACTTAACCAGTGTCAGTTACAAAGTGTGGCTGACAGACTACGAAGTATTATGAGGCGGAACCTCTACTTCAGGGCGGATATAGGTCTGATGGGGGGAAGGGGTACAAGTTATTTTGCGGAATGGGAGCAGGACGTAGACCGGTCCGAATTCGAAAATATATATGAGGAAGTATCGGGTCAGAAAAGAGTAACTGAGTAATTCAATCCAGTAAGTGTTCTGGATTTCGAAATTCCTTTTATAAAAAGGGAAAGTGTTGAATCAACGGGTTTTAGAGAGGATAGTCCGCATTACAATGCAAAATGGTTTTCTCACAGAGGACGTTTTAACAGCATCTTAGGGCGAAAACTATCCTTATGGAAAAATAAGTATGGACGCACATACGGAAGAGATAGAGCCTCTAGAAGACTACTTTATTCCTACAACCGTTATGGAAGAAGATGAGGCGAGGGAACTCCTGGACGAAGTAGAGGAGATTCTAGAAGATTCTTGAGAGCTGAGATTTTTCATCCGTTTTCTTCACCGGACTATTTAAGAAATTAAGCCGTAACACCATAATATACAGATCAAGGCGGTGTTGGTCCAGTGGCTAAGACCCCGGCCTTCCAAGCCGGTGACCCGGGTTCAAATCCCGGACGCCGCATGTAATAATTTCTTGGACCGCTAAATCAGAAAGTTCTGTACTCGAGCATCTGTTTCAAGTTCTTCTTTGCTTCAGTCTCGCTGCAAGGAGTGTCAAAAAGCCCAAAATATTCGTCTGTGTATGAACGGAACTTCCGGCTGAACTCTTTGAGAGGGAAAACGTCAGAACGGATTTTGGAGTTTACTAGTTGAAGAAGACGGTAATCATATTCACGCTCAACTTTGAACAGCAGGTCAGAATTCCGGAGGCGGTAGTAAATATCGCCTTCAATCAAAATCATTATCGGCTCCCAGATATAGTGTGGTCTATTTCAATATCTTAAGTAAAAAACTTGGACAGGGGCATGTCAGATTCGACGAAGAAAATAACTTCTGAACATGAACTAGGAGAACTTGTAGAGGAAATAGTCGAAGAACATGATTTCAATATAGAGGTAGGTGTAGAAGTTGCTGAACGTTTCAAACGTAAGGCTGGACAGTACCGACACGGCGAGAGAAAGATCAGAATATCTGAATATCTTCTGAAAAACCATCCTGGAAGAGTACCGCGGACTGTGAAGCACGAGATAGGTCATGCCGTGGTGATGCATAGATATGGGGGCGGAGAAGTAAAGCCTCATGGTGAAGAATGGAAGTCTGTTATGCGGAAGTTAGGCGTTGATAACCCTGAGGGGCGTCATGACCTGCAGTTAGCTGAGTACAGTTACATGGTCCGCTGTGTTAATCCGGAGTGTGATGTGGAAACAGGTAGGCATAGGAAGAGCAGACTGGTAAAACAGCCAAGTATGTATAGGTGTAAGGAGTGCGGAAGTAGTTTTGAATCCTTTAAGCTGGAATAGAAACCTGTCTGCTAGTTATTCAAAGTTATACTCTCTACAGTTTCGAAGGCTTTTTCGAGTTCAAAGCTGTCTTTTGGTATATAGAGTTCTATTTCCAGAGTTCTATTTTCCAGTTTTTTCCATGTTACCATGTATCTATATCTGGGTATCTGGCTGCCGTCGTCAAGGATTATCTTGTACTCAGGACCAGCGTAGCTCAATCCGTAGATCCGTTCATCTTCATGAAAATCGATCGCGTAGTCAGGATCCTGTTTCCGGGTCTCTATTTCAGAAGTATAGGGGGAGGGGACACGTAACTCCATGTCCTGATAATCCTCTTTTCTTTCCTTGATGAATTCTTCTGGAGATTGGTCTTCTAACTCAATTACAGCTATATCAACGGTGGCCTTAGAAGATTTCAAACGGTACTTGCTGAACTCTGAAGTTATATGTTCATTTACCAGTTCGAACTCTGAACCGTAAGGAGAGTTTTCGAAGCGGAATATAGTTCCACTCATACTGAACCCTCTGCAAGGACGTGTTCGGGTGTTTCTCCGGCCATGAACTTCTTAGGTTCTTCTCCGTAGAGATGCATCATGAGAGGTGTAAAGTCCATACAGCTGATGGCTTCTGATTCTCCGTTCTCGGCGAAATCAGGTCCGTTCACTATGTAAAGACCGTCATAGTTATGGTTGGAACGGTTTGGTGGAGCCCAGTCTGGTTGATCCTGCCGTATCTCCCAACCGGGAGGAACATCAAACTTGCCTAAATCGTAGAACTTCAGGAAAACATCATGAGTGGTGGAGTTATACTCAATCTCTTCGTGCCCGTGGGCAGATATCACAATTACATTAGCATCGTCCGGCAGTTCTTCCATATACATCTCCAAGACTTCGTCGAGATGTTGATAGAACTGGTCTAGATGACCTTTCTCCTTCAAGTACGGATCAATTTCTTCATCATATAGAGGGTTGTCTTTGCTACGTGGCCAGGAAACGTGCTGCATTAGATCGCAGAAACCATCTTCCGTGAGGAATATGTCCCAGTCTTCCTGTTTGAAGATTTCGAATCTTGCTTCCTGTAGGCCGGTAGAATGTTTGAGTGCGTTCTCAAGTTTTCGATCGTGGTAGTCTTTCTGGTTATCGCAGCCTTTGGGATAGAGAGGCGGTTGTGTGTAGAAAGGTGTAAGCTGATAATCAGGGTAGATGTCCAGCAGCTGCTCACGTATTTCCTGGTCGTTACACGCCGCAACGTGATCTCTTAGGTATGTTGAATCGTTTTTCGCCCAGTAGCCAGAAACCCAGATTCCGTCATTAGGTAGTTCGGGTGCGGGAAATGTTGTTGGAGAAAATACACCCATCTGGATTGCTCTTTGATCTTCGAGGTGCTCCCAAACCCATGGAACTTCAACATCGTAACCTGTATACTGTCGGGTCTCATCCCAGAACTTTGGAGGAACTGATTCCAGACGGCCGTCACGTGGGTAGTGAGCGAAGAAGAAACCTTCCATCGTGTCTGTTTGAAAGTGCTCTATACCATGTGTATCATGTGTGCAGCCTGTCAACATTGATGTATAGTCTACGGCTGAAGCTGTAGAGAATACTGATTTAGTTATGCCGTAACTGCCGTTGTCCATCAACTCTTTGAAGTTAGGCATAAGTCCTTCTTCTGCTTTTTCTACCATTCTATGGTAGGACATTGCGTGTATTGCGAATACGAAAGTCTTTCTTTCACTCATTTTCCATCACCTGTGTAGCATTTCCATAACCTACTGCGAGCTCATCATCTAGAACCATGAACATAGAAGTACTGCGGGTCTCATCTATAGGCTGTATAACTACAGGTTCGTTAAGCTTGAATGTAACATCAGCTATTTCTCCCATTTCCATATAACTTCTCTCAGATCTTTCTTCAGTTACTGCATCTCTTACATTTACTATTTTCTCCACTTTAGCGTTCACCGTGTTACCGTAAACCCAGATATTGATTTTATCTCCTTCCTGCAACCTGTTTTTGCAGAGATAGAGCTCCGAACAGAATTTTTCCACAGTTTCAAGGCTGTCTTCTTCTCTGACAGCGAAGTAACCTCTCTGTATATCATCAACGAAAATGTTATCAGTTTCGCTCTCGCTGTCATCGATTACTATAGTCACACGTTCTTCAGGGTTTATCCTTTCTTTTTCCTCCCCCATGTCTTCTATAGCGGCTATATCAACAGTTTTCCCTGATGGAAGAAACTCTATTCTATCCTCGCTTTCTATAGATCCTTCCAGCATTAGCCCTGAGGCTAAAACAGAGTCTCTTCCTATGTCTCTAAATGATTCAAGACAGAGGTATCGTGCGGCCGCATCCGGATCAGGAAGTTTTCTCTCAAAGTCTTTCAGAGCTTCCGTAAGCGTTGGCCCGTCCCACCATTTCATTTTCTCCGAGTTATGAGAGATATTCTCCCCTCTATAACCTGCGGTAGGAACGAACTGTATCTGTGAGGGTGCATGATCTACGTTCTTTATAAGCTCCTGTATCTCCTTTTTCCTCTCTTCAAATTTTTCCTCACTGTAGTCAACCAGATCCATCATTTCTACCGCGACAACAGCTTGGTCAATTCCAAAAAGTCTCTTAGAAAGCCATGTGTGTTCCTTTGTCTGAGCTTCAGGTCCTTTGTCGGCTCTTACTACAAGCAGTGTTCCATCGGCGAACATTGATCCCATGATAACATTTCTTATCCATTTTCTATGTCCTGGTGCGTCCGCGAAATGTATTTTTGTGTTATCTAGGTTAATATGGCGGCTTCGGGTATCTATAGTTACTAGTTTTTCTCTTTCTTCCTCGAACTGATCCATGGCGAAAGCAAATTTAGAGTATTTCTGACCTCTATTTTTTGCTTCTTTCTCCAGTTCGTTTAATTCTCCTTCACCTAGTTCTCCGTTTTCATAAAGTAGTCTTCCGATCAAGGTAGATTTTCCATGGTCTACATGCCCTGTCACAACTACGGATAGATCTTCTTCGTCGCCGTTCATTTTCTATTAGAAGAACGTCTCTGATCGGTTAAAAAGAGGTATAGTAGAGAATTCAAACATCGAGGCTTTCCAGATCAATAACTATTTCGCCGTCCCTGAGCACATTCATTTTTTCCAGTTTCTTGATATGGTAGTTCACAGTAGATCTATCTAGGTCCAGTTCTTCAGCGATTTCCGCCTGTTTGTACTCTCTGGAAAGAAGATTGAGTATCTCCGAGGTCAGATCTTTACGTAGCTCCTTCAGTATGCATTTCTGGTTGCAGAAGTCCTTTAGCTTACATTCCCCGCAGTATTCTTTAGGCACTAGACTGCCTTTTTCTTTCTCAATATTCTTAGACTTCCTGATATGATACTGTAAAACCCCGTTCGCAAGCTCTGTCTCTTCTTTAAGTTGCGTAAAACTTATACCAGGTTTTTGTGACACTATTCTCTCTAGATTTTCTCTAGTGGAGTTCATGGTTAAGTTCCATACTGAATATTAACAAAACTGCCGATAGCCCGATGTTAAACTAGTTTTTAAACTTTAGATTTTGGAATTTTTTGTATGGTCCTTAACAAGTTTCTGAACGACTTTGATTCTCTATACAGCAAGTTCAGAGGACAGTTTAAGACAAAGGAGCAGCTTGACTTGTTAGGAGGGCCTGTAGGTGAGAACCTGTTCTATCTTTCTCTGCCTGTTATTGTTATCAATCTTCTGCAGACTGCTTACAACCTTGCAGATACTTTCTGGCTGGGACAGTACAGTGGAGATGCTCTGGCGGCTATAACCTTTGCATTCCCTCTTGTATTTTTTCTAATATCACTGGGAATGGGTCTGGCGGTTGCTGGTTCCGTACTTGTCGCACATTTTGAAGGTTCGGGAAGGAGTGAGAGAAGGAATTATGCGGCTTCACAAACTATAGCTTTCAGCGCTCTGGCCTCAGTCGTTCTTGGATTATTTGGATACTTCTTTATCGGAGACATAGTCGGTCTTCTGGGCGCAACCGGGGCTGTCGCGACATCAGCTTCAGGATACCTTCAGATAATCTCGATCGGAATGTTCTCAATGTTCGGTTTCATAGTTTTCCAGTCGCTCATGAGAGGATACGGGGATACTATAACGCCTATGCTTCTGATGCTGGGGACTGTAGTGCTTAACATAATAATAGATCCATTGTTCATCTTCGGTTTCTGGATAATACCTGAACTCGGGGTTGAGGGTGCGGCAATTGCTACAGTTCTATCCAGAACACTTTCGCTCTCTATCGGTATTGGACTATTATTTACGGGTAAGAGAGGTATAGAAATATCTCTGGAGCAGATGAAACCTGATTTTTCCTTCTTCAAGAAGATGATGGGTATAGGAATCCCTGCTTCTGTAGAAGGCACAGGCCGATCAGTATCGGTGAATGCGGTTACTGCGGTTGTTGGATGGACGTTCACAGATCCTATTGTTGCAGGATTCGGTATCGGCATCAGAATCTTCTCCATGATATTCTTGCCGGCCTCTGCAGTAGGTAGGGGCGTAGAGTCAATGACTGGGCAGAACCTTGGAGCCGGAAATTTTGACCGAGCGGGTGAAACAGCAAGAGAAGGAGCAAAATACAGCTTTCTGATCCTCACAGCCTTCGGGGTACTGACATTCATGTTTGCTGATCAGATCGCAGGTGTGTTCATCAGTAGCACTCAGGAGAACAGTGAACTAATTGCGGGTACAGGAGCGGAGTTTCTAAGATTTGTTGCATTCAGCTTCGGGTTTATAGGGGTGCTAAGAAGTTACAATGGAAGCCTCAGAGGGGCAGGAAAAACACTGACAGCAGCAGTGATCTCCATAGCCACTCTTGGTATTATCAGGCTTCCGCTGGCATACTTCGGATCTATAAAAGTTGGAACAACCGGTGTCTGGGCTGCGTTCTTCATCTCAAACGTTGTGGGAGCTACAATAGCGTATCTCTGGTACCAGAAAGGTACATGGAAACAGACAGTGACGGAGGATGAAAAAGCAAGAGGAGAAGCGGCTGAAGAAGTAGAAGGGATAGGAGGGACAATCGCTGAAAGATTCGCTAATTTCCTTCTAAGGAAATAGCTAAGTTGCTGCTTCTATAGCGTCTTCTACGGCTTAAGTTTTCTGATAAGTTTTCCGAACCATGAACCTTCAGCAATTACCTGTAGTTCATCCAGCGCGTCCTTCTCGCTGTCAAGATTTCTCTTAAGCAGGTTCTGGACTTCCTCATTCATTTCCAGTCTATCCGCCATTTTCAGAAGGCTTTCATAGGTCGTTATCTCCATCCGCTCTACTTTGATCGCGGCGTTAAGGAAAGCCAGGTTGAGCATCTCAGTCTCCGTGATATCCTCATTTAGATGCTGTGCCTCTTCTATATAGCCCTCAAAGTCGGAGGCTTTATGTTCTTCCGGTTCTTCTCCTAGATGATCATATACCTGTTCAAGTCTCTGGACATGGTCGGAGGTTTCGTCCCAGTGATCCATAAGTGCTTCCTGCAGATTCTCGTTTGTTACCTCCTCAGCCATATCGTCAAGGTTCTCTTCCAGTTGGCGTTCCAAGTAGTATATCGAGTTTAAGTCGTGGAGAAATAATTCGTGGACGGTATCGATGCTCATTTTGTTCACCACGATTTCAGTAACGTCTCTGGGTTAAATGAACAGTTTCACTCAAGAACAGTTTTTGCTTCCGGGAAAGGAAAAGGATTCTAATATTCTTATTCGGGTTCCGATGTTGTGTTGTACTCGTTGAACCATCTCGGCTCTTCATCCTCGTTTTCGACTGTTGCTTCTCCTGGAGGAGGTAGCTCTATCCGTTCATTGAACCGCCTGGAAGTTTGTTCCTCGGACCCGTTGTCACTTAGTTCATCGGATTCGGGATCGATTCGTTCGTAGAACCAGCGTGCCTCATCTTCCGGATTTCCTTCTGCGGTTTCCTCTTCTTCTGTCTCCGAGTCTTCCTCGGTTGTATTTATCTCTGTGTTGAATCCTTCGCGGAAACCGTCTTTGAAACCTTCCACGTAGATGGAGGTCTCGTCGCCTTCATGGATTATCACGTATCTCTCTGTTTCCTGTGCGGCAGTTAATCCTACGGCTGATAGCAGGAAGACTATGGCAGCTGTTTTTGCAAAGGTTTTCATATTAATCGAGGGTTTTTTCATTGTCACGTATCTCCTGTGATTTTTTCTGTCAAAAGGTTTGATCTAGTTTCACTCTGAGGCGTCTATATGTAGAGAGTACTCGGTTATCTGGTTTCTATGGCTTGGCTGGTTTGGGACTGTAAACTCTGATAGGTTATCGTAGGACTCCAGAAGCATGTCGTATGTCGGTGGTGCGTAGAGCCGGAAGAATTCTTCCTGTCTTTCCTGCGCGGCCATCCATCCGTCCAGGTCGTCCGAATCGTCTTGCAGTGCGATATCTATATTGGCTGCGTACTCTTTGGCGTTCTCTACGCCTGTAGCTCCAAGACTTTCTAGATCCAGGTCTAAATCTTCAACGTCGAAGTCCAGTTCGTAATCGTTCCACGGGAGTTCGTTCTTCAGATTGGTTTCTGTCTCGTTTACAGCACTTCTCAGTTCTTCGGCGTCAGAGCCTCCGAAAATTCCTCTACCCAGACATCCTGAGAGAGCAGATACGGCAATTGTGCCTGTTGTAGCTGCAGATTTCAGGTAGTCTCTTCTATTCATATGTTTATCATTCTTTTCTTCTGTCATTTCACTTATCACGTCGGTTATATTCGGTGTAAAGGATTTTTAGAGTTTCTTTTCTCATAATACGTCTCATGATCTGATATTATAAACGATTGTTACTGGAAAACAGATCAGGATAGATATATTTGTTTTATTGTATGTTTCAATCTGGAATAACTCTGAGATTTGTTATATGCTTAAAAAAAGAAAAAAGAGGAGAGGGAGGGGGGGTTGCAGCAGGTCTAGAAGCCTCGGGTGAGGCCTCCTATCACTGCTGCTAGTCCGGCTAGGACTACTGCTATCGCCAGTACTGCGTTAGAGGAC
>SDGW01000428.1_pt1 | contig 17696 bp, 26 predicted proteins | sample 2873831 | NCBI WGS metagenome assembly SDGW01 (sample SAMN08132700, study PRJNA421101) | hypersaline lake metagenome | isolation source: celular fraction 0.22 microns magnesium sulfate-rich crust from ephemeral... | place: Spain: Penahueca Lagoon, Toledo | collected 2011-07
TTCTGGATCAATGCGAGCGCACCGGTTCAACGGCGGCGTCACCTGGGACTCGGTAATGACGTAGGTGTTGGAGTCACCCGCACGTTCCTTCAAGTGGTCTTTGTAGTCAGAGGCACTGTTCAGCAGGTCAACACCGGTGATATCGTGGTCACGAACATACTTCGACACAGCGTCGTGTGCCGACGCAACGTGGAACGCCAGCTGCTCGTTCGCGCCACCTTCATTCACCACAGTGTAGTGCGTTCCTCGCTCCAAGTACCCCGACTGTGAGGCACGGGACAGCACTTCAACGAACTCATCAAGGTGCGACGTCCGACCACCACTATCAGCACCCAGCTCTTTTGCAGCGTACAGAACAGCGTCTGTTACCGTCTCTTCACCCGGCACTGGGTCACTTCTGAAGTCGTCATCAAGTTCTTCTCGCAGCGAATCGGCGAACCGGCGAGCGAGTTCAGTACCGAAGTAGATGGTCTGGAGCCCCTGCTGTGGCAGGTCATCCAAAACAGCCATTCCTTCGGAATCAAGGATTTCCGCAGCGCGTTCCCGGGCGTCACGCCAGACCGACCGCAGCGTATCCTCTTCGAGACCGAGTACAAACTGGTAGTAAGCAAGCGCGTGCTGCGCCAGATCACACCCGTCAGGATACCGCATCTCATCGTCTCCCGACTGGTAATCGTTGCCAGTGAGTTTGGAGAACGCCACCTGAGTCCGAGACCCTTCTTCCTGCACGTCCTTCAGCCAGCGAGTCTGGATGCTACGACGCTCTTCAGCACTCCCCTGGATACGTTGCTCACCGGACACCATCACTGGGGACAGCAGGTCGTACTGATCGGTCGATTTGTCTGCATTCCCACGTGTGGCCGTACTCCCGACAGTCGTGCCACGGAACAGGTTCTGGAACTGGTCAACCTCGTAGTCCGCCATATCTCCAGGTTTGTACTCGTCGAACCACACCGGGATGCTGTTCGTAGCCGACATCGCGGTCGTCAGCGAGAACTTCGTATCATCGACTTCCATCGGGTTCGCATCCATACCGAACATCGCCCATAGCTGAGTCGTTGTGACCGACTTCCCAGCACCCGTTTCACCGGAAATGTGTGCGGAGTTGAACTGCCCCTCCCACTTCTGAATGTACGGACGCACAGCGGTCGCGTACAGCCAGCCAACAACCGGGAGCAGACGGTCGTGGTTGCGCATATCCGTGGCCAAATTAATGGTTTTCAGAACCTCTTCGGGTTCGTAGTCGGTGTGCGTCTCTGAATCGAGTGCCCACGCACGTTCTGCCGTGATACCGCGCTCAACGTACACTGTTTCAGGGTCGTCAGTCCAGCCGTCAGCAGTTAGGACACCGTTTGGCGTGACGAACTCGTCAGTTTCCGGGTGCAGGCCCATATGCTTCGTTCCTTGCCGCACTGGGGCGTCTTGCGACCCGACGAGTTTCCGCAGTTCATCGAGATGGTTACGCTTTGAACTGCCGCTCCACGTGGTCGTGATACCGGTCACGACGTTGTTTTTGAATTTCCGAACGTCGTTGAACACCGTTGCCGGTACCGTCACCTCGTAAGGTTCCTCGCCGGTCGAGGGAATCACGCGCAATTCAATCAGGCGCTCCCCCTCCTCGAACAAGTAGGAGAGAGCCTCAAGGCGGAAGTTCGCCACCTCACGCCAAACATATTCTGTTGACCCGTCGTCGCGCTTGACTTCATCGTACCACCCACACGTGTTCCCATCAAACTGAAGGTCACTCGCGGAGTGGAACCCTTCACGCGACCCACCCGATGTGGTGGACTTCTTCGGGGAAGGAGCACTGCCGTGGTACTCGATACTGCACGCACAGGACTCATCAACGGCGAGAATCCCGTGGTCGCGCAGCGTACTGATGGCCGGCGGCACCAAAGCACCGTTGTCCAGCTTCCGAGCCAGTTTCTTCAGGTGGTCGCGCGTCAGCTGCTCGTCGAACTCAGTACCGTGCGGCGCGAACTCCCCGAAGTGCTCAGTCACATCATCGACACTGTAGCCAGCGGCAAGCCCGAGCATACCCGCGAACGTGTCGATTTTGAACGCGTTCGGGTGCTCCTCACGCGCTTCTGAGGAACGGAACGAGAGCGCCGAGTAGTAGCACGTCGGCATCTCGTCAGGTGCTTCCCCGCGCTCGAAATCAACGTCGAGCGGGTTGCTAGGGTCGTGCTCGCCGAACGGTTCGCCATCAACTGTGACACGGTCGAGAACTTCACCGACAGTGAAGAACACCGGGATGCTCGTGTCGTTCACCAGTTCGTAGGTGCTGTCTTCGCACCCCGGAACGTCGGCTGGCGCAACCAGGTGGGATTTGACCGCAGAGCCGCGCAGGTCAATCCAGTCGAAGTTCAGATTGATGTCGGATTCGGCCACCGGTTCGTGAAGCGCGAAGTACAGGTGCGCGCCACCATTCTGACTCTCGACGATTGGAACATCGGCGGCGTTGGTGATGTCGATGTCGTCGATGTCGTACTCGTCGCTCTTGTAGATGTCAAGGTCGAGCACGAACAGGTGGAATTCGGCGTTGTCTGGTGCGTCGAGACCGACAACACCCCAGCGGTCGTGGTCGGATTCGAGGACTTCATCGTGCGTGTGGACATCGTCTGCCTTGTCGAAGTCCTGCGAATATCCTCCCCACGAGTCCATTGGCATCTTCTCGCCTTCGGCAACCCGAATGTACCGCAGTTCGTCGTAGTTGAAGTCGAGATCTGCGTCGGCACCGCCGTCGGTCACCACTCGGTGACCGGTTTGTTCGTCTGTGTTGGTTGTTGTCGATTCGTCTGTGTCGTGCTGGGAGACGCTAAAGTCCCCCAGAGAGGTTTGTGCGTTCATATTCCATCACCATGAGGCGTCGTCACGGGGAGTGCAGCCCCGCTGACCTCACTTACCATCAGGTATTCCCTGGGAGCATAAAACACTTAGGCAGATTGACCTGTCCTTCCAGTGTACACCTTCGCTTCCAGTGTACACCTCCACTTCCAGTGTATCCAGTCTGGCCGCCTGTGAACCGAACTACGCGTTTAACACCCCGGTGTTAAATCAGAAAGCGCAAGATAGCAGACGGATTCGACCCCCAGTTAACGCATTTAACACCAAAATCTGACCCCGTGTAGGTACAGAGAGAAACAGAGCACGAGACAGATACAGAGAGTCGGACGAGAACTCATACACACCCCTCTCAGTTGGTGTTAAATGTGTTAAATGCGTTAAGACCGCCTCGCCGCCTGGTGGTTTTGAGTTTAACACCTCCCCGATTCTCGGTGTGAACTGCGTTAAATCAGTGATAGGGATACTGACTTAACCCGTCAACAACATATGTTCAGTCGGGACGACTGATCGTCGTTCCAGGCCCGTCGTCAGAAAAGATGATTCCATCACCATGAGGCGGGCACCCTGGGCGGGAGTAGTGCCCCGCCCGACTCGATACGTAGTAGAGGCGTCTGTACGGTGTGTGAACCACCGATATCGCCCCTGCCTTTAAGTGCGCGGAAGTGTTACTTGCTAGTGAAGTGGGTTAGCCGCTTCGCATCACCATGATGCGTGCTTGGTGGGAGTAGTGCCCCACCGATTTCTCGTTTTGACTCAACTCGCTACCGGCAGGTAGCTGGCTTGCCGGCTAGCATTTTCCGTTAGTATTCGCGTGGAATTTATTGCTATCCATGGCATACGTCTACATGCCCACGAAGGGCCTTGACAGGATCACGTCACACAGAGATTATCTGATGATTTTGACATGTGTGATCCCCCTTTTGTCAGGGGGAGTTTCATGCTAGCTTCAACGTAGCTGGTCTGGATTCTCACATACCCCCTCTCCTTTCGCTGTTCTCGACGCACTCCTCGTTTCGTCACTGTAGCCTCGACGCACACCTGGCTTCGTCACTGTGCGAAGCCCGACCTCGCTTCACGACTGTATAAAGACACGCTCGAATAGGCACAGGGCGTTTCGTGACTGACGCTATCTTCCCCAGTCCCTACAATTAAGACTAGCCGGTGACACGATGCTGGTGGGACGGCCTGTTTCGCGTGCGACTGCTCCAGGTCGTGTACGTTATCATTGGGGTCGTCCCAACTCCCTTCCCACAGAACCCTTCGATACTCCGGTTATTCACGCTCGTAGAGCGTGCTACCTTCGAATCCTCCATCAGCGTTAACCCCATCTAACCACAACATTACTCCGTAATAACATCTATGAATAATTCAGAGAACATCGACGACCGCGAACTCGTCGAAGAAGTCGAATCGAACGACCGGAACCCCATCACGTGCACCGACTGCGGCGACGTCGCCGACGGAATGCGCATCCTCAGCCAGCTCATCGAGAATCAGTCCATCGACAACCCATGGATTTGCCCAGACTGCGAGAAACAACGAGGTGAGTCAGGGTGACAGCGATGGTCTGCCCGCGCTGCGACTCTGAGTTGGAGCCGCCAAATCACTGGGACGGCGACCACGCATGGTCATGCCCAGAGTGTCCGGACGAATCGCGCTGGGACTCGCTGTGGTCGGTGGCGGCCTCGATTCTCCCGGTTTAGACCTGTTTTAGTCCGTGTTCTGAGACGTTTAGACCAATCGTATACATACGGCTGGTAAGACCAACGAGAGAGTGATGCCGCCCGAGAGCGCCGAGCAAGCGATGCTGGAGACGGTTGCCTTCTTCGACCCCATTGACTACCACTCGCTCCGTAAGCGCGTCGCGGAGCGGCTAAGCGGCGAGTACGACACCGAACGTCACAGAGCTGCTCTTGAGAACCTGAAGGAACTCGATATGGTACGCAGAGGCGGAATCGGCCATGAATACGTCCACATCACCGACGAAGGGTGGTCGCATATCGGAGGCGAAACAGAGCGCCATGAGATCGACGTCGACGAGGTCGATGCTATCGAGTGTCCGGTCTGTCGAGCGGACGAACTGGTCGAAGCCGGTTGGTAAGAGACGCTGGTCTGAGGGTTTATCCTAGCCGGTCGAGCAGGCTCCTACGAGAGGAATTGATGAGCCTGCTTGACCGTCTACGGGACGCAGTATCGGAACCACAGAATGAACCGGCGAGCGCCAGCATCCCTCCCTCCGAGGCGTTCTCGCTACTCCAGAATGAACGTCGTCGTCACATCATTCGGTTCCTCGCAGAAACCGACTCTGACGAGGTTGCAGTAGCTGACATCGCCGACCACCTATCGGGTCTCGGCGAGGACAGAACCGCTGCGTACGTCGCCTGTATCCAGCAACACTGTCCCAGAATGAGTCAGTCCGTCATTGAGTACGACGAGCAAGCCAAGGTTGTTGTCGTGAGACCGGAACTGTACGCCGTCGCAGACGTTCTCGAAGCCGTCGAGACCACGCTCGACTAGCGCTCGCCGGTGGGTGCTGGCCGGAGGTCGCGCCACCGGAACCACATCGACTCCCCGCTGTTGCCCTCGACCAGGTACTCGATGTTGTCGCGTTCGTCACCGGTCTCGAGTCCGGCATCGTCTTCTCGGACGTCGACGACGGTGCCGACCGTGTCGTGCCAGCGGTCGTGATCCGGGTCAGTCGTGTCGGGAATGTCCATGCGGACGCGGTCGCCGTCATTGAATTGTTTCATAGTCTCATCTTGATTCATAACACGAAATAGTACGTGTCGAATTACTTGACTGCGGGCGGAAGTTGTTCACGGTGTTTTTATGAGAGGTGAGGGGCTTCTCTGCAATATCGATGGCATCGACTCTCGACGAACTACTCGAAGATGTGCCGAAACATCAAGCTGACCGTATTAGAAATGGCGTTAGTCAGGGAATCATCTCTTTCGACCTTGACGCCGAACGAGTGCGATTCCCTATTCAGGACAAAGACTACGAGTTCGTAGGCGAGCGAATCGTCATTGCCGCTCTCTTTTCTGAACTCGTTTTGGAGCAATACGGGTACAACTACCCGCCTGAAAATATCGGATTCGAACGAACTCCGCCACGCCGGGAGCCCCCGGAGCCGGCAGACATCGTTATTTACGAATCCGACGAACAGGAACATGCTTTTGCAGTCGTTGAGGCCGAAGCGACCGCAGCTATTGCAAAGCTCGACGAAGCGAAACGTGAGGGGCTCGGTAAGGCAAACAACTTCCGGGCCGACTGGATGATAACCGCTTGCGGAGAAGACATCCGATACTATAGTTTGTCTCCTGCTCCGGCGAGCGACGACAACATAGAGGACTATCGCAAGCCATCATTCCCCCCTCGATACGGCGAACCAATCGAATACCAGTACGGCCCAGGTGATGGATTCCTCGATCTCGAAACGGTCGATATGAAGGAACTCCAGCGTCGGTTCAAGTCCTGTCACGACAAAATCTGGGAGGGCGGAAAGCTTGATCCGGCGCAGGCGTTCGACGAGATGAGCAAACTAATTTTCGCTAAAATTGAGGACGAAATTCACACGCCGGTCGAAGAACACTACGACTTCCAAGTTGGACAGAACGAAGAGGCAGAGGTTGTAGCCCAGCGCGTACGAGACAGGTACAAGGAGGCGACAGAGGACGAGGCCGAAATCTTCGAAGACGAAATCGAAGCAAGCGACAGCGTCATTTACAGTGTTGTTCAGATTCTCCAGGACATCTCACTGGACGAGACCGACCTCGACGCAAAAGGTCAGGCCTTCGAGGCGTTCCTTGGGCGGATGTTCAAGGGTGAGTACGGACAGTACTTCACGCCGCGGCAAATCGTCCAATTCATGATCGGGGTCATCAACCCCGACCATCGTGACTCTCTTATCGACCCTGCCTGCGGTAGTGGTGGATTCCTCCTTTACGCGATGGAACACGTTCAGGAGGCCTTAGAAGAAGCCTACGGCGACGACTCGCGGAAGGATCGTATCTTCCGTCAGTTCATGCGTGGTAAACTCCACGGCGTCGAAATCAACGAACGGATTGCTCGTATCGCCATGATGAACATGGTGCTGCACGGCGACGGTCACTCCAATATTGACGGCGGGAAAGACGGTCTCGACGACTTCGACACATTCACCCCTTCGATTGGTATCGATGAATCAGACTTCGATGTTGTTCTGGCCAATCCTCCCTTCGGAAGCAAGATCGATGGAGACTCAGCAGACTACTTCACTGATTATGAACTGACCGAAAAGAAGAGTGGCGGACACCGTTCCGAAGAGAAAGTAGAAATCATGTTCATCGAACGGTGTCTTGAGCTGATGGACGAAGACGATGGGAGTGTTGGCATTGTGCTTCCCAACGGTATCTTGAACAACCGTAGCTGGAAGTACGAGAACACCCGGAAGCACATGCTGAACCAGGCTCACGTCGATGCAGTAATCGAACTCCCTGACTTCACATTCCGACCGTATGATTCGAACATCAAACCAAGCCTGGTCTTCCTGAGTGCCCAAGATGACGATGAGCCGGAAGATTATCCGGTGTTCATGTCTGTCTGCGACAAAATAGGGTACGACTCTGTCGGCGAAGAAGACGAAAACAATCTGCCAGAGGTTCTGGAGCAGTACCGCGAGTTTGAGACGAACCCAGAGGCATTCGAAGATACTGAGCGTTGTTTCACCGTCTCAAGCGAGAAACTTCAGCGGCGTATGGATGCCACTTACTTCCGCAACAAGAAGTTCGTCGAGCCCCCGCTGGACGAGCATCACTCTCAGTTCAAGGACATGGCCACTATCAGCCGATCCCAGACCAAGCCTGCTGACGAACCGGAGAAGGTGTTCAACTTCGTCGGTCTGGAGGACGTTGATGAGACGGAGGGGCGTATTGCGAAGGTGAATCAAGTTCGGGGCATGGAAAAGAAAAGCCGTCACGTGGTGTTTGAAGCAGGTGATTTGATCCTGGCTCGTATCGAACCGTCCGTTCTGAACGGTAATGTGGCAATTGTGCCTGATGACTACGATGAGTACGTCGGTTCATCCGAGTTGGTTGTAGTGAACCCGAAAGAGGGTGTGAACAAGCAGTACCTGTTCTGGCTTCTTCGAAGTCCATACTTCATCGAACAGGCGAGAGATCGTCTTACCGGTACGACTGGTCGGCAGCGTCTAAACAAGGATTACCTGAAGGAGATGGTCTTCCCTGACCCCTCTCTAGAGACACAAAAGAAAATCGGGGAGCGATACGCTGAGATGAGGGAAGAGAAACGCCGGATTCTGAAAAAGGCTAACGATATTGAGAATAACATGCATTCTGAAGCCTACGATATGCTTGAGGGGGGTCGGTTGTCTGTAGAGCGGTAAATCTGTAATTCATCCGCTTTCTTCTATTGTTCGTGTATTTGCTGTAACTCCTCGATTTCGTCTTGAATATCGGTCAGGACGTCGTGGATTGGTTCATTCTGGGTTCCTTCACAGATTGTTTCTCGGAGATGGTTGGCTAGTTCGGGTTCGTACTGCTCTAAGGTCTCAATATCGTCTTCTAGTCTTTCCAGCCGATTGCGGACGCGTGATCGTGTGTTCGCTCGGTACTTTTGCGGGTCTTTGACGTCAGTTGCTTCTCCTGCGAGGATTTCGCGTTCTCGCTCGGTGAGGAGGGCTCGTGTCATGTGTTTCGGGTTTGGTGCCTCCGCCGTATAATAGTCACGGCTATATTAGTGATATTCACCAATATCTGCGTTAGCCCTTTACCCATCGAAGTGTAATTTCCAACCACAATGGGACGAAACCAAACAACTATCGACCAGCTGCAAAACACCACCCCTGACGACTACCGTGACATGCCCTGCCCAGATTGCGGCAGCAACAACGTCGATACCCGACAAGGGTGTCTCGACTGCGGACACGGCAACGACTTCCACGACTCTGACGACGACGATGATCCTGACGTGACCGAAACAGACCACGTCACCATCATCGACAACACCGACGACCACCCCACTCTTGAAGAATCTCTCCAAGACACCGACATCATCGTCGCGTAGCGCTAGCCGGTCAGCCTGCGGTTACGGGCTTGCCTGGTGGTACTGACGTCGGTTCGATTCCGACGCCTGACCCTCCGGCGAGCGTCCCCGCGTTCGCTTCCTTCCCTCCACTATGTACAAAAAAGAAATCGACGAACGGCGAAAGGCCGAATTGGACGAACACTGCGACGAATGCGGCATCCACGAATGGGCCGCCGACGAACAACACCAAATCAACGGCTCACGCTGGGTCTGTCGTGCGTGTTACGAGGACGGTTACCAGCCCGGTATTTTCGAAGCCGCAGGTGGTTCACAGTGACGGACTTCCTGACTGTTGCCGCAGGGGTCGCTGTTGGCATCGTTCTCGCCACTATCGTCCTGCCACTGCTTCTGATCGTCAGTCTGTACATCTTCGTTGAAACGACAGAGCGCGTCATGGATTGGTGGCATCGTAACAAGATACGAGTCATCGAGAGCGACCCAGTAACGGGGCAGACGGACGTGTGCCTCGTTTCAGACGATGAGAGTGCTTCCGTGGGTGATGACCAGTGACGTACGTCGCCGAGACGCCGGTCGAGACCACCGGCGAGCGTACCGAGTTGGACGTCGAGTATCGACGCGACCGGTTGACCGTGTCTCTGTCGGGTCGCACCGTGACCTTCGTTCTCGACCGTGACCGACAGCTGGCCACACTGGAAGACGACACCCATCAGGTCGAACCGGCGCCGGACGACATCCCGGACGCAGTCCTCCGACACGTCCTCCACTCCGGATGGCGACTCGAAGCCCCAGCCCGCGGCGAGCGCGACGAAGACGGAGAACACATCCTCTGGGTAGGTGAACAGCGATGAGCACAACAGTCCCTCGTAGCGTCCGGATGGAATCGCAACGTGCAGACCCAACCACCGTGTTCAACGCTGGTCAACGACGAGCTATTCAGGAAGCCATCTGCTTCTGTCGAACTATCGATGGCCAACTGGCCGACTACGACCGACTGCTCAATCGAATTGAAGACGAGCTGGTGCTTACGAAACGTGATCGGCGCCAACTCCAAAACGTGCTCAACCGATTCGGACAGGAACGCCTCGACTCGCAGGAACGCCGAATTAATTCTTGGGCGAAGTCCGTCCTGTGGGACGCGCACCGTGCTTGAACAATCTTTCTTACGACAAATACCGAACTTATATCACGACATATGTCTCTCCTGTTCTTTTATAACATGACGTTGATGTATAACTTATGCGTATCCAACTGCGCGCATTCGCCGCCCTAATCGGCATCGCCGCCGTAGTCCTCGGCGCACAATGGTACTTGACAGTAACCAGTGGATTATCGTTGACCAACGTTGACACCTTCATACAAAGTATGAAGTCTGTCACGATCGCGTCCGTAGTCATATCTGGGGGCCTCTGGGTCTCCGTAAAAGCAATTTTCCCCTAACCAAACCATGGATGTGAGTGCCGGGGGAGATATTCTCGAAACCGCTTTCCGTGGTGTCATCGGTCTGGTCGTAGTCGGTGCTGTGCTCAGTTGGGCCAAAGAACACGACCCAGGCGGGCCGGTATCAGTGTTGATTGATCCGATTGCGGCTATCGCGTCTTTGGTTTTAGACCCGTCTATAGCAATCCTGCTATTCGCGGTTGGCGCAGTTTACGCCGCCCTACGCGATGACGGCTTCTAATCTGACAGCAACCGGTTTTGATTGTTATAAGAGTGGTAGAAGGGTTTCCTTAAGAACACAGAAGAGGGTAGAACCTTAATTAGAGACAAAGAAATGGCTAGAATTATTTGCGATACTTGTCAAGATGGTATATGGAGAATCTTGAGTCGCAATTGTTCCAAGGACACGCGGGAAAACATCAGGTTCAGAAATCTCTCCAGGAATGTCGGCATTGTGGGGCACTATATGAGCAACCTCCGATGATTAGTTGTTCTGAGTGTGAATCCGACCCAATCTATGATTCTACGACATCGAAAGTTGATGCCGCCGAATGTTCAACTTGTGGCCAAGAAGTGCCATACACCCGGGACAACCGAGTAAAGCCGAGCTACCACATCTTCGGATACATCTGTGCGGACTGTGAGAATATTCTTGAATTAGAGTTTGATGGACAGTTTGTCAAGCCTCAGGAATTCCTTCAAAATGATTTGGATCAAGGATTCAATGTAACTCCTGTTGATTCTGACCGAAAAGAGACTATCACATGGATGTTCTCGTTACAGACGAAGGTTGAGGATACTGGCTTCTGGAGCTATCAACCTGAAGAATACCGTATTTGGCTTGCAAGCGTTAATGGCACATACTGTGGGTATGTGGGGTTGAACAGTGATGACAAGTTGAACCAGATCTGGGTTGATGAAGGGTATCGAAGGCAGAACGTCGCTACACAGCTTGTGAAACACATCTGTGAGGACGTATTGGTGGATCGAGACCAGCTTGCTATTAGCCAGCCTACTGATAAGGGGCGGAAATTCTTCCAGACCATCATTGAGGACGGAGAAATCTTCGGAAAGAACCTGTGGTAGCCCGGATTTTCATCTGACTGAACGTATCGACGTGCTTCCATAACGAGCCCAGGGCCATGTGGGTCAACGAGACCGAAGCTCTGGAGATGACCTACGGGGATGCGCGTCAGCAACTGAGGGACGCCCTTGATGAACTCGGGCTGAACATCACGATTTCCTCCTGACTACTCTTTTGACACTTCGGCACCAACGTTCGTGTATGGATGACGCAGATGCGGAAGCCAAGAAAATCGCCGAAGAGTCGCTTGAAATGGGCGACCGTGGCCCTGTCGAGTCAGTGGAGGGCGAGTGTGTCCGTTGCGGTGATGATGCCGCGTGGCAAGACCCCATCACTGAGGAACTATTCTGCGAGGAGCATGCGAAGGAGCATTTCACTGAACGTCACGGTTGAGTGCTCCTCTGTTCACGCCTGGTCAGATGTTTTATTCCGGACGGCTGAACACAATCATAGTGTGCTTGACAAACTTCTCGAACGCGGATGGATTCGATGCCCTGAATGCGGCAGTAGCAATGTTGGATGGGCTGATGACACCGAGATGTGGGTCTCCCGGTTCGTCTGCAACGAGTGCGGGAACGCTGTCGGTGAACGGCACACGTGACTCCTGGTAGGGAACGAACGTTCTCTGCCGGGTTGGTAGTTACTACGACTCTTCTTCAACTTCCTCCCCTAGAACACCCATACCGAATTCGTCAAGCTGCTTCTGCCGACCCAGCTCAGCAGTAATTCGCTCCTCACACTCATCCCGCAGATCGTCCTTCATACCCTCGACTCGCCAATCAATCCACTTGTCCTCAAGCACCTGCTCCAAGTCGTCTTTCGCCGTGTAGTTCGACACCACCTTCAGGTCAGCACGTTCATCATCCCACTCAGCCAGGAAATTGATGCGTTTCCCAGCCTCAATCAAGTCATCAACGATACCCTCTACCCGCTCTTCGGTATAGTTCAACGAACTGTTCGAAACATACGTCTCGATATCCGTTCGGTCAACACACGGGTGGCGACCTTCAACTCGTCGTGCCTGCACCACGACTCGTAGTTGATCGACGATAACCGCGGTTGGTAAGACATCTGCCTGCCCGAGACTCGTCTTTATTCGGTCTAACTCCCCGTTTAGCGACGACACATCGTGCGTGTGTCGGCGGTCTAGTTCCTGAAGCATCGCATCCGGCTCGTCAGCTTCCAAGTTATCCGGGAATGATGTCGGTCGGGCTTGCCGAATCCACAACTCGTCATGGTGGGCGTCCACAACCCAAGTGATGAACTCGGCCCCTTGTTCGATGATGGCCTTCGCAATCTTGTCGCCGTGGTTGACGTACGTCGAAACCACGAACTCCATGTGGTCAATCTCGCTACCCAAGTACTCGTCTTCGATGTGCTCCTTGTGGTTTTCAGCAATCTCTTTGCGTTCCTCGAGCTGATTCACCACGGTGTCTGCACTCGCCGGGATCGAAGACTTTGCCTCCCCGAAAATTACCTTCCCATCCAAGTTCCACAACAGGAAATCGAAGTTCGGAACGTCGAGTTCCTCCAGCGGCTCCGCTGTGAAGAACTTGTAACCAGCTGGGCGCTCCTGCACGAACGGGAAGATAGAGTAACTGATTAGCTTCCGGTGTTTGCGCTGAACACCGATTTCTTCACGTAGGTCTTCGCGCTTAGACTGTTCAGGGAACGCGTCGAGCTTATGCTCGATGCACTTGCCGTACAGACCACGATACTTCGTTTCTTGACCCTCTGGCACCGATTCAGGAGGGTCAACATTCGTCATGCGTTAGGCTGCTGATTGGGATTCGTACAGTCGCATCTCGGCGCCACCATCCAACAACTGAATCACGGCCAGATAGAACTCGACAAGAGACGGGAACGAACAGTCGTGCTTCGGTACGATACGCATCGACTCCTCAGTTGCACTCACATTGAACAGGGAGCCTCGGTTCTCGTCGGTGACTTGCGCGGAGAAGTCCAGCGACCCTGCCTGCTTGGTGACGTCGGTGAAGCTGAAATTCAGGTCATCACTGTTCTTTGTGCCTTTGATGAAATTCTCGGCCTGCATCAACGACACTTGTTGATCAAAATCTATCTCACCAGAACTCACCTCTGGCACTTGCACTTTCAAGTTTCCCGGCACCACCTCCCGCTTCTCAAACTTAATCTGGTTTGCCACATCCAGCAGTTCCAGCACGTTCACCACAACCTCGCTCAGCAGGTCGAACAGGATGTTGAAGCTCTCCTTGTTGACTGTTTCGAGCGTGAATTTCCCGGACGTGTCGATTCGGATGGAGACGTTCTCGTGTTCGTACTGAATGCGGGTTGGGACAACGCCGTACTCGTCGCGGAACTCATCGAGTCGCTCCCGCCCATCGATGCCTTTGTATTCGATTTCCCGGTCAACGTCCGGTCGCGTTCGAGCGTCAGCGAGGCTCGGAACTCGCTTTGATTTGAACTCGGAAATCCGCATGTCGTCGTAGGTGTTGAGGACGATTTCGTTCATCGTCTGGAAGTCCTCAGTCATAATCGGCATTGGCGACAGGCAGTCGCTGTGTTCCGAGACCGGGCGGAGGGCCTGTCGAATTGCTTCCTCGGTTTCGGCAGTCAACACCATCTGGAGGTCGTCCTTGTACTGCCCGAGGTAGAACTTCGCCGGCTGCTCTGCACCCTTCCTGTTTCGGTACTCGCCGACGAACTTCGTGATGCCACCGAGTTCCTCGGTCTCGTAGTGTTGTTCGAGGTAGTCTCGCCAGCCGTCGTCGGAGAGGTAGAGGAAGGATTTGATGCGTTGGCCGTGGTACCCTTCGAGGACACGCTCTGGCGAATCGAAAATGACTCGGCAGAACTCTTTGAGCGTGTATTGTCCTTCGGGGATGTGCATAGGGGTACCTCTGGTTACTCCTTGTTGGACATCGAACAGCAGACGGTATATTAGTTCCCCATCCGGAGCGAAAGTGAAAAACCGACAGCTGAGTGTACTCTATCTCCTCGAATATGGAGAATATTGATAATCACTACCTGAGCCCAGCTTCGTCCATCATCTCGACCGCGAGATGGTCGGGTTCGCGTCCCAAGTAGTTCTCCCTGAACGTGTCGCCGTCAACCCATCCGCCCCATTGCATGATAACTTCCAGTGAATACGGAGCGGAGAGCGAATAGTACGTCGTTGTTGCCCACGTTCTGCGGCAGTCGTGAGCCGTCACGTGCCGCCAATCCTCGTTCCCAGTCTCCTCGGCGAGCGCTTCGGCTGCGTTCGCTACCCAGCGTTGGATCGTCCGCGGGGACACGTCCACCAGTGGCTCTTCCTTGGTGGCGCTCTGCGCGTTCTTCAGCGTCTGCGCCAACGTGTGTGTCTCGTTACTGACGGGGCACTCTCGATACCCGGTCTTGCTCTTTCTCACGCGGAGTTTGTACGCCTCTTCCTCGGCGTCGAGGCGGCGGAAGTCGCGTGGAGCAACACGTGGTACTTCCTCGCTTCGGAGACCGTCCAGCATCAACTCGATGGCGAGACGTTTCTTCGGTTCCGTGTGGTAGTAGTCCGTGAGCCGGTCTTGCTCGGTCGGGGAGAGCCAGCACCGGTAGCCGTCGTTGTTCGGCATCGGCTCAATCTGCATTCTCAGTCACCTCCTGGAGACGCGTACGAGGATAGTCTGGAGATAGGATGATATCAGAGAGATACACCAAAAATGCGCCAAGAATGGCGATAATAAGCATCCCAGCCACTTGTGGTGGTTCGGACGAGTTAGAGGGGAGCGAGAAGGAATCGGCCCCAATAACGAATGCAATCATCATCAACCCCTTGCCGATTACGTCAAGGGTGCGACCGAGTATCGTGACTACTGTCTTGCGCGTTTTGGTTAGTGTTCCGTCGTCCTGTGGAGGGCTTTCCGTCATGTCGTATCTACCCTATATCTAGTATTTTCCGACACTTAACCCTTCTCACCAGAAACAAAACAAACGAAAATAACTCTCAAAGCACCATCGACCGCCACTCACCACCGGCTAGACCGACAAATCCGTCGCAGAAACAGGGGTATACGACACCGAATCAGTCTTCGTCGACGTTGTCGAGCGACGCGCGGGCTATGTGGCTAACCAGCGCGAGCCCAGCAATCACGACAGTAGCGACGAGGAACGAATCGATGAGGTACACCACTCCGACACTCGCAAGAAAGTAAAGGAACTGGATGTCATCGAACTTCCTGTCAGTCATCGGCATCGCCTGTGTTGAGGGTTGTACGTTCGATTGTGTATCCCCAATCGTCGATGCCGTTACTATAGAGGTAGTCGTCTGCTTGGTGCGTTGCGTCTGCTTCGACCAGTTCGTCTCTCAGGTTTTGCTCGCAGTACGCTTCCGCTGCCTCGCGTTCTGTGAACGCTTGTTCGACATCGCGGACGTGGTGGTCGGTGTTGACGTAGATGCAGACGTAAATCGTCTCACTCATCGGAATCACGCTCCTTCTCGAGGCCGAGCGACGTGAGATAGACTTCCGGATGCTCGTCGAAATCCGCATTCCCGTTCCTAATGTCGCTTCGAATGCGCTCCAGGTGTTGCTGTTCGTCCTTGAGCCAGTTGATTCGATACTCAATCAGCTGAAGGAGCACATCCCGGGTTTCGAGCGGAGTGGACGTTCCCTCCTTACTCATCGACTCTCACCTTTGTTGGGGTCGTGGTCGTAGCAGTAGTGCTCTCGGTACTTGTAGTGGACGTGCACAGTCAGTTCTCGTTCGCACCGACTGCCGTCATCGGTGGTGCCGGCGCACTGCACGGTGACTTGCGTCGGGTCATTCATCGGAATCAGCCTCGTCGAGTTTCTCCCGAATGGCCTCTTCAGTCAATTCTGCAATGGTCTCCTCGTGCTGTTCAGCAAACTTCACCGCAAGCTCTCGTTCGAGTTTCTGCATGATGAGGAATATTTGCCTGTCCAACTCGTCGTATTCCCCGCGTTCGAGGTATCCTTTGATTGTTTCCGTCGCTTCGATCACTGGGTCTGTTTCAGTTTCTTCCATATATTAACAAATAGTAATTTTATAGGTAAAAACGTCACGCCCGATGGGGAGTGCTTTCGCTCGATTCCTGAAGGGAGCAACGCTATAGCGTCGGTCTAGCCGGCTAGTGCTCGCCGCTCACGAGTGGTGGAGGGGCACACCTCGCTTCGCCACTGTAGCACCGTCGTCGAAATGAACGGGCCGTCGTCGAAATGAAGGCCCCATCATCGAAATGAAACCAAGCGCACGCACCTCGCTTCATCACTGGCAGGGCACAGGTCACAGTCACGGATCACAGTGAGACATCACAGTCTCGACTCACACGCACACCTCACAGACGAAGGAAATCTCTGAGGAGAAAATTATTGACCATACCCTTTGACAGAAAGAATTGCATGCTGGAAGACCCCCGTACTGACCCCGTATCGTTCGCGAACGTGATGGTCGGACTCGACAAGGCAGGCATCTCAGACGATGCGCGCCTCGAGATGTACAAACAACGGCGATTCGGCATCGACTGGGGTGTCGGGGCATCAGTCTCCACCGAAGCAAGCCCCGAAGACGACTGGGAAACATCGATGGATAATATGTACGACCTGTGCCGGGACGGCGGACTTGTGTTCATTCCAGCCACAAACACGCCGAAAATCGAAGGCGGACTCCTCGGCCAATTACCCCCACACAGCGACATCGAACTCCGTGATTACGAAGCCCGAAAAGCAAGCGGGGAGAAAACGATGAAAACACTCCAACTACGCCGAGTACGAGAGGTTCACCCGAACGACGGAACGGGCGTGTTCGACGAAGTGAACTGGGGACAATACACCGTACACGGACTTGACACACACCGAGACAAGGTCGTAGACGCCTACAAGCAACTCTACTGAACTCCCTCTCGAGATTGACTCCCCTGTAGGCGGATACATGGGGCACCTCGCTTCGTCACTGTCGGCTCACCCTCTCGAATCACAGTCTCAGGTCGCAGTCAAATGTGGCTCGCACATATCACAGTCTCGGCTCACAGACACAGATCACACTCACACGTGACATTCCCACCTCACACTCTCAGGGCACAGTCTCTCGCCACCGGCCAACGGCGCGCGCGGCACCACTTCACCGCGCCGACGCTCGTCGGCTAGAACTCTCGGCAAAATAACCCTCGAAAAAGAGGATTCACACCAAAATGGGTATAGTCCCGGGCGGATTCGAACCGCCGTCATAGGCTGTCTCCCGTAACGGCCCGTGACCCGCTACGTCCAAAGGCCCATATGATTGGCCACTACACCACGGGACTTCGCTCGCTCGT
>SDGW01000429.1_pt1 | contig 17682 bp, 11 predicted proteins | sample 2873831 | NCBI WGS metagenome assembly SDGW01 (sample SAMN08132700, study PRJNA421101) | hypersaline lake metagenome | isolation source: celular fraction 0.22 microns magnesium sulfate-rich crust from ephemeral... | place: Spain: Penahueca Lagoon, Toledo | collected 2011-07
CGCGAATTGAGGGGTACCTCAGAAGTGTTAGAACGCCGAATTGGGATGGCTGGGGAGCCACAACGGCCCAATGTGACCGGCCAACGAACGGCCGGTGCCTGGATGGGCCAACGCGGGAGAGAATAATCAACTTCTCGATACTCTTCGTGGCTACCACATGGTGCTATTTTTGTGATACTCATAGATTATCTGGGATGAACTCACGTCGGCGACGCATCCGCTGACGCTCGCTCGCTTGGTCGTAGTGCCGTTCGAGAATCTTCTCGCTCACGTCGCCGCGATCGCTCACGACCTCACGGGGCGTGCCCGCGTCACGGTGGGCCGTGATACTACCCGCGCGCACAGGATGAGGCGACAGCGAAACCGGACAGCCAGCCAACTCCTCATGACTTAGGTACTCGCAAGTATCGGGGTCGATCCCTTCAGGACATTCCTCGCCGCGCCGGCAGGGCTGAGTGAGCTGGTACACCCAGTTCCGGAACGTCCCAGTTGAGGGTCGGCCATGCTTACTCGTAATCAACGGGAACCGGTCATGGTTATCCCGAACACCGTGCCGGTTCGGATTCACAAGATAGTCCTCGATGACCTGCACAACATGGGGCTTCAGCGAAGCGTCGCGTTCACCTCTGTTACCGTTCTTAAGCGGCGTCCCCGTACTAGGGCGATGTTTGAACGATACTGCCCCTTCTTCGGCGTCGAAGTCCTGCACGTCCAATGACCGGAGACCGCCGACCCGACACGAAGTCCGCCACAATAGGAGGAACGCGACGTGCTGCGCACTCGCATACTCCCATCGGTGAAGGTGGTCGAGAATCGCTTTCGCTCGCTCTGCCTCCAGCATACGGTCGTCGACATCCTCCCCATCGCGGACGTTGGGGAGCTTGATGCGCTCGTGAAGCTCCTCAGGAACGCCGTTGATGGCCTCCAAGTGCTCAAAGAACACCCGCAGCGTCGAAACCTGCCCTTGCATCGTCGTCGCGTTGCAGGGGTCCTCGCCCTCGAAATTCTCCTCGCGCTTGAATACTCGGTAGGCGTGGACTGTCCTCAGGTCCACCTCGTTCATGTTCGTGACTTCGCCGTTGCCGTGCTCTTCGGACACCAGCCACCGGACAAACGAATTAATCCGGTAGTGGTGCCCCGAGAGCGTGTCTTTGGCGAGGTCGTATCGGCGAGTGTCAAGGTAGAAGTCGAGCGCGGCCTCGGGCGTAATCGGATCCAGGTCGTCGCTCACGGCTGGGCCTCGAGGACGCGGAGCTGCGTCGACCAGTCCGCACGGCATCCTTCACACACCTGCATCGGGTTGTCCTGCAGATCACGGCAGGGAGCCAGCCCCTCGGTGGTGCTACACTCCGGCATGTCGCAGGTCGGCGCGTCGCTCACGCCTTCCCACCTCCGTGTGTGTGGGCACTGGATTCACCTTCCTCTGTCTCTGGAGGAGAACCAGCTTCCCACGCCTGCCGCTGGGTGAGGATCCGACGACCAGCCTCTGTCAGTGCGTAGCTGTTCGTCCGGCCGTCGATCTCACCCTTGTCGACGAGGTCGGCGTCGACGAGGTCGTCAAGGTTCGGGTAGAGCTGCCCGTGGTTTACCGGACTGTCGTAGTACTCCTCCAGTGTGAGTCGGATGTCGACACCCTTCTGCTCCCCTTCGTTGGCGAGTATCCAGAGTACGTCGCGATTGAATGCCGAGAGGTTGGCGTAGTCGCTCACGCGGTCTCACCTCCTTTGTAGAGGTCGCGGTAATTGCCGGCGTCGAGCACCAGTCGAACGTCCGAACGCTCCAGACGCTCTCCGTCGCGCTTGTCCCAAAGTTGCTCGAACTCCGGGTCCACCTCGTCGGCCAGTGTTCGGGCGCACGCAGCACACCAGAAGTGGTTGTTCGTCGGTTCCCAATCGCGGTGCCCCCGTGGACAGGTAAACCGCCACCGGTCCGTTTCGTCCTCTAAATCGACCGTCGTTATCGTCTCAGGCATCGCACTCTGTTCCGACGATACCCCGGTAAAAAGGCGCGAGCCATGGACGCAGGGTGGAAGTGAAAATGCACGTCGAGCCACCCCGCCCCTTCCAGATTTCGAGAATGCAGAGGTGAAAGTGAACGCCTCCGATCGCTCCTCTCCCAGCGCCCGCTCTTCGGACTCCGAGAGCGAGCAGCCGCAGGGCACGGCCGTAATCTCCGTCGGGCCGGCGACGGTTGTTCTCGTCACCGGCTGGCCGCAGCGCGGGCAGGGCGGGAAGGTCATCGGCGTCCACCCCCGTAGTCGCCGAGGTGCAACTGGCGAATGTCCGTCAGCGCGACCGCCGTGCGCTTCGCGCCGATTTCCTTGAGACGCTCGAGTTCCGTGTCGGAGTACGCGCCCGGCATCACGCGACCTCCTCGAACCCGTGCTCCACGCGCGGTGTCCCGCAGTCTGAGCACTCCATCGCCAGCCCCTTCGTGCGGAAATCGTCGCGCGTCGGCGCGTTGAACTCGTAACCCCGGCACACGAACCCCGTGTGAGCCAGACTGTACTCGTCTTTGTTTGGTGTTGATACCGCCTGTCGTGCGGGAGTTTGAAGCCCCCGCGTAGTCTCGTTCTCCATGGTTTCCGTGCTGCTCCACGGAAGCCCACGCGGGCCCGCTGTCCTAGCAGCGGGGTCCGCAGCTTACTGACTGGACCCACCGAGGAGCGGCGGGTCCGCGAAGAGCTTCCGTTGCCCATCCGTCAGACCACCGGACACTTAAAACCACCTTACGTTATCGTCATTTGCATATTACGAATTCGTGGGTATTGAAACCCGGCCGAATCTGATTTACGTGACATGGACTCGGTAACAAGCAATGTACCGGAGGGTAGAGTGGATGAAAGCCGCTGACCAGTCTATCCTCCAACTCCTCGGGCCTCCGAAGACTCTGGAACTTACTCCAAGCAATGTCGCTCGAAACGTCGGGCTGTCGAGAGGGTATACAAGCGAACGTCTTGGTGTACTCGTAGACCATGAGTTGCTAGAGCGGGATACTGGTGAGGGTTCTCACCCGTACTATAGTATCACAGAAAAGGGAGAGGCGCTTCTGAAAGGCGAGATCGATATCGAAGAGATCGACGCCAAGGAACTAGAACACGAGTAGGGTCACCGACATAGCCAGAACCGCCAATCCTCCTCGACCATCGGCTGGAGGAGATCGCCCTATTCGTTTGGGAACCGGGTTTTGGTGTTGGGCAAGCATCTTGACGAGGATTTTAGTTGCCATACATACCCTGGTCGGCTGTGGACCGGGTTTGCAACATATCAAAGAATACTCTCGAGAAATACACTCGCGATAGAATTATATTCACCCAAGATAACCTTTTCTCGTGACCGGTTCTCTGTTAAACAGAGAGTACACAGATGTCGTTGATGAGTTTGACCTTCACCAGCCCCGGTATCTGACGCTATTCGCGGTACTGATTGAAGGCGGAGTACTGCAGAACCCGATTGAGGCTGTTAGGATTCGAGACACAGTACGTCAGAGGGATGAAGGAACTACCTTTGATATAACCGCCGAGTTGGACAAACTGGCAGACGGTGGTTATGTGGCGAGAGAAGAACCAGGCAAGTATTTTTTAACTAAAAAAGGACTTCAACTCTGTTTCGGGAGAGAAAGCGCTTCGAGTTCTCAACAGCTCGAAGAACTACCTCTAATCGACATAGAGATTGACAAAAAACTCTACTCTGACAATATTGAAAACCACAAAGAGACAGCTCGTCTCATAGAACAAATCAACAGAAGCTATCGAAGTGGTATATATGCCGGCACGGCAATCTTAGCTCGGCGTATGTTCGAACAGTTAACATGGAATCTGTCTCGCGCGGCGTATAGTCCTGAGGTTTTTCTCACAGACGATGGAAACCCGGAGAAATTTGGGAACCTTATTTCTAACATGAAATCGAACCCTGACGGCCTCCGAGGACAGATCAAACCGCTTCAAAACACGGATGAAATTCAGTCTTTTCTACAAGGAATAGACCGCATACGGAAGTTGGGGAACGATGGCGCACACGGTATAGACACATCCGTATCACGTGAAGATATTCAGGAACATGCTGAAGACTATAACCAATGTTTGGACCATATCTATTCACTACTAGTATCGCTATGACAATAAGATGGTAAATAGCTACTATATATGCAAATAAGTTAACTGGCTGGAAAGTACGATGAAGATATGGTCGAGCAGAAGCCCACGAATATTTCAGAGATCTTCAACAGTTCGGTTCTTCAGATACCCAACTACCAGCGAAATTACTCGTGGAGGACCAAGCACGTTGAGGATCTGTTGAACGATATTGAGTACTTACTAAAACAGGAAAGGACTGAGTCGAGGCATGAAGATCACTATTTCGGTACAATAGTTCTACATGAGCAGGAACTTGTTTCTGCGGGTAGTGATGAGTTTGTTAAATACGCAATTGTCGATGGACAACAGCGGCTGACGACGATCTCGATTATTGTCGGAGCGATTATCGAGGAGATGGAATCTTTGGATGTTGATAAAGATAAATTAAGCTATGCGATAGATCCTCCAGATCGGCAAGTGTATTCATTGGAGGCCAAATATCTGGAGAATAGTGGCCAAAACAGACTAGAATTGCATAATGAAGATAATTTGATTTTTAATCGGCTTGTTCGCAGAAAGGGGGATCCATCGGATATCGATGCTGATAGTGTCTCTGAAGAGAATCTTCTTGATGCGAAAAAAGAGATCAAAGATTGGCTAGAAAACAAAAAATCGGGGCAAACAGATACAGAGTACTACAAAACGTTAGTTACGATTATACGCCTCATAAATAACCGATTTGAGGTAACTCGATATAAAGTAGATAGTATCAGCGAAGCTGGCCGGATATTTGAAACACTAAATGATCGTGGGCGAACGCTCACTATCGCAGACAAAATCAAGAGCTATCTTGTTTATTGTGCGAATCGTATAGACGAAGATTCTCTCGCGAATGATGTGTTTGAAGAATTTGGTCAAGTAATCCACAATATAACATCTGAAGGCACCGAATCTGATCTAACTGAGTTCATTCGTGAACATTGGCGTCTCTTTTCTGGTGAAATTCAATACAGTCATAGTAGCCAATATGATATTACAGACTTACACCGGAGAATAAAAACGGTTGACAAACATATACCTCTCCAGAGAAGTGATTCTGAAATCAAGGAATACATTGAGAATTATTTAGAAAGCTTGCTAGAGTGTTCCGAATCGTATCAAAAAGTCATCCATCCTGAGAATATAGATGCCGCTGAGTCTGACTTACATTCGGATATACAGAATACCCTGAACAACGTCCACGAGAATATTAGCGACTCTAATATCGAAGGGCTTCTTATAGCTCTGCATATAGAATTCGGGTTCTCTGAAGAATTCTATAAGGTAATTGAATTACTAGAAGCATTTGGGTGGCGGGCATACCAGGTCTGTCGGGCGAATAGTGATTATCGCCGGAGAAAATTCAGAGAAATTGCGCATGCTACGTACTACGCGGGTAATCCTAGCAAAGCTGCCTCGATCTTTGACGGAATGACCTCCAATGATTTTGAAGTATTCGATGGAAAGGAGGAAGCTTACGAGTCGCTCTGTCGAGAAATTGAAAACGCGATTGGTAGCTACGGCCCAAATACAGCTTTCGAGAAGAATTTAAAGAGGTCTGATATTTTTGACGGGGATATTAACGAGGATGGATGGAATGGATTCCAGAATAAGTCGACAGTCAAACACTTACTCTATGAGTTTGAACTGAGCTTTGAGAGCCCACCTGCCTCAGTTACACAACTTGACCGGAGTAAATTCAGTTTGGAGCATATACTCCCGGAATCCGAATCGTCAGTGCCGAATGAAGTAGATATTGAGCATACTCGGTATGTGGATTCCTTGGGTAATCTTGCCCTTCTTCACCCTGACGATGACTCTACAGATGAGAGTCAAACATATGAGGAAAAACACGAAGAAATCTATAGGCATTCCTCAATGCAGATGTTGAATGAGTTGCCCGATCCGAGTAGCACCAACTGGGATGCAAGAGAGATAGAATCGAGGCTGGATAACATAGTGGACTTTGCTTTAGAGAGGTGGAACGTAGAAACAGGGGCATACGTCTCAATTGGAGATGTTGATGGCGGAACGAAAAATGACGTAATATCGATCCTTAGACCAGAGATTGAAGCTCAATTCGAATCGCTCGAGGCAAAGCCTCCAGAGTTGAATAACTTACCAAAGGTAGTTCCGACTGAAGGCATTGAAAAATCCGAAATGACTGATGGTAGAGTTTGCCCATCTTGCGATAGCTTCAAATTTGACGCAGTAATTGAAGACGGCAGTGTCATAATTGAGTGCGAATGCGGTCATGAACTGGAACAACCAATATTCGGACTTTTCCTTGAGTCTCATTCCTTGTCGCAATCATAATCCACTCAGTATATTCTCTTTTAACCGTGTGTGAATTTTATTCATTTTAACCCTGTCGTGCTCAAAAGGGATTATGATTGAAATGGATTAGTGGAACGGCAGTCTTATAGACTTGAGCTGACTCACGTTCTTACGTTCAAGCGATTCCTCAGTATGGCACAAGTCTATGACGACTCTACGGCACACCTTCTCCAACCCGATCTAACAGAGGAGTACCTCAAGGATCTCGACCGTCTCTGTGACCGAATCTGCAAATCTCCGAATGACAGGGAGACGGTCATCGAAGCCAAAATTAGTGACATCGAGGGTGACCTACCTTCGGAACCTCCGAAACACAGTCAAGAAAGGATGGAGGAATATCAGGAACAGGTCAAGTACTTGGCTGTTCTTGAAGCTCTCCATGACCTCGTCGAAATCGGCTATCATATCGAGAAAAATCCTGATAAGATAGAGGGTTTCCCGCCGGTTCGGCTCTATCCACCAGATCCGGAGCGACATTCTGATGACCCGCAGGCCTACAAGGATCATGAGCGGAAAATCCTGCAAAAAGAACGTCGCACTCAGTTCGAGGATGAATCTGTTCGAAAGTTTATCCGGGAGATGGAGACACCGGACCGACAGAACGGGAAACGAGTTGATGTAACGGACTTAATCGCTGATGGTGATGACCTGTACAATGATCTTCAGCGGCTTCAGGGCCTCGAGCGTGAACAGATCGTAGACGAACTAGATAACGAGATTCAACCCTATATTCAACATGCAGAGCGGGGCCTCGAAGACGAATACACCGGGATCGATCTCCACGACATCTGGCGATATTTCCGGTATACGTGGTTGACTCCATACAATCAGGTCCCCGGGAGAAACATCAATTTCCTCGTTCGTGACGCAGCTCGGGAACATCACCCTGTCATTGGCATCGCCTCCCTTGCGAGTTCGATGATGAATCTCAGGGAGCGAGACAAATACATCGGGTGGCGCATTGATGCTGTCGAAGAGGAACTTGAGAGGAAGAGCCGGACCTTGGAAGTTGAGGAACAACTCCCGAAGGAAGAACGGACGCCAGAAAAACAGACTCGCACTCGCGAAATCACGGAACAACTGGAGACTGAGGAGGAGTGGCAAGAGCGCGTCGAAGAATACTGTTCGATGCTCCGGTCGGCCGTTGAGACGGCCATAGCTGAGAGTATCGAACAGGTTCGATACGATGATTTCATCGCTCGGTTTGATGACTTGTCCGAGGAGGACTTCGAGAAAGCGAGCGGAACAGCGTTCAAGCGACTCAAACAGCTTGAGGGACTTGCAACGTACGTTTTCAAAGAAAAGCCGCCGCTAGTGTCTGAAGTAGATAACCCGGATGACTACGAGAACATCTTCGACCCATCGGAGTTTGAGCTAACAGAAGATGATCTGGATGATGTCGATATAAAGGACGCTGATCCCGATTCATTAGATGATTGGGAGGAAAAGAGTGAAACTGCCCTTTTCGTCAAGAAGCGAGCTCACACACTCCAGAAGTTGCTCCGCGACCGCGAGTACTTCCTAGAAAACGAGATCGAGAACGACAAAGAGTTCATTGAAGCGGCGATCGAATCGGAGAGAGGTAATAGAGCTCTTCGAACAGCTCTGAAAGAGACGAAGAAGCGGCGGGTCGGTGCGGGAATGATGAATATTCAGGTCTGTGGCGCAATCCCGCCGTATAACCACATCCTCGGTGGCAAGCTGGTCGCGATGGCGCTAACCGGGCCAGAGGTGATTAATAAATATCGAGAGAAGTACAAGGGCTACAAATCAAAGATCGCGAGTGCGATGAAGGGAGAACCCGTAATCAAGAACAACGAACTGGTGTTCTTGGACACTACGGGGCTCTTCAAGGTTGGTAGTGCCCAATACGACCGAGTCCGTGTTCCAGCATCTAATGGACAAATCGAGTACGAAGAAGTCGGGAAAACAGATGGATACGGATCTGTTCAATTCGGTCCTAATGCACGTCGGCGTTTGGGACAGGTAACCGAGATGCTAGAAAACCGAAAAGCCGTGAAAGGCCGGTTTGGGGAAGGGGTTGCCCCAAAAATGCGAAAGATCCGCCGTGGGTTAGAGAATCTTAAGTTGGATGGGGAACTGCTGAAGCATGAATCGCCACGGGTAATATACGCTGTACCGTTAGCCTCTGATTTCAGAGAGTTTCTCTTCGGATTGCGGGAGGACCCGGATTACCTATGGGACTTCGATGATCCTGCCGCCGAACAGCAGAAGATATACGACCACTGGAAAAACCGTTGGGTCAGTAAGCGGGTCCAGAAGGGCTGGGTACTAGACGACATCCGTTCCTTCGATAAAGACGAGGACCTACGACTAGGACACGAGGTGGACTTCCCCAACCATTCCATCTTCGACTTCTAACTTTTTTGCTGCCGTTTTCAATATGATACTCTAACCGTCAGTAATATGTCTACCCGAGTCCGGATGGGAGACATCAACCGAGAATATGGCTACTGAACGTACCCAATCTGGTAAAGAATTTCTCGCGGAATTAGCACGGGGGGGATTCGCTGAGAGTCTGTCACCGCACCAGCGGCGTCAGATTCACATATCTACTGAACTCGATGAGTTTCTAGCAAATTCCCTTGACGAGGGCAAACAAGTTGTTCTCACAGGGAACCCCGGCGATGGGAAAACCCAACACATCCTGATGCGGCAGGACCAGTATCCCCCCGAGGACTACTACTATCTACTCGACGCTTCCGAATACGCTGACTACTCAGAGTTGCTGGAAGAGTGGAGTGAGGCATACGAAGCGGGGAAAGCTGGTATTCTCGCAATCAATGATGGTCCGTTGTATGAAATGGCGACGAATTATAGTTCTCAGTACGGGTTCTTAGAGATTGTAAAGCGCCAGTTGGAGAACCAAATCGTCTATACCGAGTCTGATATCCCGGATGTCGACTTCTCCGACCTCGTTGTAGTTGATCTCAATAACCGTGATGTACTGTCACCGGGTATCGTAACTCGAGCGATCCGAAACTTTGTCGATGAATTTGCACTGGAGGGCCACGACCATTCTGGACAGTGCCATATACAGTATAACGCTGAGAAACTACGAGAGGATCGTATTCGAGAAAATCTCGTAGACTTCCTAACGGAACTCGGGAACTACGAAGGCCATACGACGGTACGGGACCTTCTGAATTTCCTCTGTTACATTCTCACTGCCGGATTGAAGGAATGCCAGACTGAATTCGGTGAAGAACTCCGATATTACAATCTGGCGTTCGAAGGGTCGGGCGCGGTCTTTGATCTCGCACGACGTAAATTCGATTCATCAGAGTTGGTTCACCCCTTTGTCGACAGTCGACTTTGGGCATCTGCTGAGCAAGAAGCAGATTTCTCGGATCGAGACGATGCTGCTGAGGTAGTCGAACCTCTATTCAGACAGAAGAAACGTCAGTTCCTTTTCGAAGACGAACAACTCGGAATAGGCTACGAGAGCCGTGAGCTATTCCAGAATATTGAGTACGACTTCCTTCACCATCGAAATGGAATGTCCACGGAAGGGACGAAGGAACAGTTGCTCAAAATGCTGAATGGCTATTTCCGACCAAACACCTCGACTCGGTCGGAGCTGAAACTTTGGCTCTCCCATAGCTATCGATCGAAAAGCTCACTCGCCCTCGTTTCACGGACGACGGTTCCCAAGTCTGATTTTGAAATACAGGAGCCTGAGCTTCATCCTGAGATCGCATCAGCGATCTCATATACAAATGATCACACGGCGCTGGAGTACGTGGCGAATGACGTTCCGATTCGCCTCAAAATCACTCGCTCTCTATACCAATCTCTCGGGGCGTTAGATGCGAATGTCCCGTACACACTCCGAGGCCGCGATGTCGAACAACAGATATTGGAATTCATGGAAGAAGTCGAATATCACGAAACGTACAGCGAAGAAAACGGTTTGGTGTCTGTGAAGGATACCGAGACAGGTCGGGTCGAAGATGTCGATGTCAACGACGAGGTGTACCGATAATGGGGATGGAATTGAACAAGGTAAATGGAGACGCGTCAGAATGGGCGTTTGGATTTAAAGCAACCAGTCGCTCATTAAAACCGGTCCACCTGGCACAAGTTCTATTTAGCCACTCGCTCGGGCACGTTCATTCCCCGGATGAGTTATTCAAATTCGTCGAGAAACCGGGGAAGACCCCCTCTAAGGAGTTACCAGATGAGATCAAGGAGAAATTCGAGATAGATCCTCGGAAGCGAGATGAACGCCTCGACCAGCTCCGACAGACTCTCAGAAAAGTACTGGCTAACGATAACGCACTTTATGCATCACAACGGGGTTCGGCACCGACATGCACGAGTGATTGGTTCGTCATTAATCCAACCGCAGGAGTGACTGTTGGGCGTTTCCTGCACCATTTAGCCAAAGAGGCGGAGGGCGATATTGATCAGAAACTCAACGACCAACTAACTGATCACCATGATAGCATCTCAGTCCTGTTCCGCCCCCTCGTGAAAGACGCGGAGAAAGGACCAGCAACTGTCAAATCGTGGGACGGGCCAAGTGCGGACGAGCCTCTCACAGAAGGAAAGGCTGCGAGTGCTCTTTCTGACGGCTTCAGCATACTGAGTGAACACCTAAAACCTCCAAAAGGTGGAGCAACAAACTACCCGCGTGATTTGCGTCGAGTAGTCAAATTTGGAGGCTTCGCCCTCTATACGTATATGGCGAATCGGCATAACGAAATCCGGGAACCAGAAAATGCTCGTGACACCCGTCTCCCTTTCGTTTTCAACTATACAGGCAATGAGGACGGCCCTGTCGCAGAAGCGAGTCTTGAGTGCTATGATGCTGTCGGGTCCGCCGTCCAGTCAGCATCTCGGCTTGGCATCGAAGCTGAGTTGGACAGACGCGGGTACCGTGACAAAACCGAATACGACGAATCTGGAATACTGGAGAAGATCGAAGATCGTGAGTTATTAGATCTCAACCGACAGAGCGATGCAAAGCGAGACGAGGACTTCGAAACCTTCCGGTATCTCTTTGAAGGGGATACAGCTGATGACGCATTTGACCGGCTTGTGAATTCAGTCGACGACGCGATTCATCAGTCGAGGTTCAAGACCTATACTCCCGTAGATACCATACAGACGTTCGGGTGGCGGTCGGGAATTCTGAAACCGCGAGGAAACAGGGCCAATGAACGGCGGCTGTCGCCGGATCCGGAGGTTCTTGAGTCAATCGTACTTTCGGTGCTGACCCCGGAAGAGCAAATTTCGTTGCAGGAGCTCTGTGGACGGTTGCGTTCGAAATACGGAATCATCGTCGGCGGAACAGAAGGCGACCGGGACCACTTGACCGAGTGGGATATTTCGATAGGAACGAGTTCCGTCGAAAGTGATCCACTCTCGAACCGGAATTACGAGGGATTCAAGCAAGCTGTCATCGATCTCGGCTTCGCAGAAGAATACGCTGATGGCGTCACCATCGTCTCCACCACATCACAATGAGACTTCGAGACCTCCCTGCGTCGGAATTGAGCCGTGAAGAACAGAGCCAGATTCTCCTTGGAGAGGCATACGGCGTGACTGTTGCCACTACAATCGAAGATGAGCAACTCGGGGTGATGATCGAATCACCGCCCGAGTTTGAACCTGAAACAATGGTCGAGTCTCTGAACGAAGAGACGACACGAACGGTTGGGCTCGCGATGGTCGGCCTATCCGAGGTGGATATCGAATCTCTTTCTGAGGCTTGTGAATCGACATCTGTCCGTGTAACTGAGGAGTTGTCGACTGCGATTAAGTGGCGGAACGGGACGGAGACCGAATTTTCCTGGGACGGCGACATTACGCCCGACAGAATTGTTGTGATGGTTCGTGGGGACCCACCAAAACTGGGCTCTCTTCACCGGCTTTCCAGTCTACCGCCGGGTGATGTACGGAAAACTCTCTGTGCTCTGATGGCAGGTCGGGATGAATATACCAGTAACCGACCATCGAAAGCAGTTTGGAGGGCGCTTGAAAACGATATCGGGGCTAACCTCGATCTACGAGCGATTGCACGTTATGCAGTTAGTTGTCTGAAGTCTACTAACCAGGAGTCGATTGATGCACTAGGGGAAGAATTGGCCGCATTGGGGCTATTCGCAGACCCCCAGTTGCTTGAGAAACCGTCGGAGATAGAAGGTCGATTACGAAAGAATGCCGAACTCCTCAATCGAGCGGTTCACGTCACGAACCGTGATCGGAAACGCCTGATAAACAGCATTCGAAGGGCGGAGGAGGACGATCAAACAGAGCAGGCCCAATTCATCGAACGCCTCCGCCGCTTCCAACGCACGAGCGACGACTCTCTCTTGAGCGAATTGGAGTTCGACAGAGTCCGGGATGCTTTCAGTACGACCTCGAAGCGTATCCCCGCAACAACGAGTTCGGAAGACGATGATGAGGACGATGAGCCGACCGATGTCGACGACGATGACGGAAGTTCGGGGGGTCGGGGCCGAAGCAAGTATACTCGTCGTAACGATGATTCGAGTGTAGGTATCGAACTGACGTTTAATGATCGTAAAGAGGAACTGAACTCTCTCTCTGGAGAGCTCGATGAACATATCAAGGACGCGGTTGAGAAAAACGAGAAGACCGTCGAGATTGATTTCGGAGACGACAGCAAACTTCAGATCGATACGGATTCCGATCTCTACCATTTCCTGAACGCGTTCGTTACTGAGGACCGGTTCGGGGGTATCATCCGTGGTGGTGAATCACGCGAGCAGGTCGTGACCAATTACACGACACTCGACTCTGATCATTTCCGGGTCGATCAAGAAGATGGTAGTTTTCAGAAACTCCGCTCATTCGCCGAACGAAATGAGGACTTCCAGTCAGTTGTTGACTCCTTCGACGAATACATTGAATCGCGAAAGCAACTCACCGATTCTCTCCCGTCGTTAATTCATAGTCCATTACTTCGGCTCCTCGGTGATGATGACCTACTTGAGGCGGCAGATGATTATCTTGACCACTATCAAACGACGCAAAACAGGCTTGACAAAAAATATCGTGCACTACAGGATGCAAGCGCTCAGGGCGCACCTCGCCTGTTAGCTGATTTCCTGCTACTCGATACCGTTGTTCTTGATATGGAAACCGGGCGAGAACTGATACTCTCGCCGCTACATCCGCTACACCTCTGGAAATACGTGGAACTAGCAAAGGAGGCTAAGGAGCGAGAATCCGAACTTACTGACGATGATAAGGAGTTCCTTCAAGAAACAGTCGAAGAACAGCCCCACGTTCTCTCCAATATTACTGTGGGTGGCGGTCGTCTGTTGAAAGATGAGACCTACTTCATCCAGTCTGCTGAGGAGGGTACACTTCCAGTTTACACAGAAGCTGACCGGGCTGAACCCGGCGATAACGAATACCTCTGGGACTACCTGATTGAAAAGTTCACTGCCGCCTACCCCCCTGCGGAACGCCATCTGAAACTAACGGTCGTCGACCCAATCAGTCCACACCAGTTGCTGACCTCTATCGCAGACGCAGCTGAAAGTGGCCTTCTCCGTGGGGCAACGGTCGAGTTCGTATATATCAACGGGGAGCAGAAGAGTATCCTCTCCGGGACGACGGCCAATGAAGAGGAGTCGATTATCAACCTGTTCGGGCCCGAGGGTGACGCCGATTCGTTCAGCATTCTAACAAAAGAGTGTGTTGACTACGATGACCTCGTCGACTACCTTCGGGATCATCAACGTCACATTACTGTCCTCAACGACCAATCGTCGTTCTTCATCGAGGAGTTTGAGCGAGACATGAACACCTCGATAAATCCCCTATATGTCCCGAAGGAATACGAATACGACGAGTTCGAAAACGAGATAAATATCAGTCCCTCCACGGAGGGGGAATTATTCTCCGAATATCAGAACCTGATTAACCAGCGGAATAGCACTCGGCAAACCTTGCACAAGGCTGGCGTTCATGAGTTAACCATTGAACAGGACCTGGTCCAACAGATCGAGGATTACTCAATCTGGACATGTCTCTCGACGCCGTCGATGAACTCTGACCCCTTCTGGGAAGAGGATTTGATCTCGAAGGAACGTCGGGGTGATAGAGACTACGCTATTTATTCGAACGATCTCGATCTGTTCACACGGACACTTCAGCGAATCCTAAATGAATATCCGATAGCACCCGACAAAGCAGACGTTGAACGGGTTGCTGCTCGAATCGCGAACACCGAGCGAAGTGGGCTACTTCGATTGATTACTGAGGAGACTATCGGAAGCCAGAGATCGCGGAATTCGAAGGGACTGCTTGGGGCAATCATCGCAGTGCATTGGCTAGAGGAAACGTACGAGGAACCGAAACTGATTTTCTCGATCGATGACCCCCGGACGCGCAGATGGCTGAACTTTGCCGATACGAACCGAAGAGCTGACTTCATCGTCCTGCAACCGGACACGGAGAGCGGGCTCGAGATGGAGATCGTCGAGGTCAAATCACTAGATGAACCTAATCAGGCGTTCAAAATCGACGATGGCGAAATCTCTGGGGACGCCGTTGACCAACTAACGAAGACCACGAATACCATCCGGGGTCTCTTCGAGGGCGACGACAATATTACGACCCCACCCCGCCGAGAAGCACTCCGCGAACAGCTTTACTACGAGCTAATTGGCCGGGATGTTCCTGGTGACAAGAACGAATGGGTAGAGCGAATTAACAATGTCTTCCGAGGTGACGAGCAACTCACCGTAACATCGCGCATCACCTCTGTCGAGATCAACAATCAAAGTGCGAGTGAATCGACGGTCGACTGCGTCACCGAAGATATGCAGTCGGTTAAGGTGACCCGGCTTCCGAAAGACACGATTGTTCGTCTCCTCATGAATGGTACGGACGACTTTGAAGTTGGAGAGTCGGGTGAGGGTGAGACAGAATCCGATGATGAAGAGCCGGAAGGTGGGGAGACTGAAGAGGACCAACCAGTCTCGAGTCCTGAATCAGACACGTCCCAACCCTCAAAAACATCAACTGATCCGTATTCCGGGGGGAAGGATGATAAAGAACCTGAAGAAGGCGTTGAGAAGTCTGTTGACTTTGGCGACCCTGAACAATATGCAGACCAAGTTGAGTCGTTGAAACGAGTCCTCCACGATTTCGATATCGATGTTGAAGGAATCGATGCTAACGAGGTGGAGGTTGGTCCTAACTTGATTCGGTATAAGGTTGAGTTAGCGAGTGGACAAGGCCAGGGGGCGCTCGAGAATAGTTCAGAAGATATCGCCCGAGAGATGGCGCTCGAACGAGAACCCCATGTCCACCGCCTACCGGGAACGCAATATGTTGCTATCGACGTTCCTCGTGAAGAGACAGAGATCGTCCCAATTGAAGATTATCTTCCCGACTTGCCCGATCGTGATGACTTGACGGTAAGCGAGCTCCCGTTTATCGCGGGAGTCAACCCTGATGGAACGAGCCATATCGCCTATCTCGACGAAGCGCCGCATATGCTCGTGGGGGGGACAACCGGGAGCGGCAAGACCGTGTTCCTGTATTCAATTCTATCGTGTTTCCTACAGCGGTTCGACACAGACGACCTACGGCTGGCGATTGTGGACCCGAAGCTGACCAACTTCATGTTCTGCAACCAGCTACCGAATCTGGAACATGATCAGGTCATTACCGAGGATCAGGATGCAGCTGACCTGTTTAGTTGGATTACCGAAGAGGAGATTCCACGCCGGACCCAACTCCTAGGCGAAAGTGGCAGTATCGACATTAAAGATCATAATGAGCGTGCTGACGAACCCCTCCGCCCGCTTGTGGTCATTATTGATGAGTATGCAGACCTCATCGATGGCCTCGGCGAAGACAGCGATGAGTTCGAAACGAACGTCCGTCGTATCGCACAGAAGGCCCGTAGTGTCGGGATACACCTCGTGATATCGACCCAGCGACCGAGTGCCAAAATCATCGACACGGATCTTCGGGCGAATCTGGATATGCGTGTTGCGTTCCGACTACCGTCAGCATCCGACTCTCAAGTCATCCTTGATGAATCCGGTGCAGAGGATCTTGGCGGCAATGGGGATATGCTGTTCAAAGAGACTGATAATGTAACAAGGCTTCAGGGAACGTTTGTCGGGCCAGATTACCTCCGAGATCTGGTGGAAAAGGTCTCGTAAGAGTACCTTCCGGGGAAAATAGAGTCACGATGCCTTTCGGTCTCATGACTCGTTCCCTGATGATGAGAACTAGACCGACAACCTCGGTTGGCTAGTCATTTGCTATAGCTGTTCATCGCTAATCACCATCTATGTCTGAGCGCGCCATCACACGGGATTGCATGAGGAGAACACGACAGTCCAGAATATGACCACGAGTACGAGCAGTGAGAACTCGAATGTGGTAACAAACGGTCACATAGCGACGCGGCGTCGCTCGAACTCTCAGGTTCGTCTAACCTGTATTCGGGGGTGGGATATAACCTACTCCGAATTGAATCAGTTTTGTCAATCTAAACAGAACGGCTATACACCCGTCGTGGCCACCGCACGAGGATCCTACCCTCATGTCGACAAAATTCCGGACCATGTGGACCGGCTTCAGAATAGTACTGGCTCAGTCCTCTCCAACGAACCACTCCGCCGGCTCGTACTGCAACGGCAGTTCCTCGGTCGAGAGTATCTCCGCGATCTCCCCGGCGTCGAGCCCGCCGCGCTCCTCGGCCGCCTCGAGCAACTCGTGCAGCAGCCCTGGTCCGGGCTCCACCATGTTCCGACCGACCAGTCGGAGGTAGGCCCGGCCGGCCTCGTCGAGCGCCTTCGCCTTTGTGTTCTCGCCGGTTGCATCCTCCAGGTCGGCGAGTAGTTGACCGCGCGTTCCGGTGAGTCGCCATCTGAATGAGTCTGCCATTTGAACACACACCCTGATTTGGTAGGATTCTCGAGTAGCTGAACGCGGTTCAGTTGATAAAGACCGGCCGAGTTTCGCCCCGGTCGTCGCGGAGCCGCGCTCGACCGCCGCCGTCGACGCGGGAGAACTGAACACAGAACTGCTGGAGGGGTCGCGACGTGTGTTCAGTTCCGGGGGTCCCGATCTCTCGACGCGCAACCCCACGCGGTCGCGCCGAGACGGGCCTTCGCGGGCTCACGGCTGAAACACGTCGTCCAGTTCGGCGAGCCCGTCGTCTTTGACCGCCCGAACCAGATACGCACCCTCGCCGACGCGCTGGA
>SDGW01000431.1_pt1 | contig 17681 bp, 4 predicted proteins | sample 2873831 | NCBI WGS metagenome assembly SDGW01 (sample SAMN08132700, study PRJNA421101) | hypersaline lake metagenome | isolation source: celular fraction 0.22 microns magnesium sulfate-rich crust from ephemeral... | place: Spain: Penahueca Lagoon, Toledo | collected 2011-07
TGATTATACGGGTTTATTTGGTAATACTGGTTCTTCCTCTATTATAGGAAATATTTCTCTGGAATCTGTAAATATCTCCGGGGGGAACAAGGTTGGTGGTTTGATTGGTTCTAACAACGGTAAGGTTTATTCTAGCTATTCGGAGGGGGTTGTTTCAGGCTATGATGAGGTTGGCGGTTTAATTGGATTCACCTATAGAGAAAGCAGAATTTATACTAGCTATTCTAAAGGCAAGGTTTCTGGAAGCAACTATGTCGGGGGTTTAATCGGAGAAATTTTCAAAGGAGAGGTTTTTAATAGCTATTCGCACAGCAATGTGTCCGGTATTAGTGAAATCGGGGGATTGATTGGTTACAACTTCGAAGGAAGTGTTTCCTCCAGTTACTGGGGTGTTAACACCTCAGGACAGAACACTTCCGCCGGCGGAACCCCTCTAACGACTTCCGAGATGATGAACCGTTCAAACTTCAATAATTGGGATTTCAACACGACCTGGGGTATCGATGATCAGAGGACGTATCCTTTCCACCTGGGCGGGGGCGACGGTACTGAAAGCAATCCTTTCGAGATCTCGACGTGTAACCAGCTCCAGTACATGGAGAACAACCTGACCGCTCACTACGAACTGGTCGACGACGTTGACTGTTCAGAGACAGAGAACTGGAATGGTAATGCTGGTTTCGATCCAGTAGGTAATGGTTCATACATCGACGGTTCTTTCATCGGCTTTGAAGGAGGGCTAGATGGTAATAGTCATTCGGTTGAGAGGTTGACCATTAGTCGCGATAATAGTCATGTGGGATTGTTTGGTTATACAAAGGCTAGTGCGGAGATAGGCAACGTTTCCGTGGTAGATACGGATGTTCAGGGTAATGCAAGAATCGGAGCTTTGGCAGGTACTAACGGAGGCAGAATAGAATATGCTTATTCTACAGGGATTGTTTCTGGCAGTGATGATGTTGGAGGTTTAGTAGGTAGAAATGATGCATATAGAGAGGATGGGGTTATCTCTAACTCTTTTTCTAGAGCCTCAGCAACTTCCGAAACCGGTCAGTATGATAGAGCAGGAGGTTTAGCAGGATATAACAACGAAGGAGTCATATCCTCAAGCTATTCTTTAGGGCGTGTTTCAGGAGGAGATACAGGGGGTTTAATAGGATATGATAATCAAGGAAATGTTAACGGCTACTGGGATATCAACACTTCCGGTCAGACGTCTTCTGATGGAGGTACTGGTTTAACAGCTCTACAGATGAGAAACAAGTCCGAACTCTCTGGCTTTAAATTTACGAACACTTGGGAGTTCGTTGAAGGGGTAAACGACAACTATCCTGTCCTACAGAGATTTGAACACACAGCACAGGCACCTGAACTGGACAACGTAACGATTAGGGAGCAGAACCGTGGAACGGACAAGGACGTGTTTATCGCCGGTCAGCCTGTCAGGTTCACTGATGGTTTCTCCGGTGCCACGAACTGGAACTGGAGCTGGGGTGATGGAACCCATGACTTCTATGACAACCAGGGCGGAGAGTATGTTTCCCACAGCTACGGTTCCGCGGGCAACTACACGGTGAACCTCACGGTCAACAACAGCGAGGGAAGCGACTGGGAAACCAGAGAAGTAGAGGTCATCGATCCTTACAGCGGTGGTTCCGGGACTTCAAATGATCCTTTCCAGATCTCCACATGTACGGAGCTGCAGAAAATGTCGAAGAGCCTGGACAGCAGTTTCGAGCTGACGCAGGACATCGACTGTTCAGAGACAGAGAACTGGAACGGTAATGATGGTTTTGATCCTGTCGGGGGCGAAATTAACAGTTTTGGAGGGAGATTGAACGGCAAATATTATTCGATTAAAAATTTAAGTATAGATAGGACCGATGAACAGTATATAGGCCTAATTGGGTATGCGACGACAGGGTCTGCAATATCTAATATATCAATAATAAATACACATATTTCTGGAGAAAGAGATGTAGGCGTCTTAATAGGTTGGAATGATGGAGGCAATATATCTAATAGTTATGTTTCGGGTAGTATTTCTGCTAGCTCTAGTTCATGGAATGCGGGAGGTCTAACCGGGGTTCATACAGGACATATTTCGCGAAGTTACTCTAACGCCGATGTTAGTGGAGATAATAATGTTGGAGGTTTGGTGGGATATGTTTCAGGCGGAAGAATATCCTCTAGTTATTCAACAGGAAGATTATCAGGCAATGATGATGTTGGAGGTTTAGTAGGAATTGGGGGGTCGGATATTTCTAATTCTTACTGGGACATGAACATGTCCGGTCAGAATACCTCCGCAGGGGAAGATCCTTCGAACAACTACACTGGTTTAACTGTCTTCGAGATGACAGGAAAATCGGCAAAGGACAACATGAACTTTGATTTCCAGAACACGTGGTGGGTGAACGAGTCCCGTTACCCTGGTCTGAACGAGCTCGGTCCTAAGCCGGATTTCTCTTTGGGTGATCCGAACGTCACCGCTCCTGTTTCAGGTGAGACGCTGGAGAAGGACTCCGTTACTTTGAAGGCGGAGGTCGACCACAGCGACGGCTTCGATGTGAACGTCTCGTTCTACAACGAGTCCGGTCCGAGAACCTTGATCCAGAAGAAGAAGATTTCCACGCCCGGCAACGCATCCATCAACTGGAGTGTTCCGAGAGGCAAACACAGGTTCAGCGTCGAGGTGACGGACGGCTTCAAGACCAAGACAACTGAGACAAGATGCTTCACCACGACAGAGGAAAACCACGAAGTCCTCGGATGCAAACAGGACTGGGACAACGGAACGGTTAACAATCTTGAAGTGGTTGATAGGAAGCTAGGTCTGAACGTTACGGGGGTAGGTCCAGAAATGATTTGGAACTATACTGGTTTTTCTAGCAGATTACAGGCATTAGCCAGTTCTGAAGACCACATTTACATTGCTTCTGATAGTGCGATCGTTCAGAAATTGGATAAGAGCACAGGAAACAATATTTGGAATTACACAGCGCATTCCGATGCGATATATGATATAGCTGTAGATTCTTCCGGCAACGTTTATAGTGCATCCGCTGATAATGAGTTGCATAAGATTGATTCGGAGGGTAATCAGGTTTGGAGTTACACCGGGCACTCTGATGTTTTGACCGGCGTAGCTGTGGATTCTTCTGGATATGTGTATAGTGGTTCGGTGGATAATGAGTTGCATAAGATTGATTCGGAGGGTAATCAGGTTTGGAGTTACACCGGGCACTCTGACAATGTAGTGGGTATTGTAACTGATTCTGGTTATATTTACTCTTCTTCGTTGGGTAATGAGTTGCATAAGATTGATTCGGAGGGTAATCAGGTTTGGAGTTACACCGGGCACTCTGACAGTGTATTGGATGTTGATATGGGTTCCGAAAGCAATGTCTATTCGGGTTCAAGCGATAATACTGCCCATAAAATCGACATTAGTACTGGAAATAGAATCTGGAGCTATACTAACCACTCTGGTAGTGTGAATGTCGCAGTAGGTCCAAAGGACAATCTTTACACGGCCTCCCGCGACGGAGAAGTACACAAAGTCGACTCTACAGGAGATCGGGTATGGAAGTATATAGGACATTCGGGAAGTGTAAGCTCTATAGAGGCGGATGAGACAGGTTATATTTACAGCGGTCAAGGAGATAGCCTTGCCAATCATGAAGTGCATAAACTTAAACAGTCGGATAAACATGCTTCTAAGGGCAACTTATCCTACAGGTTCAACAACTCTGAGGAGAAACGCTGGGACGTACTGGAGATAGACACCGACTTGAACGGTCAGTCGGTCAACGCCACGTTTGAGACCTCTGAAGACAGTCAGGAGTTCGAACTTGAAAACGGTTCGAACGTTCTCTACCTCGATCAGATCGGTTCTTCGAAACAGGCGGACCTGACTTTGGATTTCAATACTTCGGACAGCGCGGAGACTCCTTTGGTTGACAGCGTTGAGCTTCTTTCCGACGTTGTGAACGTTTTCGAGGAAGGTTCGGTGTTTGAGGCTTCCGGTTCCGAGTACCTGGACGCAGACAAGAACAACTGGGACGTCAACCTGACGTCCAACGTCTCCGTCTCGTTCGACAGAGAGGTCGACAGCGTATGGGCAGACGTCGAGTCGCCGGAAGGGAACAGCAAGCGTTTCTTCCTCGACAACACGACCTGGAAGAACCAGAGCCAGGTATGGTTCAGTGAGGTCGATGTAGCCAGTGAGTTCGGTGAGAAGGGACGTTACAACGTCACGTTCACAGCCAATACCTCCGACGGTGTCGAGAGCAACTATCCTGAGACCGGTTTCTACGTTCAGAACGTAACCCTTACACAGGAGCTCAGTCAGGAAAAGATCAATCCGGGAGAAAGCTTTGATGTTTCAGGTGATGTCGAGCTGGAAGGAGGTGAACTTGACGTAGAATCTCCAACGTACGATCCATCTGCAACGAACATCTCCACATGTCAGGAGCTTCAGGACGTTAATAACGATCTAGATGAGGACTACGAACTGGTTAACGATATCGATTGTTCGATGACTGAGGACTGGAATAACGGTAGTGGTTTTGATCCGATTGGAGATAAATACACTGGCTTTACCGGAAGTTTTGATGGCAATAGATACGGAATCAGAGGTTTAACTATCAATCGTTCGAATACAGAAAGTGTTGGCCTATTTGCGTCCATAGATAATCCAGCCAACATTACGGATGTTACGCTAAAGTCTGCAAATGTTTCCGGTTACACAAACACAGGAAGTTTAATTGGACGAACCAACGGAGGAAAAGTTTCTTCTGTGCATATCAAAGCAACGGAGGTCTCTGGATATAATGATGTGGGCGGTCTAACTGGGGATAATCAAGGAAAAGTTTCTGAAAGCTACTCTGAAGCAGAGGTTTCTGCAAGTGACTGGTATGTGGGGGGTCTAATTGGGAATAATCAAGGAAAAGTTTCTAAGAGCTATTCTGGAGGAACCGTATCAGGAGTTGATTATGTAGGAGGTCTAATAGGAGAGAGCGAAGAAGATATATCAAGTAGTTATAGCAGCGCAAATGTTTCCGGAGAGAATATTGTTGGTGGTTTAGTAGGAGAAAATGACCAAAGTAATATTTCCTACAGCTATTCTACAGGTAATGTTTCAGGCAATAGTGATGTAGGAGGCCTAGTTGGAAGGGACTGGAATGCTAACGTTTTCAGGAGCTATTGGGATACTGAGTCCTCAGGCCAGTCCAGCAGCGGCGGAGGAACAGGACTAACTACTTCACAGATGACTGGAAAAGCTGCCAAGACAAATATGAATGGCTTTGATTTCAACAGTAACTGGACTACTGTTGAAGGCGGTTACCCTCAACTTCAGGCTCTACGGAGTTATGAGGTTGAGGTCTACAGAGATACTGGTTCAGGTTACGAATTAATTGATAGTCAGAAACCGGTTAACGAGAATTACAGTATACAGGTCTCCAGCGGAGATACTTCTCCGGGAACTCATGATTTGAAAGTTGTTTACGAGGACGAGAACGGTATCGTGGGCGTAAACAGGACCAGCTTCACAGTTCTTAACATTACTACAGATATCGAATCCGTACTGGATGAAGGAGGTTCTGAGACTTTAACGGTCTTCAGGGACTCCGACACTGATTACGACCTGGAGTTCGATGACAACGCCACGGCGGACTCGGAGAACCCTCTAACCCTACAGAGTGTAGGCTCGGTCTACAGTATTCCTGGAGGATGGACTTTCAGGTCGAAGGACGAGACGAAGTCCGACCTGGCGCCGGGCGAATGGAAGCAGAACGATCCTAAGGTCGATATAGGTGAGAATGCGGAATTAGGACCTCAGAACGTCACTATTACAAGTAGTTCCAGCAACGGTATCAGTGACAGCGACACGGTCGAGGTAGAGGTTTGGACAGAGTCCAGTACTTCATTTGTCAAACCTCCTGAAGTTATTAACAGAAATAACGATTACTATCCTCTCTATGCGAAAGTAAGGGATGTTGCTAATGGTTCTGTACTAGAAAATGTTTCAACAAGGTTCTCGGTAGGTGAGAGCGTTGAAACGGTAGAAACAAACAGTTCGGGAGTTGCAGTGTTCAACTGGAGTGTGAAGGATTACAACACAGGAACTCACGCGGTTACGGTTCTGACCGAGGACGAGCCGGAACGATATATCAATTCCTCTGACGAGTATGACTCCGCACAGATAGACATCTTAGGGGTTATGGAGCTTGACAGCTATACGCAAGGGAAGGAACCTGTCTATAGGAAGGACAGCTTCGAGAACTCGAGTACGACCATAACTTCTACTATCGTCGACTCTCAGGGCGCTCTGCTTGACAACGTAAACGTCAGCTTTAACATCTCAGGAGTGTACCGTGACTGTCCAACCAGCAGCGGAAGCTGTTCCGTAAGCTATAACCCTGATGACTCCATGAGTCCAGGAATCTACAAGGTCAGGGTCAACGCCACCAAGCCGGAGTTTGATCCGCTCAGGTTCAATAAAAGTATAGAGATCAGAGGCGCTCTGAACATCGATCAGGACAGCACAAGGAGTATCTACACGAGAGGTCTAACGTACCAGTTAGACTCAACGGTCACTGATGAGAACAGTAATGAGGTAAACGGAGATGTCGCATGGAGCCTGAACGGTTCAGAGATAGTGACAGGAGAAGATGTTTCATGGACGCCGGATGCTTCTGTTTCAAGAGGATTCAAGACGTTGAACGCGTCCACCGCTAGAAACTACTTCGACGACGACTCGGACGCGAGAAGTATCCAGATCTACGGTATAGCGGAGCTGGAGAGCCTTTACCCATCATCTTCTACGATAGTTCCGGGCGCAGCGATCAACGTAACCGCCGAAGTCGTAGATGCAAACACTTCAGCAGATGTAGAAGGTATGCCTGTAGTCTTCAAGGTCAACGGTACTGAGAAGGCGACAGTTAACACCAACTCGACAGGACAGGCAAGCTTCGAATGGAGGCCTACAGAAGAGACATACAACCTAACAGCTCATATTTCTGACAATGAGGGTATCAGGTATAACGTTTCGAAAGACATGTTGCGGTCAACGGTCGAGATAGACAAGGAAACAGTTATTGACAGATTCTCACAGTCGAATAGCGAGGTTTTCAGAAACAATATTAAGGACAGGGACTCCACGACCTTTGAGGTCAACCTTTCGGAAAGCTCGGAAACTGATTCAAAGGTTCCGGCTGACAACGTGACGGTGAGTTTCGAGGTAAATGATACGGAGACGGAGACATGTAAGACAGACGACAATGGTTACTGTAGTGTGGATTATAATCCTTCGTCAGAGGTATCGGTTGGAAACGTTACTGTAGAAGTTACCACCAACAGGACAGGATGGGAGTCAGTAGAGCATAATTCTTCGTTGATAGTCAAAGGGCTGCTTTCTGTTTCAATCCAGAAGCCTTCGGAGTCGATTGTTCATAGAGGAAGCAGTGTAGATCTCGAGGTCAGCGCTCTTTCCGGAGGAAGTAGCGTGGATGTTCCAGTCAACTGGAGCTACAGGGGAACGCAGATAGGCCAAGGTAAGTATACTACATGGGATGTTCCTGCCACTAAATCTACAGGGTCAGGAACTCTGAAGATAGAGGCAGGAGGTAACTACTACGAGGCAGACACCGACTCCGTAACAAGATATATCTACGGTACTTCGAACGTCGAGTTCAGGGAGCCTGAGAACTCTTCCGAGATCGGTTATGGTGAAACTCCAACGGTAAGATGTAAGGTATCTGACAACAACGGTGTCTCGATCAAGAACTATCCTGTCGAGTTCACTCAGAACGGTTCGTCGTTCAACTCAGTACAGACGGATTCGAACGGTGAGGCAGCAGCTACATGGGACGTGCCGAACAGCATCGACACGTACGAGGTAGGGTGCAGGATCGGTGACAACGCCACGTTGAGCTACAACGCTTCCACGGAGTTCGAGTCGAGATTGTTCAGGACGAAGGACGACGTTGCTCCTGAACTGGAGAACCTCACGGTTACTCCGGAAACAGTCGATCCGGGCGACAGCGCCACGGTAGAGTTCTATGCAAGGGATGAAGTGGACGTCGACACTGCATGGATCGTTGTGGAGAACCCTAACGGAATCGAGACGGAGAAGCTTTCCGCAGAGGCTGTCGATTCCGATACCTACAGGTTAGAGTTCGATACTTCGAGAGACGATCCTGAGGGAACCTATACTGTCAAAGCTAGGGCGAACGATACATCAGGAAATCTCCAGACAAAGCTTTCGACCTTCGCTGTAGACCCTAACGGGCAGGTCGAAGTATCCAAGGGAGTCGACTCCTTCGACTCCATAACACAGAATTCAGGAGAAACCCTCACTTTAAGAACGAATCTTTCGGTCGAGGAGACGGCGAACAACGCAAACATCACCGCGGAGGTAACTGACTCGTCGAAGATCTCGGTCAACGAGACCAGGTACAACTGCGGAGATCTCTCCAACGGAAGCTTCTGCGTCAGGGACTTTGAGGTCACTGTCTCAGCCGGCGCAGCACCGGATACGGAGTACGTCACCTTCGATGGAGAATGGGCGAACGGAAACGATAATACAACGGTCTCAGACTTCACGGAACTCGTGATACAGAAGAACCCTGTTCTCACGGTTGAGACGGGCGACCAGTCCTCCGGTGTACAGCACGGGGGCCAGGACACTGTTGGCTTCACCGTCAACTCCACAGGAAACTACAGGGTTGAGAACTACGAGGCGTCCTGGAGTTCAGGAAACCTCTCCGAGAAACTGTTGGAGTTCGGTGGAGATACAGAGACCAAGCTTGAACCGGGGGAGACAAGACAGACCGATCTGACGGTTTCCATGCCTTCAGGCAGGGAGCCGGGCATCTACCTCGCGGACTTAGAGTTCGGTTCAGACAACGCAGACAACAGGATGAGGGAGCTCAGTGTCAACGTGCCTGTCGACGCATCCTACCAGGTTCCTTCGACCGTAGATACTTCAGCTGTTGTAGGCTCTACAGGGGTTCTCGCGGAGGTGGAGGTGGAGAACACGGGTAACGTGAACTACACGCTTGAGCCGACGTTCTCCGGTGACGCGGCCGACTTCATAGACGCGGAGCCTGTAGATACTACGAGACAGAGCTCCAGGAGCCTCACGATCGATGTAGTGAGCGGTTTCCAGAGCGCGATAAAATACAACGCGCAGATGAACCTCAGCGCAGGAAACCCTGAATATCCCGAGAAGACGGTCGACCTGGACATAAATGTACTTGACTTCGCTGTAGGTCTAAAGACGTCGAGAACAGGCATCGAAACAGAACCAGAGAACTACTCTACAGTCAGTTACAACGTAAGCCTTGGCGGCTCGGAGAGGACGGAGAACCTAACACATACTATCAAGGTCAATGGAACGGAGGCAGAAGTAAACGGTATAACAGAGACGAACGGTGTCTTCACCGCCAACTTCACGATCCCTGAGGTTCCGGACGCACGTAACCATGACCTGGACGTACAGGTCTACGACCAGAACAACGATGTGGAGACGGAGGGAACGGTTGAAGATCGTTTCTGGGTTCCTGACGTCACGGATCCTGTTGTATCGGAATTTGAGACGGCCGAGGTCGAGCCGGGCGAGAACGTAACTGTCAATGTATCGGCATCCGACAACAGCCTGAAGGGAAGTCTTGACGGGGTTGAAAACGTCTCCATCAACTGGACGAAGCCTTCAGGGAATGGTTCGACAGTCTATCCTGTCGTCGAAGATGGCGAATGGAGAAGCAACTTCACGAACCTCTCCGAAGGGAACCACAGACTCTTAGTCAACGCCACTGATCCTTCCGGAAACTACAGGACTGAGACCGATTACATCAAGGTGGCGCCGGAGTTCGATATGAAAGGACGTTTCGAGACCGCTTCAGGAGAGACTCAGAAGGCGTCGGTAGAGTTCGTCGACACGGTTACGAAGAAGAGGAAGAACGCATCTCTCGACGGGGACTACAGCCTCTCCATACATGAAGGCACTTACGACGTGGGTCTGAACTTCAGCGACCAGAGCATCGAGATGGAGGAGGTAGAGGTCACAAGCAATACTACAGAGGTCAAGGCCGAGGAGCTCGACAGGGTCTCAGCCGTCTCCCCTGAAGCAGAAGCACGTATGATGGGAGTAGGTGTCGAGACGGACTTTGAACCTTCCTCCTCATCCATAACGTTCGACTACTCGGGCCACACGGACAGCATACCTTCGGGAGAGGAGCTGGAGGATCTGAAGCTCGCCCACTGCGCCGACTACAGCTACAGCAACAGAGAGTGCAACGGAGGCTTCGAGACGTTCAACATAACGGATGAAAACATCGACAGGGTCGAGCAGACCATAACCGTCAATGTCTCCGGCTTCTCCGCCTACACACTGTTCTTCCCGGCTGAAGAAGAGACGCAGGAACAGCCGCAGCAGGAGCCAGAGAGTTCCGGAGGCGGCGGTGGAGGCGGAGGTATCTCCGAGGACGAGCTTAAGGAAGGTCTAGAGGAGCTTGAGAAGTCTCTGAGTGAGAACGAGTCGAAGTCTGTCAGCTTCGGAAGTAACTCGATCACGGCGAGGATAAGGCCTGGCGAGACTCAGAGGACTTCTCTTTCGATAGAGAATAGCATGAACACTTCTCAGGAGTTTGAGTTCGAGGCCGGGGAGATCGTCTCCGAGTACGTCGAGGCGCCTTCCCCTGTTACGTTGGAGCCGGGAGAGTCCCGGGAGGTCGAGGTCGTTGTAACCGCTTCGGCTTCCGAGGTTCCTAACAGCTACTCGGGCTACCTCCACGTCGACAGCGAGGAGGTCTCCGCGGATATACCTACGAACGTCAACATCCTTCCGCCTAACGACGAGCTGCTCGACCTGTCGCTCACACCTGTATTCGAGTCGGTTCAGCCGGGAGACGAGGTCAAGGTGGAGACAACTCTCAACAACCAGGGTTACGCCAGGAACGTCGACGTGAAGGTCGACGTTGAACTGGTCGATCCTGACACGAACGAGACTATAGCGACGAAGCAGAACACCTACGCCGTCGGAACCACTCTTACCAGGGTTATCAACCTCAAGGTTCCGGAGGGAGTGGAGAGGAAGCAGTACGAGGTAGTCGGTACGGCACGTTACACCAACATCGAAGTTCCAAGGGTCGCGAACGCGATCACCACTGTCCAGGTCTCCACGCCTTTCTGGCAGAGAACCTTCATCGGTGTAACTTTCAGCACACTCGGAGTAGGGCTTCTTGTAGCTCTGATAGTTTCGCTCACCGGTTACGGTGTCTACCAGTACAAGAGGAAGAAGGAGCTGGAGAAGAAACGTTACATGGAGAAGATTGACCTCGACACGATTCCGTCAGGAGGTAGGAGACAGGCGTACATGGGACAGTTAGCGGAGATGGGAACCAGAACGTTCGTTGACCTGGACGACCTGAAGACCCACGCATTGATCGCAGGAGCCACAGGTTCAGGTAAGACGGTTACAGGACAGGCGATGGTGGAGGAAGCGCTGAAGGAAGGAACCAACATAATTGTATTAGATCCTACGGCTCAGTGGTCAGGATTCCTCCGTGAATGCGAGGATTCGGTCATGAAACAGCTGTACAGCGAATACGGTATGAGCCTTGACGACGCGAGAAGCTTCGACGGGAACATCAGAGCAGTCGAACCGGGAGAGGAGGTTGACATCAGCCCTTACCTCGAGAAGGACGAGGACGGGGAGATCATAGTGTTCTCCATGCACAAGCTGGACAACGAGAACATGGATGAGTTCGTGGATTCCACGATCCAGCAGGTCTTCGATCAGAACCTGCCGGAGAGAGATGAGCTTGAAACCATAATCGTTTACGACGAGGCCCACAGACTATTAGAGAAGTTCGGAGGAAGCGGAAGGGGTCTCGACCAGCTTGAAAGAGGTGCCAGAGAGTTCCGTAAATGGGGTGTCGGTATGGTCATGCTTTCCCAGGTTATCAGCGACTTCCCGGGGGAGGTAAGAGCGAACATCGGTACGACGGTCCAGATGCGTACGCAGTACGACGAGGACCTTGAAAGGCTGAAGAACAAGTTCGGCATGGACACGGTCAAGTCCGTAGCTAAAGCCGAGGTAGGAAGCGGCATGCTTCAGAACTCCGACTACAACCACGGACGTCCTTACTTCGTCGACTTCAGACCGCTGCTCCACAGCCCACACAGGCTCAGCGATGAAGAATTAGACAAGTACGAGGACTACAACCAGAGGATCGACGCACTTGAACAGAAAATCGATGAGATGGACGAGGACGAGGCATACGACTACAGAAGCGAGCTAAAGCTTGCGAAGAGAAATCTCATGAAGGGGAGCTTCAACCTGGTCGAGATCTACATCGAGGAACTGGAGGAGGATCTCGGGAAATGATTTTAACAGGCAGACTTATTGTTAGACAGGAGGTAAAAATATGAGCATCCTGCCCTTCCAGAGCGACGAAGAAGTACAGCAGTCGGTTTCCGACGCGATATCAGAGGCCCAGCAGGAGGTGGAAGACCTTGACGACAGCCAGGAAGAGTGGAGTCCGGCGGAAGACAGGGAAGAAGATGTTTCTGAGGGTCAGGAGAATACTATAGCCGAGGTGAAGAAGCTTGAGGCCAGGATCGAAGGCCTGAAGGAGCAGCAGAACGCCCTGAAGGACAAGAACGAGAGGATATCGGAGAAGATAGGTGCTTTGAGGGAGAACCTGAAGGAGGCACAGGAGGACGCTGAGGAGGCGTTCTCGAACTCGGAGAAGGCGGCGGAACTCGTCGAGGAGGTGGAGCCGCAGGAGATAAACCGGAAGATGCAGGAGATGAAGGCGGAGCACAAGGAGCTCCACGACCGATTGAACCAGTCAAAGGAGAAACGTGAGGATCTCCGTAACCGGTTAAGGGATGTCAGATCGGAGCTGAAGGAGATAGGGTCTATAGAGTCTGTCAAACAGCTGAAGGATGATGTTGAGCAGATGTTGAAGGATTCTCAGAAACTATCTGATAAAGCGGAGGTAAACGCCAACAAGGTGGAGGACATATTCCATGAACTGCAGGAGAAGTCCTCGACGCTCCAGCAGCTGGACGAGAGACAGGAGGAGTTCAACTCCCGTCTGAAAGACAATACTGAGAGGATAAACAGCCTTGAGATAACCTATGAAGGGTTGCCAAGTCAGGACAAGTTCCAGGACCTGAGGGAGGACTACAACAAGAAGGTCAATGAAATAGAGCAGGTCATACCTGCGGTTGAGAGCGCTTTCGAGGACATAGAGGATATTGAAGAGAAGTCTATCGTCACTGCAGAGGACCTCCAGGAGATGAGGTCCGACATAGAGAAGTCCACGCCTTCAAAAGACAGCTTCTCCGAACTCAGAGGTTCTGTGGATGTCATGCAGGAAAACCTCGATCAGGTGACGTCATCGATCAAGGATCTGAACGAGAGACAGATCGACAGCGACGAGGTCGAGAAACGTCTCCAGGTCATCGAGGAGAACCTCGCGCAGTTGGAGGAACGTATAGAGAAAGATGAAATCGACGAGAGAATCGACAGGTCTGCGTTAGAGGAACGTCTGGAGGAGATGGAGGACAGGCTCATTTCCAAAGGCGATACACAGGAACGCATCGAAAGTCTGGAGGAAAGGATTGAGAGAGCGGAACTGGAGGGGAAAGTGGACAGGTCTGAACTCGAGCAAAGTCTGGAGAAAGTGAAGGATGGATTCGCCTCCGGGCCTTCTACGGAAGACCTGGAGAATGTAGAACGGAAGGTTGAGAGGGTTGAGGACAGGGAAAAGGAGAGCATCGCGCTCCTGAATGAGCGTCTCGAAGACTTGAGGGACGAGATCGACTTCGGCATCCCTGAGGATCTACAATCTCTGGAGCAGAAGGTCGAGAGGATAGAGGGGCGGACTGAAGAAGGCGCTTCGCTTTCCGAGGAACGCATGAAAGACCTGGAGAAGAAGTTGAGCGAATTGAGCGCCGTAAAAGAAGAAGTCTCTGAGATCGAGGAGAGGGTCGAGAACATGGAGATCGAGGAGAAAGTGGATAGGTCCTCTCTTGAAGAACGTCTAGAGAGGATGGAAGAAACCGGTTCCGAAGAGGTCAGCCGTCAGGAGTTCGAGGATTTGAAGGGTTCGGTCGAGGAGGCGACCGATCTCCTTCTTGAACTGGCAGAGAGGGTCGACTAGAAAAATTTATTTAAGCTTGACTCTTCACGTTCTTTCTATGGTAGCAGCTTGTCTATCCGACATCTCTGAAGCTGTAGGGACAGTCGGCATGCTGCCTGAGACAGAGTTCTCGAAGTTTATGCTTATTAATGGGGCCAAGTTTACCTGGAGATAAAGCCCCGGAGCCACGACGTGTTCCCTTTTTCCTCCCAAGCGAGGTTCTTCACATGGTTCTGGAACAACTTATCGACGGCGCTTCAGGGCACCTGTCAGCACTCCGTGACGAGGACACGCGCAACCTTGTCTTCATACTGTGTCTTCCGTTCGTCGACGGGATATTCGCAACTTTGCTTGTTAGTGGAGCTATACAGACGTTCTCGGACGTTATAGCAATAGCCTTAACGATATTCACGGGTGCGGGGGCTCTTTCCGTGCTGTACTCGTCGGCCGACACGAAAGAGGAGGCGAAGGAGATGGTGTTAGGAGCTGCGCCCTTCCTCATAACAGGTGCTGCGGTAATCTCTCTGATTGCTCCTGTCTTCGAGCAGATCCTTTACGTGGAGAGGATGAAGTACGCGGCGGCTCTCGCCCTCCTGACGATATCGCTCAAGATGATGGAGGTCGACCTGGCGGACAAGCTCTCCGTACCGGCTATAGTGCTTACAGGCGTAGTGCTTTCGGTCAAGCAGCCGGAGAACCTGTATCTCACGTACGAGTACATGGCACAGGGAGTTTTAACCGTGTCCGTCTCACTCGTAGGTCTTTACCTGGCTTCGCTGCTCGACCCGGAGTTCCTCGACCTGTCGTACATACAGAAAGGCGGAGCACTGGTTTTAGCGATCATCTCGCTCTCGATGTTCGGGGTCCAGCTGCCGGACAACCTCGGGTTGACGGTCTTCGCCGTCTCACTCCTCGCCTCCTTGCGAGGTTAGAAACGGAAGCTCTGGACCTCGACATCCATCTTCTCTTTCGCTCTCTCCACGACCCTCAGCATAAGCCTCTGCCTGGTGGGTCTGAGTACGCAGAGGAAGCCTATGAAGTCAGTTATGAGTCCGGGGCTCAGAAGCAGTAGCCCTCCGAGCACGAGTAAAACGGCTTCCGTGAGGTTCCGTGAGACTTCTTCCGCTGTAACTGATGCCTGAAGCTTCCGGAACACCTGTCTGCCCTCCCGTCTTATTATCTCGGCTCCGATTATACCTGTCGCAAGAACTATGGTTAAAGTGTTCAGGAAGCCTATCCTTCCGCTCAGCTCGACCAGTATGTAGAGGTCGACGAAGGGAAGTAACAGAAACGTGATTATCAGGTAGAGCAGCATACAGTCTTCTTTACATCCAGAGAGTTTAAAGAATCGCTTCCTCTTTCTTAGGTATGGCGCGTGAACGTGAGGAGATCGACAAGAAGTACAAATGGGACCTTGAATCCGTATACGGAAACGATGATGAATGGGAACAGGATTTCGAGGAAGCGAAAAACTTGATCGAAGAAATACAGGGGTATGAAGGCGAGCTAGACAAATCCGGAAGCCTTCTAGAGGCGCTCGAACAGTATGAAACCCTTATGAGGAAGGTCGGGAAGCTCTCACGTTACGCGTCCATGAAAAGCGATGAAGACAAGAGGGTTCAGCAGTACCAGGCGCTGTCGAGCCGGGCACAGACACTTTCTTCCGAGGCAAGTGCGGCTTCAAGCTTCATACGGCCGGGGGTACAGGAGTTAGGGAAGGAAAGAATAGACGAGATGATGTCTGAAGAGGAAGGCCTGGAGAAGTACAAGCATTACTTCGACGACCTGTTCAGGATGAAGCCACACACTCGTTCACAGGAGGTCGAGGACGTTCTCAGCCAGCTGGGAGACGTGTTAAGTGCTTCCAGCGACGTCTACAGCATCTTCTCCAACGCGGACCTGGAGTTCCCTGAGGTCGAGAGTCCTGAGGGGGAGACAGTGGAGATAACACAGAGCAACTTCACGAAGCTCCTGAAAAATGAAGACAGAGAGTTCAGGGAAAAAGTGCATAAGAAGTTCTACGAGAGGATCGACGGCTACAGGAACACTATAGGCGAGACGTTCGAAAATTCGGTCAAGAGGGACGTCAAGCTCGCATCTATAAAGAACTTTGAAACATCCAGGGAAGCATCCCTCTACTCAAACAACATACCTGTAGAGGTCTACGACAACCTCGTGGAGACGGTGAAGGACAACCTTGACGTTCTCCACAGACACGCAGAGCTGAAGAAGGAAGCGTTGGAAATTGATGAGTTGAAGCCATGGGACCTGTACATGCCTCTGGCGGAGTCGGAGAGCCCGGAAATCGATTACGAGGATGCGAAGGAACACGTGATCGAAGCCGTAGGGTTCCTCGGGGAACAATATCAAGAAGATCTTGAGGAAGGACTTAACTCCGGGTGGGTCGATGTCTACGAGAACAAAGGGAAACGTTCAGGCGCCTACTCCGGTGGTTCGTACGACACGAAGCCTTTCATCCTGATGAACTTCCAGAACGACATAAGGTCGATGTACACGCTGGCGCACGAGCTCGGCCACTCCATGCATTCCTACTACACCAACAGGAACCAGCCTTACATATACAGCAGCTACAAGATATTCGTGGCCGAGGTCGCTTCAACGGTTAACGAGGCTCTTCTAACGCATCATCTTCTTGACAACGTGGAGGACGAGGAGTTCAGGAGGCACGTACTAAGCCATTACCTCGAAAACTTCAGGGCCACGCTGTTCCGCCAGACCATGTTCGCCGACTTCGAGCAGAGGATGCACGAGAAAGTCGAGGACGGCGAGGCACTGACGCCTGACATCATGGACGAGGAGTACGGAGAGCTGAAAGAAGAGTTCTACGAACCGGCTGTACTCGACGAAAGCATAGCCAAGGAGTGGATGAGGATACCGCACTTCTACTACGGCTTCTACGTCTACCAGTACGCCACAGGTATCTCCGCCGCTGTCACCTTGGCTGAAAAGATTGTTGAAGGTGATGAAGAGGCGAGGGAGAACTACATCGAGTTCCTGAAGAGCGGTGGAAGCGACTACCCTCTGCAGCTACTGAAGGACGCAGGCGTAGATCTCGAGGAGACCGACCCTATCGAGAAGGCGATAGAGGTCTACGATGAACACGTCGAGAAGATGGAGAAGCTGGTCTAGAAGCCAGATTTAAAACCGTGCGAAGGGAACCCGGACGTATGAAAGACCTCCTGAAGGAGCTCGTGGAGACCCCCGGAATCTCGGGAAGAGAAGAACCGATAAGAAACCTGATTAAGGAAAAGATCGAGGGCCACGTCGACAGCGTAGAGGTCGACGGCTTTGGAAACCTGATCGCCAGGAAAGGAAGTGGCGACAAAACATTGATGATAGACGCCCACATGGACCAGGTAGGCATGGGTGTCAGAAGGATAGATGAAGAAGGCTTCCTCAGGGTCTCCCGTATAGGAGGAACATACCGCGTCTCGATCGTCAACCAGAGGGTCACGGTACACACCTCAGAAGGAGAGGAACTGACAGGAGTGATAGGTG
>SDGW01000432.1_pt1 | contig 17661 bp, 9 predicted proteins | sample 2873831 | NCBI WGS metagenome assembly SDGW01 (sample SAMN08132700, study PRJNA421101) | hypersaline lake metagenome | isolation source: celular fraction 0.22 microns magnesium sulfate-rich crust from ephemeral... | place: Spain: Penahueca Lagoon, Toledo | collected 2011-07
GCCCGATGATGAGTGTACTCGACCCTTGCCCGACGTTCAACGTATGGACGGACAGGTTCCCGTTTGGCGATTCCGTCGACGTTGAGGTTGGTGTAGATTGACTGCTGGTTTCCGTCGAGTGATTTACTACGGTTTCGGTGGGGCTGACTCCACTCGCACAGCCCGCCAGAATGACCACTCCTAGAACCGCGAGGATAGCGAGGAACCGCCGGTTAGACATACTTCCTTCTCGGCTACTCCGCGGTTAGTAGTTCCGGCTGGGTTTCAAAGGAAGCTATTACTCTAGATAGGGTCGTTGAGATTGGACAGGACTGCTGTATCCGTGCTGTGGGAAAAGACCGGTTGAAAATCTACACAGGTAGCGGTACGAATACCGAGATGGAATTGTACTGGGGCCAGTCCGCCCCGGTCTGGAACAATGCCGGGGCACCATCATCCTTCGCGATGACGCAGGCACGATCGTACTCGAGGAGACCTACTGACAATGTCCACGAACACATTCACCGGCGTCATCGATCGCTTCGAGGAGGACCTCGCAGTCATCTTGCTCGAGGACGATGGGGATGTCATTGATGAACTCGTCCTCGACCGTGAGGAAATCCCCGCTGAAGCAGCACACCCGGACGTAGTTCTGGAGGTCATACCCACTGATGGAGAGGTGACTGACCTCGTGTATGATGCGTCAAAGACTACAGAACGCAAAGAGCAAGCACAGTCGCGATTCGACCGGCTTGCTGAACGGCCCCCAAGTGCCGACGAATCTTAGTAAGCTTCCAGAGCGAATCCTGAAGGGTTCAAGCATATCGACAAGCCCTGTCACATAAATATCATAATTGTGTCAAGACATACATTGATAAGCTAACCCAAAAATGGACTCACCATGGAAGAGAAGGTGATAGGGGATGGAGAGTCTTCCCACTCTCTGTATTCTCTATTAAGGGCCTGTCAACGTGGGCAGCGGTTCGCTGTCGTCGGGAGTCATGATGATATCGATGAGTCAATTACCCCGTTTCTGAACAAACTGTATGTCGATGACACAAGAGAGGATGAGCTCATTCAGGACTATTTCGTGAATGAGTACGAAGAGGATGGAAAGCTCCTTGTGATCAGCGGTAGTGCTGGCGATGGAAAGAGTGCCCTCCTTTCCAAGGGGTACATTTCTGCGCAAGCATCTGGTAACACCTCCGTCACGAAGTCGCGGATCAATATGGACGCTACAGCCGCTGACACCAAGCATCAGCGGTATCATGAACGGCTTCGTGAGTTCTTTGATAATGTATTAGGGGATGCAGAATCAGGCACAGGCCCTCGATCAGGCCTTGCGATTAATTATGGGCTTGCAGTGGACTTCTTCCAGAGAGGAGGCGCAGCAGAGGAATCGGAGAGCTATAAGCGAGTTTGGGATGCGCTCCAAGCCTCTCGTGAACAGACTGACGGCATCTATCAAACCGATTCGATGGTAATCATCAACCTCAGTCAACGAGAACTCTACTCAACCCACCCTGATTCATTCGGACAAGGTCTACTGAGTAAAATGCTCGACCGGTTTGGTGTTGACAACGAGGAAGAGTCCCCGCTCTATCACGCATACATCAAGGAATCGGAGGAGTGCCCGGCGAGTGAGAACTGCCCCTTACACTATAACGTCTCGGAATTTGGGTCTCCGGATGTTAGAAGACAGATCGCACGGATTATCGCCGGATGGAATATCGTTACTGGGTCCTACTTTAATCCACGAAGTATCATGGACCTGGCCGCCTCGATTCTCCTTCCCGATGTTGATCACGATGCTCTTGAGCGTGAGGGAGAGTGCCCGATTGGAGAGGCAGTCGAAGCCGGCAATATAGACCCGAGTCCCGAGGATTTGCTCTGGAATCGGGTGTTCGATGTTCTTGCAAGGGGCGACGGACAGATGGCTAATCAGATTGACCCGTTAGCCCGATCATCGATTAAACTCGATACGAAGGTGTTGAGATGGCGAGGGAAGCGAGATGAACTAATCGAGGAACTGTCGGAGCCTCCAGGAAGTACGGAGGCCGACATCGTCCAGCTAATCAAGACGACTCTTCGCTACCAGTATCTGAATGCTGATGCCGACGTTGACGGGCTCCTCGAGACAGATTCCTTCGCCGAATACCAAGCTGCCCTTACACTCCTTAACAAGGAAAACCCCGAGCGGGCCAAGGAATTAGGAAACAAGGTTGGTTCGCTGTTCTCCAACGTGAAAGATTCGTTGCGTGGCTGGTCAGGTCAGAAACGAGGTTCGAACGAAATCGAGTTCGTGGATGCACGGCGATCACCAGCTTATCGATTCCTCTCAAGATGGGGTGATCCAACGGTCGACACAGACTTGTCTGAAAAGGAGACGCGGAAACAAACTGTTCCTGGTCGAATCAGCATTCAGTTGGACAACCCAACTGCAGCCGACGAAAAGCCGATTAGAATTCCGCTGACGTATGAACTCTATCAACTGATGGAGCAGATCAATCAGGGGTATACCCCCAGTGCCGTGGATGTCGAACAATCAGAGGCTGTTACTCAGATCAAATCGAGGATTTCTGAGCTTACTCGAAAGCGGAATTTCGTCAAAGTAGTTAATCGATCGAATGATCGTGAGTTTACTGTACAACAGAATGAATACGGAGCACCGACCGTTCACAGGGAGGGAACGTGGGAATGACGGAATTTGATGAGCCGAGCTGGGCCCAAGTACCATCTCGAACAATTAACGACGAAATTGAAGCGTTCATGCCCATCTCTCCCACAAGTACTAGGCGGGAAGCAATCATCATGCGGACACTTTCTTCAGTGCTAGAGGCTGACCCCCAATTCGACGTGAAGAATGACCTCCAGTCCGCCATGAAGTCGCTTGGTGAATTTGACGGTGACTCAACGCTCGCTAACGAGGCGTGGGAGGCGTTCCAATCAGCGTATATCCCAAGCGGGGAGGGCGGTGTGAGAAGCAGCTCAGCTCAAGCGAAAGAGTATATAATTCCGTTCCACTGGAAAATTCCTACGTACATCGAGACAGGCGAACCTCGGGAGTGGGGACGCTTCTACTACATGCTAATGACCAATGGAAAGGTGGATGGGTTTAACTCGAGCCTTCACCAACGGCTGAAAAGCGAATATGAAGCCCTCAACCCATCGAATACCGTTGAAGAGCTAGTCATCTCCGCAGTTGACGAACTCATTTCTGAAGCTGACGTAACTGACCCAGCTGGTCTAAGTGATTCACCGCAAGATGTGGCTATCCGTCCCTATGTGCCTGACATGGCTCAGGTCTTTCAGGAAGATCTCGAGAGCTGGCTCGATATGCTCGAGGATGAGCCATCTGCACTCTGGCTGCAAACCCTCCAGGATTTGGTTTGCTTCCACTATATGATGTACTTCCTGCAGCTGAGTAAGAACTTATCAATCGAATACGACCATGCACGAGAGGGTACGTTGTCTGAGTTCGATCCACACTGTCAACCGATTTACTTCGGGATGTGGGAAGAGAAAGCTGGCCAGACCCGCAATTTCGCTAATGAATGGAACGATGAAAAACTGGCTGGGCAAGTTTACGATTCGTGGGGGAAACTCGTCGTAATGCGTGTTCTCACTGCGACGACGACGGATCCCGACGCGGAGGTTGATCCGCAACCTCTGACGCTTGCGGAAGCAGTGACTGAAACGCCTTCAGAGTTCCAGGAGCGCTGCAGAGAGGCAATACTCGACGAATTCAATTCAGAGGATCGACCATCCGAAAAAGAGGCACCGGATTTGGTCGAAGCAGCAAGACGGCTGGACCGAGCTGTGAAACGGTACAACTCTCGGAAAGCAAGCCTCGACTCTCAAGCGGCCTATACACTCGGATACAGAGTTATCCGCCAACTTGCTGAAGGGACCGAACGGAAGTATATCCGTGTTCAACGAGGAGGAGCTGGAACTAATTCGCGCCTCAACCAAGGAGCTCTCCGACTCTTTGCACGCTTGTTCGAACAACAGAGCAGCGACGGTCACCTGCGGAAATTCTACCGTTATCTCGAAAAACGAGGAATTGCACTCGATGACGAATCACAGGAGAAAGTCATGGAACAACTGGATCAGATGAGCCTACTCAACAAGATGAGCGACAGCAAGGAGGCAATCTATGTCGAAAGCATTTGAACGACGATTAGCCAAAGCGACAGCAGAGTACTTCGAACAGAACCCCCCAGAGGCCGGTGAACGGTTCGTGGGGCAGTTCTATGAGTCAGGCACGATCGATCATCTGGTCCGTGAATTCATCAAAGTCGCTGGGATCGAGCGAAGATCACTCGAAATTGCCGGCGAGACGGTATCACTTCCCGTCTTCGAAACGAGTGATGGGGCAGATGTCATAACGGCCCGTGCCTGTTCCGACGAAGCTGATGAAGACCTAGACTTCCATGAAGTGACTCTCGGCTTTGCATCCAGGCTTCGTGATTTCACAGCCTCTGGAGCAGAGGAAGAGGATATTTCGCTCTTATTATTTTACGAACGCAACGTCGAGATTGACACGCTTGAGAGCGCTCGTCCCACACCATTATACGCGAGTGACGGGGTTCTGCCCCTTCGTAGAATCTGGGATGCCGTACTTTCTGAATCATCGTCGCTCCCAGCGCCAGCGAATGCACTGTTACTAGCGCTCCGTGCAGAGTTAGGGGAGTACGGTACCATGCGGAGTGACATTGGGCAGCTCCGTACACTCTGTACCCTACGTGAGCATTTTGGCAACCAGGAGTATCAGGATATTCCGGAGTTGATTCCCAAATTGGGGACATATTTAAAAGCCGACGAATTTGATAAGGAGTGGTTCAAGCGCGGCGATAGTTTGGATTCTCTGAGAGAGGTCGTCAAAAAGCATCTTCGCAGTAATCAACGCCATGCGGAGCGAATACAGGATTCAAAAAGCGTAGGCTCGACTCCCCAGCGAGCGCTCGATGGACAGTACGAGCCAGAGTTCATCGAGTACGTCTATCAACATGACCTGAGCGAGATTCCGCATACCAAAGCAGAGAAAAATCGGATCAAATCCCCGCCCTCAGAAGACCCGAATCCAGATTTCGATTCTTTCGGCTTAGAAGCTGACTCCTGGGAGTCTTGTAATGTCTATGAGCAAATTGGCCAAATATCGCCTCACAGAGGGATCCTCGTAGTAGCGAATGATGGCCAATTCACAATCGACATTGAGTTTGATAGGAAGCTCGAAGACCCATACAGTACCCAGTTCACTTCAAAGAGTGGCAATCCCGACCTAGACGTCACCGTGTCGGGAAGCACTATCACTGCAACAGCCTCTGCCCTGAGTCCAAGTGAAGCCCAATTCTTATCTCTTGAAATCTACATCGGGAGCGATACTCGAAGAGGCTACCCCGACTGTAGGTTTGATGTTGCTGTCATCCCGGAATGGTTTGACGACGCCCGCCAGAATCTCAACTTACAAGTGCATTATGACGACGCTGCGGTAGCAGCAAGCTCAGGTGTCTCCCCTATTCTGTACTTTGATGAGGACGATGCGGACCCAGAGTCAATTGAGGTCACTGAGGAAGAATTCCACCTTACGCTTGATCGCTCTGTCAAACTTGAGCCGGTCTATGTTGGTGGGGATCATATCCAATGTTTCATCACATCGGCGGAGGGCGGTGACCCTGTCACGCTTTACATCTCACCGTCTGGACCAGATATTGATGTCTCCGACCGCACATCGGACGATACCGGTGATGCAGAAGATGATGACGACCTAAGAATTGCTGGTGACGTTACATTACCCCTGCATCTGAACGCGATCGGCGAGCCAGAAATCTGGAGCCGAAATTCAAGCGAATTACTCGTCGATGAAGGGCTCGGCTATTCGCCAGATGACGGTGAATTTCAAACCTCCTCAGCAGAAGGGATCATAGCCAGTTCTGAGCAACAGCGACTACTTAAAATCGAAGAACAAATCCGTGACGAGGGGTCGGCAGCTCCCCGTACAATAACCCGTACTCCGCTTCAGGCCGGTGCGGTTGCAGATGACGCTCCGTCCGTCCCGACGGCCCTCCGCCAGGAATACGAGCGCCTGTTTGAGCATTTGGAAGATCGCAATCGGGTACTCTCCACTGATCCCTGGGATGATGATACACTAGCCATCGTTGAAGAGCTCTTAGAGACCTATATACAGGAGTTGGATTCGGTCAACAGCGCCGTTTACGATGATTATGCGATCTACCGAGAGATCGGGACCATCCAACTCGAAGGTGTTGACAAACACTGGCTTACGCCATACCATCCTCTCATGCTCGCTTATGGCCGTAAGATTGCAAGTTGGCGCGATAGCGAACTCGTGCCAGAGGGCCTCACAGAGGGATTCAAGGAGGGAGCCACCTATGGAATGTTCAGTCCAGTTGGTCTGTTCCCCTATCGGTACGGGACTAGTTCCGACTCACTATTGGACGGATTCACCCTAGAGGGCAATCACCTGTGGTGCGGCTACTCTGGGACAAACACGACCACCTCAGATACGCCAGAGTATATGGACCAGGACATTGCCAAGAAACTCTATTCGTTCACGCAGACGTTCGAGACGCTCGTCAAGCTTCACCCGGATCGACCACTTAAAATCAACCTCATTAATATGGGAGATCTCGGGCCGGTCCTTCGCGGCCTCTATCAATATTACAAGCAGCTTGAGAAAGAATCGTACTCTCCCCCGAAAATTCTCCTCCGCGTTATCAGTCAGTCTGGCCAAGGAGAACAGCTAGAACGCTTCTTCAATCAAGATTCGGACTCGGCCATCCGTGATGACCTATCGAGTCAGGATACTGTCAATACAATGCTCCAACGAGTCTCGTATGTGCATCTGGAGCCGAACTCCAATGTCGGCGAACGAGACTCTCATCTCACGTTCTTCCGTGGGATCCTGAATCCAAACCCTGTCTCACGGTCGTCTGATGAGATGGGCAGCAGCTTCCGACTTGGTGGCCTTATTCCTCAAGAAGTGGTCAATGTGACCTCCCGAAGCGGGGAAACGATCTCATCGTCTGGCTACGCTGATGATTCACATGATTCCCAATTATTGGCAGAAGTTGCAAGGCGGGTTAACGCGCTAGAGCCCGTCGCTGATAATGAAGAATATTCGCCAGGGACGGCCTTCCGGCAACAGATTAGATCTCGTGGAGGGGCCGTCGAACTCCGGAGTATCTGGGAAGAATCAATTTGGGTCTCCCATGTCCAACCACAGGTACGTCTGGATTTCTACATCTCACCACGAAAGCTGAACGGTACTGCAGATGCTGAAGATAGTGAAGAGTCCAAGCCTCTCATGATCCACTACTCGGATCAATACGACCCGAGCTCGGCTGGATTCGATGTCATTACGACCACCGATAAGCAGGATCTATATATTGGTACTCTCTCAGAAGCGCTGGAGAAAAGTGGAGCCCTCTCACGAACGTCGGCCGAACTGGTGCTGCAGCATCTTGTCGCGATAGATGGATCTTTTGCCCTGAAAATTCAGCAAGCAGAAGACAAGACGCTCAGCGAACTAATTGGCTTGATCGGGAGTCTTGCTATGTCTCAAGAGCTCCTGACGAGGTTCAAATCGGATTACGTGTGGTTCCCGATTTCCCTCCGTGAAATAGCGCAGAAAGATCACGCCGAGCGATTTGGCCGCGGAAGTGGGTTTAGATTCGATATCGAAGGCAAAGCTTCTGATGACCTCTGCTTTGTCGGTATCCCTTCGTCCCCTTCAAGTGAGCTTGAAATCAAGCTCTGGTTGGTAGAAGCCAAGGGTGGCAAGTCGGATGTGAATTCCGGTGTTGAGCAGATTGAAGGTGCATACAAGGAATTCAAGCAAAAACTCCACCCCGAAAATCAACATGCCGATACAGGCCTCCGTCATGCCGAACTCGGCCAAATCATTGTCAATATTGGCCGTCGGTTGGCACATTATGGGGTCTATGAGGAGGCATTCGACCTTATTCAAGAGTATCAGACCTCTCTTATCAATGGAGAATACGACGTTGACTTCCTGAGAGACAAGGATGGTCGGGTCGGTGATGTCATCAACGTCGATCCCGAACGCGATAAAGCAGAGGTTGACCATCGTGACTACGCTCGAATTCTCTACCTTCCTTCGCCGATCATCGAATTGTTGAGTGATGACTCGAGGCCTCTAGAGGAAATACTCGAATTCAACGAGATCTCTGATTTCGAGTTTGGTCCTGAGGGTGAACTCCCGGAAGTGTTCTCCGAACAACCTGGCGACGAGACAGGAGATTCGAATGACCAATCCGGAGAGGGGACGGTAGAGCAGGAAGCCGAGGATTCAGAAGCTGAAACAGATAACGGTGGAGAAGAGATGGCGGTCAGTGACGGAGCTACGGGCAAACAAGATGACGCAGAAGGCGAATCTGAGATCGACACTCAACAAGAGAGCAAGGAGCAGGAGGAAGAGTCTGCGACTGACCAAGAAGCGATATCGGAACAAGACGAATCCAGTGCTGCTGATCTAAGTCCAGACGACGATACCGCACTCCAGCCCAGCGAATTAGATATGGACTACGATTGGAGCCAAGCGGCTATTCAGCAGGCTATCAGTGCGTTATCAGAAAGCCCTGAGATGGATGTAGAAGTAGATGTTAAACGACTCACGGCGGAACTCGAGTCGCAGTTCAAATCTCTGGGAATCGACATCCATCCACCAGACCCAAATAGTGTCACGATTGGGTCCCAGAAAATCGGAATTAACGTTCGTCCAAAGAGCGGACAGCGGGTGAATGCGATTTTCAACAATTTAGATTCCCTTGGCGTTCATATCCAAGCGAAGGGGTCCATCTCAGGGACGATGAATTCCGCTGAGGGAGCAGTACGACTCGAAATCCCACATGGTCATCCTCAGCCGATTCATCTTCGATCTGGCCTCGAAGAAGCGTTCGAGAGATTGGGTGACGGCCTCACAGTCCCGTTGGGAGTCGATACAAGACTAGAGCATCACACACTCGACTTAGTTGACCAGCGACACGTGCTGATCGGCGGTACGACAGGCTCAGGGAAATCGAATTTTCTCACATCGATTATCATCAGCTTGGCGCTGAGTCAAAATCCGGAGCAACTCAAACTAAGTCTGCTTGATCCAAAGGGGGTTGATTTCGGTTCGTTTGCTGACTTGCCACATGTGCCGGATGAAGGCTACATTGATGATGGTCAGGAGAGTGTTGAATATCTCACTGATGTTATCGAATCGGAATTCGAAGAACGTCGTGAGAGGCTAAAGAAATCTCCGGCAAATTCAGTTCAGGAGCATAATAAACTGGCAGGAAGTGAAGACCTTGAGAGGATTCCGTATCACGTCGTAGTGATTGATGAGTTTGCAGACCTCATCTTAGCGCTTGACGATGATCGAGATGAGTTCATTAGTGCAATACAACGGCTCACGCAGACGGGCCGGGGCTTCGGTATCTCGTTGGTGATTGCGACTCAGCGCCCCTCTGCGAAAGTTGTTCCTGGTGAGATAAAGGCGAACCTCCCGTGCCGGATCAGTTTCGAGCTGCCTTCTAACACTGACTCACGGGTGATTCTCGACCAACCCGGGGCTGAAGATCTGGAGGGAGCGGGTGATATGATTGTTCTGCCCCGAACTGGTGGTAAATTGCAGCTCCAGAGCTACTACGTCCCGGCCAAGGACACCATGACGTTCATGAATATGTTTGACTGATCAATCGTTCATATTCTCTCAAGGCTGACGTACGCCTTCCGGACAGTGTCAGTTTCGCTGGGAAATATCCAATGTAGTACATCTGCTCAACAGATTCTTTAGCCACTGGACAACGATACCATGCGATGAGATTCGAGGATTTGAGCGAACACTATGAGGACTTCGTCTCCGCCAGAGACTGGACACGATTTCATACACCTCAGAACTTAGCGCAGGCGATCTCAATCGAGTCAAACGAACTCCTAGAGAACTTCCTCTGGATGAATAATCCTTCAGCCCAGGAAGTCAAGGAAGACGAAGAGTTACTGCAGGAAACCCGGGATGAGATGGCCGACGTAATGATCTATCTCATCGGACTTGCGAACAGGCTTGATATTGACCTTCTCAAGGCTGTAGAAGAGAAAATGGATACGAATGAGGAGCGTTTTGACGCAGACGAGGTTCAGGATATCAACGAGTACCTCGACGAATGGCAATGATTACGGAATTTCTGTATGCCTGTTAGAGGCTGTTCGCCGCCATGCTGCTGTTAATGATCTCGATGCGATCTCGCATATAGGACTGCAGCCCGTCATCACAGCAGTAAATGTAGCATCCAGACATCCCGCGAGTCATCAGGGTTCGATACGTGTTCTTAATGAGTTCGTCAGCTAGTGTCTGCGCTTCCTCGGGATTCTCTTTGAACATTTTCTTCATCCCGAATACCGACCGGTCGCTACTCGCTCGTTCTCGGTAATCAGTCACAACCTCTCCATCTCGGTATCGGAGATCAGGACCGATTATGACCCCTACGTAATCAAACTCTAGGCCTTGACAGGTATGGATACAACCGACTTCATCGACCGATCCTTCCGCAATCGCCCATGGATCACTGGCTTGTAGGTTCCAGCTCCGCTTGTACTCGCCAATCTCGATGTCGATGTAATCGGGATCATCTTGTCCGTCGGTATCCCATTCCCAGCAATACCCAGCGACAACCCGAGAAAGATCGGTCTCCTCATTATTCGCCTCGATGGCGTCGTGAAGCGCCTCCGGTGAATCGAACATCTGGAGATCGTAATCGACCTCCAGTTCCTCCGGTCGCTCAACCTCCTCTATTTGGAGTACATCGTCAACCCAAGCGATGTAGTCACCGGACCCACCACAACGGAGCTGAGATTCGAGAGACGTTTCATAGATCTCGGCACCCAGGTCGCGAGCATGCTTCCTAATCTCCGCTTTCGAGCCGATATCGTCGATGTGGACCCGTTGTCCTTCGTCGATGAAGAACACGCTGAACTGCGCCGCGTTGATGATCTCCATGATCTGATTTTCTCCTCTCCCAAAGAAGTTTGACTCCTCATTGAGGCGGTGGGCTTCGTCCGCGACGAGTGCCGGGATAGAGTTCGCCTCTTCATCGACGTAGCTCCCAGCGCCTTTGAACAGATGGTTGATCGTCTTCACCATCATATCCCCTCTGAGTTTCTGCTCGTAGACATTGCGTGGGGCGGCGTTTTTCGAGACATACTGTGCAGTCAGATCCTGCTGGAGCAACTGAGCGACGATGTTGACAGCGACGACTGTCTTTCCAGTCCCGGGCTCTCCTTCGACAATTAGGACCCGTTTCTGTTCGTCCTTTTGGGACTGTTCTGCCAGTTCCATCGCCTTCTCGAACACGACCTTTTGCGAGTCCAGAAGAGTGAACTCGTTATTCCCCTCGATCATCTCCTTGATCGAGTCCTGTAATGACTTACTCGGTCGCAAATCGCTCTCAGCGATCTCCCGAAGTATTGCCCCCCCGTCACCGGTTTGGATCCGTTCCTCGATGTAGTTACGAAACGCTATTGCATCGCCTTTGAGAAACAGCGGCGCCTCTTCTGTATATGGGTCGTAGTGTTGGTTGTCAATCTCCGGGCGATACTCGGGTTCGTAATTATGGAGGTATGCAACGGGGTGGAGGTCAACAGGTGCCTCCTGAATTTGGACGTTGAAGTCTTTCAAGAATTCCGTATACGACCATGCTTGGTAACTAGGATGGGTCGTTTCCCGGATATCTCCGCCAATGTATGTCTCAACCACGCCATCTTTCGTTGTGACACGCTCTGTGTCGCTCCCTTCCCACTGCTTGAGTTCGACGACGACGACGTTTTTGTCCCCGCCTTCATCTTTCCCCGAGATCATCAGATCCACCCGACGTGACGTGAGTGGAATCTTGAACTCTATCGCGATTCCGGCATCATCAGGGACCTCACTCCCAGCCAAAACTTTGTGGATGTATTGGAACGAGTTTCGCCAAGCTCGTTCCTCGCTATCACTCACACCTCCGAGTCCTTTGTCCTGGTAGGCTTGTGTAATTCGTGAGATGAGGTTGTCGGCGAGAATATCTTCAAGAAGTCCTGCCTTGGTGTTCTCGTAAATCAGCATTAGGTGGGCTATGCCAGTATTTGACACTAAATGGTATCCCTCTTTCGGGAGCTAGTGCGGTCGAGGGTATCGATGGAATATCTGATAATGGAAGGCAAATCAGAAACAGCGGCTCATCACTCGATTTGCCAACTGATTACGGCACCTTGCTTGTGGACAGTATGTTGAAGGCCATCGAATCGGGCGATTTCACGCACTTCAGAATCGATTCCGTACCAGTGATCCATATCCTCTACAACTTTCTTCGCAATACTCTCTGCAGTGTATTGGTTGGGAAGTGACTCAACAGTTTTCGGGTCATCGTCCGACCGAGCGTAGAATAACCCAAGCAGTGCCGTTGGGTCGTCAAACGCCGACTCGTGGAGATTCTTCGCATCAGTGAGCAGCGTGTTTCTGTGGAACGGGCTGAACACGTGCCCGTACATCATCGGCTCAGGATCGCCGTTGGCCCGCCAGTATCTAATCAACTTCACCTCTACTGGAGACCCATTCGGAAGGACAAGATCACAGCGCTGAGATCCGTTCGGATACGGTACTTCTCGGGCCAAATTCTGATACCGGTCGTCAAATTCCCGAAGTGCACCGACGATCAGGCTCAGTTGTCGTTCCTCATTTTCGGATCCGATACCATCCCCGTACTGTCCGGTGGTCTCGCGGTCAATCGCGGGAATACGATTCGCGATATCCGTAGTCACCGCTTCAACCGACGGGTGAGTAGCCATGCCTCTGCTCTTCACCTCATCTCCTAAGGAACCGTCGACAGGATCCCTACTTGGAGCGAACCATCTCTTTGCCGACGTCGATGTAGTGGTATGCGAGTAACTGGAACCCCGAGGGTGTCAAGTAGTACCCTTGGTCGACGCGTGCGACGACTCCAATTTCGGTCAGGTATGTACCGAACCAGTCAATCGCATTTTCGCGAGTCTGAGCACCTCTCGACCAATCCAGCGCCTTACCCGCCTTCTTCGGGAACCAATCTAACAACGAGTCCTTCCTGACAGGGGTCGTATTTTTTGAGAGTTCGAACACGCTATCGAGGAGAAGCAACATCCCGTGCGTGATCCCTGAGAAGAACGGCTGCTCATACAAGAGCTCAATAATCGTTGCGGCCTGCTCGTCTGTTACTTTCCAGAACGTGGAATCATGGTCAATCGCACGGGCATATCTGCGTCCCCGATCGGTGAGTTCCACGATATCACTGCTATTCACTCGGAGAGTGCCCAGTCCGCCAGTAAAGCTCTTGCTCGGGATAGACAAGAGTTGGAGGCGGATTCCAAGGCGTGTGAATTTCCGAAGCCGGTCTTTCGGCTGAAGATGGCCCGTATCTTTGAACACCGATGACCGCTGGGCAAGGTTCTCGATAGCCTCGGGACCATCGATGAGTTCTGCGAGCAACCCGTGGATGTAATTAAGCTGACCGACGCCCGTGAGTACTGGGGGCTTTTCGAATGCACTCGTTGCCTCCTGCAGCTGTCTGTTGAATGCCGAAAGGACCTCCTCGGGGTCGTAGGCGTGAACCTCGATTCCACGATTGGATGCCGTATCTGAGACGTGGTTCGGTACTGACGGTGCAATCACCATCGGCTGAAGGGTATAATCCTCAGCAAAGCCCGTTCCAGAGAGCTCATTCTCGTACCCAGTCACCTGATCCAGGTGCTCCTCTCTTGCGGGTTCGATCTTCAATTCGGCAATAATCAACGTGGTGCCGTGAAGGAAAAGGAGATCTGTTCGACCAGTTGGGAGGACACGTTGCCGGTCCACTAAGATGAGACTCCCTGGAGCCACGTCGAGAATTGACTCAGCAATGGCAGGATATTGTGCGAGGATATCCTCGATGGTTCGCTCGTCGGCTACCCTGTCGGTCATTGAGCAAACAAACTACCCCACTTGTAATATCCCTTAGGCCAAGCTGACGATCTGTACTGCTACCGTGTATTCACAGAGAACACCACCGTCGCTCAGTAGTTTGGCAAGGGCCGCATCCGTTCCGGTCAAGGATGTGCTGAGACTGAACCAAGTGTTTATATGACTAATGTTCGACCCGCTAGTGATGACGGCTGACAGTTCCCTCCAAGAAGTTTTTTACAACATCCTTGAGGAGTACCCATCGCCGTCGCGTATTGGCGGTGACAACGAATATACGACCGTCAACACAGACGAGGAGCTGCAGGAACTCGTCACAAAGACGTCGAAACAGGTGACGGAGGACGCAATTGAGGGGAGGGAGACTGACTTCCAGGTGGATCCCTCGATGGGACAGGGCTACATGTCCGATATTCCCTATATCCCGATTGAGCACCCACGAGAGACCCAAACCACCCGCAAGGGTGTTTACGTAGTCTTTCTCTTCGATACGGAGGCGGATACGCTCTATCTGACATTGAATCAGGGCGCTGCCGAGGCCGGCCAGGCGGCTAGTCTAAACGGCCCTGATGCCGTGTCGATCCTCAAGGGTCACGCGAAGCAGTATCGCTCCTGGATCGATTGGTCTGATACCTTCACTGCTGAACCCGCTGGGCTCACCGAGGAGTTTGAAGACGACGGCGAGACAAAATCAGTGAACAATGCTGAAGAGTACAACGCTGGAGCGATCCTCACCCGTGCCTATGGGTTTGAGGATCTAGTGACGGAAACGGATAGTGGGGTCGTCGACGACCTACATGATCTCCTCGACATCTATGAAGACCTACTCGATACGGTCTATTCTGTTCCTCAATTCGAGCACAGCGACGACGTGTGGAAGATCTCCCCAGAAGGGGGTGCTGACCCCTACTGGAGCACCTGGATCGACGAGGGAATTGCGTCGATCGGGTACACCGAACAGGGCGAATTCGGTCCCGACGGAATCACTGGGAAACCGAATAATCCGCATAACTCGCCTGAACAGCAAGTATACACGATTCAGGAAGAAATCGATGAGGGAGACATCGTTATTGCCGGTGCTCCGAAATCGACCATCGACGTCGGATTCGGCGTTGGTCGAGTGACCGCAGACTACGCAGAAACGATGGCGGAAATCGACGACCCTGCGGACATCGGTCCGGACAATTTCGATCACGAAACGTTCGTTACCGTCGATTGGTTCACCTTCCCAGAGCCAGGGATCGCCGTCAACTGCTGGAAGGACCCTGACAAACGAAAGCTCTTCCACAACTGGACGGTTGAGACGTTCGACGCGCAGCTCGATCACTTCATTGGCGCCACCGGCCGGCGGGCATCGGTGCAGGGGCTCGTAGAGAGTGAGGAGGCATTCATCAGCAAGGTCACTGATCACCTGCAGCTAACTCGAGTCGACAAGGGTCGAGAAGAGGAGTCCAACGGAGATACGTGCAATATGGAGACGTACGGCGATTGGTGGGAGAGCCACGACGATGCGATCGCGACGTCGACGACGCCGACGTTGCCGACAGAACTCGTGTTCCCATCCGGAGAGGGAGCCGAAATCCTGTCGAGAATCGCCTCAGCAGTGGGGAACGACAAACACATCATCCTCACCGGACCACCCGGAACGGGGAAAACAAAACTTGCTCGCCACGTGGCAACCCACTACGTTGGGGATGCTCACGAGATGGTGACGGCAACAGCCGATTGGTCGACGTTCGACACGATCGGCGGTTACCGACCGAAATCCGACCGAGAGCTGCGCTTCCACAGCGGCGTCTTCCTCGATCGCTTCCAGGGAGATTCCGACGGCACCCCCCAGACGGAGTGGCTCATCATCGACGAGCTCAATCGAGCCGATATTGACAAAGCGTTCGGGTCGCTTCTCTCAGCGCTCACCGGGGAAACCATCCAACTCCCGTTTGAGACTGACCAACAGCCAATCACGCTCGTCGGCGATCCACAAAACGATGACCCCATCGGGTCGAACCGGTATCACATCCCGGACGATTGGCGATTGATCGGGACGATGAATACCTACGACAAGACGTCACTGTACCAACTCAGCTACGCCTTCATGCGTCGGTTCGCGTTCATTCCGGTCTCCGTTCCCGACCAGTCCGCTATCAACGGCGACCTCATCCAGGAGTACGTCGATGAATGGTTCGGCTCGGAAACCATCGACGACGACGTCGCTGATGATGTGGCTGATCTCTGGCAGCGAGTCAATGCCGTCCGCCCGATCGGACCGGCAATCGTTCGTGACATCGTCGGCGACATTGCAGGGGGGTCGACGGCCAATTTCACCGACCCACTGATCATGTACGTGATGCCTCAGCTCGAGGGATTGTCGAAGGCCGACCAGCGTGAATTCGTCGCCAATGTCCAGGAGTTCGCAACCGAAGCAAGCGACGTCACGACAGTCGATATCGGCGATCTCGAAGCCTTCGTATTCGATTACTTCGGTGTTGAGGTGGACATCTCCAAGTCATGAGTGAGCGTGCAGGGCGTCAGGACGACCGAACACCACCAGGAAATCTACTCCCTGAAATCGCCGATCAGTTTAGCGTCTACCTGGGGAAGGGCCTCGCGTTTGACTCCGTGTTTCAGGACGCTGATCCAGACCTCAATATCAACGGCCTTGATGATCTTCTGGATCTCCACTTCCTCCTCTCAGGTGAGGTCCTCCCGCCTGATCAAACGGATCGCCCCGTGAACGCCGATATTGGCGTCGAGGATTTCCTGTCGCTTCTCCCCAGTCGGCTTCGACGGCTACGAACGACTACCCAGCGCGAAACACACACGTTCCATGGCGAAATTCGGGGCCGAATCGACTGGCAGGAGACGATCCAAACACGCTACCGAACGGGGGACGTGGATGCTCCGCTGTACGCATGCCGACTGGCTGAGGAGACTGTTGCGACTCCCGAAAATCTCGTTCTGTGGGAACTGCTGCAGCGTATTCAGGACGCCTATTCCGAGGTATCGAGTCTTGTCCCGGATGCAGGGGCTGAGTGGTTCAGTGACTGGACAGGCGATTCACGACTCGTTGCAAACCTCGAGACTGGACGGACGAACGTCCACCTCTCGGAACTCGAGTCCGAGCCCGAGGAGTCCAAGGTAGTTCCGGATCGAGTGCTCCGGGATGTACTCGACTCTCGATCGCCGCTCTATGCTGAAGCAGCAGAACTTCTCCAGCAGTACCGACGCCTCCAGAACCACGACGTCGACCCCGAGGAGGCACGGGCATTGCTTCGTCATCAGCTGTTCGCTCCGGATACTGGTGGAAAATGGGCCGAAGACGATACACCGACGTTTTTCGAGCTCTACTGGATTTTCAAGCTTCTCGGGGGCTATGACGCTCCCCGTCGAAATCTGATCACGCAGTCGACGAACTGCGTCGCGTCATGGAGTGCTAGTGGAGGGACCTACGAGTTGTACCACGATTGGACTGGGGGCGATGAACTTGCATTCGGTGAACCGTTCTTCGATCGTGAGCGTGACCACGCCCTCCCAGGTGAGGATCGCTATCTAGGGCGAACTGCTGAGCTCCTTGCAGTTCAAGAACGAGAGTCGAGTGAGGTGTTCGGGCATCGACGTCCGAAGTCCAAAGCTCTACGACCGGACTTCACGCTACTTCGACGCCAAGATGGAGTGATTACTGATATTGCGCTCGG
>SDGW01000433.1_pt1 | contig 17645 bp, 17 predicted proteins | sample 2873831 | NCBI WGS metagenome assembly SDGW01 (sample SAMN08132700, study PRJNA421101) | hypersaline lake metagenome | isolation source: celular fraction 0.22 microns magnesium sulfate-rich crust from ephemeral... | place: Spain: Penahueca Lagoon, Toledo | collected 2011-07
CCTCGGTCTAGTTCGACCCCGCCATGCCGGTTCACTCGCCACTCCGTGGCTCGTTGCACGGGCGTGGCGGGATTCGAACCCACGATCAGAAGGTTAGGAACCTCCTGCCCTATCCGCTAGGCCACACGCCCCGGCGGAAAAGAACGATTAGTTGGTCTCGGTCTCGGTTTCGGAGGCCGTCTCGGTGGTCGTCTCGTCCTCGGCGGTGACGGGCTCCGTGTCGACGAACTCCTCGTCGTCGGCGGTCTCGCCCTCGCTGACGCTGCCGCCTTCGCGCATTTCCTCGAGTTCCGATTCGACCTTCTCGCGGCCCTTCTGGAACTCTCCCATGGCCTCGCCGGTCGATCGCGCCAGCTTCGGGATCTTGTTCGCCCCGAAGAGCAAGACCGCGATGACGAGGATGATGGCGAGTTCCGGAGGCCCCATGCCGCCGGGGATGAACAGCGGTGTGATTTCGGCTACCATCTCTATGCGTAGCTTACCCGCTGGCAATTATAACCTTTTTGGAGCAATACGGTAAGCATGCGGCCGCGACAGTCCGTCTGAGCGTACAGTTCGGGATTTCCACGCGACCTCGAGCCGGCCGACGCCATCCCCATCGATCGGCCGCCGGGTCCCGACGGCGCACCGGCGGATCGGCCCCACATCACTTCCGAGAGCGAAACTGTCTTTCCAGTTTGTACGTAAGGGTGGGATGATGGCAGCAACCGGAGACGCCGCACCCGACTTCACCGCACCGCTCGCAAACGGCGACATCGAAGATTTCACCCTCTCGGAGCGCCTCGCGGACGAGGCACCGATCGTCCTCGCGTTCTTCCCCGGCGCGTTCACCGGTGTCTGTACCACCGAGATGTGTACGTTCCAGGACCGGCTGGCCGCGTTCAACGACCTCGACGCCACCGTCTACGGCGTCAGCCGCGACTCGCCGTTTACGCTCAACGAGTTCCGCGAACAGAACGGCCTCGAGTTCGGCCTCATCAGCGACTACAACAAGGAGATCATCGACGACTACGGGCTCTCGATGGACTTCGCCGACCTGGGCGTCCACGGCGTCGCCAAGCGCTCGGTGTTCGTCGTCGACGCCGACGGCGAGATCGCCTACTCGTGGGTCAGCGACGACCCCGGCGTCGAACCCGACTACGACGAGGTCGAGGCCGCCGTCGAGGACCTGGCGTAACGGAACCGAGACCGTCGCAGGGCTTTTTTAGTCAGCAGCCGAGGGCTACGTATGAGCGATTCTGCCGCCGCCGAGGGCCCCTACCGTATCTACACCCCCGACGACGACCACCACTTTCCCGACGGGAAACTGAACCGCGTCCTCGAGTTCGTCGAGACCGACGCGGAGATCGCGGCCTATCTCGAGGCCCAGAACGTCAACGCGGTCGATCGGATGCGGTACAACGATCACGGCACCAAACACATCGAGATCGTCCGCAACCGGGCGCTGTGTCTCTACGACTTGCTCAAGGCCGGCGGCGTCGAGTTCAACGGCGCGCGCCAGCAAGGGCTCGACGAGGAAGACGAGGCGGTCATCATCGCGCTGGCGGCGACCTTACACGACGTGGGCCACGTCGTCCACCGCGACAGCCACGCCTACTACTCGATCCCGCTGGCCGCGGACATCCTCGATCGCGTCCTCCCCGAGTTCTACGACGTCGCCGACCGCGTCCGGATGAAAGGCGAGATCCTGCACGCGATCCTCTGTCACCACACCGCCGAGACGCCCCTGACGACCGAGGCCGGCGTCATCCGCGTCGCCGACGCGCTGGATATGGAGAGCGGCCGCTCGCGGATCCCCTACGAGTCCGGCGGCCGCGGGATCAACACCCTCTCGAGCCAGGCGATCAAACGCGTCTCGCTCCAGTCCGGCGACACGACGCCCGTGATGGTCGAGATCGCGATGACCAACGCCGCCGGCGTCTACCAGGTCGACAACCTCCTCAAGTCGAAACTCGAGGACTCGGGGCTCGAAGAAGAGATCCGCATCGTCGCGGTCAACACGAACGAGAACCACGAGCAGTTGGTCGAGCGGATCGAACTCTAAGGAACGAACTTTTGCTCTGCGGACCGGCTTCGCCGGCCCTCGGCAAAACTTCGATGAAAAGCACTCCTCCTTCCGTTCCGACCCGCTACGCGGGTCTCCACGTCAGTCGTCGGCCCGCTCGCTTACCCTTCGGGTTCGCTCGCGGTGAGTATCGGTGAGCGGCCTGCCCTTCCCGGGTCGCGAGGTCCTCGTAACGCTCGGACCTCGCTCCCGGCCGTTGGATGCGGCCGAGTACCTCACGCGAGTTCGTACCGGTCGTCCCGTCGCTCGAGGTAGCCCCGGTCCCGCAGGGTTCCCGTGATCGAGAGGACGGTCCCTTTCGTGACGGCGAGGTCGTCACAGAGGTCGTCCGCGGTCGCGCCGTCGGTCGCGGCGAGATACAGGTAGACCAGTTTGGCGCGGGCGGAATCGAGATCGGTCGGAATCGATGCGTCCGGCGTCGTCGTCGCCGTTCGTGTCATACCGAGTCCTGTCTTTTTCGACGATAATAAATGTCGTCTACAACGATCGTCGAAAGGGCGGTGGCGAAGCGCCGTCGTTACTGTCGATGCACGGTACGCCAATCGTCGAACTCCTCTCGAGATCGGTGGATAAGGTCTCGAGCGGCCGGTCTCGAGTGTAGGCGATCGTCGTATCGCTGTGGCGTGCTACCGAGTCTCGGGATCGCGACAGCCGCCGAGTACGGACGGACCGCTTTTGTGGCCGGGTTCGCGAGTAACAGGGGAATGTCGACCCAGCTTACCGTCCTCGCGCTGCTGACCGGGGTAGCGGCCGGCGCGCTGTTCCGGTTTCTCAACGTCCCGATTCCGGCGCCGCCGGAACTCCCCGGTATCATGGGGATCGTCGGGATTTACCTCGGCTACAGACTGATCGACCACCTCGGCCTCGGGGTCGACCTCCTCGAGGCGCTCGGCCTGTGACTCGGACGGACCGTCGTGACGGGGGTCCCGGCGCAACCGCAGGCGGGTCGCGGCTGCATTGGAACCGACCGACACTCGTCCGAATCAGGACGCGTCGCCGCTCGCCGAGCGAACCACGAGCCACCGGATCGTCAGCAGGACGAGCGGCGGCGCGACCACCATCGCGACGAGGGATCCAACGGTCGGCGAGAGTTGGCTATAGAGGAGGTAGCCGACGCCGACGAGGAGACAGCCGACGATCGCAGCCCGCGGGAGACCGGTTCGGTCGTCGCTCATTGCTTCGACATCGGTCGTGAGACGTATAAACGGTTCTACTCGAGGCGACGGTCGAAAGAACGGAACGGGACGAACGGCTCAGTAACTGCGCTCTTTGGGCTCGTAGGTCTTGTTCTCGCCCTCGAGGATCACGGGGCGATAGAAGATCGACGGCGAGCCGTCGTCCCACGAGATGAGCGTGTGCTTGAGCCACTCCTCGTCCTTGCGTTCCTGGTGTTCCTTGCGCCAGTGGGCGCCGCGGAACTCGTCGCGCACCAGGGCACCGAGCGCGATCGTCTCGGCGACGTCGATCAGGTTGCGCGTCTCGATGGTCTGCTGGAGGTCCGTGTTGAACGTTCGCGACGGGTCGTCGACGTAGACGTCCTGATACTCCTCGCGGCACTCCCGAATGAGTTCGAGGGCCTTCTTGACGCCCTCCTCGGTCCGGAAGACGTTGACGTAGTCGGTCATCGCCTTCTGGAGTTTCGCGCGGATCTCGGCGTGTTGCACGCCGTCTTCCTTGTCCATCAGGGTGTCGACGCGCTCGCGGGCGGTCTCGACCTTCCGCTGGAGGACGCCCTCGGCGTCGGCTGTAACCCCGCCGTCGGCGGCCACGCTCCCGCTGGTCTCGAGGCCCGCCTTGCCGGGCGCGACCGGCAGTTCGGTGTCGGTCTCGTCCTCGACATCGTCGCCGTAGCCGGTCCGGATCTCGGGTTCGCCGAGGTCATCGCCGGCGGCGTGGCGGCCGGCGCGCTTGCCGAAGACGATCAGTTCGGGCAGGGCGTTGCCGCCCAGGCGGTTGCCGCCGTGGACGGAGACGCAGGCACACTCGCCGGCGGCGTAGAGGCCGTCGACGCAGGTCTGGCCGTTCTCGTCGACCTCGATGCCGCCCATGGCGTAGTGCTGGCCGGGCTTGACCGGCATCGGCTCGACGAGGCCGTCGACGCCCTCGAAGTCCTCCGCCAGGTGCAGAATGTTCTCGAGGCGGTCCATGATGCGCTCCTCGCCGAGGTGGCGCATGTCGAGGTGGACGTACTCGTCGTCGACGCCCCGGCCCTCGTCGACCTCGGTGAGTTCGGCGCGGGCGACGACGTCGCGGCTGGCGAGTTCGCCGGAGTTGTTCGCGTAGCCGTACTCGAACATGAACCGCTCGCCCTCGCTGTTGTAGAGGATGCCGCCCTCCCCGCGGACCCCCTCGGAGATCAGGACCCCCGTCGAGGGCAGCGAGGTCGGGTGGAACTGGATGAACTCCATGTCCTCGAGCGGCGCGCCGGCGCGGTAGGCCATCGCGTGGCCGTCCCCGGTACAGGAGACGGCGTTGGTGGTGTGATCGAAGGCCTGGCCGGGGCCGCCGGTCGCGAGGACGACGCCGTCGTTCGCCTTGAAGCCCTCGATGTTGCCGGACTGGACGTCGTAGGCGACGACGCCGTGACACTCGCGGTCGTTGGGATCGTCCTCGTCGGTCGTCGCCAGGTCCATGACGTACCACTCGTCGTAGACCTGGATGCCGCGTTTGACGACCTGCTCGTACATCGTGTGCAGCAGGTGGTGGCCCGTCTCGGCCCCGGCGTAGGTGGTCCGGGGGTAGGAGAGCCCGCCGAACGGCCGCTGGGAGACGGTGCCGTCCTCCTCGCGGGAGAACGGCATCCCCCAGTGCTCGAGGTTGATGGTCTCCTCGGGGGCGTTCTGGGCGAGGGTCTCGACCGCCGGCGCGTCGCCGAGGTAGTCCGAGCCCTTCATGGTGTCGTAGGCGTGGAGTTCCCAGTCGTCGCCCTCCTGTAGGGCGGCGTTGATGCCGCCCTCCGCCGCGCCGGTGTGGCTGCGGACGGGGTGGAGCTTCGTGACCATCGCCACGTCGGCTCCCGCTTCGTGCGCTGCGATCGCGGCTCGGAGGCCGGCGCCGCCGGCGCCGACCACGATGACGTCGTGTTCGTACATGGTTACCAGAACTTCAGGTTCTTCTTGACCGCCTCCCGCTTGAGCTCCTGAATGTGCTCGGTGAGCGGGATGTCTTTCGGGCACACCTCGGTACAGGAGAACTGGGTCTGGCACCGCCAGACGCCGTGTTCCTGCTCGAGAATGCGGAGTCGGTGCTCCTTGATCTCCTCGCCCTCGCGGTCGTCCATCGCGAACTTGTAGGCCTTGTTGATCGCCGCGGGGCCGAGATACTCGTTGTCGCCGGCCGCGATGTTACACGAGGACATGCACGCGCCACACCAGATACACCGCGAGGACATCTTGATCTTCTCGCGGTTTTCCGGGCTCTGGCGCTGCTCCTCGAGGTCCTCGGTCGGCGGCGTGTCCTCGTCCTGGAAGTAGGGTTCGACCGCGTGCATCTGGTCGTAGAAGTGGTCCATGTCGACGACCAGGTCCTTGACGACCTCCTGGTGGGGCAGGGGCTCGATGCGGATCGGCTGTTCCAGATCGGAGATCTGGGTCTTGCAGCCGAGTCGCTGCTTGCCGTTGACGAAGAAGGCGTCGGAGCCACAGACGGCCTGCCGACAGGAGTGACGGAAGGTCAGCGACGAGTCGTACTCGTCGCGGGCGTACATGACCGAGTCGAGGACGGTCATCCCCTTCTCGAAGGGGACGTGGAAGTCGTCGAAGCGGGGTTCCTGCTTGCCCTCGACTTCGGGGTCGTAGCGGAACACCTTGATGTGAACCGTCTCCCCCTCGAGTTCGGCGGCCTTCTCGGCGCGGTCGTCGACCATGCCGCCGCCTTTCTGTTCCTCCGCGGCCGGTGACTCCGCGCCTTTCATCGACGGGTCTTCCGGTGCTTCCTGGCTCTCGGGTTCGGCTTGTTGCGTACTCATGTTAGATCATTCCCCGCATCGCGAGTGCGACGTAGATTCCCTGCGCGACGAGGCCGACGCCGGCGATCGTCAGCACCGCCAGCACGACCTTCTTCTGGGTCCCCTCGAGTCCCTGGTTGACCAGCGCGTTGTAGACGCCGTTGACGCCGTGGAAGGCGGCGGTCACCAGGAACAGGACCATCGTGAGGAAGTACCCGATGTTCTCCATTCGGACCTGCGTCTGCATGAAGGTTACCTCGTACGCGTGGTTGACGAAGTGCAGAAGGAAGAAGTGGAACGCGAGAACGACCACGAGGAACGCGGCGGTGATGCGCTGGAGGAACCAGCCGGTGCCGCCGGGGGTGAAAGAGGAGTAGCGCTCCGCCATCAGATACCGACCTCCGTCATGAACGTCGGCACGCTGGCGACGGTGATCGCACCCGTCAGGAGCAGCGAGGCGTAGAAACTCTTGTCCTGGGACTCGAGCCCGATCCCGAGATCGACCATCAGCAGGCGCAGGCCGTTCAGGATGTGGAAGACGGCCACCGCCAGCAGGCCGATCTCGAGCAGGCGGATGAGGAACAGCCCCTCGAGTCCCTGCAGCGTCGTGGTGTAGACGTCGTTCTCCGCCTGAATGACTGCGGTACTTTCGCTCGATGCGCCGATAGACGTACTCAACACGGCGATGTGGGTGAACAGGTAGCCGATCAACACCCATCCGGTGAACTTGTGGAAGATCCACGCCCACATGCCGGCCGAGAACTCCTTCCACCGACCGAAGTCCTCGATGAGGCCGCGATTGTAAGACTGACTCATGCGCTCATGTGGACCGTTTGACCGCGGCGGTATAGAAGTTACTTTTGTCGCTCCTGTTCACACGTTCCGTCCGACAGAACACGACCAGAAACGAACCGGTTTCGTCGACGCGTCCCGAAGGAGTTCGGGAAACCCCCGGCGGATGTGGGACTTCCGCTACTACGGACCGTCGTCAGTCAGTCCCGGTGCAACCGCGACCGTCCTGCGGTTGCACCGGAACTCGAGACACCGATCCGTTTCAGTCGTCGTCCTGCCGGAGGTCCGATCGGGACCGCTCGGTCGTCCGCTCGCGCTCGAGCGCAGTGAGGGTGTCCGGCGAGAGCCCGACCAGGTGACACAGCGGGTTCCCCGGGTAAACGACCGGGTTCTCGAGGACGCCGACGATGAGGCCGGTGAAGGGGGCTTCGACGGTGACGATGTCCTCGTCTTCCTTGAACGGGTTGGTGATGGTACAGATGACCTCGCCCTCCTCGACGAGTTCGCCGCGGCCGCGCTTCATGTCGACGATGCCGCCGGCGTCGGCCCGGAGCCAGGTCTTCTCGTCGTCGTCGTCGATGACGGTCCGCCAGCCCGGCCAGTGGACCGACGACTCCCGGTGGAGCCCGAATTCGGCGAGGACGCTCGCGACGCCGGTGAGCGCGCGGTCGATCAGCCGGCGCTGGAACCGGTGGGCCTCGCCCATCTCGACGGTAATCGTCGGAATCCCGGCCTCGGTGGCCTCCCGCCGGAGCGTGCCCGACGGCCCCTCGCCGGCGATGATGACGTTGGAGCTGAACGCCTTGGCGAGCCTGGTGACGGCCGATCGCTCCGTGTTCGCGCGGACGTGAAGCATGTTCGTCCGGCCCCGCGTCGACGTGTGGAAGTCCAGCCCGAGATCGCAGGGCTCGATGAAGTTCGTGAAGATCTGGTTGGCCATCCGCCGGGCGCTGGTCGATCCCTCCCGGCCGGGGAACGATCGGTTCAGGTCCCGGTCGTAGATCGGGAGATACCGCTCCTGCGCGAGGAAGCCGGGGACGTTCATGACGGGCAGACAGACGAGCGTCCCGTGGAGTACCGAGTGGTCCCAGTCGTGGGCCACTTCCCGGACGACCTCGATCCCGTTGAGTTCGTCGCCGTGGGCCGCCGCCGAGAGAAACATCGTCGGTCCCGGATGCTCGCCGTTGACGACCGTCACGGGGATCCTGACCGGATCGCCGAGGTACGTCTCGCTGATGCCGTATCGGATGTTCGCCGATTCGCCCGGATCGACGCGGCCGCCGTTGTATGTGAACGCCTCGTTGGCCGACTCGTCGGGCGGTTCGATGGGCACGTCGTCGCTCATATCACGTTCTCCGGGAGCAGCGACGTGAATGTTCCCCTCGGGCCGCCTCGAGTCCCGGCTCTCGAGTGCCCGCGAGCGTTCCATGCCACTTTTTCCGGAGAAAAGCCGTTTCGCTCGAACAACGCCTACCAGCGACCGGGAGCGTGGGCATACGTTTTGTATCTGGCCGTGGTATAGTCGTCTATGGAGATCCGAGAGGCAACCGATTCGGACGCCGAAGCGATTCGGACGATCGCCCGCGACTCGCTGGGTTCCACGTACACGGACTTCCTCGAGTCCGAGACCATCGACGAGGCCGTCGAACAGTGGTACGGCGACGGGCTCGCGGCGGAACTCGCGGACGACCGGACGCTGTTCCTGCTCGTCGAACGCGACGGCGAACTCGCGGGCTTTTCCCAGAGCGAACTGGTCGGCCAGCGGGCCAACGCCGGGCAACTGCTCTGGCTCCACGTCCACCCCGACCACCGCGGCGACGGGACGGGCGTGCGCCTGCTCGTTCGCACCCGCGAGCGACTCCTCGAGGAAGGGGCCGACGGGATCCAGTGTTTCGTCCTCGCGGACAACGAGGGCGGCAACGAGTTCTACCGCAATCACGGCTTCGAGCGGGCGGGCCAGCGCGAGGTCGAGATCGGCTCGGAGACGTTCACCGAGAACGTCTACGCCGAGGCCGACCTCGAGGGAGAGGGCGAGTGGGGGACGGTCGACGAACTGACCGTCGACGGCGAGACGGTCTACGTGAGCTACGGCGAGGCCGCCAGGGGGTCGCGGGCGCCGTTTTACGTGGCCTACAGCGACCGCGACCGCGACGATCACTACGCCTGGTTCTGCGGGAACTGCGATTCGATCGACAACGCTATGGACGCGATGGGACGCATCGAGTGCAACGGGTGCGGAAACCGCCGCAAGGCGACCCGCTGGGACTCTTCCTACCTGTAAGCGGCGCTTTCCCTCGCTCGAGCGCTCTTCCCGACACGCCGACCCTCGAGCCGGCGGAATCGGGGTCGACGGGACCGCCCCTCGGGTCGCGTCGTCGCGACTGTTGTCCGTCCCTTCGGACCGTTGGGTCCGCATTACAATTGCGCGATCCCTCGAGTTACCAGTCGGTCGGTCGCTGCCGGGTCGGTCGGGCAGCGCCGCGTCTCTCCGTCGGTCGGCTACTATGAACAGGGAGGATCACATCGTCCACGGCTTCAAGGCAACGCTCGTCGCGCGCGGGATCTACATGCTCTCGAGCGCGCTGTTGATGTTCGTACTGGCGCGGTACCTGCTGGACCCAGGCGGGTACGGCGCGCTCTACTGGGCGATCGGGGTGGTGACCATCGTCCAGCTGTTCGCGGACCTGGGGCTGTCCCGGTCGGTCGCGCGCTACATCTCCGAGTACCGCGAGACCGATCCCGGACAGGTACCGTACCTCCTCGAGACGACGATCACGGTCAAGGTGATCCTGCTCGCGGTCGTCGGCTACGTCCTGTTGCTCACCCACGAGTGGATCGCAACCGCGCTCGGCGAGCCGGGCTCCGCCCCGTTTCTCGCAGCCGGCGTCGTCTACCTCGTGGTCTTCTCCGCGAGTACCTTCTCGCAGGTCGCCTTGCAGGGGTTCAACCACCTGAGTTACAGCGCCGTCGTCCAGGCGATCAGCGGCGCGGGGCGGCTGCTCTTCGCCGTCGGGTTCGTCCTCGCCGGCTTCGGCGCGCTCGGGGCTTTCTTCGGCTACATCGTGGGGTACGCGATCGCCGGAGCCGTCGGCCTCGGCATCCTCTACTACGGCTTCTACGCCCGCCACGACGCCGCCGAGGAGTACGAGGACGGGCTCTCGAAGCGGTTGCTCGAGTACAGCGTTCCGCTGACGGCGACCCGGAGCGCGAACGTCATCGACAAGCAGATCGACATCGTGCTGGTCGGGGTCTTTCTGAACCCCGCCGCGGTCGCGTTCTACACGCTGGGGAAACAGATCACCGACTTCGTGCTCGCGCCCGCCGAATCGCTCGGCTTCACCATCTCGCCGAACTTCGGCGAGCAGAAGGCCGCCGACCAGCTCGAGGAGGCCAGGCGGATCTACGAGACCTCGCTGACGAACGTCCTCCTGCTCTACATCCCGGCGGCGGTCGGGCTGGCGATCGTCGCCGAGCCGTTCCTGACGATGGTGATCGGGGAGAACTACGCCGGCGCGGTCCCCGTGTTGCAGGTGCTCGCCGGCTTCGTCGTGTTGCAGGCGATCACGAACCTGACTAGCGACAGCTTAGATTACCTCGGCCGGGCCCGCGCCCGCGCCGTCGCGAAGGGCGGAACGGCGCTTGCCAACTTCGGGTTGAACGTCCTCCTGATCCCGGCGATCGGGGTCGTCGGCGCGGCGATCGCGACGGTGGCGACCCACTCGGTCTACGTCGCGGTGAACCTCTACATCGTCCACACCGAACTCGGCCTGAACGTCCGCCGGATCGCCCGGACGACGGGCCTGATCTGTGCGATCACGGGCGTGATGGCCGTCGCCGTGTTGCTGGTGACGCCGCTGGTCTCGAACCTTCCGATGCTGTTCGGCGCGATCGCGGTCGGCGCGATCACGTGGGGGGCGCTGGCGGTACTGAGCGGATTGGTCGATCCGGGCCAGGTCCGATCGGTCATCGGGTGACGCCGACGCGACACGTCATTACTTTCGACTGTCACTTACGGAACTATCAATACTTATCTGCCGTCTCGGTGTCCCTTCCGTATGGCTGTTTCCGATCCCGTCACCGTCGGGGTACTGAGTCTGCACACGAGCAAGGAGACCAAAGCGATTCTCAACGCCGCCGAAGACCTCGGCCACGACACCGAGTGGCTCCGCGCAGAGAACACGTCCGTCAGCGTGACGGACGGCACGCCCGTCCTCGAGCCCGACGTCGACGTGATCGCAAACCGGATGCTGCTGTCCAACACCGAACAGCCCGCGGAGGAACTGGGGCTCGCCAACACGTTCGCCCAGCTCGTGCCGATGCTCAACGAGCCGAACACGGTGTTGACCGCGATCCACAAGCTGTCGACGGCGACCGCGCTGTCGGCCAACGAGATCCGGACGCCGGACGTGACCCTCGCGCTGAGCGGCGACCGGCTGAACGCCGCGCGGGAGCGCTACGGCGAGGAGGCCGTGTACAAGACCGCGATCGGGACCCACGGCGGCGGCACCTGGAAAGTCGGTCCCGACGACCCGATCAACGCGAAGGTCGGCAACCGCTACGCCTTCCTGCAGGAACTCGTCGATCAGGAGGACGTCCGCCACCGCGACCTGCGGGTGTACGTCGTCGGCGGCGAGGTCGTCGCCGCGATGTACCGCTACGCGCCGGACAACGACTGGCGGACCAACGTCGCACTCGGCGGCTCCGTCGAGGACGCCACCGACGACCTCCCCGAGGAGGCCGCCGAGATGGCCCGACAGGCGGCCGACATCGTCGGCCTCGACTACGCCGGCGTCGACCTCGTCGAGGGCGACGAGGGCTGGTACGTCCTCGAGGTCAACCCGACGGCGGGGTTCAAGGGACTCTACGAGGCGACACAGGTCAGTCCCGCGCCCTACATCGCGAAGCTGGCGATCGAGCGCGCCGGCGGCGAGGTCGACGACGACCGCGTGCGCGACATCGCGAACGTCCTCGACGACTCCCGGCCGACGGCCCAGCCGCCGGAGGCGGTTGCGTCGGCGACGGAACGGGCGGTGATCGGCTACACCGAGGAGGTCGTCCTCTCGGGCACGAGTGGCTCGAAGACGGTCCTGGCCAAGTCCGACACGGGTGCGACCCGGACGAGCATCGACACCGCGCTGGCCGCCGACATCGGTGCCGGCCCGATCAAGTCCATCACCCGCGTCCGCTCGGGCAGCAGCAAGCAGTCGAAGAGCCGCCCCGTGGTCGACGTCGTCGTCGGCGTCGGCGGGAACCAACACACCGTCACGGCAAGCGTCGAGGACCGCAGCCACATGGACTACCCCGTCATCCTCGGCCGAGACATCCTCGAGAACTATCAGGTCGACGTGAGCAGACGGATCGACGCCGACGCGCCCGACACGCCCGAGGAAGAAGAGTAGCTCGACACTCGATCTCGCGTTTGCTTTCCTCTCCCTTGGTTTCGTTCGATACGCCCCTCGAGAGCATCGTTTCGTCGGGTCCGCTGGAACCGAGGCCCCGACATCTAGTTTGGCAGTACCGCAAACAATGTGGTCGAAATCCAAAACACAAGTTCGGATCGGTACATCTATTATTCTCTAATCCTATCCTCCGACCGTAGACGCCCATTCATGCCAAACGGAAATACAAATCAGGACTGGTGGCCGAATCAGTTGAGCCTGGACGTTCTCGACCAGAACGCCGCGGACGTCGCTCCGTACGACGAGGACTTCGATTACGCCGAGGAGTTCCAGCAACTCGACCTCGAGGAGGTAAAGTCGGACCTCGAAGAACTGATGACGACGTCCCAGGAGTGGTGGCCGGCCGACTACGGCCACTACGGGCCGCTTTTCATCCGGATGGCGTGGCACAGCGCCGGCACCTACCGAACCACCGACGGTCGCGGCGGCGCGTCCGGCGGTCGGCAACGCCTCGCGCCGCTCAATAGCTGGCCCGACAACGCGAACCTCGACAAGGCGCGCCGACTGCTCTGGCCGGTCAAACAGAAATACGGCCGTAAGCTCTCGTGGGCCGACCTGATCGTTCTCGCCGGGAACGTCGCCCTGGAGTCGATGGGCTTCGAGACGTTCGGCTTCGCTGGTGGCCGCGAGGACGACTTCGCGCCCGACAGCGCCGTCGACTGGGGGCCCGAAGACGAGATGGAAGCCTCCGAGCGCTTCGACGAGGACGGCGAACTCGAGGACCCCCTCGGTGCCACCGTCATGGGGCTGATCTACGTGAACCCGGAGGGGCCGAACGGCGAACCGGACCCGGAAGCGTCGGCGGCGAACATTCGCGAGTCGTTCGGCCGGATGGCGATGAACGACGAGGAAACGGCCGCGCTCATCGCCGGCGGACACACGTTCGGGAAAGTCCACGGTGCCGACGATCCCGACGAACACGTCGGTCCCGAACCCGAAGCGGCTCCGATCGAGGAGCAAGGCCTCGGCTGGAAGAGCGAACACGGGTCCGGGAAGGGAGCCGACACGATCACCAGCGGGATCGAGGGGCCCTGGAACACCACGCCGACCCAGTGGGACATGAGCTACATCGATACGCTGCTCAACTACAAATGGTGGCCCGAGAAGGGGCCCGGCGGTGCGTGGCAGTGGACCACGCAGAACGGTGAACTCGACGACGCTGCGCCGGGCGTCGAGGACCCGTCGGACAAAGAAGACGTGATGATGTTGACGACGGACATCGCCCTGAAGCGGGATCCCGACTATCGGGAAATCCTCGAGCGATTCCAGGAGAACCCCCGGGAGTTCCAGGAGACGTTTGCCAAGGCGTGGTACAAGCTGATCCACCGCGACATGGGCCCGGCCGAGCGGTTCCTCGGCCCGGAGGTACCCGACGAGGAGATGATCTGGCAGGACCCGCTCCCAGACGCCGACTACGACCTGATCGGCGAGGACGAGGTCGCCGACCTCAAAGCGGAGATCCTCGAGTCCGAGCTGTCGATCTCCCAGCTGGTCAAGACCGCCTGGGCGGCGGCCTCGACCTACCGCGACAGCGACAAACGCGGCGGCGCGAACGGGGCCCGCATTCGCCTCGAACCCCAGCGGAGCTGGGAGGTCAACGAGCCCGACGAACTCGAGACGGTACTGGAGACCCTCGAGGGAATTCAGGCGGACTTCAACGACTCGCGAGCCGACGGGACGAGGGTCTCGCTCGCCGACCTGATCGTCCTCGGCGGCAACGCGGCCGTCGAGCAGGCAGCGGCGGACGCCGGGTACGACGTGACGGTCCCGTTCGAACCCGGCCGGACCGACGCCTCGCAGGAACAGACCGACGTCGAGTCCTTCGAAGCGCTCAAGCCGAAAGCAGACGGCTTCCGGAACTACCTCGGTGACGACGCCGCCCGCAAGCCGGAGGAGCTGCTGGTCGACAAGGCCGACCTCCTGAGCCTGACCGCCGACGAAATGACGGTCCTGGTCGGCGGTATGCGCGCGCTGGACGCGAACTATCAGGACTCGGATCTCGGCGTCTTCACCGACCAGCCGGAGACGCTGACCAACGACTTCTTCGAGACCCTGCTCGATATGGACTACGAGTGGGAGCCGGTCTCGGAGGACCGAGAGGTCTTCGAACTGCGCGACCGCGAGACGGGCGACGTCGAGTGGAAGGGGTCCCGCGTGGACCTCGTCTTCGGGTCCAACTCCCGGCTTCGAGCCATCGCGGAAGTCTACGGCGCCGACGACGCCGAGGAGAAGTTCGTGCAGGACTTCGTGGACACCTGGAGCAAGGTCATGCAGCTCGACCGCTTCGACCTCGAGTGAGCGGGCGGTCGCGCCGTCGCTGACGAACCGCCGCGTTCGCCGGGACCGATCATCGCTCGGTCGCGGTCCCCCGCCACGACCGACTTCTCTACTCGCTGCGGATGACGACCTCGTCGTCCGTGATCTCTACGATCTGTGCGGCGTCGACCGGGTAGTCGTCGTCGCCGTGACCGCCCCAGTCCATGCGCGCTTTGAGTCGGTCAGTCAGCCCGGGTTCCGGGTCGACGTAGGCGGTCTGGCCCTCGACCTCGGCGATCATGCCGATCTGCTGGCCCGACTCGTCGACGACGTCTTTCCCCTGATCGCCGTGTGAGAGCTCGATCGTCGGCGCCGCCGTCTCGTCGGCACCGGCGCCCGCCGTCGCTTCCTCGCCCTCGATACCGGTGACGTCGGAGTCGTCGTCCGCCATCGTCTCGCCGCCCGCTATCCCGGTGGTCTCGCCGGCCGTCATCGAACCGTACTCCTCGACGTCGATGATCTCCCCCTCGAGCGTCTCGCTGCTGACCACCTCGGACTCGACCAGTTCCGACTCCTCGAGGACGTACTGCATCTCCAGTCGCTCGTCGAGTTCCTCCTCGACGGTGCGGCGCTCGATGAGTTCGCTCCGGACGGTGTCGCCCTCGGTGCGCTGGCTCTGAATGACCTCCCGCTCGAGTACGTCGTCGGTCGCGACGCTCGAGCGGACGACGTCGCTGTCGAGGATCGATCGCTGGACGCTCTCGAGTTCGACGTCCGTCTCGGTCTCGTCGCTTTCCATCTCCTGGTCCTGCTCGATGTCGACGTCGACGACCTGGCTCTCGACGATGTACCGCTCGATCTCCTCGATCGTGTCGAGGCGGGTCTCGTCGACGGTTACCTCGATCATGTCGTCGCTGACGAACTCGGTCTCGACGACCTCCCGCGAGAGGAGCTCGGAGTCGACGATCTCGCGTTCGACCAGTTCCGTGTCGATCACCTCGCTCTCGATCGTGTCCCGCTCGACGACCTCGGTCTCGACGACCTGCGTCTCGACGATCTCGGTCGTCACCGTCTCGCCGCGGCGTAGCGACTCCTCGAGTTCGTCCCGACCGAGGTCCGCCCGCTCGAAGGCCCGCTCGCGCTCGACGATCTCGAAGAAGCCCAGCCCCTCGCCGGTCGGCTCCTCCTCGTGGTAGACGAACACGAAGTCCTCGTCGTCGAACCGTCGCTCGAACTCGTCCCAGGAGTACTCCTCGTGGTTCTCGCCGAGTTCGTCGCGGCGGGCGAACGAGTGGCCGTGGTCGTCGCTGTCCCGGACCCGTACCGGGACGGCGTCGCGGGCCTCGGCCCACTCCCTGATCCGGTCGGGATCTCGGGTCATCCGGCGTTGCTCCGGCTCGTCCGCGTCTGTCGGGGGCGTGTCGTTTGCCATCTCCGGTAGAACCGGGACGCCGCCGCACTTCAGTCGACGTGGCCGTCCCGTCGGTTCAGTGTCTCGTTTCTTCGACCCCCGATATCGGCCGGCAGGAGCCGGCCCGTAACTGCTCGTTGCCGGCGATGGCACCGATCGTTTCGCCCCGTTTCGAGCCGCGGTCGGCGTCCAAGAACTCGTTACCGGCCGCCGACCGGGCACGCCACCGCGGCTCAGTCCGACTCGTACTCGGCCCAGATATAGCGCGTCGCGACGCTGCGGTACGGTCGCCAGGGCTCGGCGATCTCGCGCATCTCCGCGCGGGTCAGTTCCCCGCCGTCGGCGTACAGCGCCTCGATCCCGCGGCGGACGGCGAGGTCACCGAGCGGGAGGACGTCGGGTCGCTCGAGGACGAACAGCAGGTACATCCGCGCGGTCCACTCGCCGATCCCTCTGATCTCGGTCAACAGGTCCACGACCTCCGCGTCGGAGTGGGCGGCGAGCCCCTCCCTGGTGTAATCGTTCTCCCGGAAGGCGCGGGCGGCGTTGCGCAGGTACTCGATCTTGCTCCGGGAGAGGCCGGCGTCGCGAAGCGCGGCCTCGTCGGCGGCCAGCACCGATTCCGGCGTCACCTCCCCCTCGAGGACCTCGAAGACGCGCTCCCGGACGGCCGCGGCACTCGCGGTCGAGAGCTGCTGGTTGATGATCGAGATACAGAGCCGCTCGTACTCGTCCCAGTCCGGTTCTGCGTAGGGGTCGTGGCGGTCGAGCAGCCCGGCCATGACCGGATCCTCCCGGAGGACGGCGTGTGCCTCGTCGTGCATGCGCAGGTGTGAGACGGTGTAGGGGACCGGATACGCATAGGCGTCTCGGTCGCGCCCGCTCGCGGACCTCACTCGAGGTGGTGATAGTCCAGTTCGTGGCCCGCCTCGAGAGCCGCCCGGACGGCCGGGCTGGGGTCACCGACGCCGCGCCGCCAGAACGAGAGCCCCGCAGGTTCGGCCGTGACCACGAGGTTCACGCGCCAGTCGTCGGCCGTATCGGGGTAGTCGGTCCGGTAGTGTGCGCCCCGGGACTCGGTGCGCTCACGGGCGGCCCGGAGCATCGCCTCGGCGACGGTGAGACTCGCCGAGAGGTCGACGGCGTACTCGAACGACTTCGAGGTCCGGTCGCCCTCGACGCGGAGGTCGGCGGTGCGTTCCCGCAGGTCCTCCAGTTTCTCGAGCCCCTCCCGGAGCCCCGCTTCGTCCCGGAGGATGCCGGCGTGGTCCCACAGCAGGTCGCCGAGGTCCTCGAGCAGCGCCGTCGGCGTCACGGTGCCGTCCGCGGCGGCGAGGTCGCGGAGGGCTTCGAACTCCCGTTCGGCCAGCGCCCGCTGGCCGTCGGTGACGGCGGGATCACCGTCGGCGTCGGTCACCGCGGCCGCGACGTGGTCGCCGACGAGTTTGCCGATCGCGACGGTTTCGGCCAGCGAATTCCCGCCGAGGCGGTTCGCGCCGTGGACGCCGGCGACCGTCTCGCCGACGGCGTAGAGACCGTCCACGCCGGTCTCGCCCGTTCGGAAGTCGATGTCGACCCCGCCCATCGTGTAGTGGGCCGTCGTCCCGACGATCATCGGTTCCGACGTGATGTCGCCGCCCAGCGACTCGAAGCGCTCGACCATCGACGGCAGCCGGTCGCGGACGTACCGATCGTCCCGGTGGGAGATGTCGAGTT
>SDGW01000848.1_pt1 | contig 17634 bp, 13 predicted proteins | sample 2873831 | NCBI WGS metagenome assembly SDGW01 (sample SAMN08132700, study PRJNA421101) | hypersaline lake metagenome | isolation source: celular fraction 0.22 microns magnesium sulfate-rich crust from ephemeral... | place: Spain: Penahueca Lagoon, Toledo | collected 2011-07
AATCGTCCGGTTGCGCTCGAGCAGCAATCGGACGATTTAACCCCTGCGAGCGTCTCAAAACGAGATGCGTGCGAGGGTAGCCAAGCGGTCAACGGCGGCGGACTCAAGATCCGCTCTCGTAGGAGTTCGTGGGTTCGATTCCCTCCCCTCGCACTCACCATAGTGCGCGGCAAGACGGAGCGTCTTGCCCTCGCAAACTTCTGGGCGTCGATGGTTACAGTCCGAGAGATATCGACGGGATGCTGACGTTCGCATCGGGGTGCTGTACTCCGAGATTTACCACTGTGACTTCGCGGAGTGGTCGGGGCACGGTCGGAATTCGGACGAGTAGCGGCCGGCAGCGAGAATACCGTCGAGCGAACCGTATACCGCGTCGGCGCCTTCGGATCGTCCGGGACCGAGAGGGCGTCACTGGCGATTAGAATTCCGGAAGCGTGAATGAGAACGTCGATCCCTCGCCAGGTTCGGATTCGACCCGAATCTCACCGCCGTGGCGTTCGACGATCCGCTGGCAGAGGGCCAACCCGATACCAGTCCCATCGTACTCCTCGCGACTATGAAGTCGGTTGAAGATGGTGAAGATGCGGTCTTGATCCGCCGGCTCGATTCCGATCCCGTCGTCGTGAACCGAAATCACCCACTCCTGACCCCGTCGTTCGGCATCGATGGCGATCCGCGGTGGCTCGTCGCCGCTATAGGTGATCGCGTTCGAGAGGAGGTTTTGGAGCACCTGTCGTAACTGATCGGCATCACCTTCTATTCGAGGGAGCTGGTGAGACGTGATTTCGGCGTCCGTTTCCTCGATCTGAATCTGCAGGTCCTCGAGCACGGCGTCGAGGACCCCGTCCAACGCGACCGGTTCGAACGGATCGCCACGCGTCTCGACCCGCGAGTACTCGAGTAGGGCGTCGATCATCGTCCGCATCCGTTCGGCCCCATCGACGGCGAACGCGAGGAAGTCCTCGCCGTCCTCGTCGAAGGCGTCCCCGTATCGGGTCTCGAGCAACTGGAGATAGCTCGTCACCATCCGTAGCGGTTCCTGCAAGTCGTGCGAGGCGGCGTACGCGAACTGCTCGAGCCGTTCGTTCGATTCCTCGAGCCCACGTTCCCGTCGCTGCTGTCCGAGTTCGTAGCTGACGCACTGCCCCATCAGATCGAGGAACGCGTGTTCGGCCTCGGTAAACGCCGTCCGTCGCGCCGATACATCTCCGAAGCAGAGCGTTCCGCAGGGCTGGCCGCCGACGACCACCGGCACGCCGACGTAGGTCTCGAGGGCCGCGTCGTCCGTGTCGGTCAGCCCCTCGACCGCTCCGATATCGGTGACGCTGGCGGGGTCGCCCGTCTCGATGACACGGTGGCAGTACTGCGCCGTCGCCGTCGGGGGCGTCGTTCCCGCAGCTAAATCGGGGTGTGTTCCGCGCAGCTGCTGGATTTCGAGTGCGTTCCCGCGCTCGGAAACGAGCAGGCCGATAGGGAGATCGAGGTGGTCACAGCCTAACTCGAGCAACCGATCGAGTTTCGACTCGGTATCGAGGTCCGGATCGGACGTGATGTCGTACAAGAGTCGCTGTGACTCGTTGTGTTCGCGGCGCTCGAGTTCGTAGCTGACCCACTGGCCGATCAACTCGAGGAACGTGCGTTCGGTCTCCGAGAACTCGCGCTCGCGCGGTTCCGTACTGCCGACCCAGACCGTTCCGTACGGCCTGGAGCCGCTCGTCACCCTCGTCCCGAGGTAGCTCGTCAGACCGTGCTCCTGGTGGATCGGATCGTCTTCCCAGCCGGTGCCGCGGACGTCTGCCATCCCGACCGGTTCGTCCTCGGCTATCGCCCGTCGACAGAAACACCCCTCACTCGGGTTCGTCCACGTTTCGCCTGACTCGTCGCCGTATCCGACGGCGTATTCCGTCAGGAACTCCCCGTCCCACGACGGCAAGTAGGTCAATCCGGCCGCGTCGAGGCCCAGTCGGTCGCGCCCGATGGTGAGCAATCGCTCGAGCTTTGTCTCGAATCCGAGGTCGGGGTCGGACGTGAGTTCGTAGCACTCGCGGAGGAACTGTTCGCGCTGGTGACGGTTCAGTTCGTAGCCGAGCCATCGGCCCAGCAACTCGAGGTACGTCCGGTCTTCCGCCGTGACTGTGACCGACCGCGATCTATCGGGGATGAAGCTGAGCGTTCGATCCGTGCCGCCGTCGATCGGGATGTACGTCCCCATGTACCCGTGGATTCCGAAGTCATCGAAGATGGGAAGGTCATCGAGTCCTTCTTCGGCCGGGTTCGGCACGCTCGTGGCCGCCTTCATCTCGACGGCCGCCTGTGAATACGTCTGCGACAAGGAGTATTCGGCGCCCGGTTCGAATTCCTCGTGCTCGCCGCTTACGTACTCGATCTCGAGCAAGTCGGCAGCGGGATCGACACGGTTCACGGACGCAAAATCGAAGTCGAACCACTCACACCCGAGGGTGAGCAATTGCTCGAGTTTCGCTTCGAAAGACCGATCGGTACTGGCCGTGATTTCGTAGAGGTCCTGAAGGAACTGCTCGCGGTGTTGGAGTGTGGTCTTTGCCTCCGTCCGTTCGCGAAGCGTCTCGAGCATTCGGTCGGCCTCGCGGGCGGGCTGGTCTGCCCCCAGCAGCTCCTCGGGCGGCGTGTAATAGAAATTGTGACACGCTGCGCCGTCGTAGATGAGGTGGGGATGGGTTCGAACGATGTCGCGGATGACCTGCGGTGCGAACAACCCCCGGTCGTATTGGCAAATCGCGATCACGTTTTCGTCGTCGAAGAGGTCGTTGATCTTCGACTCGTACTCGATCACTTGCTCGTACGGCGTGTCGTCCGCCTCGATCCACGACATCTCGGCGACGAGCCGAAGCGCCTCGTATTCTTCGTTGGCCGTCGCCGTCGCGTCGGCATAGAACTGGATCATCTCGTCGGGAACGAACGTCCCGTCTCGGAGATAGGTGTCCTGGACGGTGTAGAATACCAGCGCCCCGGACGCGATCGCGGCCTCGACATCGATCCCGTTATCGCGCATCGCCGCCTTCACGTCGGCTTCGGTGCTCTGGTCGACGACGTACGCGATACGTTCGCCTCGCTCGAGCCCGTGGCGAACGAACGGAATCGCCGCTGCGAACTTCTCCTCGCGCGTCTCGTAAATCTGCGCGAAGTGGTCGTTGCAATCGTGACCGTCGAGCGATTCGACAGGACCGCCGAACTCCGAACTCGACTGTAACGCATCGAGTCCACTCTCGAGCGTTAACGGTTCGCCCAGAACCGCGTTCGGAGGTGCGTGCTTACTCATTCCGTTCCCTCGATACGCCCGCTCGAGTGACGCCGGTCTCCAATCGAACCGGGCGGCGTCGAGACGCCGCCGTCACGCGGGGCAGAACTGATCGCCCGCGTGCCCGCATCCGTAGACCTGCTGATCGCTATTGGAGGACAGTTCATTGAGCGATTGAGGTGCGTGAGCGGCAAAAGCTCGTCGTGGGACACGCTCGCACGGTTCTGACTGACGACCGAACACCGAAAAGAGGGTATCGACGGTGCCGCGACCCGTCCCAGTATCACTGTGTGACGGGATCGATCGTGATCCACAGCGTTACGTCGCTGCTGGTGAGTGATCAGCGGTAGTGGATCTCCCGTCCGGGTTTATGGCCGTGATCGTGGGACCGTCACACGGACCCATGAGCAGCGACCAGATTCCAGGGTATACCTACGGCTCGGACGAGGTTCCCGACGCGCCGATCGGCATGGACGAGTTCGAACGCCTGCAACAGACGGTGCTGTTCGACGAAGACGACGAGGAGTACCTGCAGATGGCCGGCGACGTCCTCGAGGACCAAATCGATGACATCCTCGACGTGTGGTACGGCTTCGTCGCTGACCACGACTTCCTGGTGTACTACTTCACCGACGGCGAGGGCAATCCCGACGAGGAGTACCTAGACCGAGTGCGCGAACGGTTCGGCCAGTGGATTCGCGACACCTGCGAGACGCCGTACGACGAGGACTGGCTGAACTACCAGTTCGAGATCGGCCGACGACACACCCGCGAAAAGAAAAACGAGGTCGACGACGCCGACGCGGTCGAACACATCGACATGCGCTATCTCGTGGCCTTCATTTACCCGATCACGGCCACGATCCGGGAGTTTCTCGCCGACAGTGACCACTCCGAGGAGGAAGTCGACGCGATGTACCACGCGTGGTTCAAGTCGATCGTGTTGCAGGTGACCCTCTGGACCTACCCATACGTCCCCGAGGAGAACTGGTAAGCACTGGCCGGCCCCGGCTACACCGGGATACGATCACTTTTGAGGGCGGACTCCCGAGAGAGGACATGAGCGACGCCGATGATGCAACTCGTGCAGCCGTCGCCGTGCGTGCGGCACGCGATGGGGCTGCGGTCGCGGCCGCCTCGTTTCGGACGCCCCTCACCGTCGAGCACAAAGACGAGAAGACCGACGTCGTCACGCAGGTCGACCGCGACGCCCAGGAGGTCGTTATCGAAACCATTCGGGAGACGTTCCCGGACGATCCGATCGTCGGCGAGGAGGCCGACGCCTTGAAGCAGGTCCCCGAAACGGGACCGGCCTGGATCGTCGACCCCATCGACGGGACCAACAACTACGTCGGCGGCATCCGCGCGTTCGGGACCGCCGTGGCTGCCGTGGTCGACGGCGAACCGGTCGGTGCCGCGTTCGACTGCCCCGCCCTCTCGGATCGGTACCGCGTCGGCCCCGACGGGGCGTTTCGCAACGACGAACCGCTGTCGGTCAGCGACTGTGCCGATCCCGAGGCGGCCACCGTCTGCCCGACCTTCTGGTGGGACTTCGACCAGCGCGACCAGTACGCCGCGGCGAACCGCGCCATCGTCGACCGCTTCGGCGACATGCGACGGTTCGGCTGTGCCCAACTCGAGCTCGCGATGGTCGCCGCGGGCGCACTTGAGGGGACGATGACCAACCTGCGAGCGAACCCATGGGACACCGTTGCGGGCGTCCACCTCATTCGTGAGGCTGGGGGCGTCGTCACCGACCTCGAGGGTGAGCGCTGGCGACACGACAGCGACGGATTGGTCGCGTCAAACGGCGCGATTCACGACGAATTGCTCGCAGCGGCCCGCGAGATCGAGGCGTGAGCTGATCGGCGCTCATACAGTCTGCTGCTCGTTGAAAACCGGAAACGGTAAGCGGCCCCCACTACCGGATTCGGGTATGGACGACTTCATCGACCGGTACGGGGCCGAGCGCGTCTGGGCCGCGACCGTCGCGAGTCTCGCCGCCATCGTGGTCCTCGGCGCGGTCCTGTTCCCTCAGCGAGTGTACGTCGAATTCATCTGGCAGTACTTCTGGGGACCGGTCGTCGCCGACGCCCACAGCTGGTCCTGTGTCGCGTGGGCTGACGGCCAGCAAGTTGCCTGCAGACAGCTCGAGCCCGGCGCGAACGCCGGTCCGACCGCCGAGCCCGGCTACACGTTCGTCTCGTATGCCGGCTACATCCCGACGCTCGTCCTCTTGTTAGTGGGGATCATCTTCATTCTTCGCCGTCTCGAGATCGAACGCTTCCGCACGGGCTTTTTCGCGCTGTTCCCGTTCATGCTCTTCGGCGGTGCCCTCCGGGTCGTCGAGGACGCCAACGCCGCGTCTTACGCGTACAACGGCGAGATGGCCATCCAGCTCCCGTGGTCCGGCTTCATCATCAGCCCGCTGATCTACTTCACCGTCTTCTTCATCGCCCTCGCGGCGCTCGTGAGTTCCATCTGGCTCGATCGCAACGACTACGTGTCGGGCTATGAGTACCCACTGGCCGGGATCGGGACGGCGCTGCTGACGGTGACGATCACCTACCTCGGATACACGGCGGCGACGGAGCCGTACTCGGAGTTCTACCCGCTGATCCCGCTTGTCACCCTCGTCGGGGCGACGCTCGCCACCGCGATCACCTGGTTCGCAATTGAGCGGTTCGCACCAGAATTGAACCGCGGCACCCGATATATGGGGCTCGTTGTCATCTGGGCGCACGCAGTCGACGGCGTCGCGAACGTCGTCGGTCTCGACTGGGCGACCACGCTGGGGCTGCCGGCGAACCTCGTCCCAAAACACCCCGTCAACGCGGCGATCGACAGCACGACGGCCGACGTGCTACCTGCCAGCGTCGTCTCGGTGACCGGCTCGGCCTGGCCGTTCCTGTTCGTCAAGCTCGCCGCCGCCGTCTTCGTCATCTGGATCTTCGACGAGACTGTCTTCGAGGATAACCCCCGCTACGCGATCCTGCTCATGATCACCGTCGTCGCCGTCGGGCTGGGGCCCGGCACCCGCGACATGCTGCGGGCGACGTTCGGCGTCTGACGCGCCTCGTTTTTCGTTCCCGTTTACTCGATCGTGCACTCCGCACGCGATCCGAACGCCCGAACGGGGCCTTTAATCGCCCGCGGCGGAAACGGGCGTGCATGAATACGACGGACGGATGGTTCGCAGACGTCGACCGCGACGATCCCGACGCGATGGCGACTGCGGTTCGCGAGGGGCGCGCCGACGAGCCCCGCGACTGGCCGGCCCTCGCGCTCGAGGCCGGATTCGCGGACGACGAGAACGACTACTATGACGCCGTCCGCGAGGCGACGACGGCAGCCACGCGGGCCGCGGTGACCGAACGCGAACGAGCCGACGACCGCCAGCTCGTCCACGCGATACGCGCGATGGACGACTGCAACCGGACGGCAAACGAACTCGCCGAACGGCTGGCCGAGTGGGCCGGCACGATCGATCCGGAGGCTGGAACCGGCGTCGCGTACGCTCGCGAACTGGCACGCGGTGAGACTGACGACGCGCTCGAGGAACCTGCAGTCCGCTCGCTTGCCGAACGCGTCGCCGACCTCGCCGACGAGGCAGACGACCTGCGAACGTTCGTCGAACGGCAGACGCCTGCTGTCGCACCGAATCTCGCAGCACTCGCTGATCCTGTCCTCGCAGCACGGCTGATTTCGCTCGCCGGTGGGCTCGAGGAACTCGCAAAGAAACCAAGCGGCACGATTCAGGTACTCGGCGCGGAAGACGCCCTGTTCGCCCATCTGCGGGGCCACGCGCCATCGCCCAAACACGGGATCATCTACACCCACGATGCGGTCCGGGGCACCCATCCCGACGACCGGGGCTCTGCAGCGCGTGCGGTCGCCGGCAAACTCGCGATCGCCGCCCGCGTCGACCACTACTCGGGCGAGTTGAAGCCCGAACTCGAGGCCGAACTCGCAGAGCGGATCGAGACGATTCAGGCGCGAACTGCGGGCGATAGCGACGACCTCGCGTCCGACGGAGGTACCGACGATGAGTGAGGACCTGCCGGCGGGCGTCCAGCGCCGCGAGTTCGACGGCACCGACCGGCTCGCGACCCGCGGCGAGCCGGTCTACGGCGAGCCCACCGACGTTCAGCAGACGAAGTCTGCTGCAGCCCATCAGAACTCGGAGAGTTCTGAGGACGGCGAGTGGCGGGCCTGGAACCCGAATCGGTCGAAACTCGGTGCGATGCTCGAACTCGAGATGGACACCGGCCTCGCGGGCGGCGAGACCGTCCTCTATCTGGGCGCGGCAAGCGGGACGACCGTGAGCCACGTCGCCGACTTTGCCGGCCCGACATACGCCGTCGAGTTCGCTGCCCGGCCGGCGCGGGACCTGCTTGATGCAGCCGAGAGTCGCCCGCAGCTGTTTCCGCTGCTGAAAGACGCCCGGAAGCCCGAGACCTACGCCCACGTCGTCGAGTCGAACGTCGACGTCATCGTTCAGGACGTGGCGACGCGCGGGCAGGCGCGAGTGGCACTCGAGAACCGCCGCTTCCTGGCAGCGGATGGCCGCCTGCTGTTGGCGGTGAAAGCGAGGAGCGAGGACGTGACTCGAGAGCCGAGTGCCGTCTTCGCGGACGTGCGCGAGGAACTCTCCGAGGGGTACGAGATCCTCGAGACGGAACGGCTCGAGAAGTATCACACGGACCACCTCGGGATCGTCGCGCGACCACGGTAGGCCTCCTGAACCGCTTCGGCGACGCTATTTGCACCGTCAGTCGCTCGCTCGTCGCTCCTTCTCGAAGTCCCTTATAAAAGATCGCACGAACGTCTTCCCGTGGGTTTCGACGCGGCGAGAATTCTACTCGCCACTTATTCGGTTCTCCCCCGATTCGTCGCGTATGAACTGCAACCAGTGTGAGCAAACCCCCGAAGGCGGCTGTACGACCGTTGGCGTCTGCGGCAAGGAACCCGATCTCAACGGCCTGCAGGAACTGGTCATCTACGGCCTCAAAGGGATCTCCGCGTACGCGACCCACGCTCGAGACATGGGCTACCGCGATCCCGACGTCGACGGCTTCGTCCACGAGGCGCTGTACTCGACGCTGACGAACGTCAACTTCAGCATGGACGACCACGTCGACCTCGCGATGCGCGCCGGCGACGCCGCCGTCGACGTGATGGAACTGCTAGACGAAGCCCACACGCAGGAACTCGGCGTCCCGGAACCGACGACGGTGTCCCAGAACGACGTCGAAGGGAAGTCGATTCTCGTGACCGGCCACGACCTCTATGGGCTGAAACGCCTCCTGGAACAGGTCGAAGCCGACGACGAGCAGCTCAACGTCTACACCCACTCGGAGATGTTGCCCGCCCACGGCTACCCCGAACTCGCGAAGTTCGACAGCCTGAAGGGCAACGTCGGCGGGGCGTGGCACGACCAGCGGGTCCTCTTTGCGGACTTCCCCGGCGCGATCGTCGGCACCACCAACTGCGTCCAGCCGCCGCGAGACGAGTACCGCGACCGGTTCTTCACGACCGGCCTCGCCGGCCTCGAGGACGTCGAGTCGGTCGACGGCTACGATTTCGAGCCGGTGATCGAGACCGCGAAATCGCTACCGACGGCCGACTGGGCACAGGACGGCACCGTGACGACTGGTTACCACCACGAACCGGTGCTCGACCAACTCGACGAGGTCGTCGACGCCGTCGAGTCCGGCAAGCTCCGTCGCTTCTTCGTCGTCGCCGGCTGTGACGGCCCGACGCCCGGCCGCGACTACTACCGCGAACTCGTCCAGATGATCCCCGACGACTGCGTCGTCCTCACGACCTCCTGTGGCAAGTTCCGGTTCAACGACCTCGAGTTGGGCACCGTCCCCGGCACCGACATCCCGCGCTACATCGACCTCGGCCAGTGTAATAACTCGATTTCGACGGTGAAGATCGCGGCCGAACTCGCCGACGCGTTCGACTGCGGGGTCAACGACCTCCCGCTGTCGGTCGTCCTCTCGTGGTTCGAACAGAAGGCCGTCGCCGTCCTGCTCGGGCTGCTCAGCCTCGGCGTCGAGGACATTCGTCTCGGCCCGACGGTCCCCGATTTCCTCACCCCCGAACTCGTCGAGTTGCTCAACGCCGAGTTCGGCCTCCGGCCGATCGGCGAGCCGGAAGCCGACCTCCGGGAGATGCTCGACGAGCCCCAGCCCGCGGCCTCGGCGGCCGGCCGACCGGCCGACGACTGAGACGGTTTGCTGTAACGATGTACCGGTGGGACCGCAGGGCGGTCGCGGTTGCACCGGCACTGACTGACAGTAGACCGTATGACCCGGGCTGTCGCCATCGCCGTGTGGGATGGCGAGACGCTGCCGAGTCCAAACGGTATTTACCACCGCGCCCGAAAACGGGAGACGATGGAACGCGGGTCGCAAGACGCGTTTACGCGCATGGGAACGCTGGGGATCGAAGAGGAGTGTTTCGTCGTCGACGAGGACGGCCGCCCCACCAGCGGGACCGACGACCTCGTCTACGAGTACGACCCGCCCGAGATCCTCGAGGGACGGCTCGATCACGAACTGTTTAAATTCGTCATCGAAACTCAGACGCCGCTGATCGAGGACCCCGACGACGCTCGCGACTCGCTGCTCGAGATCCGTCAGGCGTTGGTCGACCACGCCGAGGCCCACGGCTACCGGATCGCCGCCGCTGGCCTCCACCCGCTTGCGAAGTGGCAGGAACTCGAGCACGCCGAAAAGCCCCGCTATCAGGCACAGCTTGACCGCATTCAGTATCCACAGCATCGGAACACGACCGCGGGCGTCCACGTCCACGTCGGTGTCGACGACGCCGACAAAGCGGTCTGGATCGCCAACGAACTGCGATGGTACGTTCCGATCATGCTCGCGCTCTCTGCGAACTCCCCCTACTGGAACGGCTTCGACACCGGTCTCCAGTCGGCGCGCGCGAAGATTTTCGAGGCGCTGCCGAACACGGGGATGCCGACCTACTTCGAGGACTTCGACGCGTTCGATCGGTTCGAGCGGCTGATGCTCGAGACCGACTCGATCAACGATCGGGGCGAACTCTGGTACGACGTGCGACCCCACACCGAACACGGCACCGTCGAACTGCGGACGCCGGACGGGCAGGCCGACCCCGACGTCGTCATGGCGTTCGTCGAGTATGCCCACGCGCTCGTCGAGGCGTTGGCCGACGACTACGAGGACGGGGTGAGCGGCCACCAGCATCGCCGAGAACTGCTCGACGAGAACAAGTGGCGAGCCATCCGCTACGGCCAGGACGCGTCGTTTATCGACCGCGACCTCGAGGGAACGGTCGACCTCGGCGATCTCGTCGACCGCGAGTGCGAGCGGCTCGGGATCGACGGAATCAAACGAGTCTACGAGCGCGAAAGCGGCGCGGACCAACAGCGCCGTCTGCTCGAAAACGAAGGCCCCGATGCGCTGTGTGAGTCGCTCTTTTTGCAAACCGAATGACCCCCACAAAGGTTTAACTCCGCGCGAGGCCTCATCCTGTACGAGACGTCACATGAGTTCCGACGACGCAGACGACCATCCGGTCGACGACGCTGACGAGAGAGAGGAATCGCTCGCGGGACCGGACGACGTCGTCGAGACCGAGATCGGCCGCAGTCCGGCCGTCGAGGAACTCGACCAGCGGATCGTCGATCTGCTCTCGTGGATTCTGGATACGGAAACCCGGGCGAAGATCTACGTCTATCTCCTGGCCAATCCGGGCAGTACCTCCGAGGAGGTCGCGAAGGGGACCGGGCTCTACCCGAGTACGGTCCGCGAGGCACTCGCAGAGCTCCACGAGGAAGCCCGCGTCAGCCGCGAAAAACGTGCCAGCGAAGGGGCCGGCAACAACCCATATGAGTACACCGCGATCCAGCCAAGCGACCTCGTCGGCGATGTCGTCGATCAGGTCCAACAGGAATTAAACACCATCTTCAGACTCGATCGCGTCCTCGATCGCGAGCGCGAACCCGAGCCGGATACTCTCGAGGAGACCGAGCCGGTGACGATCACTGTCGATGACAGTACACCGCCGCTCGGCGACGATGAAGTCGAGGTCGAATCCGTCGACACTGAGAGCAACGAGGACGATACCGACGACAGCTAACCGCGTGAATCGGCCGATGGACGCTACGCCTCGGGTTCGAGAATCGCGGGTCGCTCGAGCTCGAGTTCCCGGTCGACTGCCGAGACGGTCGTCGTCGGCCAGCGATCCGTCGCTGTCAGCACCTCGACGTCGTCTGCCGTGACGAGTGCAGTGCCTTCGCTTTTTGCACCCTGTACTGTCGGATTCCACGCGTAGGCCATCGGCGCTTCGATCGACGCCTCGTGGTCCGGCGTCGCGATCCACTCGCGGCCCGCGAAGCCGGCGGCTCCGCCCTGATGGTGGTGTTCCCACTCGCCGTCGTAGCCCACCGCGTCGTAGGCATTCTGAACGGCAGCGAAGACGTCGCCAGCCGTGCCACTGTCATTTGCGGCTTCCCGCGTCGCTGCAAGTGCCGTCGTCTCCACGCGGGCTGCGGCCTCGTGGCGCTCCGCGAGCCACGCCGGCGGATCGAATGCGACGGTGCGGGTACAGCTCGCATGGAGGCCAGCCCGTTCGGCGGTGACGGAGACGAGGGCGTACTCCCCGAGTTCGGCGTCGGTCGGCGTATAGTGGCGGTACTGCTGGGCGCGCGTTGCCCCGCCGACGAGGACGACCGGTGCTTCGATGTCGCGTGCCGACAGTGCAACCCGCAGGGCCGATGCTACCTCGTGCTCCGTGTCGCCGGCCTGGAGTTCGCGACAGACAGCTTCGACGGCGGCGGCCGTCTGCCTGCTGAGATCACGATAGCGCTTCTGATCGCGGTCGGTCAGTGGCTGGCGCAACGGCGTCGGATCGACGCGTTCGAACCCTGGGAGGTCAACATCGATCGCGGCCCGGTCGTCATCCCCGACGCACTCGGCGATGGCCTCGCCCAGCGACGACGTGTACCAGGGAAACGCTTCGACCGTGAGTTCATCGATGTCTATATCGGGAACTTCCTCGCTCACGATGCGATCGGCTTCGATGTTGTTCGCCACGATGGTCACGCCGGTCCCGTCGTAGCCCACCGCAGCGACGCCGATGTCGCCCTCGCGGTCGACAACGTTGTTTCCGCCGGTCAGCCATGCAAACGAGTTCGGCCGCGCAAACCAGACCGAATCGAGGTCGTGGGACTCGAGGTAGGCCTCGAGGCGCTCGCGTTTGTCCATGTCGGGTGCTGGCGTGGGGAGTTCTTCATACTGTCGGACAGCAGTCAGTGCGACGGCACACTGCACTCCGGTGCCCGATCGCCGCTCGAGATCGGTTCGCTACGTCTCGAGTGCGCGGGCGAGCATCTCGACGGGATGGGTGGGCCGATCGTAGCCCTCAAAGTCGCCAATTTGCGTCTGACAGGAGGTGCCGGGGGTGACGACCGTCGTCTCGGTGTGGTCGCGATCCGTGTGTTCCTCGAGTTGGTCTCGCAGTATCGACCCAATCGCCCGCGAGAGCTCGTAGTGGTCGGCTTCGTAGCCGAAACTGCCGGCCATACCACAGCAGCCCGAGTCGACGGGCTCGACGGCGTAGCCTGCTCGTCGGAGTACGCCGACGGCGTGGTGGTCAGCGCCGCGGGCCTTCTGGTGGCAGTGGCCGTGAAACGTGAGCGGGGCCTCCGCCGTCACGGTCTCGTCGAACGATATCTCCTCGTCCAGTCGGCGGTCGTCGATATACTCACAGACGCCGAACGCGTTCGCGGCGAGCGTCTCGACGCGCTCGTCGTCGAGCAGCGAGCGGTACTCGTCGACGACCATCGCCGCGTCCGAGGGCTCGACGAACAGGACCGCCCAGCCGCGCTCGAGATACGGCTCGAGGTCGTCGAGTAGCGCCCGGCCCTGATCGGCGGCGACCTCGAGCAGTCCCTGAGAGTAGGCTGCGCGGCCGGTCGGGCCGAGATCGGGAATCGCGACGCGGATGTTCGCGGCCTCGAGGACCTCGACGGCTGCCTTCCCGGCTGCTGGATTCGAATAGTTGGTGTCCGTGTCCGGGTAGAGGACGACCCCCGCGGTCGCCATTTCCGCATCGAGCTGGGGTCCCCGCTCCCCGTACCAGTCGACCAGCGTCTCCCGCTGGAACGTCGGCAGCGTCCGCTTGGCCGCGATCCCGACCGTCTTCTCGAGGGCGGTTCGTGCACCCGGAACCTTCGTGGCTCGATTCGCAAGCGGTGCGACCGTACTCCCTAGCGACGCCAGCCGATCGACGTTCGCGAACAACTGTTCCCGGAGACTCGTCCCTTCGCGGTCGTGGTACTGCTGTTTGACCTCGGCTTTGAGCTTCGCGAGGTCGACTCCGGTTGGACAGTCGCTCTGACAGCCCTTACAGCCGATACAGAGATCGAGCACCTCCGACTGAAACTGTTCGCTGTAGAGTTCGTCGGGGTCGATCTCGCCGCTGATGGCCGCTCGAAGCAGGTTCGCACGGCCTCGCGTGGTCGTGATCTCCTCTTCGGTCGCTCGATACGTGGGACACATCACGTCGCTGCCGGTCTGTCGGCAGGTCCCACAGCCGTTACAGAGTTCGACGAGGTGTGCAAAGCCGCCCTCCTCGTCGAACTCGAGCGTCGTCCGCGGCTCGAGCGAGGCGTAGTCCGGCCCGTATCGGAGGTGGTCGCGGATGTCGGTCGGCTCGTCGTCACGGTACACGACTTTCCCGGGATTCAGCCGCCAGTCCGGGTCGAACGCCGATTTGAGCTTCTTGAACGCGTCCCAGAGTTGGGGACCGTACAGCTTCGGGTTGAACTCCGTTCGCGCGAGGCCGTCGCCGTGTTCGCCCGAAAACGAGCCGTTGTGTTCGGCGACGAGGTCGGTGACGTCGTCGGCGATGGCACGCATCGTCTCGACGTCGTCACCGTCTTTCAAATTGAGGACCGGCCGAATGTGGAGCGTCCCGACGCCCGCGTGTGCGAAGTACGCCGCCGTCGTGTCGTGGCGCTCGAGGATCTCCTGGAAGCCCGCGACGTATTCGGCAAGCTCTGCGGGCGGCACCGAGGCATCCTCGACGAAGGGGTAGGGTTTCGGATCGCCCTCCATGCTCATCAACAGCGGGATGGCGGCTTTCCGAAGTTTCCAGAGCCGGTCCTGTTTCGCCGGTGAAAACGCCTCGAGCGATCCGAACGCTGCCCCCTCGTCCACGAGGTGGGACGTCGCCGCGTCGACTGCAGCCGGCAGGTCGTCGACGACCTCCGAATCGAACTCGAGCATCAGCGCCGCCGCGGTCCCCTCGGGAATCGGCTCCGCGTACTCGGCGTACTCCGCCGAGTCGGCGGCCAGCCGGAACACCTCGTCGTCCATGAGTTCGACCGCGCTGGCCTCGCGTGCGAGCGCCTCGGGGACGGCGGCAAGCGCCTCGAGTAGGTCGTCGTAACAACAGACCGCGAGCGCAGTCTCGTCGGGGCGGGTCACCAGCGAGAGGGTGGCCTCGACGACGACGCCGAGGGTGCCTTCGGCACCGACGAGCAGTTTCGAGAGGTTGATAACCCGGTTCCCTTCGTCGTCCTCTCTGATCACTTTCTGCAGATTGTAGCCGCTGACGCTGCGTTTGAGTTTAGGATATCGCGACTCGATTTCGTCGGCGTTGTCCTCGACCAGCGCCCGAACCGTTCGGTAGATCGCGGCTTCGCGATCGTCTTTCGAGACGAGTCGGTCCCACTCGGGACTGTCGAGGACGACATCCCGCGTATGGATCAGTGAGCCGTCGGCGAGAACGACCTCGCACTCCTCGACGTAGGCGTCCGTGATGCCGTATCGCACCGAGTGTGCGCCCGTCGAGTTGTTTCCAATCCCGCCGCCGATCGTCGCGCGGTTCGAAGAGGCCGGGTCCGGTGCGAAACGGAGCCCGTGTGGCTCGAGTGCGGCGTCGAGATCGTCCTGGACCACACCCGGCTGGACTACGGCGGTCTGCTCATGTGGATCGATCGCGCGGATGTCGTCCATGTGCCGCGATAGATCGAGGACGACACAGCCCGGTCCGACGGCCTGGCCGGCGAGCGAGGACCCGGCCCCGCGCGGAAGGACGGGCACGTCGTGGTCAGCCGCGACGCGAACCGCAGCGCGCACGTCGTCGCGATCTCGCGGAAAGACGACACCGGCGGGCTGTGCGCTGTAGATGCTGCCGTCGGTCGCGTAGAGCACACGCGTGTACTCGTCGAATCGAACGTCACCGTCACAGGCTGCTTGCAGGGCGGCTACGAGTGTGTCACGCGGCTGGTGTTCGGCCTCGCGTGGTGGCTGATCCCGCTGCCGGTCCTGACCGTCGCCTGTCGTCTCGACGCTACTGTCCTCGACTGCCATGAGGTGTGACATCGCCCCACACGAAGTTAAACGCTGGCAGTCAACCACAGGACACAGCATCGGTCGACGACCCGAGGCAAGCGACGAGAGACCGCGCTCGAGCACTGGCGGCAGCGATGGCGTCCGCTCTCGGTGGTGTGAGTTCCAATAAAAACGGCAGGAGTGACTCGTCGCTTACTCGAAGTGATCGAGGCACTTCTGGTACTCTTCTTCGGCCTTCTCCCAGTTGACGACGTCGAAGAAGGCGTCGATGAAGCTCCCGCGGTCCGGACCGTAGTCGTAGTAGTAAGAGTGCTCCCAGACGTCCAGCGCGAGCACGGGATGGGAGCCCCAGAGCGCGCCCTGGTCGTGCTTGTCGACTGCGACGTTGCGCAGTTGCTTCGCGACCGGGTCGTATACGAGCAGTGCCCAGCCACCGGCGGCACCGGCAGCGGCCTCGAACTCGCCCTTCCAGCCCTCGTAGGAGCCGAAGTCCTCCTCGATGCGGTCGGCGAGGTCGCCCTCGGGCTCGCCGCCGCCGTCGGGAGCCATGTTCTCCCAGAACAGCGTGTGGAGATAGTGTCCACAGCCGTTGTGGGTGACGTTGCTGATGGCTCCGGGCGTCGTACTGAAATCGCCCTCCTCGCGGTTCTCCGCGAGGGTCTCTTCGGCAGCGTTGAGACCGTTGACGTAGCCCTGATGGTGCGTGTCGTGATGCCAGGTCAGGACCTGTTCGGACAGTGATGGCTCGAGCGCGTCGTAATCGTACGGAAGCGGTGGAAGTTCGTGATCAGTCATAGTATTCGTCTCATGTTCTGTATCGGTTCCTCGCCTGTTAAGTTTTGAGGAGTGGGACGTTATCACCCCGAATAAACTTACAGCCGTCCCGTCATGCGGTTTCCCGATACCTCACGGAATTCCACCACAGGCTGGCTATTAAAGGTTTCAGCGGCTGCTGACTCCCTGTTTCGTTCCCGCTCGTCGCTGCCGATCACCGTCACTCACCAGTGTTACGTGATTTCCTTGTGACGAGCGTGCTCGAGCCACTCCTCGACCGACGGCTGTCGCCAGTATCGCACCATCTCGCTTCGTCGGTCGTATTCGAGAAGGCCCGCGTCTTCGAGTTTCGGGAGGTGGGTGTGTGTGAGTGCCATTTGAACGCTTGCGTGTCGGTCCGTCGTGTGTTCTCCGTCTCTCGTGCCCGTCTTTTGTTCGAAGGCGACGACGTTCTCGGTAAGCGTTTCAAGCGTTGCGACGCCGTCTGGCTGCTCATTCAAATGGTACAGCGCGTACCGTCGTCGACTGTTCGAGAGTAGTTCGAAAACGAGATCCAACGACGGCGTCGCATCCGTCATCAACGGGGTCACCTTCCCGTCCGTTTCACGCATTCACGGCCCACCTCCTGTGTATTACCATTCGAAACCACCAACAACCGATACTCTAGCCGTGACATTAGATGTTACGTCTCTCTAGATGAATACGTGTATTCTACTCTAGAATATTCGGAGGTGGTATTATCGAGCGAACATACGCAGCGGTGTTGCCATTGTCACACCACAGAACACTCTCACAGGGCGTGTGCAGCCAGAAAATCGGGAACAGATGTCGACTCGAGATCGATTACTCGTAGAGCCACTCGGCGTCGTGCTGATCGTAGTCGATCAGCTCGTCCTCGTCGAAGTGGATCGCGATCTCGCGTTCGTTTGCGCCCTCGTCCTCGTGGTCGGCGGCGTGGACGACGTTCCGACCGAGATCGAGCGCGTAGTCGCCCCGGATCGTGCCGGGGTCGGCCTCGAGCGGGTCGGTCTCGCCGATCATCTGGCGGACCTGCCGGGTTGCGTCCTGGCCCTCCCAGACCATCGGCACGACCGGCCCCGAGGTGATGAAGTCCACGAGGTCGTCGTAGAACGGCTTGTCCTCGTGTTCGCTGTAGTGTTCTTCTGCCCGTTCGCGGGGCATGTTCTCGACTTTGATGCCGACGAGCTTGAGCCCGCGGTCCTCGAG
>SDGW01000769.1_pt1 | contig 17617 bp, 18 predicted proteins | sample 2873831 | NCBI WGS metagenome assembly SDGW01 (sample SAMN08132700, study PRJNA421101) | hypersaline lake metagenome | isolation source: celular fraction 0.22 microns magnesium sulfate-rich crust from ephemeral... | place: Spain: Penahueca Lagoon, Toledo | collected 2011-07
CCGGGCGACACGTCCACGTAGAGCGTATCCGAGCGCGTCGCACCGTCGTCGTCGGTGACGGTCACTGTGACGCGATAGCGGCCGGTGTCGGTCGGCGTGAACCGCGTTCGGGCGCAGTCGGCGCAGTCCGGTGTAATCGCATCGCCGGACGGCGTTCGAATCGACCACTCGTAGCGTTCGATGCGGCCGTCGGGGTCGCGCGACCCCGTGGCGTCTAAGAGAACGGTCGCGCCCCGGCGTACGTCTTGGTCGAGACCCGCATCGGCGAGCGGCGCTTCGTTCGAGGGAGTCTGTCCAGTCACAGAGACGGCGTCCGTACCGAGCGTTCCGGCGGCAGTGGTCGTCACAACGAGGAGGACGCCGACAGCGACTAAGGTCGACTTCGACATGCGGTTGGTTTGTCCCTCTCTTTCTTATAAACTTATGTGTAGCTATTTGGAATGTATTTGAGCGCCAATCGCGGACTCCGACGACCGGCACGGCGAATCACAGAGGGGGAATTCACGCAGAAAGACGCCAGTGCCGGAAATCCCTCATGAACATTCCTTGCTAATCTATAGCAAAGGCTTTACTGACTCCCCGATTTACTTTCAACCACTGGGCCTAACGGCCGTGAGCAACAGATATGACTGATGACGAACTCATCTGGCGAATCGCAGGCGGTTCCGGAGACGGAATCGATTCGACGAGCCAGAACTTCGCCAAAGCGCTGATGCGCTCGGGGCTTAACGTCTTCACGCACCGACACTACCCGTCGCGCATCCGCGGTGGCCACACGTACGTAGAGATTCGAGCGAAAGACGAGCCCGTAAAGTCCCGAGGAGACAACTACAACTTCCTGCTGGCGCTGGGCGACAGCTTCGCGCGGAACCCGCAGGACGAGGCCTACTACGGCAACGAGGAGATCAAACCGCTGAGCGAGAACCTCGACGAACTGCGCGAGGGCGGCGTCATCGTCTACGACTCCGGGCTCCTAGACGCCAGCGAAATCGAGAACTTCGACGAGCGCGTCGAGGAGAACGATTGGCACGTCTACGACCTCGACCTGCGGGGTCTCGCCAAGGAACACGGCCGTGAAGTCATGCGTAACACGGCGGGCGTGGGCGCGACCGCGGCGCTGTTGGACATGGACCTCGACCACATCGAGGGCCTGATGTCCGACGCGATGAGCGGCGACGTGCTGGAGTCCAACCTCCAGATTCTCGAAGAGGCCTACGAGTCGGTCAACGAGAACTACGACCACACCCACGACCTGCGCGCCCCGACCGGGACCCAAGACGAAGAGCAGGTCCTCGTCTCCGGCTCGCACGGCATCGCCTACGGCTCGCTCGACGAGGGCTGTCGGTTCATCTCGGGCTACCCGATGACTCCGTGGACCGACGTGTACACTATCATGACCCAACACCTGCAGGACATGGGCGGTATCTCCGAGCAGGTCGAGGACGAAATCGCCGCGGCGTCGCTCGCCATCGGTGCGAGCCACGCCGGGATGCGCGCGGGTCCCTCGACGGGGATGCCGACCAAGCCCGAGCAGGGCGACCTCGAACACGTCCTGTACACGAGTCAGGGCGACTCGAACCGCGTCGTGTTCGCGCCGGGCGACCCCGCGGAGTGTTACGAGCAGACTCGCAAGGCCTTCGAGATCGCCTACGAGTACCAGATTCCGGCCATCGTCCTCTACGACCAGAAGCTCTCGGGCGGTCACCAGACCGTCCCCGAGGAGGTCTTCGACGAGGAGCCCAACCCGGACATCGGGAGCGTCGTCACCGAGCAGGACCTCGAGGAAGCAGTCAAGGAGGCCGGTCGATTCAAGCGGTACATGTACGACGACGAAGAAGGGAGCGGCCTCGGCGGCGTCAGCCGACGGTCGATTCCCGGCCAGAAGGGCGGCAACTTCCTCGCGTCGGGTAACGAACACAACGAGGTCGGCCACATCAGCGAGGACCCCGACAACCGCACCATCCAGATGAACCGCCGGATGAGCAAGCTCGACGCCATCCGCGACGAGTTGGCCGAGAACGCCGACCACCAGCCCGTATACGGGCCGGAGGACGCCGAGTACGGCATCCTCAGCTTCGGGTCGACCAAGGGCGTCATCGAGGAGGCCGTGGACCGACTGAACGACGACGGTCACTCGGTCAAGGCGATGAACGTCAGCGACATCATGCCGTTCCCGAAAGACGAGGTAACGCAGTTCCTCGAGAGCGTGGACGAGTCGCTCGTCGTGGAGATGAACGCCTCGGCGCAGTTCCGTCGCCACATTCAGGGCCAGCTCGGTCGCTTCGGCGAGAAGCTGTACAGCCTGCTCAAGTACGACGGCAACCCCTTCGAGCCCGAGGAGGTCGTCTCCGGCTTCGAGAGCCGACTCGGCGGGGACGCCGACCTGAGCCAGTACAACGTCCGCATCGAATCCGCAACGGGTGACTAATCATGAGTGCATTCAACGCAATCGGTGAAGAACGAGAGATAGACCGAGACGAGTTCACGCCCGAAATCGAGCCGCAGGCGACGTGGTGTCCGGGCTGTGGGGACTTCGGCGTCCTGAAGGCGCTGAAGCAGGCGATGCCGGAAGTCGGTCGCACGCCCGAGGAGACCCTGCTGGTCACGGGTATCGGCTGTTCGGGCAAGCTGTCGAGCTACTTCAAGAGCTACGGGTTCCACTCCATCCACGGCCGGTCGCTGCCGGTCGCTCGCGCGGCGAAGATGGCCAACCCCGACCTCGAAGTCATCGCCGCAGGTGGCGACGGTGACGGCTACGGCATCGGCGGGAACCACTTCATGCACACCGCCCGCGAGAACCACGACATGACCTACATCGTCTTCGACAACGAAATCTTCGGGCTGACGAAGGGCCAGACCTCCCCGACCAGTCCGAAAGGTCACAAGTCGAAGACCCAGCCCCACGGCAGCGCCAAACAGCCGATTCGACCGCTGTCGCTCGCGCTGACCTCCGGGGCGTCGTACGTCGCCCGGACCGCGGCGGTCAACCCGAATCAGGCGAAGGAAATCCTGACGGAGGCGATGGAACACGACGGGTTCGCGCACGTGGACTTCCTCACGCAGTGCCCGACGTGGAACAAGGACGCCAAGCAGTACGTCCCGTACATCGACGTGCAGGACAGCGACGACTACGACTTCGACATCACCGACCGCGGCGAAGCGTCGGAGATGATGCAGGAGGCCGAGGACGCCCTCTACGAGGGCGAGGTGCTGACGGGTCGCTTCTACAAGGACAGCGACCGACCGTCCTACCAGCAGGAGAAGCAGGCCGCGGGCGACATGCCCGAGGAGCCGCTGGCCGAGCGGTACTTCGACGACGACTACGAGTGGGAGCGTAGCTACGACCTGCTCGACCGTCACAAGTAACCTCGGCGTCGCTGTCGGCGATTTTCGCTTTTCGAGATCGGACGGTGAGCGCCGGGTCTCGCCGGAGTCCCGTCGGTGCGCGAACCGACCGACGGGGAAACGAGGAGGCTTTATTTCTGCGAGTACTGGCCGAAGTCATGGCCCCGTCGACTGGTTCCCGCCGCAGTTTCGTCGCCAGCGTCGCCGTCGCCCTCGCCGGGTGTACCGGAACGTCGGACCGTGGAAGCGAGTCCGACAGTTCCACGACGACCGGCGCGCCGCCGACCGACGGCGAACGGACGACCGCGACCGCCGAGTCCCGCGACGAACGGACGACCGCCGAATCCGACGACGCCCCGCCGACGGTCGCGTGGGACGAGGTCGCGGCGTTCCGGAAGTGGCTCACCGACTACAGCACGATACCGAACAGCAACCATCGCTTCGACTACCAGCGCGGCTACGCCGAGTCGTACGTGAAAGGCGGCCGCGTCTCCTTCCTCGACCTCGCGCGCGCGAGCGTGGACGGCCACCTCGTCCAGTCGGGAACCGTCGTCCACCTCGGGTCGTTCGACGTGGCGTCGCTGACCGACCGCATCGAGGAGTCCCCCGACCACGAGCGGACCGGCGAGTACGACGAGTACGTCCTCGCGGAGCGACCCGAGTCGGGCAGCGAGTTGGCGGTCGGCGACGACGCCCTCCTCGCGGGGTCCGACCTCCGGAAGTGGATAGACGCGCGAGTGGGGACGCGAGAGCGACTCGAAGAAGTAGAGCCCGATTTCACCCGCGTGTTCCGCCGACTCCCCGACCGCGGCCTCGTCACGGGACAGTACGGCCCGCCGACCGGCGGAGAAATCGACGAGACGGTCGAGGACCTGACCGACGAGGCACTGACGAGCATCGAGGAGGGTCTCGGCCCGGCCGTGGAGGAAGTCACCGGTTCCGAGCGAGACGGCCGGTTCGCGACGATTACCGCTACCCCGGTCCAGTACTAGTCGTCGGTCTCGTCGTTCGGCGCGGCGAGTTACCCGCCTTCGTCGCCCCCGCCGCCGAGCGCGTCACTTTCTTCGTCCTCCTCGCCGCTTTCGCCTCCTTCGTCGCCCTCCTCGCCATTTTCTTCGCCTCCTTCACCGCCTTCGCCACCGTCGGGCATCCCGCATCCGGCGAGACCGGCGGCGAATCCGGCGAGCGAGACCTGTAGGAATCGTCGGCGCGAGCGGCGTGCCATGCACTCGTTACCCCGTCGGTATCCGAAACACACTGGTAATGAGTACACAGTCGACGGAGGACCGCATCCTCTCGGTCCTCGAAGAGGACGCCCAAGCGTCCTACGCAGAAATCGCCGACCGGGCGAACGTCTCGAAGCCCACGGTCCGCAAGTACATCGAGAAGCTCGAAGACGAGGGGGTCATCGTGGGGTACTCCGCCGAAATCGACCCGAAGAAGCTCTCTAGCAAGTCCATCGCGCTCGTCGGGATGGACGTCGCCAGCGAGAAGTACGTCGAGGCGACCCGCGACCTGAAGGCCCTAGACGAGGTCGAGACGCTGTACTCCTCGTCGGGTGACCACATGCTCATGGCGGAAGTCCGCGCGGCGGACGGCGACGCCGTGGGCGACGTCATTAGCGAGAAGATTCTGGACATCGAGGGCGTGACCGCGGCGCACCCGTCGTTCCTCCAAGAGCGACTGAAATAAGGCGGATAGTTGGCGGCCCCGAGTGGGTGGTTACGCGGTGCTTCGTTTCTGTGCGTCGGAGTTGCAGGTGAGGTCCGAAGGCGTTGATTCGTCGAACTCGCCGCGACGGCACGATATTGCGTGACTACACTGTGACCGCACTGCAACCGCACAGCAGACGGCACGGCTACCGCGAACCGCGCTCTTGCCGACGCCAATCGTACCGCAAACAGCACCACGCCGCACTTCACCGCCCCGAACCGCGACTACTCCGCACCGCGACTGCTCCGTACCGCGACCGTGGGCCACACGCCTCCCTAACCGATTCCGTCACTCGTCTCGTTCGGGGACTCGTTCGGTCGTCCCTCGCGCCCGCACACGCCGAGCCAGATTGCTACACAATTATCTATGCAACCTCTATCTGGTGCGAAGAACCGAAAACCTGTCCGAAAGACGTCTAAAAGTGTCTTAGTCGGCGGCCGAGATCTCGACGCTGTCGAGCGCCCGCTGGACGCGCTCGGACGCCTCGGCAAGTCGCTCGGCGCTGTTGGCGTAGGAGACCCGCAGGCACTCCTCGGCGTTGGTGCCGAAGTCCGGACCGGGCGTCATCGCCACGCCCGCGTCTTCGAGGAGGAAGTCGGCGGCGTCGAACGCATCTCCCGGCAGGTCCCCGACGTCTACGAGCAGGTAGTACGCGCCGCCCGGCGTGTACCCCATGCTCAGGCCCCAGTCTTCGACCTCCTCGACGAGGAAGTCCCGGCGCTCCCGATACGTGTCCCGCACGTCGTCCAAGAAGTCGTCGCCGGATTCGAGTGCCGCGACGCCGCCCGACTGGACGAAGTTCGGCGCGCAGATGAGCGTGTTCTGGGCGATGCGGTTGACGTGGCCGACGTACTCCTCGGGCGCGACCATCCAGCCGAGCCGCCACCCGGTCATCGCGAATCGCTTCGAGAAGCCGTCGACGACGAAGGCGTCGTCGGTGTACTCCAAGACGGTGTGGTCTTCGCCCTCGTAGGTCAGGCCGTGGTACACCTCGTCGGAGACCACCGTGGCGTCGGCCCGGTCGGCGACCGAGACGAGTTCGTCGAGCGTCGAACCGTCGAGTACCGCGCCGGTCGGGTTCGCGGGCGAGTTGAGCAGGAGTGCTTCCGTGTCGGAACTCACCGTGCGCGCGAACGCGTCCACGCTCGGACGGAATCCCTCCTCGGCCGACAGCGGGACCGTCGAGATGCGCCCGCCGGTCTGGCGGACGAAGTTCGGGTAACAGGCGTAGTACGGGTCGGTCAGCACCACTTCGTCGCCGGGGTCGACCAGCGTCGAGAACGCCAGCAGGAGCGCGGGCGACGAGCCGGAGGTCACCACGATGCGCTCGGGGGACACGTCCACGCCGTAGCGCCGGTCGTAGTAGTCGGCGATGGCGCGCCGCAGTTCCGGTTTGCCCTTCGAGGAGGTGTAGCCGGTCTCACCTGCTCGGAGCGCCGCGACTGCCGCATCGGTGACTGCCGCCGGAGTGTCGAAGTCCGGCTCGCCCACTTCGAGATGCACCACGTCGTCCATGCGGTTGGCCCGTTCGAGAACGTCCATCGCGGCGAACGGGGTCGTTCGCGTCGCGCGCTCCGATACCATGTGCAGTGGAGAACGGACCTGTGCATATAAAGCTTCGATGTGACAGTCAGTATTTGCCGACCACCGCGTATAACATGATAGTTAATGTTATTAATCGGGGAGACCGATTCGTGTGGAAAATTTTCACGTTCGGTGTTGACACTGACCGTGAGTATTAACAACGATGGACGCGAACCGAGAATCGGGATTTGGGGGAATCCATGAAACAGACACGCAGACGATTCTTGAAAGCGACTGGAGCAGCGGGTGTGGCCGGCGTCGTCGGAAGCGGGTCCGCACTGGCGCAGAACCAATCGATCACGTACTACAACGCCGGGAGCCTCGAGTTCGATCCGGGGACCGCCGAGAACATCAGTCGGTTCGAAGACGAGACGGGCATCACCGTCAACGTCAACGAGGTGCCGTGGCAGAACCTCAAAACCTCGCTCATTACGCAGTGGCGAAACGAGAGCAGCGAGGTGGACGCGTTCAACGGGCCGACGTGGTGGCTGTCGGACTTCGTGTCGGCCCAGTACGTCGCGCCGCTACAGTTGGGCGACGACCACATGAGCAAGTTCCCGGAGAGCCTCCGGAGCCTCGTCACGTTCGACGGGCAGGTGTACATGGCACCGCAGATCGGCAAGTGGGGGACGTTCCTCTACGACCAGCAGTACCTGTCCGAGCAGGGCGTCGAGTCGCCGCCGAGCAACTGGCAGGAGACCATCGACATGGCGGCGCAGTTGACGAGCGAGGAGAAGTCCGGCTTCGCGTTCACGTGGGGGAACAAGGACGTGTTCACGTTCAAGCAGTTCCTCTATCAGGCGGGTGGGCAACTGTTCAACGACAGCGACGAACCGGTGTTCGCGGGCGAGGCGGGCCAGTCGGTGTTCACCGACTTCATCCTGCCGCTCCGCGAGCAGAACGCGATTCCCGACGGTCTCCAGAGCATGGGCGAGGGCGGCGTCGGCGACGCGTTCGTCGGCGGGAACCTCGCTATGGTGGAATCGTGGACGCCGCTCGGGCCTCGAGCACTGGGCACGGAGTACGGTGCCCTCGGCGAGGAGGACGGGTGGAGTCCGGACCGCCTCGGCGTCGCTCGCCCGCCGCAGGGACCCGAGTCCAACACGACGTTCCAGGACACGAACGGCGTCAGCGTCTCGGCGTTCTCGCAGAACAAGGACGCCGCCCGCCAGTTCGCGCGGTTCATGAGCACGACCCAGGCGTGCAAGACCGACATGCTGGTCGAGGGGAACCCCGCGCCGGTGCCGTCGGTCTACGAGGACTCGGAGATCCGCGAGGCGTACCCCTCGAAGTGGCTCGACGTCCAGAAGTACAACCTCCAGAACGCACGGAGCGAGACGTACCTCGCCCAACCGCGAGTGGACGAGATACTCTCGAACGAGATTACGCAGGCGTTCCTCGGCGAGAAGGAGCCACAGGACGCGCTCCAGAGCGCCCAAGAGCAGGTGCAGGCGCTCTACGAGCGCATCGGCGTCCTCGGATAGCTCCGCCTCGCCACCCGATATTTCATGTCAACTCGTAGCCAATCGATACGACGGACCCTCGACCGCCTGTTCGTCCCGCTCACGCTCGGACCGACCCTGCTCTGGATAGCGGCCATCATCGTCTATCCGACGCTCCAACTGTTCTGGTCGAGCCTGTTCTTTCAGGACCCCATCACGGGCCAGCGTCGGTTCGTCGGACTGGAGAACTTCACGGACCTGCTGCTCGGCGACGGACTGTTAGGCGTGTTCAACGCGGAGTTCGTCAACTTCACGTGGAACACCGTCGTCTACGTCGGGTTCAGCGTCTCCATCTCGTTCCTGCTCGGACTCGGCATCGCCATGCTGCTGGACAAGGACCTGAAAGGGCGCGGGTGGCTGCGGACCGCGGTCATCGTGCCGTGGATACTCCCGTACGTGATGAGCGGGCTGATGTGGCGCTGGATGTTCCAGACCCAGTACGGTGCCGTCAACGCCGTGCTACTCCGACTCGACCTCATCGCCGACCGCATCGCGTTCCTCTCGGACGGGACGCTGGCGATGATGGCGCTCGTCGTGGCGGACGTGTGGGTGTTCACCCCCTTCATCATCATCATCCTATTGGCGGGCCTCCAGAACGTCCCCGAACAGTTGTACGACGCGGCGGAAGTGGACGGCGCGAGTCGGTGGTCGCGGTTCTGGAACGTCACCTACCCGTTCCTCAAGCCGTCGATTCTGGTCGCGCTCACGATTCGCATCATCTTCGACATCCGCGCGCTGGACCTCGTCTGGGTCATGACCCAAGGCGGTCCGGGGAAGGCGACCGAGGTGTGGGCCTCGTGGCTCTACCGGACCGCGATGGTGTTCAACACGCCCGGACAGGGCGCGGCGCTCGGCGTCGTGCTCCTCGCGGTCACGTTCGCGATCGTCGCGGTGCTGTACAGCGTCTTCGGCGAATCACCCTACTGAACTATGAGCACGAAAACCTCGTATCTGGACCGACTGCAGGACAGTTTCGGCCTCAACACCGAGAACGAGTGGCCGAGCGTGGTTCGCGAACGACTGGTCGCCTACAGCCTGCTGGGGCTGTACGTGTTCGTGGTGTGGTTCCCTATCTACTACATCTTCATCACGAGCCTGAAGCCGTCCGGCGCGGTGGTGGACCTCCCAGTGACGTTCCTCCCGACTGAGCCGACGGTCTCCAACTACGTCGAGATATTCGCCAATCGGCCGTTCGAGCTGTACACGTTCAACAGTCTCGTCGTGGCGAGCGTCACGACCGTCATCGTCGTTTCGCTCGGAACCGTCTCGGGGTACACGTTCTCGCGGTACGACTTCATGGGCAACAAGGCGTTGCTCCTCTCTATCGTCGCGGCCCGAATGATTCCGCCCATCGCGCTCATCGTCCCGTTCTTCTCCATCATGTCGGAGCCACCGCTCGTCGGCGGCCTGACGGGGAGTCTCTACGACACCAAGGTCGCGCTCATCCTGACGTACACGTTCTTCAACCTGCCGTTCGCGGTGTGGATAATGAAGAACTACTTCGACGGTGTGCCCGAGAGCTTGGACGAGCAGGCGAAGGTCGATGGTTGTTCGACGTGGGAAGGGTTCGTGAAGATTATTCTTCCGGTCGCCAAGCCCGGCATCGCGGCCACCGCGATTCTGGCGTTCATCTTCTCGTGGAACGAGTTCGTCTTCGCGCTCGTGCTCACCTCCTCGGAGCAGGCCCAGACGCTGCCCATCGCCGTCTCGCTGTTCGTCGCCGACGACTTCGTGGACTGGGCCCATCTGGCCGCGGGCGGGATGATAGCGGCCCTGCCGGGTATCCTGTTCGGGCTGTTCTTCCAGCGGTACATCGTCAGCGGACTGACTCAAGGCGCTGTCAAAGAATAAGGAGCTACACATGGCCGAAGTAACACTCGACGAACTGGTCAAGGAGTTCGAGGACGTGGTCGCGGTCGACCACGTCTCGCTGGACATCCCCGACGAGAGTTTCACGGTCCTCGTGGGACCGTCGGGGTGTGGCAAGACGACGACCCTGCGACTCGTCGCGGGACTGGAACGCGCGACCGACGGCACGATCTCCATCGGTGGAGAGATCGTCAACGACCGGCGGGCCTACGAGCGCGACATCGCGATGGTGTTCCAGAACTACGCGCTGTACCCCCACAAGTCGGTCGAGGAGAACATGCGGTTCGGCCTCGAACAGCAGGACACCGACGACGAGGTCATCGAGGAGCGCGTCGCCGACGCCGCGCAACTTCTCCAGATAGAGGAGTTGCTCGACCGCAAGCCCTCGGAGCTGTCGGGCGGCCAGCAACAGCGCGTCGCGTTGGGCCGCGCCATCGTCCGGGACCCCGACGTGTTTCTGATGGACGAACCCCTCTCGAATCTGGACGCGAAGTTGCGGGTTCAGATGCGCGCGGAACTCAACAAGCTCCACGAGGAGCTCGACACGACCACCGTCTACGTCACCCACGACCAGATCGAGGCGATGACCCTCGCTGACCAAATCGCCGTGATGGACGCCGGAGAGATTCAGCAGGTCGGGGAACCGACCTTCGTCTACGCTAACCCGCGGAACATGTTCGTCGCGGACTTCCTCGGAAGTCCCTCGATGAACTTCCTCGAAGGCGACCTGCGCCAGCGCGAGAGCGGACTCGTCGTCGATTACGGCGACTTCGACCACGAGATTCCCGACGCCCAGCGGTCGAACGTCGAGCATCGCGTCGGCGAGCGGGTCGCGCTCGGGGTTCGGCCGGAGAACGTCTCGGTCGCCCAGCGGGGCTACCCCGCGACGGTCGAGGTGGTCGAGCCGCAGGGCGAGAAGACGGTCCTCGAACTCACTATCGGCGACGAGCGGACGTTGAACGCATCCGTCGAACCCGACGAGGAGGTGACGGTCGGCGAGGAGGTTCGGATCGAGTTCGACCGGTCGAAGCTCCACTACTTCGACCCGGAGACCGGCGAGTCGCTGACCTTCGCCGAACAGCGGTCCGAGTCGGCCGACCCGATGGCGACCGAACGATGACGTCCGCTTCCGGCCGACTCGCCCGCCGGATTCGCGCGGCCGCCTCGCCTCTCGTCGTTCTCGCCGTCGCGCTCGCGGCGGGCGCGCTCGTCGGCTACCTCCGGGGCGCGTACCCGACCGCGATAGCCGTCGGCGTCGCCGCCGTCTTGACCAGCGTCTTCGTCCTGCTGACCGGCGAGTAGGCGTCGGCGAAGTCGCCGACGAAGCGGCCGTCCGTCGCGGGACCGCAAGGATTGGGTTCCTACAGTGCTTACGCTCGGTTAATGGCTACCTACCAGCGCGAAGTCCGGGTCGATGCGCCGCTCGGCGAGGTGTGGGAGTTCCACTCCCGAATCGACGGACTGGAGGCGCTCACGCCCGACTGGATGCACCTCCGGGTCGAGGGAGTCCACGGACCGGACGGGAGCGCGCTCGGCGACGACGCGGTGCTGGACCCCGGCACTGCGGTCCGAATGTCGATGCGTCCCTTCGACGTGGGTCCTCGCCAGCAGTGGACCTCGAAAATCGTCCGCCGCGAGGAGGACGACGGCTCGGCCGTCTTCGCGGACGTGATGGAGGGCGGTCCCTTCCCCGAGTGGCACCACACCCACTACTTCTACGCCGACGGCGACGACCGGACGCTCCTGCGTGACCGGGTGGAGTACCGACTCCCGGTGGTCGGGGACCTGTTCGGCCCGCTCGGGTGGGTCGGTTTCGAGCCGATGTTCCGGGACCGGCATCGCCGGACGAAGCGGATTTTGGAAGACTGACCCAGCGAGCGGGACCTGTTCTCACGCGCCGAGCATGAGCGGCCCGAGCAACACCCCCATCAGGTGGACGCGCCGGGCACCGAACCGGGCGGGCACGAGACCGACCAACGTGGCGACGACGAACACCGCCGCGCCGACCCAGCCCGCGAACAGCCAACTCAGACAGACTAGCAGGACGAGGACGCCGACAGAGAGCCGGAACTGGTCCACGGCCCCGACAGTCCGGAGGTAGCGGTCGCCGACCGAGAGGACCAGCAGGAAGCCCGCGAGCCCCGCGATTCCCGCCGCGGCCAGCAACAACGGTAGATCGACCGGGGCGTTGGCCTCCCGTAGCGCGACCATCACGCCGGTCCGAGGAGTCCCGAGCGCCGAGAGTGCGAACAGCGCGAAGATGGTGTTCGCGGTGTTGACGCCGCTGGTCGCCACGACGAACCCGCGGGCGTCGGTCGACCCCGGCACGAGCGCGAGCGCCAGCACTGCGGCGACCGCCGACGAGACGCCCGGCAGGTAGCCGACGACCGCGCCCGCGAGGCTCCCGGCCGCCGCGGTCAGGCCGACCGCCCGCCGGGAGGCCGCTATCGTCGCGTCGTCCTGTTCGGGCACGCCGGACCCCGACAGCGCTTCCAGCAGGACCGGCGCGCCGAACAGCCCCGCGAACAGCGGCGTGAGCATCCCGCCCGCGTCGAGCGGTGCGGCGGGCGACAGGTCGAGGGTACCGTGTCCGAGCGCGGCGCTCCCTACGAACCCGGCCGCGCCGCCGCAGAAGGCTCGGACCGACCCCTCGGTGAACAGGAGAAAGGCGACGACGAGACCGAGGACGACCGGCAGGTGCGCCCGCACGGTCGGGTAGGCGACCGTCATCGCTCGCGTGACCGGGACCGCCAGCGGTACCGCGAACGCGACCGCGAGGCCGCTCCCGAGCGCCGAGAGCCGAACCGCCTCGCGGCCTCTCCCCGCGATGACGAGCCGGTGGGCCGGCAGGGCGCTCGCGGCCATCGCGGCGTCGGGCACCCCGAGCGCCAGCGCGGGCACCGCGTCGAGAAACGAGTGGACCACCCCGGCCGCGAGCATCGCCGCGCCGACGAGTCGCGGCGGACCGGGCACCGCGGGTGCGACCGACGCCAGCAGGAGCGCGAGGTTGTTGACGTGCAGGCCGGGCGTGAGTCCGCTCAGGGTTCCCAGAGCCACCCCGCCGAGGACGAACGCGAGCGCCGCCGCTGACGAACCGACGGTGAGTCCGATTCGGACGCCGACTACCTCCATCGGGCCACCTTCGTCCCGGCTTGGGATTTAAAGGTTCGCGCGATTCGCGCCCTCCGGCGCGACGAAACTCGCTCGCGCCCGTCAGGGCGGACAGCAACACACTTGAGACGGTAGTCCTAACGCCCGACTATGGCTACTTCGACTGCGAAGCGGCGGGTCAAGGACAACCCGCGGGCCGTGACCGCGGTCCTCTCGGTGCTGGGCTACGTCCTCGTCCTCGGAACGTTCGCGGGCGTCTTGCCCATCTACCCGGAACTCGAACGCGCGACCGTGGACCTACTGAGCCACGGCATCGCGGTGGTGAACACGTTCGCACTGACCGCCATCCTCGTCGGCGTGCTGTGGATAAAGCGCGGCGAGGTCCGCAAGCACCGGGCCGCGATGCTGACCGCGTTCTCGCTCATCATCCTGTTTCTCGTCCTCTACCTGACGAAACTCGGGGGCGGCGGCGAGAAGCACATCGCCGCCAGCGGACTCGCCTACTACGCCTACCTCGTGATGCTGGCCATCCACATCGTCCTCTCGGCGGTGTCGGTCCCGGTGGTCGTCCACGCGGTCGTCCTCGGACTCACCCACACGCCCTCGGAACTCCGGGACACCGCCCACGCGAAGGTCGGGCGCATCGCGGTCGCGGCGTGGGGTCTGAGCCTCGCACTCGGCATCGTGACGTACTTCATGCTCAACCACATCTACGGCGTCGAGGAGTACGTCATGGCGCTGGCACCGCTCGTCGCCGGGCGTCGATGAGCAGCGACGAAGACGACCGACCGTTGCGCTCGCTGTCCGAGCGTGTTCGGGATGCACTCGGAAGCGAAGTCGAGTCCGTCGCGGAACTCGACGGCGGCGAGGTCGGCCGGGTCGCCCGCGTGACGCTGGCCGACGGCCGGACCGTGGCGGCCAAGACCGGCGCGACGCCCCTTCGCGTGGAAGCGTTCATGCTCGACGTGCTGGCCGACCGCGGACTCCCGGTGCCCGAGGTGTTCCACCGCGACGACGACTTGCTGGTCTTGGAGTACGTCGAGGGCGACAGCGAGATTTCTCCGGCGGTCGAGCGCGACGCGGCCCGCCTCGTCGCGGCGCTCCACGGCGAGCGCCCGGCCGAACGGGACGGCCCGAACGGCGACGCGACGGGACGGTACGGCTTCCCGCGGGACACCCTGACCGGCCCTTACCGCCAACCGAACCCGTGGACCGACTCGTGGGTCGCGTTCTTCCGCGACCGGCGACTCGACTATTTCGCCGGGAAAGCGCACGAGGAGGGTCTCCTCGCGCCGCCCCTCGCCGAGCGACTCGACGCGCTCGCGGCCGACCTCGACTCGTTGCTCCCCGACGACCCGCCGCCGGCCCTGCTCCACGGCGACGTCTGGGCGAACAACCTCCTCGCGGCCGACGGCGAGGTTCGGGCGCTCCTCGACCCCGCCTGTTACTTCGGCCACGCCGAGGTCGAACTCGCGTACGTCGATTTCGGCGGGTCGTTCGGCGACGCCTTCTTCGAGACGTACGACGACGAGCGCGGCATCGAGGCCGGGTTTTGGGACGAGCGGTGTGCAGTGTACCAGACGGTCCCGCTCCTCGAACACCTGCTGTACTTCGAGGAGGACCGCTACGCCGCGGAACTCCGCGAGCGACTGACCGACCTCGGCTACTGACGGGCGACCGCTCGGTCGCGTCTCCTCGGCTCGACCAACCGACATAAGACCCTCGGCCTCGAGCGAACAATCGTGACAGGCGAGTGGACTTTCCGCACCGCACACGGGACGGCGACGGTGAGCGATGGCCGACTCGAACTGTCGGGGTCCGCACGGCGACTGGTCCGCGAGAACTGGCGCGACCGCTGGACGACCAACGCCGCGGGGCGGCGCGCGCTGTTCGTCTTCTCGACGCTCGGGTCGGCGTGGTTCGCCGTCCGCGCGCTCCGAGACGTTCCGGCCGTCCTCTCGGGGAACGCGGACCTGCCGTCGCAGTTCGCGGTCGCCTGCGTCTGTCTCGGTCTCCTCGCCGTGGCGTACCGCTCGACGCGGACGAAGACGGTCGAACTGCGCGACGTGCGCGTCGTCGAGCGCGTGGACGACGACGAACTCCGAGTTCAGTTCGAGGACGAGACCCGCGACTCGCTCGACATCGAGACGCCCACCGGGCGCGACGCCGACGACGCGGCCGAAATCCTGCGGTTGCGGGGAGTTCGCGTGACGGGTGAGACGAACGGGGAGACGCCTGACTCCGATGGGTTTCGGGAGCGACTTCGCGCGAAGGAAGAGTAGGGTTCTGAGCCGACGGAGGGGTCGGAACTGACCACGTGTTCGTTTTCCAAAACCCAGCACGCCGAACTCGTCAGTCCGTCCGGGGAATCGCGTAGGTTCCCGCCGCGAAGAAGACGAGCGTCAGCACTGCGAGGACGGCGATATTGAACTCCCACGACTCGCCGAAGGTGACGACGGGAAGGACGATTTCGTTCCCCGTCGGCACGTAGGTCAGGTCCCGAACCCCGCGAGCGAAGTACGTCAGCGGCGAGAGGTTGACAGCGGGCTGGAACCACTCCGGAAGCAGGTCGGGCGTGACGAACGTCTCCGAGAGGAAGAGCAAGGGAAGCGCGATGGCGTTGCTCGCGGCGATAACTCCGTCCTGCGAGTCTGCCAGTCCGCCCAGTACAGCGCCGAGACCGCAGAACAGCGCGACGGCGAGTGCGACGAAGACCGCCACGAGCGCCAGATTCGACGGGGCGAGGGCGAGCGACGCGGTGCCCGTCACCAGCGCCATCAACCCGAGGATGAGGAGACCTGCGATGCCGATGATGGCCACGTTGACGAGGGTGTGGGCGAGCAACCACTCGGCCCGCGAGAGCGGCGTCGTCGCCAACTTCTCGAAGCGGTTGCCCTCGCGGTGGCGCGCGACCTCCGAGCCGACCCGCGAGAGCGGCGTGAACAGCACCACGACCGCGAGGTAGCCCGGCAGGTAGTATCCCGGCGGTTCGGCGAACAGGCCGCCGCCGCCCGGATTCGTCTGGACCAGCACCGCGAAGATGAGGATGAGGATGACCGGGAAGAAGAACGTGAAGAAGACGGCGGTCCGCCGCCGGGTGAACGACCGCCACGCCGCGCTGGCCTCCGCGCGGACCCGACCGGTCGTCGTCATCGGTCACCTCCCGCGAGCGCAGTCTCGCCGTCACGGTCCGAGTCGCCTCCGTCGCGGCCGCCCGCCGCTCCGGATTGCCCGAGCGCCACGCCCCTGCGCGCCGCGACCGACTCGCCGGTCGCCCGGAGGAAGGCGTCTTCGAGGTCGGGTTCGGTCCACGTCAGCGAGTCGTAGGCGACGCCGCCGTCGTTCAGGGCCGCGACGACTTCGCCGATGTCCTCGGGCCGGACGCCCGCCACGACGAGCCTGCCGTCTCCGGTTTCGACCTCGAAGTCGGTGTCCGCGAGTGCGTCGGCCGCATCTTCGGGGTCGGTGTCCGCGTCGGGGTCGGTCTCGACTACGATTCGCGTCCGGCCGCCGTACTCGGCCACGAGGTCCGCGGGCGAGCCGACCGCCGCGAGTTCGCCGTCGGCCAGCAGCCCCACGCGGTCGGCGAGTCGCTCGGCCTCCTCCATCGAGTGGGTCGTGAGGAAGACGGTCGTGCCCCCGTCCGCGAGGTCTTCGACCAACTCCCAGAGCGCACGCCGCCCGGCCGGGTCGATACCCGTGGTCGGTTCGTCCAGAAAGAGGAGGTCGGGGTCGTTGACTAACGCCGTCCCGACGCAGGTCCGCCGCTTCTGGCCGCCCGAGAGGTTCTCGTACCACGTGTCGTCGGCGGCGTCGAGGCCGACCTCCGCGAGGACGGTCTCGGGGTCGCGAGCCTCGTCGTACAGGCCAGCGTAGTACGCGACCAACTCGGGCGCGGTCAGTCGCTCGGGCGGGTCGAACGCTTGCGGGAGCAACCCGAGGCGCTGGCGGTCGGCCGATTGGGGGTCGGTGCCGAACATCGAGACGGCCCCGGAATCCGGCTCGGTGGTCCCGGTCAGTGCCCGGACGAGCGTGGTCTTGCCCGCGCCGTTGGGGCCGATGAGGCCGAACACCTCGCCCTCGCCGACCGACAGCGAGACGCCGTCGAGCGCCGTGGTGTCGCCGTAGGACTTGCGTAGCTCCTCGGCGACGAGTGGCTCGGTCATGTCGGGCACTTACGACGGTCCGGCCCTAAGCCCGTCGGTTCCGACGCCAGCAACTATTTGTGTCGGACGTCGGATAGTTGTGGTATGACCGACGGACCCGACGCGTTCAGAACCGAAGTCGAGACCAAGGTCGCTGCGGAGTTCGGTGCCGAACGGGACGCCGAGCGGGTCGCGGACGCCGCCGTCGACCTCCGGGAGTCGGCGGACGTCGAGTGGAGTCCGACGTTCATCGCCGAACGGATGGCCGACGCGCCGAAAGGCGACGCCGTGCCCGAGAAGTGGAACTGGTTGCTCGAATACGTCGGCGGCCCGGCGGACGACGAGGAG
>SDGW01000434.1_pt1 | contig 17577 bp, 11 predicted proteins | sample 2873831 | NCBI WGS metagenome assembly SDGW01 (sample SAMN08132700, study PRJNA421101) | hypersaline lake metagenome | isolation source: celular fraction 0.22 microns magnesium sulfate-rich crust from ephemeral... | place: Spain: Penahueca Lagoon, Toledo | collected 2011-07
GGTCAACAGTAGGGGTGTTGGTATCCAACAAAAGAGCCGCTATATCGAAATTTGGACCCCGGTGTATGGTCTGTCGCTTCGGGTCGTAGATGATGATACCTGCTTCAGTAAGTGTAGGTAGATGCGTCTGCGAAAGAGCGTTGTACGCGTTACGGTACGGTTCCCCAGTTGCTCGCCGCTCGGGAATCTCCTGCTCAATACTAGAAATTCTTCTCGCCAATTCTCGGGTAGTAAACGTACTGTCGTTCTCTTTCTCCAGAATGTGAATCACGTGCCGTCGACGAGGGACCCGCAAAGCGTGATAGAGCCTCGATAGAATACATTCGATATCAGCCATGTTTAGCACGCTCTATGCCGATTTCAGTCGATTTCTGGACTATTTGTCGAGCGGGACCACATCTCCGTAGCACTATGGCCAAATCCATGATCCACTCTAACACAGCTAACCACAAAAATCCATATCTAAGACCACAATATACATTGTCGGTAAACAGGTTTCCACCCCCTCTTAGGTTCTGTTTTCTTGTATTGATGGGTAGATGCGGCCTCGAATAGATTGGATGACGCAGGCAGACGAGCGAATATTGGAGTTTCTACAAGAAAAGGATATAGTTGCTTCTCCCTCCGTTATCGCTGCGAATATTGACTACACTGGAGAATATATTTCGAGGCGGTGTCGGAAACTTACCGACGCTGGTCTTCTCCAACGAGTAGATGCATCGAACTATCGACTTACTGAATTGGGTGAGCAATTCTTGAGTGGCGATATTGAGCCCGAGGACGTAAGCCTTGAGAGCCGATAATGACTATATATCCGAGAAAGTGGCTCTGTTGAAATCCTCAAGAAGTTACAGGTACGTCCGGTAGTCTGACCGGATGGAAGGCCTCCCGAAGTCGCGGTTACTCCGGTTCGTCGAGCAGGCATTTCACTTGACAAGCCGAGCTGTCACTCGCTACTCATCGAAGTTCTCCAAACGCCGGTACACACTCCACCAGCACATCGTTTTACTCTGTCTCAAAGTTCGGAAGAACACGACGTACAGGACGCTTCTCGACGAACTTATCGAGATGCCCCGCATTCGGAAAGCCATCAATCTGGACGAACTTCCGTCACCCACAACGTTGTGTAAAGCGTTCGACCGGCTCGATATGGCAGTCGGGTGTGTTCTGCTCAACCTCTAGGTTACACTTCTCCCGACTAACGGTGTCGTCGGGATCGACGCTTCCGGCTTCGACCGGAGTCACGCCTCGAAATACTACACGAAGCGAACGAAGCTGACGATTCAGCAGTTGAAAGTTACACTGCTTGTGGACGCGAGAGCGAATGCTATCCTCGATCTGCACGTGACGACGAGAAAACATGACTCGCGGATCGCACCGTCGCTCATCAAGCGGAATGCCGGGGATGTGGCGATTCTTCTCGGTGACAAGGGATACGACGACCAGAAGGTTCGCGTAGTAGCCCGTGACGCTGGTGTTCGTCCCCCCATCAAGCACCGAGAATTTTCATCGCTCCACAAGGCGTGGAATGCTCGGCTGGACGCCGACCGCTACGGCCAACGAAGTCAGAACGAGACAGTGAACTCCCGTCTCAAACGGCAATATGGCGCATTTGTCCGCTCACGACACTGGTGGAAGCAGTTCCGTGAACTCGTTGCCGGCTGTTTTACCCACAACATTGACAAGTCACCCTGAACACTGGATATCGATGAACGAGACAGCGAAATGGGTCAAACCTTTCTGATTCTCGTCAGAAGAGTCGTGACCGACTCAGAGGATGAACTCAGCAGAGCGAGAAAGTGAATATAGGAACCGGTGAGATACCCATCGGCAATTAATTCAGAGAGTCAAGGCTCGGTCAGCGCATACACCGTGTTATCTGTACTCCCGACGTAGACGGTCCCGTTCGCCACTGCTGGCGAAGAATCCACCGAACTATCTGTTTCGAAACTCCAGCGCTCCTGCCCCGTTCCCGCGTCCAGCGCATACACTGTATTGTCACGACTCCCGACGTAGACGGTCCCGTCCGCCACTGCCGGCGAAGACCCCACCTTATCTCCTGTTTTGACGCTCCAGCGCTCTCGCCCCGTTGCCGCGTCTAGCGCATACACCGTGTGATCCCCACTCCTGTAGACCCCACTCCCAATGTAGACGGTCTCATCTGCCACTGCCGGGGAATATCTCACCTCACCCCCTGTTTCGACGCTCCAGCGCTCTCGTCCCGATGCCGTGTCCAGTGCGTACACCGTATTGTCCCGACTTCCGACGTAGACGGTCCCGTTCGCCACTGCCGGCGAAGAATCCACACCTCTTCCTGTTTCGACGTTCCAGCGCTCCCGCCCCGTTTCTGCGTCCAGCGCATACACTCTGGCGTCCCAACTCCCGACATAGACGGCGCCGTTCGCTACTGCTGGCGAAGAACCCACCCTAGCTCCTGTTTCGACGCTCCAGCGCTCTCGCCCCGTTTCTGCGTCCAGCGCATACACTCTGGCGTCCCAACTCCCCACGTAGACGGTCCCGTTCGCCACTGCCGGCGAAGAATCCACACCTCTTCCTGTTTCGACGCTCCAGCGCTCTCGCCCCGTTTCTGCGTCCAGCGCATACACTGTGTTGTCGCGACTCCCCACGTAGACGGTCCCGTCCGCCACTGCTGGCGAAGAATCCACCGAACTATCTGTTTCGAAACTCCAGCGCTCCTGCCCCGTTTCTGCGTCCAGCGCATACACTGTGTTGTCGCGACTCCCCACGTAGACGGTCCCGTCCGCCACTGCCGGCGAAGAGTTCACACTTCCTCCAGTTTCGACGCTCCACTGTGTGGTGACGCCATTAGTGGGGGCTGGGTGCTGGGGTTGGTAGCCGGTGTTTGCTAAATTTGCTCTGTGCATCGGCCACGAGTGGGGCGTATGGGTCGGCTCTGGGCTGCTTTCAGTCCACAATTCGTCTGGCTGTTCTAGCAAGTCGAGAACCGCCTGCGGAGTGGCTCCCACCGACTTAAGTAGTGTCGCATATGCCAGTGCTCGCAGAAGCTCCTTTGGCTCCTGTTTTGCCACGCTCACACCTTGACGGAGCAATTCAATAAGTCGTGAGGACCCCCTGGTCTCCAGCGCCCGCCGCATGACGAGCAGTTCTGGACCCGTCACCCGCAGGAGTTCGCGCGGGTCGGCTAACTGGCACGAGAACACAGCCGTCTCCGGTGGGAGTTCGGGAAGACTAATTCCTTGATCTGCCAGAACAATTGAGAGTGTCGCGTTCTGGTCAACTGCCCATATAGCGTTGCCCACCTGTCGTTTGCCCTGTTCGACATCTGCACTGGTTGGTACCACGCCGATGAACAAGGGAGGAGAATCGTCAAATTCGGTGAACCTGGATCGGACGGACTGAACGTCCTCAACAGCGTATGTATCGAAGCCCCACTGTTCGATCACCCGGCGCACAGTTCCCGGAAGTTCGTCGTTGCCAGCTGCACAGACGACCGCCCGGAACTGCTGAGCACCGGTAACAGGCACGGTCAACGGATCCACTGTGTAGCGGGTTTCAGACTGGACAACGCCGTCCTCTGTGACGGCCTCGACTTCGAAGCTGATATAGATCCCGTGACGACCGCCGAGGCCGGGCGGCGTCTCGACTGGAGCCGTCAGCACACGCTTTTTTGTTCCCGCCGGAACCGAGTGTTCTACTTCGTGCGTCTGCTCTTGGCTAAGATTCCACGTCGGCGATACCGTGATTTTCTGGAGACGGTGGCTGACATTCTCATTCTGATTTGTGTACTGGAGAATGAACTCTACTGTAGAGTCAGGTGACACACTGGACGGCTCAATGTGACCTAGCGTTGCGTGAATCTCATTCATACTCGTCAATACTGTTCATGCTAACTTACTAATAACTCAGTACTCTCCAAAGGCTACATATGCGCTGTATATGTAGCACGCTCGCATAATTATCCATCGGAACTGGTTATTTTTCTAACGAGCATCCCCATACCTGCATAACGACTATTCTGGCAAGAAAGGTGTCGAGAAAATAGGATTTCAACAGGGCCAAGTTGCTTTAACTGGCTCACAGAAACGACTTGCGCGTAATAGTATTTGAACTTCAGTGAACCTCCATCTGATTCAGCGTTGGCCCTTCAAGTACATTCCTGCAACTACGTGGGGAGGTTCTTCTTGCTCCTCGGCCCACTCTTGTCTCTCTTCGTACTTTTCTTCGAGATTGTATCGAGAAATGATTTCGACAATGGCCTCAACAAGTTCATCACCAGTCACCTCTTCATCCCGAAGGTTTCCAAATTCGTCTAAAATTTGATCGGCCGACACAGTCTCTACGATGTCCTGATACCGAGCAAGCGTCCGTTGCTGATCGGTATTTTCAACAGCCGATGCAATGTCCCTCAACTCTTCGATTACGTAGTCACGATCAACGCTTGCCCCTTGTCGGGCTTCCTGCTGGAACTGGCGGCGCTTGCCCATATCGTCGCCGAATTCCGTTCTCGCGACCTTAACGGCTCGTTCGTACCGTGAATCGAAGGTCTCAGCGTCAACGGACGCAACTGGCTCATCAACAGGACAGGTGATCGTTTCCACAATCGTGTCCTTCTCCTGTGATATGAGATCTTGTCCGCCTTCGCTCGGGAACGTGACGAGGTACGGAGTAGTGTAGTCACCCTGGCGATAGACAATCACGACTCCGTCGTACTCTCGATCCCATTCCATCGCACTCCGAATCCCGTCGCGGTCCTCCAACCAATTGAGAAGGTCTGGATACTCTCGCTTGAGATCCTGCAGATTACTTGCGGGGCCAATCAGATCGTCGCTCCCAATGATTTCGTTCACGTCGTCTTCGACCTTCTCGATGTCCTCTTCAGCGTAGATGTCCTCCATGTAAGACCGATTCACGTTATCTTCGGGGCTCAAAATCTCCCCGTCTTCGCCAAGGACACTACTAATCTCCTGAACTCGAGATTCGACACGCTCGACGATGCCGAGTTCTTCTTCGAGTTCTGTCTCAGGGAGGAAATTGAGAGCGTAGATATCATCGTGACCGCTTCCAAGTCGGTCAACGCGACCAATCCGCTGAATGAGCCGAAGCGGATTCCAATGCAGGTCGTAGTTGATGACGAGATTTGCGTCCTGAAGGTTCACGCCCTCCCCGGCTACGTCGGTAGCAAATAGGACGTCAATCTCGTCGCTCGGGTCAACTTCGTCGCGTGCGTCGTTTGCCTCGGGTGCAAATCGCTGGATTAGGTCTTCGACGTTCGAGGTGTCACTAGTTGCGCTGGCGAAGCGAATATCATCGGAGAGTAGACCTCTATCTTGGAACTGTTCGAATGCCGCTTCCAGATATTCCACCGTGTCGGTGAATTGTGTGAACACGATGAGCTTCTCTGCTCGATCAGCGCGCTGGAGGATGTCGTGAGATCCTACGCGAAGGCTCCCAAGGAGTTGACGAAGTTGTTCGGCCTTGTCGTCCATCGTGAAGTCATCTTGGATCTCCTGATGGAACGGCTCTAGCGTGGCCTGGAGGTCAGCGAGAAGCTGAATGTCCGCTTCGAGGTCCCGTTTTAGGTCGTCAAGATGGAAGGCTTCGGTCTTGTATGTAGCATACTCTCCTTCCTCAACCATCCGGTCGACCTCCTCCAGAACGTAGTCGATCTGCTCTCCACTGTTGATGAGTTCGGAGATATCACTCCCGACAGCAACCGTCCCTTCGTCAAGGAGGTCACGGAACATCCGGTAACTCCGAAGCATTCGGTTGAGAGATGTATAGAAGGCAGGGACGCTGCTTTCCAACCGTTTCAGGAGGTTAGCCTTCATCAACCCTCGAATACTCCGGCCCATCGAGGAGAGGTTCTGATACGGGTCCTGATTAGCGTATCCAGACTTCAGGTAGTCTTCCTGACCAAGCGAATACCGCGCGAACGTGAGTTCTTCGAGCGTCTCCACGATGGCGTCGTAGAGTGAGTCGTTGACGCCATCGGCCGTCGAGTACGTCTCGTGGAGGTCGTAGTCTACCGTCTGGAGGTGGCGCTCTGGGAGATAGCGACGTTCACCACCCATCTGTAGGTACTGTCGGCCGTCCTCATCTTCCTCTCCGTATTGGTCGATGATGTCTTGCCGAGTCCGTCGCACCATGACGTGGCTGAGAAGGTTCGAAAGATCCGTCTCGCCGTTCTCGGCCATCTTCGTGAAGTCGTAGAGATTAGGCGGCGTGATAGGGATCGGCGTAATGTCCTCGATGTGGAAGAGCTTGATTTGGTGATAGACGTCCCAAGCACTTTTCGTGTACGGCGTCGCGGTGAGAAGAATCGTCTGATTGACCGTCGGGAGGAATGCCTGTAGGTTGTCGTAGCGGTTCGTATCCTCGTTCCGGAAGTGATGGGCCTCGTCAATGAGACAGACTGTGGTGTCGTCGTGTTCCTCCAGTAGCGTTTCGTGGAACTCCTCCTTCGACATCATCCCGAGGCTGATTACCTCGGCGTTGAAGTTGTAGCGCTGGTTGACCATCCGCTCCCACATCGGCTGGAGATGCTTCGGGGAGATAATCAGCATCTTCCCCTTGTTCCCGCGGAGACGATTCCGAGCGTGGAAGTGCTCGAGCAGACCGAGGCCGACGAACGTCTTCCCCATCCCGACGACGTCGGAGACGAGAACACCGTCATACTTGTTGGCGATGCGAATACCGCGATTCACCGCCCACTGCTGGAAGTCATAGAGGTCTTCGTACACGTCGAACGACTGGAGGTAGTCTTCGGCGGTCTCCAGCGTCTCCTTGTAGAGTTCGTATAGAATCTTTGTGTACACTAGATAGGGTGCCGGTAGCCCGGTCCCTAAACTGACCTCCTGCAGGGTATTCGTGACATCGTCGGGTAGCTCGTCGTCGGGAAGTGCTGGTGGTTCGTCCTCGGTGGAAACATATCCTGGATTATCTGCCACCCAGGAGTCCTCAAGTGTATCCAGTAGGTCGGCGTCGAACTCGACGGCATCGTCCCACAAGTCATCGAACCACTCCTTCAGTTGCGCGACCTTCTCGTTGTAGACCGGTGCGTTGAGTTCCGTATTGCTATGGAGACCACTAAGACTGAGGTTCGAGGAGCCGACGACGCCGACGTCTTTGGGTGTGAAGATGTCCCCTTCATCTTTCTCGAAGAGGTATGCCTTAGCGTGGAATCGCTCCTGAAGGTACAGTTTGGGCTGGATACGCCCCTGTTCCAGCCAGTCGATTAGCTTGGTGAAGAACGCCTGATTCTCAGCGGTGGGATCTTCGTAGAGGAGCTGATTCGAGTAATTGTCCGCAGTATCAGCACGGATTTCAGGGCGTTCGCTCCACTTGACGTTACTTTCTTGCCGGAACTTCGTGTCGGCAAGACGTATATTCTGGTGGGCCTCTATGAGTTCGTCCAGTCCTTGCTGGTCAGGATTCCCCATTAGAACCTGAAGAGTGCCACCGTTATCCAGGAATTCATCCAGTTCGGGACGGAGTCGCTTCAGGCCACTCATATAGAGATACCCGACGGCTATCCGAATACGGTCTACTCCATCGCTTTCGAGTCCTGACTTCAGGACTTCGTCGAGGTGCGAGTAGTGTCGGTTATCGATGATTCCGATATTGTTCTCTCCACTCATTAGGGGTCACCGTGAGTAGTCGTACTGTGGATTGTGTTCAGCGATTGTTTCGCACAGCGACGGGTTCTCGTCGGGCTGTCGCATAAGGCGATCGCGAACTAGACGAACCATCTCCTGGTACAGATTAATCCTCTGGTCTGACGAAAACCCGAGTAAATCAAATAGGGCAGAATCAAGCTCCAAGCGCTCGTCCGAAACAGTATCCAGAGAGACGCCTTCTGGGCTATAGGACCCTAATTCTTCAAATACGTTTCTACTGTCACGCTCCATGAGTGTATTTAGACGTGATTCCACATCTGTATCAACACTTTCGTCTCCGTTTGACAGAATTGGTACTTGTTGATATTCTGTCTTATCGAATTTCAGAGTGTTCGTCCAGGAGCGCCCCGATACTTCAATCATGAACCACCCCAGAGTTGAATTCATGTATCCTGCTAGGAAGCCTGGGTCAACTTTATCACCGACCGGGAGGTAGTAGAAATTATCTGCTACCGGGTGTGCACATGGATTGTAGTGATACTGGAACTCAGCGTTAATATAGCGAGTAAGGAGAATGTACGGGTCGGAAACCGTCGGCTGAGAATACCAAGGATTTCGACGACTCAAATTGGTCCTTTCTGATAGTGCTTTATCCGTACGGCCCCATCGAGATTCCTCACCGAACTTAACGTATTCCAGCGCACTTCGTCCATTTGCGGACAGTTCATCCCGGTTTTCAGTGATGTGTACATGGACCGAATTCAGATGCTTCGGCTCTATTGGTGAAGTCTGGATTTCGCGATTTTTGACGAGAATTAGATTAGGAACCAATCGCTCACCATTGTGAGTATAGACGTAATTGTACTGGTCGTGATACCGGTCAGGAATTTCAGAGAGAGGCCGCATCCAGAATTCCGGTTCAATACGGAATTCACGGTTTGTCTCCTTATGTTTTAACACAAGTTCACCAGTATTGTTATCCATGTCAGACAAATACGTTGTATTCTCTGTACCCGGTCGCGGCACGAAGAAGAACTTGTTTGCTCCACTCATGATACCAAGATGCGGCTCGGAAAGATCCCCCATTAGGTCGAACTTGTCATTATTATCTCGCCAAATGTCGAAGTAGAGTTTCGGAGCATCAATGAATTTCCCCCACTTGCCCCGGTCATAGCTACCTACGAGTTGTATCTCGCCGGGGTCTTGGGTTCCAAATGATTCAACGTCCATCTGGAGCCCGTCAATTCCTGCAGTCTCAGAGAAGGTAGGATCACCTTCAGAGTCTGGCTGGTTAGTGGTTCCACCACCAAGACGCCACAGAGATCCTCTCGACGCAATTATGCTCCGAAGCACATTGTGGGAAACGAGTTTGAGGGGTTCCCCGTCAAGGGTTATACTCTCAAGTGAATCTGGATTAGAAACCAAGATATCTTCGAACACTTCATCTAGTTCAGTATCGACATAGGGCTGGCTGAAGGAGCAAAACCGGGTCTTAGTATTGGCTACATCTGCAGATTTACGGAGAGTCGTGATTACGGTGTTGACGTCAGCGTCTTCGAAGCTCTTTGCCGCGGTGTTCCCGAGAATGTACTTGATCTCGGAGTTAGTTAGTAGCCCCTCCTGTAGTGTACCTCCGTATCCAATATCAAGCCATGAATTCGAGGTGATGTACTGGAGCGTTCCGTCTTCACGGAGGATGTCAAGTCCCCTGAAGAAGAAGTAGACGTACAAGTCGCTCCACTTGCCTGTCTTCAACCCGTACGTGTTCTGTACGTATTCGCGCAAGTCAGCAACGTGATTCTCCTTGAGTTGCTTAATTTTGTCATCGGAGTATTCTTCGATCCGCTCTGGGTTAATGTTCTGGGGATAGAGCCGTTCACGCCGAATATACGGTGGGTTGCCGATGACAATATCGAACCCACCTTCCACCATCACGTCGGAGAAGTCAATATCCCACATGAAGAACCCAGCAGCACCGGCCTCATCAATCGCATCACGAGTCTCTTCAAGCTCTTCAATTCGTTCCTCTACGTCGTCGTCAACCTGGTCGTCCTTCGTATCCCCGAAGAGGGTTTGCTGAGAAACGTCATTAGAGAGATTGTCGATGAGCCCGTCAATGTGTTTCTTGAGTAATTCCACCTGCTTTTCTTCGATTTCCTGCGTCCGGTCAGCCTCTCCTTCGAAGTGTTCGCGTTTCCGCTCTTTCAGTTCAGTAAGGAGGTCACCAGTATCCCCATTAAGGGTACGCGTGAGCGTATCCAAAGAGACAAACTCGCCGTCGAGCTTCTGAATGAGGCTGTCGCCAACCTTGAGCTTGAAGGAGAAGTTCGGTAGCACCGGGCGCTGGCCTGGGAGTTGTTCCTCGCCCTCAACGAGCGAAAGCCAGAGCCGGAATTCAGCAACCCGGACAGCCCAGTCTTTGATATCGACGCCGTACAGATTCTCGTTGATGATCTGTTCTTTGAGGTGGTAGTCAGGAGTCGTGCCGAGCTTCCGATACAGTTCTGTTACCACCTGCTTCATTCCAACCAAGAATGCACCGCTACCACAGGCAGGGTCCACGATGCGGAGTTCGTGGAGGATACTCTCTAGTTGCTCTGTTTTCCCCTCGCTCTCTGCATCCCAATCCTGCGGCTCGCTAAAGATGAACTCGACAATCTGCTGTTTCCCTTCAGCATCAAGGTCGTTGGCGTGGTCGCAGAACTGTTCGTACAGTGCCATCCGACACATCAAGTCAACCTCGACACGAGGCGTGTAGAAGATGCCCGCCTCGCCGCGTTCCTGCTCGGCGATCAGGGACTCGTAAATCTTCCCGAGCATCGCCGGGTCCACGGCGACGTCAATGTCGTACGGGCTCTCCTCAGTGACAGTGAAATTGTACTGTTCGAAAAACCCACGAATTACCGAATTAAGCGCGGCGTCAGACAGGAAGGTGTCGAGTTCGTCCTCCTCGGTCGGCTGGAAAAGGCCACCGTTCATGTACGGTAGTCCACCAATTTCGGACTCAACGTCAGTCGGCAGGTCGGCATCGATCTCCTCCCCTTCCGGCTGATTCATCCCGTCGAAGAAGAGCGCCGAGAGCCACTTCTCGTGGAACACGTCTTCATCATCGGATTCCTCGTACTGCTCGTGGAACCAGCGGACGAAGTCCTTCCGGTCACCAATCCAGCCCTTCTTCTGGAGGTAGTAGAAGAACATCAACCGGTTGAGCGTCATATGCGCGTACCGGTCGGCATCTTCGATTTCTAAACCCTTCCTACGAAGTTCCTTACTGAGAGTGTCGAACGCGTTCTTGTAGTTTTCGTAGAAGTCTTCGGTAACGGGCTTGACTCGGAATGCCTCGTCAATGCGTTCTGCCAGCCTACCCCTGCTGGCGTCCATACTCGATAGAGCACTCGAAACGGTTCGATGGGTTTCGCCTTCACCAAGCGTGTACCGACGGAGTACCGGGCGGCCCGTCGTGATGTCGTCCGTGCCTTCTTCGTAGGGAGTGACGAGGTGCCAGATGTCCTCATCTGGTGCGTGGAATACAGTAAGGAAAGAGCCCTCGATGGCCCACCCGCTCGTTCGGTCGGATCGAGTGAGGCTCTGTATAGTGTTCCGTTCTGCCGTCCGAGTCAGTTTTTCCAATTCAACGTAGATAATACGGAAGTTCCTGGATTTAGCGAAGAGACGAGCAGCATTCGCACGGGCCGAGTTCGGCCACTCGTGGACGGGGAGGTCCTGCCAAGTAGCGTCCCCGAGGGGTGAGGGCGTCTCCTCGAAGTTGATGACCTGAATGAAGAGGTCTTGGAAGAACTGAGTTGCAGCCTCCTCGGTAGAACGGTAATCGCGCTCGAACTCGTCGAGTGAAAGCTCCTCGTCCAAACGCCGTCGGATCTCCTTCGTTTGCTCGTCAGTCATGGTCTACCCCCGACGTAAGATTCAGGCAGATGAACATACCCCTCCATGCTCCCTCCCATGACTTAAACTTTGAATAACTACTTTGGGTGATATCGTGTAACAGTGGGACAGAACCGGTTCTCAAACACTCCGCTCCCGGAGGCAGAGTAGTTCGATATCTATTGGAGGCTCTCAAGGCCATTATTAGTTCCAGCGGCAAGCGTGGCATCTTATCCGTGGGCCAGCGCAATTGCTTCAGTATCTACAAGCGAAATGTTCGAACAAGGTAAACTGCAGATACCGTGCAATCGAGATCCTTCCACTACTCGCAATGAAAATTCATTTAGGTGTCGGGGTGAGAGTCGCTCACGAGATATGTTCGGCCAAAAGTCAGGCTTCGAGGCCCATTTTTTGAACGTAGACCATGGTGATTGTACAATTCTCCATCATCCAGGAGACGAAGAGCACCCTGAGGGTCGTGTTACGTTCGTTGACATTCACGATTGGAAAGATCGGAAGAACCCGGACGTAGCAGGGCTCAGTTTCTTCGAGAGACTCCTTGGCCCCGGTGTTCCTGACTCCGAGGAGGAGTATGCGGAAAGGTGCCTGAACGACCCAGTTGCATACTTTGAGAATAATATTCGAGACCGAGGAGAAGGCGTGTGGCGATTCATTTCGACTCACCCAGATATGGATCACCTATCTGGGTTGAAACGCCTCGACGATAAGGTTGAAATCTCAGAGTTCTGGGATACGTTCCACAATAAGACGTTGAGTTCTGATCCTGAAGAGTGGCCGGAACGATTCGATATGGGCGATTGGAAACGATACGAAAAAATCCGCCACGGGGAAACAGATCATCACCATATTCAACCGCTTAGAGGCACGAAAACGTCAACGTGGGACGAAGACGACGTTGATATTCTGCATCCTTCCTCTGCATACGTACAGCAATTGAACGAGAGATACGCAGAGCGGTCCAGTTCCGATTACAACGGGCTCAGCTACGTGTTGAAAGTGAACACCAAAGGTGGAGCTATCTTATTGCCGGGCGATGTTGACCGCGATGAGCCTTGGGAAGATATTCTCGACTATTGTGGTGACGAACTTGACGATGTTCGTGTCCTCAAAGCTGCACACCACGGACGAAAGAACGGATTCCATGCCGATGCAGTAAGAGCGATTGATCCCGACTACGTAATTCTGAGTGTTGGTGAGAAGAACGATCACGATGCTCATAGAAAGTATCGACGAGTCTGTAGTGATGACACGGAGATTTACTCTACCCGGCAACATGGACGTATCAAAGTCTCCGCTTCTGAGAGTGGGTCACTTAGCGTTGACTTAGAGTATCCTGACGGTATCTTTCCGACACCCGAGTAGATACGATTTTAGTTTCACTATGGTCTGAATATCTTTACAAGACTACTGTTCTTGCCTATTTTCAGAGAGCGCATATGGGTTGGATGAGCAACTACGTACTAGATATTCGAGTTTGGGACGTGAATCACGGAAGTGCGATGTTCCTGAGAGCAGGCAATCGAAACGTCGTAATCGACGCAGGAGCGAACACAAACTTCTCTCCAGCATGGTGGATTAGCAACCGGTTTGGCCGCAACAAGATCGACTACATGGTAATTAGCCATCCTCACGAGGATCACATCGAGGATTTAGATGCGTTCGAGGAAGAAGAGCTCCTTCCGAAGATTATCCAACGCCCGAAAGCCGCACGCGGCATCATCGAAGAGAAAATCGAGGACGAAGATGATGAAGACTACATTGAGGACGCTGAAATCTATCTCAAGTTAGATGATTATAGTGGGGATCCAGACCCACAGCCAAGCGATCCAAGCTGGGTGGGGATTCGCAGCTCAACCGGAGTCCGAGCTGATGGGGGAGAGAGAAGAGGAGTTACGTTCGAGAATTACTCTGCACCAGAGACTCACTTGGGGGAGCGGGAATTACGAGCAGTTGAATAATTTGAGTCGATTGACCGTGGTGAACTGCTTTGGATTCAAATTAGTCACGGCTGGAGATATGCTCGAAGAGGGCATCAAGGGCATGATGAAAGACGATGATGCTATGTCGGCTTGCAAAAATGCTGAAGTCCTCGTAGCTCCGCACCACGGCCGCGATAGTAGTTATGTTCACGACTTCGTCTCGCATGTTAACCCCGATCTCGTAATCTTCTCTGAGGAGTCCGAAGGAGAAGATGGATACACTGTACCGAGTAAATACGGGCAAGTAGCAAATGGAGAAGTCGTGATGAACGAGATCGCAGAAGAGGGAGAGGAACGGTTTGTTCTAACTACGCGGTCAGACGGGCGCATCCGGATTCAAGCTAATAATGAAACAGACTGGAGAGCATCACATCGCCCCAATTACACCACTTCTATGGCAAATAGTCGGAAATACAAGCGGCACAAATCCTATTGACTCACCTGTTCAGTATAAAAATCGACAATTGCGTACTCAACGACTTTCTGGTTGAACTTCTCTTTCCGTTGTCCGAATATTCGAATCCCGAACAACGAGCCAAGAGCAACAGAAACTAACACTAGCCACGACCGGGCGACTATCAGATTCAAGCTATCACCGATGGCTACGAGTAGGACTGCAAAGAAGGACAGAAACCACATCCCCCACATACTTCGATGGAATGTATGAATTGATTGAAATCGTAGGGCTCTGGTCGCAGAAACTGTCTCTAAATAGCTTAGAACAAGTTGCATCAAACGGCCATGGTCCGCAAAATCGTCAGAGAGCCCAAAGTGGGATTGGGCCATCGGCCAGAACTCCTCTTCCACGTCAGTAATACGAAGGTCGGAGAGATCGGCACGTTTCAAACCAAGCCAAGACCGCATCTCATCAGGCAGGTTCTCAAGAGTACCTTCTGGGTCATACGGTTCTGTTTCCCGAATTTCGGCGACGAATAGCCCAAAAAGACGAGGAGTTCCGTTGAGTGAACTAGCGATAGACTGAATTACATGGCCGATGACGAACCCGAGAATTATAAACGTCGCTACGAGAAGGCTGGAGTTCGTCTGACCGAGATAGTTCTCGACTTCGATAAGTGTAGCAAGCAAAATTAGAAAAGTCGTTCCAGGGATTAGGTTCCCCAAGATATCGTAAATTTGTAAAGAACTGAGCGTTCTCGCTACTGGCATCTTTGTGTCGTCAGTATCCCACCCTAAAGAAGGTTTTTGACCCTATCCCTGACTGTATTTACCATTCGGCCACTTCAGCATCAAACACCAGACTACCGAAAACGAAGTAGATACTCGATTGAATACCATAGACGTTCACAAAATGGTTCCCAATCACTACGTATAGAGGGTGGAACTATGTCAAGCCATATCATTGAGATAAAAATGGCGTGCAAGCAACCGCTACTATATCCCCAAAGCACCATATGAAATAGTCTCGTGGAGAAATTCTACGGACTCACGACACCTCGTGCGTCAATGAGATGGGTTAGCCCTTTATTGAACCGACTGTTCTGCGTGCTGGAATCAATCTCGGATTTACAGGCAGCGATGAGCTGGTTCACTCCCTGCCTGCGTTTGGTGAAGTGAGTTGCATAGTCGCGGAGTGTGGGTCCCTGAGTCGAAATTGCATACGTGAGTTCTGACTCAAGTATGTCATCCGGGATCGCCTCTTTCGCGGCACGGAACTGACTCTTAGCTTGATTTAGGTGCCCCTGTTCGTGCTTTCGCGCTCCGGTTTCGAAGCGATCTGCTGAGTCGAGATACGATTGAATCGCGGTGCTGTGCTGGTGCTGAATCCGAATCTGCATACTGATCTGGGTCGCCACTTGCTCGGTCTCTGGGAGTAGTGTATCTGCCGGTTCTTTACTCGCTGCGCGTTCTCCGGCGCTTCTGGCCTCTTCGTTCGCGGTCTCGATAGCGTCAGTGTCCACGAGACTCGACGGCGCTTGTTCTGGGCGTTCTCTGTCGTACAGCGCTGGAATCTCGATTGTTGCGAGAACGCGCTGGGTTGACGCGACGTGCTGGAGTACGTCGTTGAGAGATTGGTAGTATGTCAATACTGCTTTGAGTCGAGCGAGGCGTTTTGCGGGACGTGACTCTGTTGGTGGTGAGGCAATCCCAGGAATACTGCTGAATGTGCTGGTGAGTTGTCGTTGTTTTTCAGCAATCCAGACACCCTGCGTAACCGTTCTATCGTGAATCACCTCGTTGACCGTCTCGATGGTACGCTCAAGGGTTGGCGTGAGGCCGGACATCATTAGTGGATCCCGCAGATCAGTCACTCCAAGTCGCTCGGCGGCCATAGCCGCGCTTTTCTCGGCTTCTGTTAGTCGTGTATTGGTATTCTCCGCGGTAGGAAGTTGGTTTCTGAACAACCAGCCCGATCCGGTAAACAGCGCGATGGCTTTAAGGATGTCTCGCCGGTTGATATCGCGCTCTGCAATCCATTCCTGGAGGGCTTCCGGATTGGGACTTTCATCCATCGTTATATTGTCAGTAGGACGAGAAGGATTAAATGCGTCGCTGAACGGGCATTGAATATGAATAAAGCCGACCCAGACCGGCTTGCCGATGCGAAACACCGCATTCGTACCGGCCTCCGGTCTCACGCACTCGCGACGGTGTCTTCTCGGCGGTCAGTTCAGATTGCTGATCGACTCGCAGTAGTTCACGAGGAACTCGGTGATACAGAACTGGCAACTGTCTCAGAAGGAGAGCAGCTATCCGACGCCGTCGGAAGCATCGACACGGACCGACTTCACGGCCTCCGGAAAGTTACTGAAGTTATTGAAGAGGATCTTGGAGTCGATATCGGCCACAGTAAATTCGCGCGGATAGCGGGCATGGCCTCGACGTTCACGTCTATGGGCTCATTCGCCCTTGCCGGTCACAACGTCTTACTTTCTGCGACCGCTCTCGATACCGCTCACGAAGACGCTGGGTCGATTTCTGCAATCAAGATGCCGCTGTTCTTCGATTTCTATCGATCACTAGCGATTTTCATTGCAGAAGGGTTACTCCTCTGGACCCCACTAAACTTCAGGACAGCATGGAAGGGAACGCGATACCTGAATAATCACGTACTTTATCGATTCAGAGACATTCATAACGGCCTGTATAAATTGCTCTTGAGCGAGGTCCATTACGCAATCCGCGGCGTTCTCCCGACCGCATTACGTAACCCCGAAGAGTTCGCAACCTATCTCAGCTCGATGATTATGCAGACCGTCGAGTTTATTCGAGAATTCGAGGATATTAACCCGCTCAATTTCCTGGACACAGCAAAATCAATCGCTCGTGAATTTGAGACCTTTGTTGAGAACACATACGATATGACCACAGGAAATATCGACATTGCGGCGATAGCAGAGGAGGCCCTCTCCGAAATCGCGAATACTCTCGATTCCAGAACTATGTACACCCCAAGTCAAGGATTCTAACACCCTGCAGAATACCACGCAGAAGATAATAACATTCAGATCGCAACCCTTCTGAGCGACTATTACGCTCGGCCATCCGGTGAAGAGAATCCATATCCAAAGGCAATAGCTAGCCCGCCAAACATCAAGGTTCTCGCCCTGTACTCCTGATACTCCGACGATACCGTTCTCTACAATCCTTTCCAGCGTAGTACGGAGCGAGTGCCACTGCACAGCCCAGTAGCGACAAAAATGAGGTCCGAGTCGCCAAGTGCTTCTTTATTTATCCCCGGTTCGTCCCTGGGAGCGTGCTTGTCTATTGAGGGATCGCCGCCTGCACTTAGCCCGTTGGTCAAGGATTTGTCGAATAGGATTTTCCGCTAGACTGGTTGACCAATTCCGGGAAACGGTACTGCGTGACCCTTTTTACCCCGAGCGTTCTACGGCTATCTGGTGGCAATGACGAACAGTTACCCCCACTGAGCCCCTTGTGATGAGGAGTTTCTCCCGAGCCACCGTCCACTAATCTACGGCCCTTGACTAAAGATAGCTACTAGTAGAAACTGTGTCTCCCCCACCGAGCCCCTTGTGACGAGGCCTTTCATCCGAGCCGCCTTCCGAAACGGGGCGTGACGAGTTCTGCGACCCGAAGATTCAACTGCCGAGGAGACCGACTGCCAGCCATGCAGC
>SDGW01001074.1_pt1 | contig 17577 bp, 42 predicted proteins | sample 2873831 | NCBI WGS metagenome assembly SDGW01 (sample SAMN08132700, study PRJNA421101) | hypersaline lake metagenome | isolation source: celular fraction 0.22 microns magnesium sulfate-rich crust from ephemeral... | place: Spain: Penahueca Lagoon, Toledo | collected 2011-07
TCCGAGGACGTACCTTGCGATAATCCGACGTGCGGTGAATCGGCTGACTATCAAGTAACGGTACACTACCCGCAAGGGGATTCCGAGGGATTCCTTTGCGCCGACCACAGCGAGGGCGAAGTGGTGACGCGAAACCGTACTGTGAGGGATAGCGATGGCGCTTGATTCGGAAGACGGATTTATTTCGTCGCCTGCTCGTACAGTTCATCGAGGAACCCGAGAAGGTGGAGCAGTGTGCGGGCAAACACATGGCGGTGAATGGGCGCGTGTTGACGCTGAAGACGCCGAGGAAGCCGTGATGGACTACGACCTTGAACCATGCTCGAAATGCATCAGGGATGCATATACGCTGTCTCTCTGGCGGAAAGACGTTCATAGCTCGCTTGTGATGGAAAATGTGGATACGCCTGAAAGATGGGTGGAGAAATACGGCTTCTGAAACACCACATTTCGATACTTTTTTAAACCTCCAATTAGAACAGAGAGGTATGCGAAACACGGACGAAACACTCATCGTCGGAGATGTCGAGTACGACGTGACACGTGAAGGGTTAGAGGAACTGGCGAACAATCCTGAAGCGAAAACAGCTCCGATAGCCCAAGCGTTCCTGGATGCTATTGATGATCCAGAAGATGAAATGACGATTCGAGAAGACGGTGATGGTGCTGCGATGGCAGTTGCTGATTAATCTAAATCGACTCTCTCCATCACTTCCTCGGGGTGTTCCTCCATCATCTGGAAGAAAACATCAATTATTTGCTCTTGTTTTGTACTGTCAATATTTCCTTTATCCCCAAATGTTCGTTTCCGAATTTCATCTCTCACAGACTTACTGTCGGGGCGTAAGTCACTACCACAGTTCGAGCAGGCTTTCGCGTTCGGAGGGAGTGGATTCTTACAGTTCGTACAGATCTCGGGCGAGTGTGGATTCCCGTCATCGTCGGGGTCGCGTAAATCAAGTGCGATTTCAGCAGCCTTTTTGTGGTCTTCGTCCTGTAAGTGTGCGTACGTTGTCTCCATCACTTGACTGTCCGCCCGATGCCCGATTAGTCCCTTGATGGTGGAGTCGTCCATGTCGTATTTCGTCTTACAGATGGTGACGAAGTGATGTCGGAACTGGTGGGCGTTCGCTGGCTTATCTACATCAGCGTTTTCTGCAATACGTTTCAACGCTCGATTGATGCTTCGTTGTGTGAGTGGGTCGCTCCCGTCAACATCTTTCTTGTATGCTGGACGGTGAGTGATAAGATAGGCGTCAGGGTTGTTCGGATTCGGGTGGTCTGCAAGCCAGTCACGCACTGCTCCTTCAGCGCCGAGAAGGGGTCGTTTCCCTTCTGCTCCTTTCAATCCTCCATCATCACCATTAAGGTAGAACGAGCTATCCTCTAAGTCTACGTCTTTGATTCGGAGGGTTTGGAGTGCACGTATACGTTGGCCTGTATAGATCAGTAACTCAAAGATGCAGCGGTCTCGGGAGTTGTCGATGGCGTCTCGCATAGCGTCTACGTCGTCGCTGTCGAAGACTTCCCGTCCGTCTACTCGGGTTTTGTCTGTGGAGACCATTGCCACGTCTTCTTTCTCAGGGCCGTGGTCGTGGTACTCGAAGTAGCAGCGGGCGGCGCTCTGGTAGGCGTTGAGGGTGTTTGTGGAGACCCCATCGTCTTTCACGTCTGGGTGTAGTCCTGTGCCCATGTCGTCCCAGAGGCGGTTGATGTGGTTTGCTGTGGCGTCTGTTAGGTCTTCGTCGAGTCGTGTTGCGATGGTTCGGAGTCGGTTAGCGTATTCGCGTAGTGTTCGGAGTTTTTTATGGGAGTCAGCCCATCGTGGTTTGGGTGTGGAGGGGCGTCGTTCGTCGTATGCGTCAAGCACTTCTATGATGGATTCGTACTCGCTGGTACTAATGGTGTCGTCATCGTGTGCGTTGGTGAGTCGAGTGCGGGCGTCACGGTATAGTTTTTCTGGGGAGTCTTTGTCGGCCATACCAAGCGGGAATACGTCCAACATTATAGACGTTGGGGTGAGAAAATGGGCGCGATGTCAGACAGGCAGCGTCGGATATGTGATTCCGACACGGCGTAGAATCCGTTCAAGTGGTGAATCTGTGTTTACTTTCAGTATACTAAATCGGCAGCCTCGACACGGGGTTTAAGTTCGCGTCGGGGAGAAAACGATGTAAATGTGTAGTCGCTACCGCAGTGTTCTGCGTTTTTCACGCCGTTTGTCTTTCAGATATTCTTCACGATGAGTGCCGCACAGTTTATCTGGCTGTTCTTGACTTGATAACCTTCGTCCACATTCCATACACAGTTCAATCATGGTCCAAGGTACACCTCTTTCTCTATCCCACCCCCTCCGTCCAGTATTGTCAGTTGCTTTTCTGCGTCAGACCACTGCTCGCTTTTATCTATCTCTTGCCATTTGTGATCTGATGGAAATGGCAGTCCTTTATCCTCTTGTTTCTTTAACTGGTATGTACAGTGACAGCAATGTTCTTCATCATCAACTATCTCAGGCCACGGTTCATCCTCACAGTGGTCTATGATGTCTTCCCACTCTATGCCTTGGATAAAGTCTCGTAGTTGGGAGATGGACGGTTCTTCGGGGTGTGGTTTCCCGCCAGTCTGTGTTATTTTGTTTGTGTACAGTGATTCGATAGCTGAAAGTGGCACTGCAACCGTTTCGGTTAGTTCTCGGGTAAACTCTACCTCTAAGGTGCCTGTTTTGTCAGTCATTCTCGCAGCACCCATTCGAGTGAGTTTTTCTTACCTATAATTCGATTCCAGTCAGGGCTACCCGTCACCATGCCGTCTGCTCGTTCTTCGTACTTTTCGATCTGCTCTCGGATTTCTTCTTCAGATTTCATTGATTTAGCACCAATTGAAGACTTTTATGACATGAACAATGTTCACGTAGACGATGGCAAAGTGGACATGTTTGATCGTTCTTACGTGCTTTCTGTACTTTATATAATAATTTTTTAATTTCTTCTTCAGATTTCATCGTTCCCTCCAATGAGGGTACTTCTCAGGACACGTCAACATCGCATCGTTCACATCGAACCCTTCCTTCCGAACATGCCAGCAAGGGAAGTACGGAATCGCACCGTGTTCGATTCCACCTGATGGTCGAGAACTATCATCGTGGAAGACAGCACCTCCACGGCACGTACCCATGCATTGCCCGATGTCTCCAGGGTTCTCACTTCCACAGACACTACACGCCCACGTGGGCTGTGGATACCGTGGTGCCATGCTCATTCTTCCATCACTCTCTTTCGTGCTTTCCGTCGTTTCTCAAATCCATACTCACGTTGACGGCAACGTTCCTCTCTATCACCGATGGATTCCATGTGTGAGGATTTGTCATGGATTTGTGCTTCCAGAATCAATTGCTCAACTTCTGTAAGGTCAAGGTCGAAGATTGACTTGTCAGTCATAGTTTATTTGTATTTTCCACAGTATATCATATCGTTTTCATCTTTTCCTGCAAGTGAGTAGCCTCCATTGACATGTTCGGTGAAGCACTCTGGGGAACAGAAATGTGCATCATCTTCAACCAACATTCCCCGTACGTCAGCACCAAATCTCGCATGGGTGATATGCTCACGGGGGATGTAGGGTTCGCCAGATGAAGGCACAACAACAGTCAACGGTTCTTCACATGATGGCCCATCACAAGTATTCTGACGGAATTCAGTATTTTCGTGATACATGTCCACGTCGAGATCGGGGTATTCTTCTCTCATTGTATTACGCTCCGAACCCGAATCGGTCATAGTACATCGTCAATACTTGCCCGATGATGGGCATCAACACTCCACCAGCAACGAAACATCCGACACCGTACGCGAGTGCTTTCAATGTCGGTGTCATGCTGTTTCACCTATCTCGATGTCGTCTGGGTCTACCTCGTTGTATTCGACGAACACGAACGAGTCGCCTGCTGGTTCTAACCGTACAGCATGGTCTTCGTCCGTCGTCAGTCCGTACTGGATGATTTCATCTTTGTCTGGGAGTTTGTCTACGATGTCTACCTCGTATTCTGTACCCCGAATCGTCAGTTGGTCGCCTTCCTCGAATTCTGGAATTGTCATGATTCGATCTTTTCCACCAGCTTCTCTACTTTCTTCACGAGCAATGCGACGGCGAGCAGTGCGAGTAGCCCGAGGAATGTTATCGCGGTGTCTATGCGCCCTTGAATGAGTGATACTGCAAGTCCAGTGGATAGGACGATAGTGAACAAGACGGTTTCTCGTCTCATTCTTTCTCACCGTAGTCGTCCCATGCATCTTGAATGGATTCTGGGCTGTAGTCGCCTGTTTCAGTCCATTCTATCGCTTTGATGAGTGTCTGAAAGTCGTCGTGTTGGGTTTGACACTCAATGGTGTCCAGCGCGGCTTCTATTTTATCTGCTTTCGCTCGCAGGAGATTTGCTATTTGTTCTTTATTATTAATGTAATTATCGTAATAATCATACCCTTCAAGTCGATCTGCAAGTCTGCGGAGTCGGCGTACGTTCGACTGACTGGCAAGTTGATTGACTTCTTTATGCGTTATTCTTTCTTCATAGCTTGGTCCACTCATGTTTTTTCTCCGCCCTGTGAGAGTGTAATCTCTCAGCGGGCAAACTGTCTGTTCGGTTCACTACTATAAAAAACCAGCGACAAATAGACTTAACGAACGTCGAGGTAGTGTACCTCACCGTGTTTCTTATCGTATGGACGGTCGAAGACGTGTCCACAGTCGTCACAGCGGAAATTATGGACGTGTGAGGATTCCTGCTGACGCATTGACAACTCTACTTCTTTGTGCATACTCGCACTTCCTTTCCGTGTACGCACCATGATGGTGTGGTATCCGCATTTTGGACACTGGTAGCGCCATCGGTCTACACCGTAAGCGGTGAGGGGCTTCTGTGTCCGTCTATCCGAGGTGTCTACGTCTACGATCTCACTCATTGTCGTTGTTGTACGGGATGGTCTTGGCTGATACTGGCTCTAAGATAAATTCGACACCTGATTTACAGTTGAGACACATGCGAAGTTCGAGCAGACGGTCTTTCACTTCTTCAGGTGTGGTTTCGACAGTTGAACAGTCACTACCACCGAACTGTACGAATTCAGTATCGCCTCCACATTCGGGACATTTCTTACGATTGTATTTGTTTCGAGAAGTTATTTTCTCAACCTCGTATTCTACTGTCCAATCATCTCTACTATTCCAGTTGCTAACTACTTCTTCAGCGTTTTCACGCTCCGAAAACTCTATTTGTTTACCGTCTTCATCTGTGAGAAAATCATCAGATGTTGTCTTTTTTATTCCATACATTCCGTTGCTCATGATTGAGTCTCTTGAAGATAGTTCACGCGAATGTGTTGTGCGTGATGGTGTCTAATGCCGTGTCTGCCGCACAGATGGAAGTAACGCTCCGTATCGTTCTCATGAAGTGCTTTCATGATCCAGTAGCGGTGCATGAAAGACAACTCCATCATCTTCCGCTGGAACAGGCTGTACTCGCTGTGGTCGTATTCTACGTCTTGCTGGTGTCCACCACTCCACTCGACAAGGTTCGGAATCTCTCTGGCTATCTCGTCTTCAAACTTCACTCGCTTGGATTCGTTGTAGTGTTTGGTGTTGTACTTGTAGGTTTCCACGTCGGTTTTCGTCGATGCGTTCTCTGGCAATTCTCGAATTTCGATGATTTCACTCATGGTTAGTAGCCGTATCTTGGAACTTCACCGTGTGGTGTCTCGCACGTGATGGGTTCGTAGTCGTCAGCGAATTCATCGAAAGGGACTTTACGTTGTTTCTGCCATTCTCCGACAACTTTCAGCGAGACAGTTCCGTCAGTGAGATCGACGACAGTCCAGATTACGTCATCGTCGTTGTCGTCTTCGATAGCACCAAAGTTACCGAAATCTTCATCCATGTCTTCCCGTACGTCTTGGAAGAGATGGACACTGGTTCCATCCATATGAATGGTGGTTGGGTATTCTTCGGCATTCTCGGGGTTGTAGTCGCGGTGTGGGACTTCGAGGCCAAGTTCTTCTAAGACGTGTAGTGGCGCACCTGCTTTCGATAGTATGGCTTTATGGGATGCTTCAACACCATTCTCGGATTTCGATTTGGTTTTCGGGTCGATGCAGTCGCTCCAGACTGATTCACTCTTGCTCATTGTTTGGGTTTATCTTCAATACTTTCACTGTTTTAATCAACTTTTCAAGAGCGTCATCTTCTGTCTCAGAGATGGCGAAATACCCATCGTATTGTGCTTTCACTTTTTCGTTTCCAGGTATTGTGTTTTCTGTCTTGAGTATGCGAGTTGTTGCGTTTCACGGATTTTATCTTCTATTTTTTGATTACTTCCTTTGTCTTCCGAACTAAGATTCTCTCTCATCCCTTGAACACTTCGCCACCTGTTACGTCACTAAGGTCTGCCGTGCGTGCTTCAGGAAGCGTTTCTTCAGGGGTGACGCCACCACTCGGGTACATGTTTCACCGTCCGACGTAGGGTTAACTCTACAGTCGGACATATAGATGTTCAGGTTGCGTCTATAAAAATATGAGGGTTCGCTGGACTCCGATTGTCACCCGTCGATACTTGACCACGTAACCGTCGTGTTAGGTGATTCAGTCGTCGGTGGACCAACAGCACTCGCACTGTCTTGCTCCACGTCACTATCATCTTCAGACGTTATCCCGTACTCTTTTAGAGCTTCACTGACACGGGTTTTTCCAACGGTCGCTTCTTGTTCGGCGATTTCTCGAACAGTCAAACCGTCGTCACAGTACAGTTTGCGAAGTCGTTCTTGGTTGTCTATCAATCGTTCTGATGGTTGGTATTTTGATGGTGTAGTTGCCATAAGTGGCCTCCTTACCCCGATTGCTGTTTCGGAGTTGTTTTCCCGCTGTCAGGTATGACCCATCAAGCGAGATAACATAACGATCCGTATTAACTACTTCGCTCTTGATACGTTTGCACTAACAACGAATTGAGTGTATGAAGGAACTGAACGACATCAGCAGATTCCTGTAACTGGTACTCGATACCGCGTGTTCCTTCCACTTCACGAACCACACCTGCTTCGACAAGCGTGTCAATGTTATTCATCACTGACTCATAGTCAATAGAGCCTTCCTTGTGAATTGCGTTCTTCGAGTAGGATTCATCTGGCTCTGCATGGTCAAGGAAGAATTCAACGAGGTTCTGACACCCCGTTGTTCCTAATAGTTCAGTGAGTACAACATCACTGTCTTCATACCATGATTGAAGTGCAACAACTACATCCGTCTCACCACGTCGATAAAGTGGCATTTCAACATCAGGGTCACGTACATCCAAGATGCCGTATTTAAGTAGCGGCTGGATGTTTTGACGGACAGATTCACCGCTGGCATCAACAATATCAGCAATGTCGCTTTTTCGCTGCCAGTCTTCTGCTTCTGGAGATGTGACCATGTAGTCAACAATCTGTCGCCGTACGTTCCCTTTGAACAAGTCAACAACTGGGAGAACGTAGTTATTCGCCGCCATCAAGCCACCACCTCCCTTGCGGAACAACTGCCATTCCAATTGAATTGAAAGCAAGTGCGACTTCTTCAGGGATCGTATCGTCGTCTCCGTTTCCTGTTGACGACATCCCCGTCAGTTTATCGGTTTCACCTCGCCCGATAGCTGAAATCGGGTCAAAGGATAGGTCGCGCATCTCGAAAACATTCTGGTAGATTACATCATCGTCGTTGTATGCAGTGACTTGCATGAGTGAATCATCGTTTGGGTCGTGACGAATCTCAATATTCGTAACCTCGCCTGACGACTCGTAACTAAGGACGTGACGTAGCGCACCGTCACTTTCAACGACACTTCGCTTATCGACACTCATGCGTGAACCGCCTCCGTTCTTCGTGAGGTATGTGAATTCATCATATGTATTGATTCAACTGTCCACTACTAAAGCCCACCGATGGTTTCGGGGTATGTCATACGTGCAGGAAAGACAGAGCCTTTGACAGAAACACCGTTAGATACCGTCTACATCCGTGTTCTACGGTATGTGGCTCTTGCAGCATCACCTCGATTCGGAGATGTTGATACTTCATGTACATACTTGTTTAATGCAGACATATTTGGACATTCAGCCTCAAACTCGACACCGCTTGGATCGTGAACGTAACTCCCTAATGTGGTAGCCCATACATCCCCAACTGTGTCACGTCGAATCGCATGATAGCCTGTGTATGGTCCACAGTAGACTGTTGCTGTATCCTCGTTCACCATAACGTCGGACACTTCGTAGTCCCATAATCGCTCTCTCGCCACGTCTCTTGCTTTCTCAGGCTGTTCTAACCGTAGTAGTGCTTTCAGTCGTCTTGTTAGTTCATTCATGGTTGATTTTCCCACAGCATTTTGACGTGACTGTGGACAGAAACAGTAGTTAGATTAAATAATGCTGGCGAGTAGCACAATGATGCTGAAGGAGACAACTGAAACAGTTATCCAACGTCCTTCATCCGTCCAAGGCATCATCGCAGCGAACAACGAGAGAAGACAAGTAAAGACGAAAAACTGGGTGATAACACGTGTCATCAATCGTCGGCTGACGCTACAGGCTCGCTCGTATGGTCGTACTCGTCTACAGAGAGTGCATCGTCAGGACAGTCACGGACTATCACATCATGAAGTTGTTTCTCGACTGTTGGACCCCAACGACCATTGTGAAGTCCTCGAACCAATTGCTCGCCGTTATCCACAGTGAGTCCGTCCAAGTCTGGCGTATCATAGTGGGGAATGTCTTTATCTATGCGTTCACGGACACGCCATTGCTGTCGTTCTTCGCCCGAGCGTGTGATGTTCAACTCCGAATCGAGTCTATAGTATCCACAGCGAGTGTAGAATACGGTGTCAATGGACGTGATTCCTCGTACAGCCTCTTGTTCTATGTCAAGACTGTACCGCTTTTCACCATCACGCTCGTATTCACCCCAACTGTACTCAGTACGAATACGGAGCGTGTGTCCGTTCTCTTGGCGGACGTACGGGTAGTCTCTACCAAGATCTAAACCCGTGCGATCAGCGTATGCTCCACCATCGAACATCCAGCAGTGTTCTCCAACAGCATTGAAGCCGTTCTCGTCGTATTCGAATTCCAGCGACGATTCTATCGTACCCGCACGTACTGGCGGGATGATTGCGTTGTCGTATGGCATGGTTGCAGTGCCACGGATAGACTCACGCCTATCTCGTAGCAAAAGAGGAGTTGTTTATTCGTCACTACAGTCAGGACATATTGGCACAGGATATGTTCCTGCTGGACGTTGCTCTGTCTTCGGGTTGTATCGTGGGTCTTGATGATGGTATCGTGATGGTTCAACTACCACTGTCTCGGTGTACACTCGTTTTTCTGTTATCACATCGTCTTTCGGTACGAGACGACCACAGTCCGCGCACGTAATGTTGTCACTGGAAGTCATGGTGTTGCCACGGACAGATCTGAATCTGTCTCATAGCAAAAGAAGATATTCGTGTTCGTTTAGTTCCCAAAAATCACCGAATGTAGACTCGACTGCCGTGTTCGGGTACTGCCGAGAAACCCGTGACTTCCACACCCAGATTCTCTAAGTCGTGGATCTCGTAGTCTTTCCGAACCATCGTAAGGTCCGTGTCCACACGGTGTGTTGCGTCGTCTCGGTCGGTCTCGGCGACATACGACACCCAGTTAAGCGACTCAATGGTGTCTACCTTTGGGTAGGCTCCAACAGTTACTTTCATTGATTTACGTCCGCAATAGTATGTTCCCATTTACCACTCCGAATGCGCTTCATCACCTTCACTGCTTTCGGGTAGAGCTTCGTCAACCCACCAACTCGATGTAGTTTCACCCGCATCGAGCCATTGTGAGCCTCGTAGATATTCCGAATCTTGTACTCGTGTCCGTTTGAGAACATGAGGGTGTCGCCAGTGGCGAACGGTTGCGGTTTCTTGTCAGTGCTATCGTTCTGTGTTTGCGTCGTACTCATAGGTATAGTGCTACCGTTGGTCTAACTCTCAGGTAGCAAAAATCAGTTAATACTATTTGTCATAATAATAGCGTGCCATTGCGTGACCTTTTTCTCTCCATTCTTCCCAAGTGTATTCATCTTCATTTGCGTCTTCAAACTCTGTTTTATCATGTATTCTGAAATGTATTTCAAGGATTTGCTCAGTGATTTCAGTAGCAGTCAGTTTTGCATTACATACTGGACAATGTGGTTCCCAGTATATCGTTGCATTTTCAGGTGGTTCTTGATTTTCTGCATCGTATTCGTACCCACATCGTTTACATGTGTGCATAGTATCACCGCCACCATCAGTGTGAACATCAGGTAGCAAAAGAAAGGAAAATTATTATTTTTCAAGTTGTTCATGCAATACCGTATGTGCTGATTTCACGTCTACATCTACACGGTCAGCAACCTCTCGTTTTGCATGAGGGAGGATGCGTACAGCCTGCAACGTCTCACGGTATAATTCAACACCTGTCTTGTTCGTTTCAGGGTAGAACCCTGTGAGTTGTGCTACAGTATCTTCTTCATCAACACTGAACTCCACGTGTGCTCCATGCTCCTCTAAGTCGTTACGCCCTCGAAGTTGAGCGGACTGTTCGTCTTTTGGGATAGTGAACTTATGCCACGTTGCCGTGATCTTGATAGTGTCTATTTTTCCACCAGAGTAATTTATTTCAACACTGTTCGTTTCAGTTTCAACCTTTGTCTTTCTATTTTCAACTGGGTGTGCCTTTGTCATAGTATCACCGCCACCCTCAGTGTAACCTTTAGGTAGCAAAAATTGTAGTTTATTTATAATTTATACGTTGGTGGTGTGTTCTCTTCGGCGTACTCTCTTAGCCATTCACCAACTTCACCATACTCCTCGCATGGTCCTTCGATGGAACCCACTTTCATGTGACCCTTGCTCTCGTAGCCGTGACTTTGGTAGAACGTGATAGTGCGACCGAGGTTCACTTCATCAAAGTAGATAGTAGTCTCACCACACGGACTGTTCATGACGAGAAGATGGTCTCCGTCGATATTCATCACGTCCACAGTACCTCGTCGGTCGGCTTCGTATCTCGCCAACACTTCTCGTCTCACGCTATCATCACCTCAATCTCGGGATCGCCTAAATCAAGGTCGTATCCACCACCGATGTCTACGTGAATCGTCGCTGCAACAGGACACGTCTTCGTCTTGTACTCGGCGGGGTGTGCGGCCCCTGGCGGGTTGTATGTCGCACTTCGCATCTTCACTTGATATTCGCCGTCAGTAACTCCGTGTAAGAGTACTTCGTTGTTCTCTGGGTTGGATTCTACCTTCCAGTCCATGTCGTCGAGTGAGTACTCGACTTCACCTTCGACACCGCGTTCTGGGGGAGAGAGGTTGCCGACGAATGATCCGTGTTCGTATGCAAGTTCTACGAGGTAGTCAACGAGCGGTTCTTTTGGTATTGGGACAGTCGCTATGTCGTCTGTCATGGTATCGCTGTTTCACACGTCTAACGGTGTGAACAGCAAAAAGTTAAATGAGAATCACTTATTGTCAGACACCTTCTTCATCGGGATTAGTTTTTCTTGGTCCAATAAGTGTGGGAAGTCAGAGGCAGGGCATTCTTCCTTAATCCAGTCTTCTTCGTCGTCTCGGTCGTGACTTGCAGCGAAAAATTCGTAAGTCGCTGTCTCCTCACCAACATTGATGTCTCGGAGCAAGTGAACACCCTTGCTCTTGTATGCTGCGTTGGTGTGATTACCGTCAAGTTGGATGTAGTAGGAGTCCGAATGAATGGTGTCCCTACTAACATCTGTATCCTCAACGTAGTGTGTGACCTTCTCGGTACTGTTGTAGGCGTGAGCCAGGCCGAAATTGCCAAGAATGGTAAGTTCGTGTAGTCCATCTGCTCGGCGGAATGGGAATAATTTTCTTGTCATGGGTCATGCTACCCTGTTGTGTGACTTTCAGAGTAGCAAAAGACTGTTGTAAACGTTATTCCGCTTTATTCAACTCCATCAACTTCTCGGTGATGTCGTCAGGAAGTTTCTCACTATCTCTGAACACACCCGACACCGACCAATCATCGCACAAATGGAAGGTAACACGGTACGGACTATCTCGCTGTACGTGAACGCGATTGAACGACACACGAAACCCACTCGGGATATGGGTGATTGCATACTCCCTATCACTACCCTCGGTGAGTGACCCAAGACGCCACTCGTCTGTTTCAACCAGCATGGTTAGATACGGTTCTGTAGCTCGCTCACTGTCGTGCCAGGGGGCAGTTTCACTTTTCTGCCATCAGACATTTTGAAGTAGTAATAATTCTGTCCGTCAGTGCTTCGACGCTCGAATTCGAGTGTATGTCCTAACTCACTATCTTGGTCTTGTTCATCTATGGGGAGTACGTCAGCGAACAACCCCATTTTCTCGTTGTGATGAACGTTGTAGAGTCCGTATCCGTTCTCACGAATCCATTCAACTACTTCTTTTGGGAATCGTAGTGTCTCCCAGTTGTCGTGTTGTATGCCGAGTCTCACGGCATACTGGTTCGTATCGAGTGTACTGATGCCGACATACCACACGTCGGGATCACATCGGATGTTGATACTGTTCAACTCGTCTTGTAGTTCTTCGGCTTGTATTCGGTCCATAGGTGTTCTCTCGCCACGATGTGACTCGTAGCGAGTGAAAAGAACAGTCGGTTAGTCACACCGACTCAATATTGTAGCCATACGTTTTGGATAAGAATCCGATTGGAAATTCAGCGTCTCAATTACTTCAGACTCTGCGAGTAATCCCTTATAAAGTGTGACACGTGGATAGTTGACGTTGGCATAGTCGAACGCCCATTGTTCGTCGTCTATCGTCAATATCCATCCAGAACCATCAGGCTCAACTTCCCATTCAACTGTATCGTGAGGCTTCCACATGAATGGGTAGTCATTTTCAGTGTCGTAGGCGTCCATACATTTCTTCGAGCAGAACACTTTGACTGATTCATGCGTGTTTTGCACTTCTATGTATTGTGCGCTCGGTGCGTCCGTGTTAATCGTACAGGGACAGTTCGGCCCCATGCAGTCTCTCTCACTCATAGTTAGTCTCTCGTCACAGTATGACCTGTGACGAGCGAAAAGAACGATAGTGGGTGTTTGTTATTCCATTAAACCAACTTGCTTTGCACGACGTTCAGCATGGTTCTGAACTACCTCACACCCTTTCGAGGTTAGTATGTATGCATTCGTCCGACCGTCGATCTCGTTCTTCTCGACAAGGCGACGGTCGACGAGTTTGTCGAGACTGGTGTACAGACGACTGTGATTAATTTCTTCCCGATAATCGTCTTCGAGGTATGACTTGATAGCGAGTCCGTGTGGCTCACTCATGTCCTGTTCTAACGCCGCGATAGCGAACAGTAAGTCTCGGCGGAATCCTGTGTTGTCGGTTAGTATTATCTCGTCGGTGCTCTCGCTCTGGGTTTGCGTTGCTGCTTTAGACATGGTTAGTCTCTCGCCACGATGTAACCCGTGACGAGTAAAAAACACGTTATACTATTGTTCGTAGCGAACATTGGTTGGTGAATTACTTTCGTTGTTAAGAACTTGTTTGAGTTTCCAATCAGTGTACTCACCACTACGTAATTCTTCGAACATCACTTCGAGAGCAGTGACGAACACTGCATCAAAATCGTAATCATAGTTACTTTCGTGAGTTACTTCAGCATCATCGTACACACTATCTGAATCATTAGGAAGAAACGTCTGTTCAAGTATACGACCATCTTCTGTTTCTACAAATCGAATGCGGCCCCCATTTTCAAACCACACACTCGCTGTTTTCTTATACTGTTCCTGAATCGGTGCATCATTTGTTTCAATTTGACTTATGATAGTCATGCTTATCACCGCTCACATCGGAGGTAAACCCGCTGTAAGCAAAAATCTATGGTTGTATTCATTCTTTCAGTAGAACCACAGGGTCACTTGCCACCCAATTATAGTCCACATCGTCGGCTTTCTCATGCATCCATTCAGCCACCTGTGAACGTTCGACGCCTATCTCGTTTGCCAACTCACCCAGTTCATGTCCAACTTTGTCAGCAAACACTATCTTCTCGTCGTCTTCATGCACGGGATCGCCGTGAATGTCGTAGTATTCATCAAGGTAATTAGCGTAGGTGTCACGGCTAATCTCTTCGATTTTGTCTGTTATGTTTTGAGTCATGGTTGTATTTCTTGTCTACGGGATAACCCCAGACAAGCAAAAATCTATGGGAGTCACTACGCTTCGGGTTCGTTGTGCTTTTGTGCGTACTCTCTCGCCCGAACCTGTGCCTCTTTCATCGTATCCTTCTCACCCAAAACCTCTATCTCTCGTTCACTCTCGTCGTCCGCATAATAGTTCTGTGCGGCTTTCACAACATACTTTTTCTCACCAGTAAATTTCGTCGTTCGTGATACGATCTTCAGTAGTTCACTGGTTTCTTTGTTTCGCCACTCACGCGGTGGGTCTTGTTTCAGACAATACCAGTTGTCAGTTTTGTCGTTCATGGGTAGTCTCTCACCACGATGTGACTCGTGGCGAGCGAAAAAGAGAGGGAAGTGTGCTTACGCCTGGGCGGTCGCCGTGTTCGACGTAACGTCTGCGTCTATGTTGTTAGTGAGTCGGTCGATCTCGCTGTCGGCGTGACTCGACGCTACCGACTTGAACGGTGCCCACCCGCCAATACAGTAGTCGGCAGTGGATTTGATAGCTCGTCCGTCGCTGTCAAGGTTACATCCGACCCAGACGGTATAATTGTACCCACAGTGCGTTTCGGTTATGGTTTTCTTCGTAGCCATTGTTGTCGCGCTCTCACCGCCTATGAGACGGGTTTTGAGCAAAAGAGGTGTGTCGGTTTTATCTGATTCGTGGGGCTATCATAGCCACCAACTCGGTGTCTTCATCTTCGACGTACACGTGATATTCACCCTCGGGGTGTACGTTCACGTCCGATAGATTGAACGTGAATATCTCTTGAAGAGTGTCGAGATAGTCGCCGTTAACCCACGTTTCGCCGTCTCTGCCCTCAAAGCAGTGGTGGTTCCCGTCACGTTCATGGGCCACGGGTGGTCCGTGGTCGTCCAACACGTAGGGGACAATCTCTTCGATAGCGTCGAGCGTCCGCCCAACTCCCGCAACGCTACTGCTGCCCGCCCAGAATGCGTCGTCGCTCCACTCCAAATGCTCGACAGTGAGTTTGTCACCGTCGATAGTGTTGTGTTTCACCGAACGGAAAGCGTCAAGGTCAATGTCGGAATGAGTGCTGTCACAGTTAAACTCATTCACAAACAGCATGACCTTCATCTGTGCCAACGACACGTCTACGTCCAACTCTTCGAGGTTGTCGAGAATCCATTCATTGAGGTAGTCCGTTCGGCGGATAGTGTCGTGAATCCCACTTTCCTCTTCAGTGAGATATGCTTCGACAAGTTCGTCGGGGGTTTCACATCCCGTTCGTACTTCGATCTCGGGAGCGGTGCTTTCACCGATACCCTTGATTTGGGTTAGGTCACTGTCCCGAACAACAACGTAATCACCGTCGTCGATTGCTTGTTGTAGCTCAGACAACTGGTATTCGTCGCTATCACTGATGTAATCACGGCTATCAGTGACAGACGCCATTCGACCATTGATTTCGTCTATGTCAATGGTGACAGAACCACTGTTGTTTACGAGCGTATCGCCTTCTTGTAGTTTCGTAGTTTGCACATTCATGGTTTTAGTGAGAACTACAGTCAAACGTAGTTCTCGCAAAAGAGGTGTGTTGGTTATATCTTTTCAACTATCTTGTCTTCAGATATTATATCAGGGTTAGGGTCTTTATCATGACTCCCAACGACTAACATGTCGTCAGGGCGTTTTTCTAAGACTTTACCTTCAACACACCATCCTTCATGATGTCTATACTTCACCCAGTCATTTTCTCGAATATGCATGGTTATCAGTAAGAACTACGTCTAACTGTAGTTCTCGCAAAAGGAAGTCAGGTTATTACTCGTCTGTCACGCTGTATGGAATATCGGCTAACTCTAACCCTTTCGTGATATAATCCATTGCATGTTCGGGTACTACTGGTTCGCCGTTTCGATCACGGTAACAGTCTCGGAACGAATGAGCACCCAAATCGGGGCGTCCGACACTTACTCGTGTTTCATGTTCTTTAACTAACAGTGTGTAGTCGTTTTCACTATCGTACACGCGGTGTCTGTCAACTGTCATGGTTCTATGTCGGGTATTGGTTCGATTCAATATCCCGCGAAACGTAGTTTCGCATGGCGTTTTCGGTACGTGGTTCCGAAAACACCCGCAAAAAGATACGGCTATATGACAACTCGTATCTCGGTTCCACAGTCACACTCGACGACTTCTCCGTCACATTCCGCAGCGACAGTATCGTGACAGTCTGGACACGTTGCAAGGTACGTTCCCGCTTGTACTTCTTTAGTCATGGGTAGTGGTATGCAAGCGCAACTGTAACGTTGTCGCTCACAAAAGAATACGTGATAGGCTATCGTACTGGCTCGAAGGTCACTTTCAGTTTCTGGTCTATTCGTGCGTCCCGCCACGTCACGGACGAAGCCTTGCTCGGGTTCTCTCCACCCGTTACGTAACCGAACTGTTCGGCTTCTCCCTCGTTGTTCATCTTTGTCTCTATCCATTCAGCTACCTCTTGTGCGCTAAAGTAGCCTTCTCTCGCTCGGCTTCGTGGGTCCATCTTGAATCGTGACGAGACTACTTCTCGATATAGTCCCGACAGTTCTATCTCCTCACCCCACTCGCCGTCATGGGATCGTAGTTGGACTGTCGCGGATGTGTCGGGAACTGTGCGATTTACGACGTAGTGTCTATCACAGTCGTCGCCTGTGCATTTGCGGGCTTCTCGGGTGTGTTGTTCATCGCGGTCGCTGAAGTGATACACTCCACCATCGTTGCCACAGTCGGGACACTCTCTGGTGTCCGTCGAAGGGAGAAGGGAGAGTATGTCACACTCGCCACCACTACGAACCTCGACATTCTCTAATCCGACAGTGAGACATTCTTCTTCAGACGGTGGTTCATCTTCACCTACTTCTTCGGCGTAAATCAGTGCGGTTCGGTCGTCGTCGTCACGAAAAGCACCGTGTGCGAGACTCTTTACTTCTCCCTCTGGCGTAACCACGTCGGGGTGGTCGGGGAGGGATAGTGAGCGTAGGCCACTGTTCAAGCGATACACGGGGTGTTCCGTTCCGTCTATCACTATCACGTCGCCACGTTCGACGTTCTCGAAGGCTTCATACGTGATACTGTCGCTGCTATCGGCTTGTTTTGCCTTACTCATGGTTTTCACTGGTCGGATAGGGTGTGAATCCTATCTCCCGCGAAACTACGTTTCGCATGGGGTTTTCGGTACGTGGTTCCGAAAACTCCCGAAAAGAAGGAAAGTTGTTTACTTGTCTCTCGGTGGATACAAGCCGTCACGCTCAACGTTATCCATGAACCACGACCACGCTTCGTCTAACTCGCCGAACG